>Ga0307960_1002165_pt1 | contig 11681 bp, 7 predicted proteins | sample OrgLakmetagen542_FD_201832 | JGI IMG/M metagenome (GOLD analysis project Ga0307960, IMG submission 201832) | Saline water microbial communities from Organic Lake, Antarctica - #542 | ecosystem: Environmental > Aquatic > Non-marine Saline and Alkaline > Saline | place: Antarctica: Organic Lake... | reverse complement strand
GAGAGAGTGTCTCCCTGGATCGTGCCTCTCTCTACTGGTATTTGACCTGTACAGACCCCTGAAGGAAGCTTGACTTGGGTGGTGGCGTTATCATAGAGATTTTTGACAGCATCTATGGCGTCAGTCGGGAAACCGAGGTCATACATTATCCAGAGCATGCGATGGTGGTCAGTGGTATTGAAAGCTGAGGTAAAGTCCACAATAAGGGCATAGATGTCTTTGTGAAAGAGTTTGGCATCTTCTAGTGCCATAATCACGTTTTCGAGCTGGTGAATGTTTTTTTTTGTTTGTGAAAGCCAGCTTGTGTGGTGCTGAGTATGGAGTTTGCTTCTGCATATTCGTAGAGAGTGTTTGTGATGAGACGCGTCCATAGTTTGTAGAGGGTATTTGCTAAGCCAACTGGGCGATAGGAAGATGCCTCCGTTTCATCTCCTTTGTTTTTGTCTATTAGTATAGTATTGCTGATTTTCCAAGCTTTTGGTGTGAATCCAGTTGCCCACATAATAATGAAGAGCATGTGTATGGTGTCCTTTCTGTGGGTAGCATACGTAGAAGCTCATTTACAATATCATCAGGCCCTGGGGATTTGTTGTTGCTCAGGGTTCTTATACATTCGTTTAATGCACTTTTGTCAAGTATTGAAGAATGTAGCCAGTTTCTGTCTTTAGTACCATCTGATTCACCCCAGAGTGATTTTCGATTGTAATTTAAAGGGGCATGAAGGTTTATTTCCTGCCTCGTTCTCTGTGTGTTCCCATGGGTAGTTTCTAGGTGCTTCTTCAGGGAAGTAGGTCCCGTGTTTAATGTTGATCGCTTGCCAGGAGTCTTGAAGGTGCTTTTCGAAGATCTGGGCTTGTTTGGTGGGCTCAGTTTCAATTTTGCCTGTTTCAGGGTCTTTCACAGCTTGGAGGCTTGCCCGTGGCTGTGCATTTTTACCTTTTAATATTTCTTTGTGAGCTTCCTTTAGTGCTTTATTTATCAGCTGCTGCTGCTTTTTACGAGCAATATTGTTGCCTTTTTTGTTGTGGTGGTTATCTGTGGTGGTGATAGCTTGCCTGGTTTTCGTGCATACGTCATCTAGTTGCTTTTTGAGGGGCTGATCAGGCACGATGTGCTTTATACCTTGAACTGCCTTCAGGAGCGCTGGGTTGGCGCTATTTTGTTGCAAGATTTCTTCGGTGGTTCCCTGAGCATTTATGAAGGGGGAGGACAGGATGTTGTGAATTTGCTTGATCCGGTGAAGTTTTTTGCTTCGCATATTTCTTTTGTTCTTTTCTAGTCGTGGGCTGTAGTGGTGGTATGGGGGGAGTGACCTAACAGTTTAAGTGAGTTCTTCTTCTTGTTGTTGGTCATAGGTGGTACTTTTGGATGTGCTAGAGCAGGTTTTGAGGGCTGCCTTGTGTACTGACTCAACAAGATTTGTCACTAATATAGCCAAAATCTCAACTTGCTCTTCTGGAGGCTTTTCTCACAGAAATCCAGTTCAAACTTTGGCACTGGATGATTACGTATTGAGCCACCACACTCTACCCAGGGCCTCTTTTTCACCTCAAAACACGACAGGAGTACTTCTTTTATGATCAGGAATCGTTTGACATGCTGAAAACCGGATTTGGTGGAACTTGGTTTTCCACCCTTTTTGGCACCCCTTTTGCTGATTATTTTTAGGAAATGGCAGAGGGGGCTAACGGAGGAAATACCTGGAAATGTGCATTTTTGCATTCAGAAGGCAGCCACTCACAGCCACTTCATCCGATCGACACCATTTTAGTACCGAAGTGCAGCTGGCATTGAGAGCTACCCGAGCGTGTGACCAATTTTATGTGGGTCGCTTTGCGTGCTGAGATAGACTGGATTAAGCACACATGGTGCATTTAAGCCCTAGTATGGTGATTTCCATGGGAAAATGGCTCATAAAACACCAACCACTCAGCCGTTTTCTTTCATTTTTGTTGCAAAGATGCTTTTTTCCATTAAGGATTCTACGCCATTAAAAATATTCCAGATTGGTGCAGTGGGTGAGTTGGTATGAACAATGGTATGAACAATGGCCTGCACGCCACAGCAAATTAAGCACACGCCCCCAAAATGGCAAGCTCCATATTTTACATCTATGGACAGAGCAAGGATTCATATTTCATATTATGTAGATTTTGGAGCTTGTCAGTCATGGCGCCCATGCTCAATCCACATTTTAAAAACACCCTTTTTTTTGGCTCAGTCAGCCCCTCTGGAGAAATGGGCCAAAATGGGGTACCTGGCCAACTACTGCTCCGTTTTGCCCCATTTTTGTTGCAATGATATTCTTTATTAAATTGTAGACTATTTATATAAAAATGACACAATTCGGGTCAGTTGGTGGTAAGATATGACAGATTGGTGGTGAGAAGTGGGGTTCACGCCGCGGGCAATTAGGCACTTTTGCCGGGACTGGCAACATTCAAGCTCAGGTGCTATCAGCAGTGCTATCTCTGGAAACTGAGCTTGATTGTTGCCAGTCCCGGCCACCGTACTCAATTCACATTTCAAAAGTACCCCTGTTTGGGGCCTCAGATGACCCCCTCTGGTATTACATAGATCAAGGGAAGATAGCAAACTCCCTACTACGTGAGTAAATAAAGGAAAATTGAAAGAAGAAGGGCAGCAAGAGAGGCTGGTTGGACAGGAAAAAGGAGGCGAGGGGGGAGGCTTTTAAGGGAAAAAGGTTCAGGCGGAAAAAGTTGGATCCAAAGAAACCAAAGGAATTTGCGAGTAAAACAGAGGGCGTAAAACTGAGGCCTGGATACCTGCACTACCGAAATAAACAGCAACCAGACACAAAGGCAAGAGAAGCTAGGAGCCAGCCAGGATAAGAGCAAACTAAGCCATAGCAATGACTGGTGCGCCAAAACAGGCTCCAACACAACTCCCCCTAAAGAAACTGATACCCCTCTTCTAAAGCACAAAACCCAAGCCTAGCGAAAGAAAAGCCTCACGGGAAACCCTTTGAGAAGAGAGTTTAGAGAAGGAGCACAAACAAAATCCGAGGATTTTGGGCGCAGAGCAGAGCAGAGGTCTAGACCTACTCTCCCCAAAGTCAAAAAGAAAAAAGCTAACCCTGCGCAGGCAGACGGGCAGGGAAACCAGGTGAGGGGGAGAGGGGTGGGGTAACACCAAATTGACGTATAGCAAAGAGTGTAGCTGACCAACAAGCAAGGAAGGAGAGGCTCTGCACAGGGAGGCAACGCTCAGGGCTGCAAATAATACCAGGCAGAACACCATACCCTAGGGGAGGCTGCACACAGAGAGGCAGCACAGACGGCTGCAACAACACCAGGCAGCACAAGTCACACACTCACTAGGGGGACAGGCACGCGCTAGAGACGAGGCTTTGGAAAAACCAGGACCATCCAATTAACCCACTAAAAGGCCAAGACGAGGGGCGCCACAACTAATAGAGCAGCTAAAAGCCCTCTTGGCCAGCACAGAAGAAAGAGGCTGGGCTCCACTGGGCACCCCCCCCCTAAGCTATACCCATTAGCCTCCCCGCGTTGGAGCCCCTGTGGAGATGGAGCTGGTGCTGCTGCTGGTTGCCGGCGCCCTACGGCGGCGCCGAGCGGGGACGTGGGGGAGGGGATTAATAACGAATGTGGATAGCTCAAGATGCTGTCGGTCAGCACACAAGCTGTGGTAATAGGTCTTGTCTTCGGCAAACATGTATGTGTCATGTTTCCATTTTCAGGTAGTATTTTGTCTGCTTCCTTTTTATATCGAAAAAGAAAAAGATAAATGAAAAAACTACGCAGGCAGTGAAAGCCACTCCCTACATTAATTAAGCAAAAGGAGCCACTTTGGTACCGAGTATTGTAAAGCTCCTCCACCGCAATTCATTATATTCCAGATGGAAAACGCTCTTCCCAGGTTATAGACTTTTCTGTTATCACGCCTTCGCAGTTTAAATAATTGATCTGCATTCAAGAAGGTCTTGTTGTAAGCAATCTCAAATACAGAACTGGCCACAGCAACTCCCACCACGGTGGGGTAGGGAGCCACGCTGGCTCATTAACGAGTCACGCCCAATCAGTGGCTGCGGAAACTTGTGTTACCAGCAGTTACTTGGTTCACAGTTGAGCAATGTCTGCCTTTTTGATAAGGTAAGGTTTCTGGTGGTGCCAGGCCTATGGGCAATCACTTTTGCTTCTTGCTTTTTGGGCCTGAGATCTTTCTTTGTGTTTCTTCTCTCCTTTGTCTGACACGGTGGGATGCTGTATGGTTCAACCCATAACAGTGTTCTTTCCTAATCCAAGCCGGGAGTTGCACCACCACGCGTTGTATACTTTACTTTATGGATAATTAGTACGGATAATCGCATGAACATTTGGCCAGCCTCCACACTCGGCATCAACATGCATGTCATTCATCCCCGCCCGAGAATGTTTTTGAACCAACCAGATATGTTCATTGTTGCCTCTTTTCTGGTTGAGTGCCTAACCCTTTTCCCTTGATGTTTTTTTGTTTAGGTTACAGGCTTTTCCCAAGCTTCCGCTAAAATGCCCCCCAGAGGCATATATGCATAGCGATGTAACCTTACCTTACCACGGTTTGCAATCCTTATTAGGGGCAGTTCTGCACCGTCCCTGCCTGAAACACAAAAAGCACATTGCCTCTACTACCGGCTGTACAGGGGGTGGAACGGTAAAGGGCTGGCTACCTAACAGTGTCGGGAAAAATAAACTACGCAGGTGGCAGGAGGGTGTTTTATTTTTATTTTTGGAATATCTAGGGTGGACCACCCTGAGGGACCACCCACCCCCCAGACCCCCTTCCAGTGCCCCCACCCAGACAAAAAGGGTACCATTCTGCTCCTTTTGGAATTTTGCATCCATCTGCATACTCAACAATACCTGAAACTGAAGTGTTGCAGAGTTATGGGGCAAAAACTGAGATACGGACGCCCATGAACACGTGACCTACCAGGCACCCATAACTGGCTTGCACAGTCCCACAATACTTCCATTCCTTCAGAATTCCACTGACTATCTCATGCTGGCACAATCCTGTAAGTTTGGGGTAAATTGCAGCTTCATTGGCTTGACTCACCCCGCGGCCTGCACCGAGTGCGCGTGCCTCTGACTTATGGAAATGTCCACAGATCCCCCCCTGTATAACAATCGATACCTCTCGACATCAGGATTCCGAATATATCATTTTTAATCGATTTGACACGTGCCGTCCAACAGTTATGCTTCCTACACCCTCCTTCTTAATGTTGAATAATTTCAACTGATGGCTTTATCTGTAACACACATCTCTGAAATCTGAATGTGTCAATGTCCCTTCAGCCCTTTTCCTTTTATCTGTGTCTTCTTTCGATAGGTAGTATTAGAATGTTAATTCCCTGTCTATTCTTCTCTGCTCCCACTTGGTAAACAGCAGCAGCAAACGGATGTCCCGATCAGCCAAACTACCTGGCTGAAGGTCACCCCCCATTGTAACCATTGTAACCATTGTAAACAGCAGCAGCAAACGGATGTTGAGTAGCTGAGATACGGCAAATTCATTTTACACTGGACATGTCTGTCTAGTCTGCCAAAGGCTACAATGAGCAGTCAACACTACCGTCGCAACATGCTTGACTATAAATAAGTTTTGGAAAAGCCAATCTTTTCTAAGCTTATAAGGCTCTCAGTTTCTCCAGCAATGCAAAGGTCTAGGACACACAGTGTCCTAGAGCCCAATAAAAGAGTAAGAAATAAGGACATCAGGACACTCTGCTTCTTTGTAAGCTATCATATGGCATATCATGATGCGCGAAACAGAAGTTAATACTGCAGATATTGTGTGCCCAGGCAAACAAAGTTGATACGTAAACAGAGGGCCAGTAATCCGCATGTGACTCTCAGAGGTTCCATTCACCACTGTGAAGGAATCGCAATAAAAGTAGTCCGATGATAGCGGAAACGACCACCTCCGCAAACTGTCACTCCCTCTCAGTTCTCTCTCTCTGTTATAGCACAAAACAGCTTAAGATAGGAAACAAACCAACCCTTTAGATGATTTCGAAAAAGCAACCCCTCAACAAAAAAAAACTCCTCTCTTCTTTCTCTTGCACGAAAACAGCAAATGTTATGTAAAAAGCCAGCCGGGCCTTCCTCCTCTCTGCCCCTACCTCTCTCTCTCTCTTTCTCTCTGTCTCTCTTCTTTAATTGTCTCTCTCTCTATCTATCTCCCTCTCTCTCTCTCTCTCTCTCTCTCTCTCTCTCTCTCTCTCTCTCTCTCTCTCTCTCACACTCTCTCTCTCTCTCTCCTCTTCTCACCAGGTTTGCAGATCCGAGGTCACACTTAAAGGGGAAAACCAGTGAGACCAGCACTAAGCAGTCTAAATATCGGTGCCTGGCTGATATGGCGTAGCACGCACTACATATAGTGCGTATTATGTACCAAAACGGATTGGCTCTAAGAAGAGCTATATGGCCAAAGCACGCAGTGACTCTTGGGGTGAAACGGAGAACAATACGACAAGTATAAGTTGTGACCACGACCTCAATTAACACACCTCCTCCACAAGCCCTGATCGACAATTGAGTTCAGCGCTTGAAAACATCTTACTTGTGCTACTGTCTGATAGCTGCAGCCTCCTGCAAGATCTTGTCCCGCTGCCCTTGCACAACAACTCCAGCCTTGCGGAGCATTTGTTCGTCCATCTCGAGCACCTGGTTCAAGCTGTATCCGGCTGCAGCTAGTTTCTGTGCAGGCAAGAAGACGGGGGAGTGCACAGCGCTTTCATTAAAATTGAGGTTTATTCAGGAGGGCGCCAGTAAGCATAACTTTTGGACAGCACGTGTCAAATCGATTTAAAGTTATATATTCGAAATCCTCTTGTCAAGAGCTGTCGATTGATAATGTATGGGTCGAATCCAAGGGGGGGGGGTATGGGGGGGTCCGAGTTTTTTGAACCCCCCTGTGCCCCCCCTCCAAAAATTTACTGGGCCACTCCTACGAAATTTAAATATATTAGCGGAATCCTCAGCTCAAGCCCAGTCGATTGGCACCCTTTTTTTTTAGCAAATTGAGTCACGGGGGGGGATCTGTGGGCATGTCCAAAAGTCAGAAGCACACGCGCTCGGGTGCAGGCCGCGGGGTGAGTCAAGCCAATGGAGCAGCAATTCACCCCAAACTTACAGAATTGTGCCAGCATGAGATAGTGGAATTCCAGAGGGGGTCAACTGAGCAAACGTCCTGAAATGTGACTTTTTTGATGCAAATTATGTTTGAATGATATAACTAGATGGTTCATGAAGTTTGGGGCCAAAAGGACCACCCCAGTGGTCTGGACAGAAATACAGTTCGAATTTTGGCACTGAGTTTCCACACTACATGCCACCACGCCCCAACCAGGGCCTCTTTTCATCCCAAAACAAGACAGGAGGACTTCCTTTATGATACCAAATTATCCTGGGGTTTGAAAAGTATATTTGGTGAAGGTTGGTTTTCCACCTTTTTGGCACCCCTTTTGCTGATTTTCTCTGAAGGAAATGGGCCAAAATGGAGTATCTGGCCAAGTACTGCTCCGTTTTGCCCCATTTTTGTTGCAGTGATATTTTTTATTGAAATGTAGACGATTCATATAAAAATGACACAAATCAGGTCAGTGGGTGGTGAGATATGAGAGAATGGTGGTGAAAAATAGGGTTCATGCCGTGGGCAATTAGACATGTGCGCCGCAACTGGCAGTTTTCAAGCTCAGGTGTAGCCAAAACACCTCTGGGTACCAAGATTAGAAACTGCCAGCTCCGGCGCACATACTCAATTCACATTTCAAAAGTACCCCTTTTTAGGGCCTCAGATGACCCCCTCTGGTGGAATTCTGAAGAAATGGAAGCAATGTGGGACTGTGCAAGCCAGTTATGGGTGCCTGGTAGGTCACATGTGCATGGGCATCCGTATCTCAGTTGTTGCCCCATAACTCTGCAACACTTCAATCTCAGGTCTTGATGAATATGCAGATGGATGCCTATTTGAAAAAGGAGCAGATTGGTACCCTTTTTGTCCTGGTGGGGGCACCGGAAGGGGAGTTTAGGAGGGGGGGGGGGGCAGGGGGTTCCAGCCCAAAAATCATACGTGCCTATCCAAGGATTTTTTTCTGGCACCTCCTGTTTTATTTTGTTTTTTGCAGAAACACAGGGGAGAGAGGGATGTTTGAAGAAAGAGGGGTTCCCGCTCAGCACGAGCCAGCAATCTGATAAGTACTCGTGCAAGCCACGCTTGCAAAATAGACTCTTCATGCTCTCACTTTTATCCTGCATACCTTTATCTACTACTACGCATACCTTTATCTACTATCTACTATTCTATCCACCGCTGACGTAAAACCAGACGCAGTATAGCACGTGCTGCTTCCATTTGTACGTACCTTTCCGCAATACTCAAGTCCCAAGCTCGCACAAAATTTCAGGACGTCGCTTTGTGCCTGAGCAGTCGGGTCAAACCCATTCCTTCCTTGATTTGATGTTCGCTGAAACTGCTGTTCATCTGCCTGCTGCTGCTGTTGCTGTTGCTGCTGCTTTTGAAGCTTTTCTTGGTGTGCCTCATAGTTCTTTTGGGTCAGCGCCTGGAAGATAACGTATGCGTAAGAGACGAGGAGGTGTATATATATATTTATATCCAACAAACATTGCTGCACAGCACCAAACAGCTAAGATTTGCACGTGCTAGAATCGCAGCACCCACGCGTGCATGCATGTTCATGCGTGTGTTGCGCATGCAGGCGCAGCCCTAAATGCAGATAGGAGAAGCTTTGCACACCTTGTCACAATGCAAATGGACCTTCTGCAGCATCTTGTCACGCTCGAAGGGCTTGAGCAAGAAGTCGGAGGCCCCCGCTTCTTTGCACCGTTCGAAAGCCTCAGAGCCAGCACCCATGGCCGTGCACATGACGATGGGCATGGGGGTATCCCCAAACATGGCCCGCAGCTTTCTGCATATCTGTTTGGATAGGAGGGAGGGAAAGAACACGCAGTCAGCCACATGAGAAACTTCACAGTGCCCTCTCATAGTAACCCTTGAAAAGCCTCAAAATACGCATTTGGGGGGCGCGTGTTTGCCCCAGCCTCCTCACCTCATCCCCCGAGTCTCCTACATTCATCTGATAGTCCAGGAATATGAAGTCCGGCCAAGTGGCCTCGCCCTCCAAGAACTCATGGGCTTCCTCGCCGTCCTGGGCCGACACCACCTGAACAAGGTGATTAGATTCCCATCGTTCAAAACACGCTTCGAATGAGTATCCGATTTGGGCTGGGTCCGAAAGTTAAGTCAGACCGGCACAATCCAAAACCTACCCTCCAGCCCTCCGGAGAGAGCAGCTGTTCGATCACCAGAAGATTGACAGCATCATCATCGATGCTCAGAATGCACAGCTGCTTGTGGACGTCGATATGCTTAGGCTTCGCCATTTGCACCCCACATTCGGAAAATATTGCGTAATTGCTTTTTATAAAATCGAGTACGTTTTGGGTTTAAACAACAGGTACACGCACATGCACACGCACACGCACACATGCACACGCACACGCACACGCACACGCACACGCACACGCACACGCACACGCACACGCACACGCACACGCACACGCACACGCACACGCACACGCACACACACGCACACGCACACACGCACACACACGCGCACGCACACGCACGCACACGCACGCGACGCGCACGCGCACACACACACAACACACACACACACACACACACGCACACACACACACACACACACAAACACACACACACACACACACACACACACACACACACACACACACACACACACACACACACACACACACACACACACACACACACACATACACACACGCGTGCACACACACGCGCACACACACACACACACATACACACACACACATACACACACAACAGCACACACACAACACACACACACACTAACACACAAGCAAACACAAAAGCAAACAATTATACATACACACACCTTTATCTCCAGGGCTTGCTGCAATCGCAGTTGAGACGCATTACCCATGATTATGCACGCTTGTCCTAACCAACGTACCCAGTGTAGTCTATTGAGGAGGAAAACAGAGTTTGGGCTTTCCATACCCTCAACCAGGTAAGGCTTTTTTTTCTTCTGTTAGACATCTTTTCTTCCGTTAGACTATGTGAGACTGAGGATACACTCTACAAATTCCTGTTGTCCAGGAGGCCGATAAAAAGGTATTCTGCATGCATTGGGCGTCCCTCCTCCCACTGTGAGACTAGTTTTTCCCGAACTATTCAGCAAATTGACAAAATTAATCTACAAGACCCAAGGACGTGCGAGGTAAGATCCAGTAGGAAACACATGCACAAAAGTATACAGCACATGCAGACAGACACACATGAATTACACAATGCGTACTCACTTGTGAGTGGCTCGTTACCACCGAGCTGCGGAGAGCAGATGAGGCATCATTCCTCACAGCCTGCTGAGTGCTATTAGTAGTTTACAGCCCAATTGAGATCATTGGCTCAAAATGCAGGTAGACGGGGAGAGCTTGCCGTATGAGTACGCATACAGCCAATGGATGACCGGATACGTCCAGATGCTCACTGAGGGCGGCAAGTATGTACCGTCCTTTGATAAGCCTGTTTGGTAAAAGAGTGGCTAGCCAGAAGAGTCAGATTCACGTTCTGGACATAGATAGGATGTTACTGTAGGTTAGGCGGTTTCCCTGCCAAGAGCTACGCATATACACCGTGAACAAGTGGTTGTAGCCAATCCTGAATGATAGGCAGATCCACCTGCTCTGCTGCCTCGCTACACCCTGCCTGCAGCCCTCCAGAAGAGGTGCTGATTGCCGCACATGGTCAGCATATTAAAAGGTGGACGCTGCCACGCACAAGCAGGCCAGAGGTAAATAGAGAGCACTACTGGTGGGAGGAATGAAAATGTGTACAAGCATATAAGTGGGATGAGAAAGGGAGGAGTGCTCACTAGAAGGTCTGGTTCAGTACCAAGGAGAGCTTAAGTCATTGGGCAAGAACGCCTTCACACAGGCATACTGGCTCTGCTACAGAGTTTTCTTTTGGGCAAAAGTTGCCAGGCTTTCTGACCATATCGTTTTATCGTTTTCAGTTGTTGACTGCAGCCTTGAGCATTGCAAGTGTCCCAAAGTATACCTGTAGACTCAAAGTTGGGGAACATGTGTGTCTTGAGGGTGCAAGGATAAGGGACCGTCCTGCTTATGGATTTGAGATTTGAGGGTTGAAACAGCCCAAATCAGGGCTTCAATAGAACGTGTGCGGTTTTGACTTGCCTAATAGGGGTTCTGAACCAGCATGTGGACGAGTGGTTTTAAATGGTGGATTGACCTAGACTGACGGCTCTATGTGCTCAATGTATATCTTTTAAAATTACATGAGTCACAGATATTGCAAACATTGTGAGCCACCATCACTCGTTCTGCAATGTACTTTTGAGGCCGACATACATCAGTCTGGAAGATCTATACATGAATTGGCCCCCTTTGAAGTGTGCAGTTCCGCTTTTAAGCAGGGGAAGTACCAACAGCTTTTTTTCTCGTTCTCCATGATGCTTTCTCTTCGCGCTTCTTCAAAACAAACGTTCTCTTTCTCTATTCATTTTTCTCTTCTACATACATCAGTTTCATGTTCCCTCTAGCTTCTTT
>Ga0307960_1002163_pt1 | contig 11685 bp, 15 predicted proteins | sample OrgLakmetagen542_FD_201832 | JGI IMG/M metagenome (GOLD analysis project Ga0307960, IMG submission 201832) | Saline water microbial communities from Organic Lake, Antarctica - #542 | ecosystem: Environmental > Aquatic > Non-marine Saline and Alkaline > Saline | place: Antarctica: Organic Lake... | reverse complement strand
GGTCTAGTGTAGTAAATATGTTAACTTCTTCTGCATTTATAGAACTTATTAATGAATCATGCCATATATTTAGTGATTCCATTAAATCATCAAAATGTTCATATTCAAAATTGAATTGAATTGATTCTTTATAGCTATTGTAGTCCTTGATATATCTCATATGTATAATTGGTTGTAAAGATATATATTAATTTTTAAAAACAACAATGGTATTTTAATATATAAAGAAAACATATTTATAATTAGATGAAATGGATTAGAAATTACGAGATATTCAAAGAGAGTAAATCGTATTCAAATAAAAATTTAGTTAAAGAAATATGTACTTCAATGGTACTTCTTAACAATACGTTTTTAGATGATTTACTAGACAAAGGTATAAAGGCTAGATATTCGTCAAATTCTGGTGTATTCCTAACTGATTTAAAAAATCTATTAATTACTAAGAATAGATTAGAGTTAGGTAAGTACATTGATGGTAAATGTCAAAAAGATGATGAAATATCCAAAGTAATCGAACATTTTGAAGGTGTTAAGTTTGATATAGAGAAAGACTGGAAGTTGTTAGTAGATTCAAGAACTACTGCTAGAAGTATTATTGATAAACTTTTAGCAGAGGAAAAGCTAGAAGAGAGTAGAATAAAGAAAGTATATTGGTTAGGACCAAACAAGACAGATGAATATGGTGAAGATATCGTTGTTGAGTTAAATGATGGTAGACAATTCTCTTTCTTCCTTGATAAAAGCTTATCAAAAACAAAAACAGCATCATTTAATAAGCTATCAGAAGAATTAATAGGTAATGATTTAGATAATCTATTCAAGGGTGATTATCTTGAAAAATGGTCAATGCTAACACAAGAATGGATTACACTAATTTATGAGAATGTAAATAAAAATATACAATCTCATATTGAAAAATTCATAGACACAAAAAATATTGATAAAATAGGATATTTTGATTTCTTTTCGATAAGACACAATGATTCTAGATATAGACACCTTGGGGAATATATGAAAGAGTTTGATAGAAACATACTTAATCTTTCTGATTTATTAATAGAAGTTTGGAAGGATAAGAAAATGTTTTTTAAAGATGAAGAATTAGTAACTAAAAAGTGGAATGAGACAAAAGTTGTTTTGCTCAACTCTAAAATACTAGAAAAGTTATTTACTGATTCTTTCAAAGAAAACTATCTAGATGACATCGATAAACTAGATAATAATTTCAAACTAGCAACTGGTGAACTGAAAATGAAGTTATTTAAAATAATTGTTGAAAAATTAGGTTGCGAAGAAAGAAATATTTATTACTTAGATAAGGGTAAATCATTCGAGATGATACCTTCTAGAGAATTCTTTAGAAGATATTTTGATGATTTAGATATAATGTTTGACTATCACGTAGATTTTACAACTGATTCTGAAGATGGTAATAATTTTGGGATTGTTATAAGAGTCGAAATGGATACTGATAAATTATTAGATTTAGACATTGATATAAAGTTTGCTGGTGGTGAGATGTCTGGTAAATTGAATGCTAAGTATAGTTTTGATATTTCTAAAAATTTTAACTATTTAGTATCTAAAAAGCAAACGTTTAAAGAACAATAACTAATTACTGCTCTTGTGAAAACATTTCTATGAATTCTTCATCAAAGTCACCATTATCATCAAAAACTGGGACTTCGTCATAACCTATTTCACACATAAATGGAAAACTTGACTTAGAGTTGTATGTGGTTTTCATAATGACATCCTCTCCATTTACAGTAATATGGTAATTTGATACATAAAGACCATCACTACCTAAATCTATTTCAAAAGGCTCACCACTTTCTTCTATGATTATACTTATACCTTCTGGTAATTGATGGTCTAATATTTTAAGAGCTAGGACACCCATACATTTAAGTAATTTACTTTCATTAAAGAAATCTCTAGGTATTACTCTTTTGTAGTCACTATTATACGATTCGAATGTTTTTATGTTTTTTTCCATATGATATATATTAAATTCTTATAGTAATATTGTTAGAACCATCTGTTCTTGTATATCTAGTATTCTCTGAAAATATCACATTATAAGTTGATCTTAAACCATCTAATTCTTCTTCTGATAGACCGATTATCTTCTCCCCATTTGGTAGCTCAACATCAAAGACAACTATATCCTCATTTACATTCTCTTCAAAGTCACCAGATATACCAGTTAAATCTTTAACATTAACTACCACATTATCTAAATTATCTAATTCTTTAAGTAATTCATCTATACTAACTTTTCTCTTAACCTCTCCTAGTGTTGCTTCTATCTTAGTCTGGTCTATATATTTACCAGTTTTAACAACTTCCCAATCTTCTAATATCCTCTCAACCTCATCTATATCATCCTCATCAACACGCACAAAGTCATTATTGGGCAGATATTCCATAGAGCGTAATCTTCTAGCTATTGTTCTAGCCCTTCTACCTTCTTTGTCGCTAGAGGTACTATTTTTTATAGCTGATATAGCTCTTTTTATAAAATCCTCTATTGAAAGAAGTATAGACAATATAGAATTTTTTAAAATTCTATATAATTTACTTAGTATAGCTGATATAGTGTTTAGTGCGGCTTCTGAACAAAGAACATTGAGTACAGAAAAAAAGGGGAATATAGATAAAGCATCTAATGCCTTTGATTTTAATGACAAAAGTAGCATTATTATATCTAATATCATAGTAATCATACCAGGCACATTAAATGCAAATGGTGCTAACATACCAACACCACCTGATATACTTGTTCCGATTGTAACAACTGCAAAAGCTATTTCTTTCACGAGTTCTACTACCTTTCTAACAAATTCCATTATTTTTTGTTTTATAGTTGCTTTAAGGCTTCTTGCTTTTTTATAGTATGGTGAATCTTCTGTAAGTGGATATTGTTTTTGTGTGTCTACTTGTTTTTTTATAGACTCATCAATAAGATTTTTTTTAAAAGGTGTATCACCCAATTCTGATAGATTAGTTAGTTGGTCTTCACTCTGTGATATTCCTTGTGAGGTAAGACCTAAACTTGGTCTAGAAGCTGTGTCTTGGGCTTCCTCGTCCGTAGCATCTGTGTTAGTTCCTAGATTTTTAAAACCATCTGTCATAAGTTCTATGTCTGCTGGTGGCATTGCGGGATTTTCGTCAGCTATAAGCTTTTTAACTATTTCTTTGTCATCTAATAAGAACTGGTTTATATCAAAACCAGGAATAGCTGAGCCTAGCTCCCCTTCTATTGAAGTTATATCTTGTAAAAGTTTATTATATGACATACTGTATATATTTTTTATGTAACTTCTCCTAAACATTTTAATAAATATGTATATAACAATAAAATATTTATTATGCCAAAAAGTAAAAATAGAAAAGAACACAAATCAAAAGTTCATAAAAGAAATTCTAAAAAAGAGCAAGATAAGAAAGATGTAGAGAGACGTAGGGCAAATTACATAAACCAACTCATAGAAAAAGAGCAAGAAAATGGTGTGTTTGATAATGTAGAGCCTTATGATGAGATAGATAATGATAAAGAAAGTGATGGTGGTCAAGAACAGAAACCGTTAACTTAATTTAGGTTTTACTTCTGCCTCTGTCTCTTGGAGTTCTTTTATATCTTCTTCAATATAGTGATTGCTTAATACAATATTCATTTCATGTCTTAGGTAATTTCTGATTAAACTTATAGATTTAAAGTTAGAAGATGAAAGACAAGATGATGTAAGAAACCAATTTATTAAAAGAATATAATTAATATCCTTTATGTGCTTTATATCTTTATCCATTTGTGTTATAATTTTAACCTTATATATAAAAACTAAAAAATGAATTTTGACTTTTTTCACAGAATACCTAAACAAATCCAAATATATATATATATACGTAAATATGATTAAAGATTTAAACGATAAGGAATTACTAGACTTTCTTATGAACTCAGACTACGAAGAAGATTTAAAACCAGAAGATTTAACTTATTTACTCTTTAGGTTTAAATACTTCTATAGAATCTTACATGGTAGAATGGAAAACGCTAAGAGTGAGAAAGGTGCAGAACTTATGAACTTAAAAGATGATTTAAAGTCAATAAGTAAAAAAATGATAGATGTTAAAACGGAACTAGCTGATAAAAAAAACTATATAGACCAATTTGAATCTAGAAAGCTAACACTTTCAGAGCGTTGGAAAGGTAAACTAAATATTAAAAATAGATGAAAGTAGAAAAATTTAAAGAATTAGATCAACAGATGAATAACTATAGTTTTAATACTAGTTATAGCAACATAAACAAAATAATGAAGGGGTTGTCATACTTTGGTAATATGACATCAATATTCCTTGCTTATTTCTTTATGTCCGATATATTATCTGGTCCAATTGGTGATAACCAAGCACTAGTTGTTGCAGCATCGCTAATTATATTAATAGGTGTGGAACTTCTAAAACGAGATATATTTGACAAGTTCTCCATTCAATCCCTAAAGGATAATACAATAAAAAAGACTGCCTTACCATTAGCAATATTAAGCGTATTGCTTATATTTTTATCATTTTATTCATCCTTGAGTGGTGCAAAAAAGTTTTCATCAAAGTCTGATGAAATAGAAGTTAAGACGGTGAATAAACTAGATGATTACAGAGATAGTTTAACTACTATCTATGATACTAAGATAGGTGTTATTGAGAATAGGAATAAAATATTGTTTAATCAAAACATAAAATTTGATGAAGAAGCAGCTGAACTACCAGGTAATTATATATCTGCTAAAGAAAATATCAGAAGTAACAAAAAGGTAAACTTAGAACAGATTAGTATAAACAAAGAAGAGATAGACGAACTCAAAGAAGAGTTTAAGACTAGGGTAGATACAAAAAGTAATTCACTGACTAACAAATCTTCTAAAGAAAAAGAAAAGAATTCAGATAACTCTTTCCTTTTTATCATATTGTCAACATTTATAGAACTTATTATATTAGGTGGTGTCTATTTCAACCAATACTATAGATTTAGGTCTTATAAAGAATTTAGAAAAAAGATAGAAAAAGATCCAAAATATCAGAAATGGTTATTATATGATGAGATACTATCAAATATCGTGTCTAGTGAGACTAAGATGAATGAGAAATTACCATCTAACAAATCAATAATAGACACTTGTAAAGTAAATGATATAATCATACTACCCAAGGATATAAAGGACTTTATGAAAGTGTTATTAGGTCTTGGTATAATAAAATCTAGTGGGAGTGCTAGGTATATTATAAAAGAAAGGGAAATGGGTAAAGAAACATTAAGAAATCATTTTAATATAAAATAACTATGGTAAGATACTTTTGTGATAAATGTAAAAAAGATACTAAAGGGAGTAGACTATTAACTATCCCCATTTATAGACATATTAAAGACGACAATCCTTTAGATGGATATTCTGTTATTAATGATGATGGTAATCTAGAACAGATTAGTGGAGTGAGTGATGATATAGACCTTTGTATCACTTGTTATAATGTTGTGATGAAACCAATGTGGAATTCTATAAAAATGAAATAAATGGATAATTATATTAAGACACCTTTTAATTATACAGGTAGTAAATTTAAGATACTAAATCAGATAATACCAGAGATGGATTATAATAAGCCATACTTTTGTGACTTATTTTGTGGTGGTGGTTCTGTTTATACAAATATACTAGAACATTACGATAAAATATTAGCAAATGATATAATAGAAGATTTAATAGATATTCATAAGCTTATATTAGTAGATGATAGCATCATAGAAGATACAAAAGCATTATGTCCTGGTAAAGATAACAAAGAAGGATTTCTATCGCTTAGAAGCTCTTATAATGAACATAAAACACCTTCTAAATTATGGGCATTGATGTTATCATCAACAAATAATATGATGAGATTCAATAAGAAATTTCTATACAATCAAACTTATGGAAATAGGGGATGGAATCCTAACACAGATAATAAAGTTAATGAGTTCAAAACAGAATTAAGAAAATATGGACATAAGGTAAGATATACTTCTAAAAGCTTTAGTGATGTTAAAATATCATCTGATAAAGTAATGTTATATTGTGATCCACCATATTCAAATACAGAAGCTGGTTATAATGCTTATTGGGAAAGGGATGATGACCAGAAGCTATATGAATATCTGAAAAATATAGATTCGAGTGGTTCTTCATTTATGGTTTCTGGTTCTTTAAAACATGATAATAAATCTTGCTTTTTACTAGATGAATTAATAAAGGATGGTTATTCAGTAAAAAAGATAGAACACAATTATAACAAAGTATCTAGAAGCGGTAATAAGAAGACAGAGGAAATAATTATAACAAACTACTAGGGATATATTAAATAGTTTAATTTAATATATACTCTATGAAACACATAAAACCCTACAAAATATTCGAGAGTGCTAGTCCTAACTTCCCAACTACTAGAGAGGGAGTTATAGAAGTTTGTAGAAAGTATAAAATTGAAAATTACACCATTAATGATGATTTAAGTATTGATGTTAATGGTGATGTTGAATTAGATAGTAAAAATTTAGAATACTTACCACTTAAATTTAACTACATAGGTGGTGGCTTTTATTGTCCTTATAATGTTGAATTAAAATCATTAGAAGGTTGTCCACAAACAGTAAATGGGGATTTTTATTGTTACTATAACAAACTAAAATCATTAGAAGGTTGTCCACAAACAGTAAATGGGGATTTTTATTGCTTTAATAATAATTTAAAAACATTAAAAGGATGTCCACAAACAGTAAATGGTAATTTCAGTTGTGACAATAATGAATTAAAATCATTAAAAGGTTGCCCACAAACAGTAAATGGTAATTTTGGCTGTAAAGATAATGAATTAAAAGACTTAGAACATTTTCCAGAAGTAAATGGTATTATAGGCATAAGGGGAAATCCAGTAAATCTCTTAACATATACCTTTATCGAAAAAGCCGATAGCTTTATGATAGAAGATTTTATAGACTATGAGATAGTTAGAAACAGAGATACTGTTATGTTAGATAGGCTTCAAACATTCATAGAAGGATTTGATTTAGAAATGCCTAATTTAGAAGAAATAAAAAATCATTATAAAATAATAGAATAAAATGAAACACATAAAACCATATAAGATATTCGAGAGTACAAGTCCTAACTTCCCAACTACAAAAGAGGAAGTTATAGAAGTTTGTAGAAAGTATAAAATTGAAAATTACACCATTAATGATGATTTAAGTATTGATGTTGATGGTGATGTTGAATTATATAGTAAAAATTTAGAATACTTACCGCTTAAATTTAATTATGTAAATGGTTATTTTAATTGTGATTATAACAACTTAAAAACATTAGAAGGGTGTCCACAAACGGTAGATGGGGTTTTTGATTGCTCTCAAAATGAATTAAAATCATTAAAAGGTTGCCCACAAACAATAGGAATGGATTTTTATTGTAGCTTTAATGAATTAGAAACACTAGAAGGTAGTCCATCAGTAGTGAATGCTAATTTTCTATGTGATGATAATGAATTAACGACATTAAAAGGTTGTCCACAAACAGTAAGTGGTGGCTTTAACTGTAAATTTAATAAATTAACAGATTTGGAACACTTCCCAGAAGTAAATGGTATTATAGCCATAAGGGGAAATCCAGTAGATTTATTAGTACATACTTTTATCGAAACTGCTGATAGCTTTATGATCGAAGATTTTGTAGACTATGAAATAGTTAGAAACAGAGATACTGTTATGTTAGATAGACTTCAGACCTTCATTAGGGATAACGATTTAGAAATGCCTAACTTGGAAGACATCAAAGAACACTATAAAATAATAGAATAGAATGAAACATATAAAACCCTATAAAATATTCGAGAGTGTTAGTCATAACTTCCCAACTACTAAAGAAGGAGTTATAGAAGTGTGTGAAAAGTATAGAATAATAGATTACACTATTAATGATGATTTAAGTATTGATGTTGATGGCTATGTTAATCTAGCTTATAAAAATTTAGAACACCTACCACTTAAATTTAATTATATAAAGGGTAACTTTGAATGTGATTATAATCAATTAGTGTCATTAGAGGGAAGCCCACAAACAGTAGATGGTGATTTTGATTGTTCAGAGAATAAATTAGAGACACTAAAAGGATGTCCACAAACGGTAAATGGTGATTTTCATTGCTCATACAATCAATTAGTATCATTAGAAGGTAGTCCACAAACAGTTGGTGGGTCTTTTGCTTGTCTTCACAATGAATTAAAAACACTAAAAGGTTGTCCACAAACAGTAAATGGATTTTTTAATTGCTCCACTAATCATTTAGAATCATTAGAAGGTTGTCCACAAACAGTAGGTGAACAATTTCTTTGTTATACTAATGAATTAAAGTCATTAGAAGGTAGTCCACAAACAGTTGGCAAAACTTTTTATTGTTATAATAATAAATTAAAAACACTAAAGGGATGTACCCAAATAATTGGTGGTGGTTTTAATTGTGAGAATAATGAGTTAGTAGATTTGGAATACTTCCCAGAAGTAAGCGGTGATATAGATATAAAGTACAATACAGTATATTTACTGGTGTATACCTTTATTGAAAATGCTGATAGCTTTATGATTGAAGATTTTGTAGATTATGAGATAGTTAGAAATGGTGATACCGTTATGTTAGATAGGCTACAAACATTTATTAGTGGTAATGATTTAGAAATGCCTGATTTGGATAAAATTAAAAAACGCTATAAAATAATAGAATGAACATGAAACATATAAAACATTATAAGATATTCGAGAGTAATGAGCCTAACTTCCCAACTACAAGAGAGGGAGTTATAGAAGTGTGTGAAGAGTGTGGAATAGAAAATTACACTATTAATGATGATTTAAGTATTAGTGTTGAGGGCATCATTGATTTATCACATACTGGTTTAGAATATATACCACTTAGATTTAATTATGTGAGTGGTTATTTTAATTGTTCGTATAATAAATTAAAAACACTAGAAGGTTGTCCAGAAAAAGTGGGTGGAACTTTTAACTGTTCTTTTAATCAATTAAAAACATTAAAAGGTTGTCCACAAACAGTAGATGGTTATTTTATTTGTTATAGAAATGAATTAAAAACATTAGAATTTAGTCCACAAACAGTAGGTGGTCATTTTAACTGTTCTTTTAATGATATAGAAACATTAAGAGGATGTCCTCTAGTAGTAAATGCTAATTTTTTATGTGATGATAATGAATTAAAAGACTTAGATTATTTCCCTGAAGTAAGTGGTGGTATATATATACAAGATAATCCTGTATGTTCATTAATATATACTTTCATTTATAAACCAGAAACTGATAGCTTTATGATAGAAGATTTTGTAGATTATGAAATAGTTAGAAACAGAGATACTGTTATGCTAGATAGACTTCAAACTTTCATTAGGGATAACGATTTAGAAATGCCTGACTTGGAAGACATTAAAAAACACTATAAAATAATAGAATAAACATGAAACATATAAAACCTTATAAAATATTCGAGAGTACAAGTCCTAACTCCCCAACTACTAAAGAAGGAGTTATAGAAGTGTGTGAAAAATATGAAATTGAAAATTACATTATTAATGATGATTTAAGTATTGATGTTGATGGTGATGTTGAATTAGATAGTAAAAATTTAAAATACTTACCACTTAAATTTAATTATGTGAGTGGTTATTTTACTTGTGCTAGAAATAAATTAAAAACATTGAAAGGTAGTCCACAAACAGTAAATGGTGGTTTTTTTTGTCATCACAATGAATTAAAATCATTAGAAGGTTGTCCACAAACAGTAAGTGGTAGTTTTTATTGTAATAATAATAAATTAAAATCATTAGAAGGTTGTCCACAAACAGTAGATGGTAATTTTATTTGTAATGATAATAAATTGACAGACTTAGAACATTTCCCAGAAGTAAATGGTATTATACTACTTATTGGAGGAAATCCAGTAAATCTATTAGTATATACTTTTATTAATAAAGCTGATAGCTTTATGATTGAAGATTTTGTAGATTATGAGATAGTTAGAAATGGTGATACCGTTATGTTAGATAGACTACAAACATTTATTAGTGGTAATGATTTAGAAATGCCTGATTTGGATAAAATTAAAAAACGCTATAAAATAATAGAATAAATATGAAACACATAAAACACTATAAAATATTCGAGAGTACGAGTCCTAACTTCCCTAGTACTAAAGAAGGAGTTATACAAGTGTGTAAAAAGTATAAGATAAAAAATTATACCATAAACAATGATTTAAGTATTGATGTTGATGGGAATGTTATTATAGGTTATACACTTTTAGAATATTTACCTCTTAGATTCAATCATGTGAGTGGTTATTTTGATTGTTCTGGTAATAGATTAAAATCGTTAGAAGGTAGTCCACAAACATTGGATAGTGGTTTCTATTGTACTAATAATAATCTAGAATCATTAAAGGGTTGTCCACAAACAATAAGTGATTCTTTTATTTGTTATTTTAATGAATTAAAATCATTAGAAGGTGGTCCACAAACAGTAAATGGATCTTTTGATTGTTCTAATAATAAACTAGAATCATTAGAAGGGTGCACACAAACAGTAAGTGGTAGTTTCTATTGTTATAAAAATGAATTAAAATCACTAGAAGGTTGTCCACAAACAATAAGTGGTGATTTTTATTGCTTTGATAATAATTTAGTATCATTAGAAGGTTGTCCACATACAATAAATGGTGATTTTATGTGTTCTGATAATAAATTAACAGACTTAGAACATTTCCCTAATGTAGAAGGTCATATAAATATAGCAGAAAACAAAGTACATTACTTAGTATATACCTTTATTAATAAAGCGGATAGCTTTATGATAGAAGACTTTACAGACTATGAAATAGTTAGAAATGGTAATACTGTTATGCTAGATAGGCTTCAAACATTCATAAGGGATAATGGTTTAGAAATGCCTAATTTAGAAGAAATTAAAAAACACTATAAAATAATAGAATAAACGTGAAACATATAAAACCATATAAAATATTCGAGAGTAATGAGCCTAACTTCCCAACTACTAAAGAAGGAGTTATAAAAGTGTGTGAAAAGTATGGAATAAAGAACTATACTATTAATGATGATTTAAGTATTGATGTTGATGGTGGTGTTGGTTTGGGGGATAGAGGCTTGGGATATTTACCACTTAGATTTAATTATGTGGGTGGTTATTTTCAATGTTCTTTTAATAAATTAAAGTCATTAGAAGGTTGTCCACAAACAGTAAATGAGTCTTTTTTTTGTTATTATAATGAATTAAAGTCATTAGAAGGTTGTCCACAAACAGTAGGTGGTGGTTTTGATTGCTTTAATAATAATTTAGTATCATTAGAAAGTTGTCCACAAACAGTAAGTGGTGATTTCAGTTGTGGCAATAATAATTTAAAATCATTAAAAGGTTGTCCACAAACAGTAAGTGGTACTTTTAATTGTGGTGATAATGAATTAAGAGACTTAGAACATTTCCCAGAAGTAAATGGTTCGGTAATTATATATGGAAATATAGTAAATTTATTAGTATATACCTTTATTAATAAAGCGGATAGCTTTAT
>Ga0307960_1002156_pt1 | contig 11697 bp, 7 predicted proteins | sample OrgLakmetagen542_FD_201832 | JGI IMG/M metagenome (GOLD analysis project Ga0307960, IMG submission 201832) | Saline water microbial communities from Organic Lake, Antarctica - #542 | ecosystem: Environmental > Aquatic > Non-marine Saline and Alkaline > Saline | place: Antarctica: Organic Lake... | reverse complement strand
GGGTTTTGGCGAGAACCATATATGTACGGTGTATATTTGGTGTTTTTGGCAGGGAAGTCGCCAAATATACGGTGCATATATACGGTTCTGGCCAACTCTATTGATATTGTATGGGTGTACACGCCCAGGCAATGGTCAGCCAGATCTTTGCACGAGGTACTAGTACTAGTCATATTTCCCTCCTCCCCTGTATGTGTGTGTATGTGTACAGACAAAGAGCGGCCAGATCATTGCCAAGGGCTTGTACGACCCCAACTCAGCGCTGGCCTTCAAAAGCGTGGCTCTTGTCAATGAGCGCCTGGATGATGCCTTGGTGCAAAGAAGGTGTGCTCGTGTGTGTTTGTGTGTGCATGTGTGTGTGAGTTTGTGATCTTGAAATGAGTTGTGTTATGACGTCACTGCAGGTGCGGGTGTGGTGCGTACGCTATTATTATTGTAATAAACGAGACAGCGTAATGTTTTCAATCCAATTCTGAGACATCGCAACCGGTGCAATCTTTCCATTTATGTTATCTCAAGACACTGCTTTGTAATTGACGTCACTGCTTGTTTGCTACCTAAACATTAGCTATCTTAAACTAACATACACCGCGCAACTGCTTTTAAGGGTTGCCTTATTCCAGTCATTCATTCCCTCTGCCTTCAACTGCCCAAATACATTTTCCACGCCTGCACATTTCATTTATACAAGCAAATTACAATTTAAGCACATACACATATGCAATCTTGAAGGCAGTGCGCATCCTTTGCATAATGGCACCCTACCATGTAGCTGCATCGTCAGGCCCTTGCTTCGCAAGACGTATTCCCGCTCCTTGTGTATCTGTATCTGTCGTGTGGCATTCGTAGTCCGAAACCCCTTGGTTAGAATGCAGACTCCCTTGGCAATATAACAGGTGTGCCTTGTCAGCAATTGCATTGCTGCCTGCAATACCTTTTTCCTAACTGAAGGCTAGAGAGGTCGTGGAGGCTGAGGGGGCGGCTGTTTGACAAGTCAGCTACAAACGCTTACCGCTTGCTGAACGGGGAGGGGGACGGGCTACCAGGTGTGTGTTATGTGAAATAATGTGTAGAGATATAAGGATGCGGCGTTTTTTAACAGTAACCAGGCGTGTTATGTGTTTTGTGACATGGGGCTATGATATGCCGACATTGACATGGCCAGTTCTATGGTTGCTGAAGGGATCTTGGCGATTGCCGTTGTGACCTGGGAGCTCTTTTCAAACTATCCTGCCGGTATTTGTATGCTGGTGCGCATTGTACAGTTGCTGATCTGCTCTGACATTGTACAGTTGCTCCAACATTGTATACAGTTGCTGATCTGCTCCGACATTGTACAGTTGCTCCGACATTGTATACAGTTGCTGATCTGCTCCGACATTGTACAGTTGCTGATCTGCTCCGACATTGTACAGTTGCTCCGACATTGTATACAGTTGCTGATCTGCTCCGACAGAGTTGTTGTGCAGGGATTTTTTCCGCGTTGGGTATACATTGCATAAATGCGGATAACAGATCAGATCAGCAGTTCATATGGCGGCCTTACAAGTGACACACAAACAGCAATAGCTTTACGTGTAAGGTACAAGCTTTATGCAGCCCCTGCCCTAGATGTCCATGTCTCATGCCAGTCAGCACTCATTGCCCACCCGCCCTTGCACCCACATACCCATATTCACACACGCACACACATGCATACACACATTTCTGCACACATAGATACTTGTGCACAAACACACACACACTCACACGCGCACTCACATGTATACATCCAAAACACAGGGCTTGTGTGCGACATTTACAATGATACAGCTGTCGTTAAGTGTGATGGCGCCGGCGCTGAAGGTGTGTGCGTCTCCGTACGCAACTGTGCTTATACAGTTGTGTAAAGGTTTTAAAGGTTTCTTTTGGCTACTAGGCGAGCTAACCCACAAATCCAGTGCCGAACTTAGGCAGTATACGATTCAGTGTTCTTCTCGCTTTCGCCAGCTCGCAAGTACCCGGTATGCCTGCTACGAGTGTTATGGCAAAGACAGCTCCTGGATGTGGAGAACGGTGTGCTGTTCCCCATGATTATTTCGCCTGCTTGCAGATTCCTGGTGTGCCTTTTCACGAGTGATGATGAAATGGATTGATTTCTAAAAGAATAGATCCTCAATAAAGAGAACGGTTTTGCCGCCTGTGATGTCTCCCCTGGTTCTTTCGCTTGCTTGCAGGTTCCTGGTGTGCTTGCTACAAGTGCCTACAAAGGGCAGCTCCTTTCCTGTTGGAAAGAAGTATTGGGTGCCTGCTCTGCAAATTTTCTGTGGCTTGCTGGTGCTCACAGGCTCCACACAAGGAGGACTCAGCAGGCGAGCTGCGCTTTAACCTGCAAACTTGCTGTGGCCTGTTGGTGCTCACAGGCTTCTACAACGTGGAGGCCTTCGCTGATTGGCTGATGGCTCAGCAGGGGAGCTGCGTTAAAACTGTGTACCAAAGGTAGTTGCTTCGGGGGGGGGACTGTGAAGCAAAGAAGCAGCTGCGTGTTGAGGGGCCGTCTGCAGAGAGAGAACGTGTGCGAGAGAGCTCAGTACTGGTTTTAGTTAGCATCTGGGTGGGTCGCCTCTTCTTGACATCTGTTGTGTCGGAATTTTACGCTTGCAATGATCAGGTTTTATGCTTACATTGATCAGATTTGATGCTCGCAATGATCAGAGATCAGAGGAAAATCGTTAAACACCTGAGGATCATAGCCTTGTGCAGGCTGGGTCCCTAGGATCCTGCAGGTATTTGCAGTCACACTACTCTTGGCCACTGAATCGATTGTGCAGGTATCTGCAGTCACGGCATTCTCCGCCACTGACTCTCATTGGAATATCGATGAAGGTCTGTCTGGCTTTTTCAAAATCCAACCCTGCAAGTACCGACCAACTCTGCACTGAGGCTCTCCTTGTATCCAACTTGACACATCTACACACACATCCACGCTAGCACACACACAGCCACACAATCGCTCACAGGCCCCTGCAGTTCCCCCTCTAAAGTGCCACAGCGTGCTCAGTGCACGCCTACTGAGTGCTTTGGTCCACTTGTTTGCAGGTTTAAATCAGTCAGTGAAACGCGCGGCCGTCTGATTGTAGGGGAGTATCCAGAAGCACCCGTTCATGTACTTGAAAACGGGGTCAAATTCCAGGTGGGTCAGCCATGAGTTGGGGGGAGGCAACGTGTGGAGCAATTAATGAAACAGTATGCGCCCTGCTGCTGGTGCTGCCTCCCCTCTGAGCTTGTAGCCAAGAGCATATTGATCGTGCCTGTCTTTCCTAACAACCCCCACGAGTGTAGTGGAAGGTTTTGCAGGCCATACCGTTTTGTACGCCAGCGTTACGTGGTGCTTCAAATTCATTAGACAAGTAGGCTGACAGTGAAGTTCGGACTCCCCCTTACTTTTTCACCCGTGAGAATTTGGCACTGCCACGTGCGTGTACAAGCACACACACACGCACACTCACATACATACACACACAACACACACGCATGCACACACATACATACACACATAACACACACAGGCAGACACACACAAACGCACGCACACACACACACACCACTTGTGCACAGGTGGATGTTGTGCATGGGCAGAAAACTGGCTTCTTCTTAGACCAGAGAGATAATCGAGCATGCATAGGACGGCTGTCAGCCGTCTATGAAGGGCAGGGATCTGCACACAACATTGGCAGCAGCAATAGTAATGGTAGCAGCAGTATGGGCACCGGCTTGAGGTGCCTGAATGTGTTTGCTTACACAGGCGGCTTTTCTGTGTATGCAGGCAGGTGTGTAAGTGTGGGTGATGAACCGTGGGGGTGGGTGTTAGATTGTGGGTCTGGGTGTGGGTGTGGGTGTGGGTGTGGGTGTGGGTGTGGGTGTGGGTGTGGGTATGGGTGTGGGTGTGGGTGTGGGACGCCCGCGTGGCTTGATCTTTCGTGCATTGCTGGATTTTATCAACAAGAGGGGCGCTGTGGCCAATTATTATTGGACTGTGCCCTTGTACCTCTTTTTCCCAGCTTTACACTGCAGCCCAGCTAACTTCAGAAAAGCCCTTCCCAAAAAACTTGGCAATTAAATGCGCTTGTCGCACTCTTTGACAATCTGGCATGTACAGGACGCAGGGAGAGTGTGTATGCATACAGGTCATGCCTGGTACGATGAGCATGGCGTCACACACACACACACACACACTTACACACACAGTCAGACATATGACACAGCTTTGCTCTTGGGAACATCAAAGCTGCAGAGCTCACAGCACGAGCCTTTGTGCTGTGTGCATAATTTGCCAGATCCGCATCTATTCACCGTATATGATTGTACGTATGGTAGTTAAGTAGAGGATCCCTGCTAGGATTACCGTTTATACCTATATTTGTAAGGTTTTGGTCAACTCTGATTATGTGCATGCAACACAGGTTACAAGCATCGCGCGTGACCTCAGCAGATGGTGCAAACAAACAAACCATCAAAGTGTGACATGCGTTTTTATTTGTATGTGCATGTCAAATAGGTCACGAGCATCGCACGTCACCTCAGTAGACGTGGCGGACAAAGCAATGCAATTCGCCACAGCCAACTGGGCACTCAACGATTTGAAGGACAGCGCACACGAGTCAGGTACTTGCAAACAAATGCAGGCAGTAAACCCTTGTTGGTACCAGGCTTTGTCAGAGCCTTGCGACAAGCGTCAATGTTGAGTTCCTTTGCCTATGCAACAGACATTTTCGTTGCGCTTACGTGTTTGTTTGCCTCACGCTTGAAAAGATGTCAATCCAAAAGTATAAGGTGCTTGCGAATTCTTTTTCCTTGCATGTGTGTGTATGTATGGTGAGAGCTTATAGGTATTCGTCTGCTTACGCACGATGATGAAGATACTGAATTTCTAGTCAACAATACACGTGCTATAATATGCTGCTGCGTCACCCGTCTGCACGCCTGTGTTGGCATTAAGAGTATCGTGCAATTTTTAAACTCATTACTGTTGTAATGTAGGGCTCAATGACTAACGTGTACCCTTTCTATTGGCTGTTGGTGTTATTGAGACCATAATGCCCTTTCTTCTGACCACTGACGTGCTCGTGCAAATCTGCCCATTTGCAGTGCGTGCTGATGCCTTTGCCTTCTTAGAGGATGCTGCAAGATCAAAAGAGAGATGGGACCTCGTGATTGTGGATCCCCCCTCGTGAGTATGTTCTCTTTCTCTCCCGCCTTTATGTCAGTGTAGTCAGTGGTTCTTTCGTAATTGTGTTGAAACAGAGGTGAAAGTGCTCGTCTTTTTCGCATTCACCTTTTTCTTTTGTAACCCTTCCTCTTGAGTGTCCTCTCTACTGGTCTTAACACAGTTTGGTTTGTGGTATTTCTAGCAGTCTCATTTGTTTCCTGTACAGTTTCGTTCATTCTCTTGTTCTCACACTTCTTTATATAAGCTCCTCTACAGCGGTTTGATTCACCACAATTGCATCAACCCTGCAGGGCTTTTGGCCCTGTTTGGCTTTAGCTGTTTGGCTTCAGGAAAGCAATTTGCATGTCTCAGGCTCCCTTGCATGTCTGACGCACATTCACAGCACTTTTAGCGTATGCAATGCTGCACCTGCACAATCATCAAATCAAAACCGTGTGCGCTATGTTGGATATATTCTTTAGTTGCACACTGCTTTCATTTTCTACATGGCTCTGTCTTTTGCGCCTTCCTATTGGCACCGGAAGGCATCAGGGTGTGTGTTGTGCTCATTGAGGATTGCGCACAGGTCCAGTCTAGCGTGCCATCTCTATATAACCTGCAAATTACGCTTTTCATGCTTTGTTTTCGGTAACAGGTTTGCACCAAATCAGGCCTCTGTTGAGAGAGCGAAGGCAAGCTACAAGGCCCTGTTTTCTAACGCTGCCAAGGTGAGTTAGCAATTGTAATCCTGTTCCTACAACACACAAATTGTAGATTTCCTGCTTGCCAAGTAAACGTGCAAAGGGAAGATTTGAACCTGTCCCCATCTACGTTGGGGTTTCAGGGAAGTCTGTGACGTATGTCACCTGCTTGGCTACTTTTTCACTTTTGATTCCTGTGACGTGTGTCACCTGATTGGCTACTACTTATTTCACTTTTGATTCTTTTGGCGCATGTCACCTGATTGGCTACTGCGTACCTCATTCACTCTTGTTTCCTGTGTACCCCATTTCACTTTAAATTCCTATGACGCATGTCACCTGATTGACTACTATGTATCTTATTTCACTTTTAATTTCGGTAACCTATACCACCCGATTGGCTAGTAGTACCTCGTTTCACTTTTAATTTCTGTGACGTATTTGACCCGATTGGCTACTACGTACCTCATTTCACTTTTGATCTCTGCACTGTGTATTGCTGCATTGCCTGCCTCACCTGGCTGTCCTTGACACGAAGCCAACAAGAATACCTAACCTGGGTTCGGGAAAGGGTTTGAACCAGCAGCCATAATAATTTTGCAAACTTTGCAACCTCGCCTCCCCCCATCCCTGGCTGCAGTGCGTCGCCCCTAATGGCATGCTTGCACTGTCGTCGTGTAGCAGCCACATCAATGCAGCAATGTTCAGTGAGGTGAGCAGCGTTTGGCATACACAAACACACACACAAGCTTACGCACACGCATGCACACATGGGAACATGCACAACGCAGCACACACTCACAGACACGTACACATAACACGTGCGTATACACAAAAACATACACATGAAACATGAACATCCACTGTTCTGCCCAGGTGTGCTGTGCAGCTCTTGCGGCAGCGCAGCGGCACGGATACACTCTTGTGATTGGAGGACAGGTGTGTGGGGAGGATCTGCTTTGGCCCATGTTTCCGTGGTTGGCATATCTTATGGCTCAGGCTCGTGTTACAAGAAGCACTGTGAGGAAGGGGACTGAGGTGAAGTCCAGTGCCTAGCATAAAGCAAAAATAGTATGCTGCGTGGATGTTGCGCAGAAGAGAAGGAACAGGTGCGCGCACACACACATACAAACACGCATATACCTACATACGCATGCGCGCGCTTGTCATTTGAAGGTCAGGTGCAATAAATATCACAGGCTAAAATGAAACCCTCAAGCTTTAACCAAAACAGTCCAACTGCTAACTGCTAGGAACATAATGTCTGCCAAGTAGGGACTCGGAATGTGAGTGTAAAAGCGTCAATGGTCGTATGTGGATGGCATATACGTTCCGAGAGGTTATTACAAATGCTGTCTGTCTTATGAACGTCTTATGAACGCACTGTGAAAGCAGTTGTGAAATGCATGGTCGTTTTTTTGCGACGGTGCAATGGAAAAGGCTATGGCTGTCAGTGACTGCAATGTGCTTGTCAATGGCTACACGGAAGGAAATCAAGGGGCGGACATGTAGGAGGGCGCACGTTCTATCCATTGTTGTTTGTATTCACCCAAAAGCACCCCCAATGAACATGGATGGGGATCACAAGATGAGAAAAGTGGCACTCGGCTGTGGGGGTTCAAGGTGACATTGAACGTTCCTTGTTGACGTATTTTGATGTAGAGTTAATTGTTGAGTAACGCAGGTTTTTAAGCCCCGTCAAAACCAAAACAGACTAATTAGCCAGCCCTGAACGCTTATGTAAGAACGAGTCATTGTTTACACACATGAAGCCTGAGCATTGGAGTACCTGTGAATATGCATTGATCGTCCATCGTGCACATGAGGATGCTTAGGCAAGGAAATGTCTGATTATCGTATTAAATGTTTCTCTTTCATAGTTACCTTGTATCAAAGCATTCTATTCGTACATCTTCACCTCACGTGCTTCATCTATTCCGCCTGAACATGGCATACAAAACAAGTGTGCAGAAACAGATTGAGCGTGCACCAAACGCTGTTTTTCTCCTGTGCTCATGCAACATTTCAAGCTTTCTCCGTCCCAGCACCATCAGCGCTCTTTCCTCCCTTCTATTTGCTTGCAGCCTGAGGACCACCCGTCTCCCGTTTTTGCAGAAGAGATGAGGTACTTGAAGTTCAATTGCTATCAGCTTGAAGGGTGACTGGAAAGGGAGTGGTAGTGCACCATGTTCTTGTTAAAGTTGATTGTCATTCTTCATGGATTCCTAATTGTCTTTGTTCATGACTTTGCAGCCTTATTGCATTGTTGTGCTGCCGTGCCGGGCCTGAAATGAGCCTCCAGCAACAACTATTTCAACAAGTTAGGTACAAAAGGGGGTGACTTTCAGCTAGTTTTTTTGGCTGATCGGCTGCTGACTGGTCTCGCCCAGTCGCAAATAACTCTATATAGAACTTTAAATACAAGAGGAGCAAGTGTAGTGTTCTGCCGAAATGGACCAATAACATCTAGAATTTACTTATCAGCAACAACTGCTGTTAATCTTCCAAGATAGTCTGGAGTGAGCAGTCGAGCAGCTGCCAACCCTCTTGCACGGTGATTAAGGAATGGCAGAAGAACGTGATCACTAGCGTGTCAGCCAAAAAAGTGAGAAGTGGAATGCTGCTATTTTGCAGGGACAGGAAACCCTTAAAGCTGTCAAAGGGAATGGTACAGCTGAACAGCTTGTAGTTACTTGTTTGGGAGCAAACAGGTAGTAAGGAGAAAAGCCTGGCTGCGCACCTGGAACGTCTTTTGATATAATTGGAATAGCGATGACGTCAGGCAAAAGGCCACAGTTGAGATATGCGGTTGAAACCATTTCAACCGCATTCCAACCACAGCAGTTGAATTCAACCGCTCAGTTGAATTCAACCATAATTTAACCAAAGCTGTAATTTTTCAGATAAACTGGATAAATAAGCTAAAATTTGTATTGTCTGTTTGGGATGTTGAGGCTTCATAAAATCATTGCATCCACGCATCTTAGATTCATGCCACGGCAGCAGTGCCAAGGACACAGTCCTCAATATCCTTTCATTTTCTGCAGCCCCCCGAATCAAAAATGAAATGAAATAAGGGAGGATGAGTAGGGAGGAGAGACAATAAAGGGGTGCACACAAGGCGGGTGAGAGGGGGACTCAGAGGTAGGGGCGGAGTGAATTAAATGAACAAGAAGAGGAAATGAAAGGGACCAGAATATTCTGCCGATAATGATAACACAGCACGCAGGGGCTGGCACCTGCACCAGGCAACCGCTCACCACGCCAACAGTGAATATGAGCATCATTGTGGATCAGGGAGAAATCATTTCATCCGAGGGGAGCGGCTTCAACCGCACTTCGACTGATTTCTGTTGTGTCTGACGCATCATCTCAGGACTCTGGTGTTTCTTGTCTTATTCAAGTGATATAGTTCAGGCCTGAGTGAATTGCACCGTAGCTTGTACCCTGAATTGTACAAGAGTACTTGGCATCAAGGTCGGTAACTTCTCGGCTTCCTTGTGCTGCCTCTCTGTGTGCAGCTTCCCCAAGGGATGTCGTGCTGCCTGGTGTCATTGCAGTCTTCTAGTGCTGCCTTCCTGGGTTCAACCTCTCCTTCCGTTCTTGCAAATGGTCAGCCATGCTCTTTGTTGTACGTCGCCTTTTTGCTGCCTCCCCCTCTTCCCTTCGCCTGGTTTTCTTGTCTGGTTCTTCTGTGTTGGGTTAGCTCTGTTCTCTGTAGCTCTGGGGAGAGTAGGCCGTTTACCGCTGCTCTGTGCCCAGGACCCAGGATTCTGAGCTCTTCCTCTGTACTTTCTCTTATAGGGATTTCCCGTGAGGCTGTTTTAGCTAGGCGTGCCCATTTTTTAGTTTTTCAGTTTTTAGGCAAAAACAATTCCTCTTCAGAATCGGACATTAGTATTGAGAACCGCCATAATTAAGGAAAAGGAGCCACTTTGGTACCGGGTACCGTAAACCTCCTCCACCAACAGAATAAGAAAAAGATCAATGGGGATCAGGAGGGTTGCAGGCTTGACCTGAAACCATCTCCTGATGAGAGATGATAATAGTGCTGGAAAGGGCACGTCAGATATGAACAAGCTTGGCAGCATAGTCGATCAAATTAATATGGAGCTTGGAAGCAAGTTTCTTAACTCTTTGAGGATCAAGACCCAGCTCCTTAAAAGGCTCCAGCGTGTGATTGTTGTAGATGGTGCCACCCAATCCCAAAAGGATGGTGTGCAGGGTAATGGAGGCTCCTTGAAGGATGGAGCAGAGGCCTTTGTGCTGTTCCAGCGTGGCGCTCAGCTGTTTTAGAGGTCTAGTACTAGCGTCCTCACAATACTTGATCTCGATGAGGTGATGTCACGTTGAAGAATGCTGAGATCTTTGGGTCGCTGCTGTCTTGGGAAGGTGGATCTGCTAATGGCTGGCGGTGCTGTTGAGGTGCTCCTGGTCTCCCTCAGTTGCCCCCTGCCACTCCAAAAAACCCACCCCTTCATTGCTAGTCTGCTGCTTTTTTGTTTTTGCGGAGATGGGGGCAACCAGTACAGCATCCAGACGGCTGGAGGTAAACCTAATTTTGTCTAAGAAGCGGGGTGGAAAGAGCCACTTCGGTATAATCCTAATTTCAGCTGTATTGGGAATCTGAAGAATATGCATAGCCAGCCGTCCGCTGCTACCTTCATCCATGCAGACAAAGCAGGATTATAGGGAGCCTGTCTTGCTGCTGATGGCTTAGAAGATCACGCGCTGCATGCTAAGTTGTGTCTCTCAGTGATCATATTTTTATTTGCGTGTGTTGGCATCCAAAAGGATATGCAGAGCACTGTCTAGTTGAGGGCAGAGGGGGCAAGTTAGGCTAATTAAGCTATTAAAACATGCCGCATGCTTTTGGTTGTACATAATTCCTGTTCTGTACTTCATAATGATGCACTTGGTTTTAGCAGGGACATAGGATGCTGTTAGGTAAGCGTTGCTAGCGGCTCCATTGGCAGTGCCATTTTTGATAAGGGTCTGTTAGTATACATGATAGTTTGCTTTGGTATTGGCATTTCCTGGTTTGTGGAGGGGGTACATGTGTGCTTGCAAGGCGTCATGGTAATTGGATAGGTACCAAAGCCTTGAGGTAGGTGACTGGGCTGTGTTTGGTTGATGTTGAAAATTTGATGTCCTTTGTATTCTTTTGCAAGCCAGTAAATGCTATAGAAGGGATTTCTCTCAGGGCCAGATGTTTTGATGGAGGTATTTGCAACGTCAGAGTAGGTTGTGGTCGATTTTATTTCTGGCAAGAGCGTCAGCATATTCATTGCCTGTAATACCTGCGTGAGATTTGACTTTGTGGAAATGAATGGGCGATGGTGACTGGTGGATTGTTTTGGCAATGGATTGGAGGACATCTCCAGCAAGGGTGGTACACACCTGATCCTGTGTCTTGCCCTTCCTCGTGTTCTTAAGACTGCCATCAGTGTAGGTCCAGTCTTGCCAATCTAGTACTTTACGGATCAGGTTTGGGCTGGAGCTGTGTTGGGTCGCTTCCTTAGAGCAATGCATGGGGTTGTCCAAGGAACTTGTTTTATCATCTTGGAGGCCTTGTGGGGTTTGACAGAGATGGTCGTTGGGTAGTTTCCTTATTTTATGGTGGCCAGGAGCCTCTTCAGTGCTAAGTGCAGAGGGGTAGGATCGTTATGGATGCAATTAATTTCCCACTTTGCCTCAGGAATTTCTTTGGCAAGATATTCTAGCCAGTTTTTCTTGCAAGCATTGAGGCAGTTTCTTCAGTATTCCATGGCAATGATATGCACTTCCCAAGTGTGTTTGGGAAGGGGC
>Ga0307960_1002144_pt1 | contig 11712 bp, 17 predicted proteins | sample OrgLakmetagen542_FD_201832 | JGI IMG/M metagenome (GOLD analysis project Ga0307960, IMG submission 201832) | Saline water microbial communities from Organic Lake, Antarctica - #542 | ecosystem: Environmental > Aquatic > Non-marine Saline and Alkaline > Saline | place: Antarctica: Organic Lake... | reverse complement strand
GCCATCCCTTCGGAAAACGTTCTCGAACGTTATCTGCCGGTCTGCTTCGTCGTCAGAAAGCTCGAATCCGTAAGTGTGCGGAGTCTTGGGAAAGGGAAATCCTTCAAGAATAACATTTGCTGCACAAACCAGTTGGATAATGTTATCGGCTTCGGCTTGCTCAGTTTCCAGTAGGAGCAATTTCCCTCCCTTTTGCCATTCGCGATGGTGTCCGATGTCCTTCACCGCACGGACTTGGGATAATTCGCTCATACCTCTTTCGGAGAAGGCATATCGCATTGATGGGTCAGGAATGTCCCGTGTGGACCAGTTCGCAGCAGCGCAGATAGAATGAATCAGATCGATTTCGTCAGGTCTGAAGACAAGAAAACTACAAAATTCTGGCATTGGCCGCCTTTCAACAAACGACAATGGACGTGGCCAGGTGGGGCACGTTTGCATAGTCTGCTTCATGCGCATTGCCGTCGTTCGTGGCAAGCGCAGCGTAGTCCCGCATTCCGCCCTCTATGTAGGTGACGTCTAACGAAGTCCGAATCGGCCCAGGCGTGACTCTCGCGTTCCGATCGGAAGCTACATCACAGAGTCACCAAACCGGCCATTCTTGCATCGCGCGGCATTTGGAGCGGTCGAAGGGCAGAAGGGCGGGACAAACCATACCATTGCGGCGCCGTGTCCGCATCGTGATTGGCCGAAGCCATCTGAAGCTCCAAAGAAGCGTTAAGGATTTGTTAGCCATTGACAGCTAACCACTTATTGTGAAGAGAAATTTGGATGTTTCAAATGAACAAATGTCTCAGTAAAAAGGCGCTGGAAGAAGCGTTGATCGATTATGTTGAGCGTTACGGCCTGACCGAAAAAGCCAGGATCGCTCTGTCAACTTCTTCATCGCGCCCGCCAGATGTCAAATAGCACCTGAAAAACCCAACGCCGTGGCTACAATGATGCTGAGCTTCGCGAGGTTGCTCGGTAGTGATTTCGTGAGGTTTGGCCACGTAAGATGAACCTATCGCGGCAGACCATATCGCGCATCAACTGACGCCGGGGCGGGAAACCAAGACATGCCCCAAAAAGCGTGACATCTTCGAACGGTTTCCGGTCATAAATTCGACTGATTTCCTGCGCGCTTCGCTCAACAGAACCTAAGGTGGCGGATATCATTTAGGAAGGATATCGACATGCTACACCCTGCAACTGAAGTCCACACGACTGGCGCCACTCGAGCGAGCTTGCCTGACTGCTCCTATAGCGACGTAAATGCAATCATGGCTCTGGGCTATCGTGATGCCCCCTACTTTCGTGTTCTGCTTGTCGGTCGCCATATCGGCATTCATCGACCCGATGACAAAACGTGTAACTGGACAGCGCGGCTGCTCACTGAAGACAAGCGCTACATTCAACGGTGTCTTGGACCCGCCATCGACATGGGAAGAGGGAAAGTAACCTACGATGTTGCCCTTGAACGAGCCTTCATGTGGTTCGAAAGCCCTGAGATCAAAAGCATTGCTCATCAGTCCCGTTCGGCAGAGCGGACCAGTGAAATAAACATCTGTCCAATTGGCTCGATATACACCGTCGGGCATGCCCTGAGGGATTATTTAGGCTGGTCAAAAATTGCGCGGTCACCCGGAGGCCACTACAACAACCTCATTCTCATCAACTGCCATATTGTTCCAAAATTCTCGCACATTCCCTTGGAGGAATTCACGGCTGGCGATCTAACCGCGCTTGCACGACAAGTTTTGGAGACGGCCCCGCGCTTTGGCTTCATGAAATATACCCGTCCAAAACCTCATCAGTTGAGTGTAGACGAAATTCGGCGCCGGAAGCGGACGTTCAACTCGCTCGTCTCGATCATGCGCATGGCATTTCAACATGCGTGGGACAATGGTTGCATAACATCCGAGCGCCCCTGGCGATGCCTGAAGCGCATACCTGTCGTTCATAGCCCTCGAACGATATTCCTCACCCGACCCGAGTGTCACCGCCTTCTCGCAGCGTGCACACCAGCTCTGAGGGATCTCGTGATGGCCGGCATATATACCGGTTGCCGCGTGGGAGAACTCGGCAAATTGAGGGTCGAGGATATCGCATGGGAAGGTTTTGGTATCCGCGTTGGGGCCTTCAAGCGCGGACCAGACCGTTTTGTATTCTTGCCTGACGAAGGTATGGCGTTCTTTTTGAAGCTGTGTGACGGGAAATCGCCCCGCGACTATCTTTTGCGATCGGACATGGGCAAGGTCTGGAGAAAGCAGCACACGGCGCTCTTTCGACGTGCCGTGGCTACGGCAGGCCTGCCAAGCAACTTCGTGTTCCATGGACTACGCCATACGTATGCGAGCGATTTGGTCGCAGCAGGTGTGACGCTCGATGTCGTGGCCAAGCAACTCGGACATGCCAACACCACGACAGTCAGCAACACATACGGGCATCTCGCCGAGCATTTCCGAGAAAAACAGATCCGGACTAAACTCTCTCCACTTAGCGAAGCATTCTGTCAGGAGGCCGATAGACGCCAAGACGAACTCAATGCGATCTGGCAGGCCTCCCAGAGAAAAGACTGGCGATCCTATGCGGCTCTCCCAGCACGCAGTTCTCATCCGGAGCGCTCGTATGTGCGGACCCACAAGGGCGTTCTTGAAATATTTACAGCAGCGGAAACACGCTAAGCACGATCTCCTCACAGCTGCTCGCAAGGCGAATGAACCCCTCAGGGACCAAGAACCGGCACCCCATCTACGAAAGGTGTCGTACTCGAAGGCAATGCGAAGGAAGCTGCAATCGCAAAAAATTGCGAGATGTTTGCATCCTTTGTAAGCGTTGCTTGGCGCTTGCTGTTACCCATATGTCTCCGCTGACGGTGTTTCTGCGATGCGCGCGCCTTCGACAAGGTCGGCGAGGCGGGAGAGGCCGTGCCGTATAACGGTGGTGCCTGGTGGCGCATCGGAGGTTCGATCGAGATAGCCGCCGAGCCGCGCGACGATCCTGACATAGAAATCAAGGTCGCGCGTAATCTTTAGTTTTCCTTCGGGCGTGGAGCGCTCGAGGAGGTGACGCTCGGCGTCAGTAAAGACGGCAGCAGGCGACACTTTCGGCGCCTCACGGCTGAGCATCGTCAGTCACGACACGCGCCAAGCTACAACGCAGCATAGCGCGATACAGTTTGCCAGTCGATCCGCCGTGGCCAAGCGCAACTCCTCGATCCGGCACCCGGTCTTTAGGGTCCGGAAGAATGTCTCGATTTTCCAGCGTAGCGCATACCACTCGAGCTTGTGGACTGCGTCCGCATGGTTTGTCACCGGCAGGTTCGTGATCAGCTTCCAGAATACGGGCGCCCGGTATTCCGGCGGATTGAGCTCTTCTGCATGGATAATCTGGAGTTCCTGATGCCGGTATTGCCGCTGCTTCCCGATCGGCGGGCGGACCGTCATCGTAGCGTACCGGACCGAGAGCACGGCGCAATGATCCTTCCCCTGCGCATCGCGGAACTGGACCTCGTGAGTGCCGCTGGACTGCACCTCGGCCATCACCTTGGCAATGGTCGTGCCGCCATCCTCAGCAAAGCGATCGACGCAACTGCGCACCAAAAACCCGGTCCCGAGTCCCTCGGCCAAGCAGTAAAGTTCGTAGATGTCGCTTTCCCGATCACCGACATGCACGCAGCGCTCCGGCGCCCCTGTCAACTGGGTGGAAAGGCGTAGATTGTCGAGCCAGTGCATGCTTTCCTTCTGTTCGATCGGCACCCGGGTCGGATTGATCTTGCGCTTAAGCGCGGCGGTTCCCTTAAACTTGCTCCGCGACCAGAACTTGGCCGCAGTCAGGCCGAGTGGGAGCCCCTCCGGCGTGATGGCCACATGGCCCGCAATCCGGGACGGAACGATGGCGCTGAACCACGCCCAGTTCGAGGCGCTATTTGCCGGGCTGGACTGGCGCAAGGTCAAGGCACTGGAGGCCCGGCCGCCGGCTGCGGCGGAGTGACTCAGGGTGGTGAATCCCGGGGGTCATCAGCTTGATCCCGGGTTATAAACTTGGCCATGACCGTTGCTGCCAAAGACCTCGATCTTTCCGTCCTGCCACAAAAGCGTCTATTTCCGGGATCCTGACGAACACCTGCTGGAACTGGCCGCTACTCCCGGACTTTGGCCGGGCTATTGATCTTGTGCGCATCAGAGAGCTGCAAGAGTCTGTCCTCTCTCACAGTTTATGGGTACCGTTCTCGCGAACTGACCCTGAGCCACGATGTCCAAGAAAACGCTGAACAAAGCCAATCTCGAAAGGTTTGGCGCGCCCAAGCTCGCGGAGCTGGTGATGGAACTTGTGCAGGGCTCCGCGGCCTTGCAGCGGCGCGCCCGGCTGGAATTGAGCGCGGCACAGGGACACAAGGATGTCGCGGCCGATCTGCGCAAGCGGTTTGCGTCACTTCGCAGGTCCCGAAGCTACGTGGGCTGGCGCAAGCAGCGCGCACTGGTCAAGGATCTGGACACACTTGGAGTATACACAAAATATCGGAAACTCTGTTGACGGACGATTGGGGTGACATGAAACCTTCAAGTGACATTTCCGGGTCGGAGCGGTATCGCAGCCATCATGGACCGGTGAAACAGTGAGGCATGCATGCGTAAGTTGAAGATTGCGGTTCTCGGGGGCGATGGGTTTTGCGGATGGCCCACTGCGCTGCACCTCTCCGAAGCTGGTCACGACGTTCACATCGTTGACAACCTGTCCCGCCGCTGGATCGACGCCGAACTCGGTGTTCAGTCGCTGACACCGATGGACAGCATTCAGGAACGCTGCCGCATCTGGAAACAGGAAACGGGACAAACACTGCACTTCCATCTGTTGGATCTGGCTAACGAATACGAGCGCCTGCGCCAGTGGCTTGGTGACGAAAAGCCTGACGCCATCATTCATTTTGCTGAACAGCGAGCCGCCCCCTATTCGATGAAGTCGGACCGTCACAAGGTCTACACCGTCAACAACAACGTTAACGCGACGCACAATCTGCTGACCGCGATCGTCGAAACCGTGGTCGACGCACATCTGGTGCATCTCGGCACCATGGAAGTCTACGGCTATTCTTCTGTGGGTGCACCCATTCCCGAAGGCTATCTGAATGTTGAGATCGATACGCCGTCCGGCAAAAAGGGGCAGGAAATCCTCTACCCCACGCGCCCTGGCTCGGTCTATCACATGACAAAAAGCCTCGATCAGATCCTATTCCAATTCTATGCGCAGAACGACGGACTGAAGATCACCGATCTGCATCAGGGCATCGTCTGGGGCACCCATACAGATCAAACCCGTCGCCACCCACAACTGATTAACCGTTTCGACTATGACGGTGACTATGGAACGGTGCTGAACCGTTTCCTGATCCAGGCTGCCATCGACTATCCCCTGACAGTGCATGGCACGGGGGGGCAGACCCGCGCATTTATCCACTTGCAGGATTCGGTCCGATGCATTGCCTTGGCACTCTCCGATCCTCCGGCCGCCGGAGACCGGGTCAAAATTTTCAACCAGATGACCGAGACTCACCGTGTTCGTGACTTGGCTGAGCTTGTCGCACAGCTGACAGGCGCGCGGGTCGCTTACCTGCCCAACCCGCGCAAGGAGGCCGCTGACAACGACCTGTTCGTGAAGAATGACCAGTTCCTCGCGCTCGGGCTGAACCCCACCACGCTTGGGGACGGGCTGCTGGACGAAGTCGTAGAGGTCGCGCGCAAGTTCGCGCACCGGATCGACCGGAGCCGGGTTCCCGCTGTCAGCGCCTGGACCAAGGATATCGCGAAGCGGGTCGAGACCGACCCCGAGCGAAAACGATTCAAGACAGTGTCGTGAGCCGGACCGCCTATGTCACATTGGTGACCAACGCGAATTTCGCGCTGGGGGCCCGGGCGCTTCTGCGTTCGCTCAGGCTGACAGGAACCGAGGCGGATTTAGTCGTGATGCATACTGGCGGAGTATCGTCTGCGTCGCTTGATCCCCTGCACACGCAGGGAGCGGTCTTGGTGCAAATCGATTTGCTGCCTACGTCGGATGCTTTCAATGCGCGCCATGCCCGCAAGTCACTGCACGAGACGGCGCCGTTCACGAAGGGAACCAAGCCGGGCTTCCACACACCGCTGGACAATTTCGCGAAGCTGCGCCTGTGGCAGCTGCCCTACGACCGGGTCGTGTATCTCGACGCTGACACTCTGGCGCTCAAAAACATCGACAAGCTGTTCGATTACCCCGAGTTCTGCGCGGCGCCCAATGTCTACGAAAACCTTGCCGACTTTCATCGCATGAATTCCGGCGTCTTTACCGCACGCCCCGACCCGGCGACGTTCGAGGCCATGCTTGCGCAACTTGATCAGCAGGATGCTTTCTGGCGACGAACCGATCAGACGTTCCTGCAAGCCAATTTTCCGGACTGGCACGGGCTACCCGTGACAATGAATGTTTTGCAGTATGTCTGGTTCAATCTGCCGGAGCTTTGGCACTGGGAGGACATTCATGTCCTGCACTACCAATACGAAAAGCCTTGGCAGGATCACGACAAGGTCAATTGTCTGCGTCCGTTGATTGAGCTTTGGCGCGCTTATGCGGGTCATGGGCCTGTGCCAGTCGTGGCTGACTTACCCAGCCCGAAATGAAGGTCGCGGTTACGGGAGGAACCGGGCTGGTCGGGCGCTTCGTCGTCAAGGATTTACGTGCGGCGGGGCACAAGGTCACGCTGATGTCGCGCCCCGGCTACAGTTTGGGGGATATGCCGGACCTGTCCGGCTGCAATGCGCTTGTCCATTGCGCGTTCCTGCACGAACCTGGACGTTACCGCGACGGTGAGGGGGACGACCCGCAGAGCTTTCGTCAGGCCAATCTCGACGGGACCGTCAGGTTGTTCGAAGCGGCCAAGGCATCAAACCTGCGTCGCGTCATATTCCTCAGTTCCCGTGCCGTCTATGGGGACTATCCCGCCGGAACGCGGTTGACCGAAAGCACCCTTCCGCGCCCGGACACGCTCTACGGTACTGTGAAATGGCAGGCCGAACAGGCGCTTGAGCGCATGACGGGACGGGGCTTCACCAGCGCGTCGATACGCGCCACCGGCGTCTACGGGCCCGGTCCCGAGCACAAGTGGATTGGTCTGTTCCGCGATTTCCTTGCGGGCAAAACCATCGCACCCCGCCGCGCCGCAGAGGTTCACGGTGACGATCTGGCCACCGCCATCCGATTGTTACTTGGCAGTGTGGAAAGCGGCGCTTTCAATGTGTCGGACATCATTCTGGATCGTCGCGATCTGCTGGGCCGGGTCGCGCGACTGACGGGTGCGACAACAGATTTGCCGAACAATAGCACCCACCCGGTAAGCATCATGGCATGTGAAAGGCTCGCTGCCCTTGGTTGGCGGCCATCCGGTTTGGCGGGGCTTGAAAACGCGCTTCCTGATCTCATCGAGGCGGCGCGGCTCGGTCGCCTGTAGAGCGACAGGCGGTATGACCGTTTCCACGGGGGCTGGCGCCAATAAGTGGTTCGCCTCCACGATGTGTCCATTGAAACGAGGGTTGCGGCGGATCGCAGAGCCTCATGCAAAAGGCTGACGAACCGTGTCGGAATTTAGCGCATTCGTGGGCCATGATGTCCACAAAGTTACGATCGCTGTGGGTGTGGCTGTGGCGGATGCTGGGCGCGCGGGTGAGGTCAGGTTCTGGGGGAAATCGCTTCCAGCCCGGACGCCGTCGACAGCATGCTGCGCAAAATTGGCGCGCGCCATCCACGGATGCACTTCGTCTATGAAGAGAGCCTGTTTCTGCCTTGAGCGAGTCAAACCTGTGGACAAACCCGTCATGGTCCGTCCGGCCCAGGCAGATCGCGGTCGGTATTTACCTCCTGTGCAGGCTTTGTGACTTCGTCATGCGACCCGTCTGTATAAGCAATCGTCGCGGTCAACCGCCCGTCCTCGTTTCGTATGATCCGTTCAAGGCGACCTTTGCCGTCAATCGATCTGCACAGATCTCCAAGCCATGCTCCTACCGTGTGTCGTCCTCGCCCGTCAGCAAGTTGTGCATCTCCCTGATCATGCGGCTGTCTTGTGCCGTCTGCGCCTTCAGTTCCGCGATCTCGGCCTACAGTGTCTGAATCGCCTCCTCTTGGTTGAACGTGTTCTCGCGCGATGCGCGCAGCTCCTCGCGGACCTCCCCCATGAGATCGAACAGGCGTTCGATCATCCCGCCTTCCATCCTTTGGAACACAATTGGCCCTTTTGGGACTTCTGCCATGAAGCCAAATATTGCCAGTCGGCATTACTATTGCTGCGTTTTGTATATCCCACAGCATTTCCAAGTTGAGATACCTGTTCTACCCCGGATGATCACGGTTTCCCGCAGCGATTTGCCCTATTCATGGCAAGATCGGTCGTCAGGGGTATTTCGAGCAGAGGGCTGACTCCGTCAGTGGGCATGCTACTTTCCATATAGATATACAACATTGTTGTAGACTTCACCAGATTTTGACGATTCCACTGGTTTGAATGGTAAGCCTCGCATTTTCGTCGTTGCTAAAATAGGAGCGATCTTCTCCATTGCGTCGATCAGAGGGTCTGCGACCTCCTTTAGTTCTTGGCACTCTGAGTAATCGATCATTGCAGATAGTAAGTGAACGACCCAACGATGGGATCCAACGTCATTGCGCGCTGCCATTAAAATCATGGCTTCATAGATTTCAGTGACCTCTGAGGCATGGGTCATTGCACAACCTCTTCAAGGACCGGAACAGCGAATACATCGTGTGTAATGCCAGAGAACTTGCGGATCCGTTCCACGCGCACTTCAGAGCAGTCCATAAGCGCAGCGAGTGCGGTCACCTTTCCCATCGGGTGGGGCGATCCGAGATAGTCGTAAGGTGCGTTGCCGGATCGCTTCATGACCCTGTTCATCACGGGATCAATAACCGCGACAGCGTCTGATATGCCCGCAGCCATACCGTACTCAAATGCCCCGATCATCACTTCGCTGGTGACGTAGGAAATGGAGTTGTGAGCAATTCCACGCCCCGGCAAGTCCGTGTCGACGCAAAACCTCGTCGCCTCCCAAACACGCGCGCTCCTGATTGGCGGCTCACCGTCAAGAAGACAGCTGAAGACATCAGAAAGCATGTGTGGGCCTGTGGTCTGGAGGAGGCGCATGCAGCCGACAACCTGGCCGTCATTATCACTGCTGATCACATGCGCCGGATCAAGATCGTCAAAAGCATCGCGTTCCATGCCATCCAGTACGTTTACATCCCAGCCGAGACGGTTGTGGAAGACGCGGGCTCGAAGTCGGTGCATTTGTGCAAGAAGCTCAGAGTGTTCGTAAGCATTCAGTGAGTCTACGATGGTGATCATTATTTTTACCTCTGTTTCTGAGGCATGAATGATCCAAGCATCCAACAAAGAAAATAAGGGAATACCCTTAGTCGACGTTCATCTTGGATGGATCAAACCGATGCCGATCGCGCGACCGACCGCCTGCACCGTCGTTAATGCGCCAAGCTTTTCACGTGCAGATCGAAGGTGAATCTCGACCGTCCGGTGCGAAATGCTCAGGATATCTCCTATTTCCGGCTGTGTCTTACCAGCTGCCACCCATTGCAAGGCCTCTTTCTCGCGCGATGACAGGGCCGAATACCCCATGACCCCAGCCAAACTGTTCGAGCGCATAACCGAATCATGAAGATGAACCGCAGCGGTTTGGAGATCCCCCATAACGTGCTGCTTCAGCCGCTCCCATTCCTCGGACGAGCATGATCGTGTAACAGAAAGCAGCCCACGATCGCCGTATGGTCCTCTGATTGGGACCGTTAGTCCGCGCGATGTAATTCCGAAATCTTCGGCGGCGAAGAATACTGATTTGAATTTCACATCACGGTCAAAACGCTTCCAGTCCACTGGCGCAATACTTAGGCCTGCCTTATGTAATGTTGGATCGACCCGATGTAGGTTTTGCGTCATATAATGCGACTTCCAATCATCGGGATAGTTCGCGTAGCCAACGACGGCACCAGTTACTGGGTTGACCGATGCGTAGGAGCCATAATCCATCTCGAGCGCATCGCAAACTTGTTCGATGAAGCTCACATAGTTTTCGGCACTTTTGGGTAGAGTTCCAAGGTCAATAATATTCAAATCAGGAAAACCTCAAACTGCGAACTGCTGACTTGGCAACCCACCAAGACAATGAGGATTGTCACATTCTTTTGGTTCAGGGCGTGAGAAGAAAAGACTTGAAAGAATCTCGTTCAAAACAAGTTTCGACTTATCGCTATGAATGCAGCTTCCCTTGGAGTTCGCACATTCAATCGGTCTGCCCCGCCGCGCAGCCGTGCCTTCACTGCGCCTACAGAAATACTCAGCGCACATGCGATCTCCTTTTGTAAAAGCCCCTGCGAGTAAAGTCGCAAGGCATCCAGTTGGGCCTGAGTAGGCAGACTCGGCTCATATATGTGAAGTTTATATATAATTTTCTGGAGTTGGTCCATCTCGGCATCCAGAGGTTCACGATCGGAACGGGCAAAAATACCAAGGCTGCGTCTACGCATACCAGGCGTTCCTGGTATGGAAACAACGCAGCCGTAGTGGTAGCCAAAAGCCTGGTAGTCCTCCAAAATATTTTCTACCCCAAGGTCTTCCATTTCGCTCCAGCGGGCACAGCCATCATTCTTTTGACACCAAAGCATCAAAGGATCTACCAGTGCGTGACCTGCGAGCGTATAATGGTCAATCCAGTCCCTCGCGAACGTGTTTAGTTCTTCTTCTGGAGAGTAAAACCCTAACCTGAGGGCGACGTAGCAACCACTCGGTGACAGTTCAGCCAACTGACTTCGACAATTCTGAAGCTTCATAACAGGCGAGTGTTCCATTCAGACTTATTGGATCATAAGCTCGCAGAGAGCGTCATCTACCGCTACATCGTCAGCACACGAAGAAATCAACGGATGATCCATGACACAAGTGCGCACAATAAGTGAAATCTTGCAACGTATGAGTGTAGTCTCTGATTGGCGATTCGCCCTGGGGCTGCACGTCCGGTTCGCGAACCCGACGCTGCTCTATCAGACCTACCCGCCAGAGTGGATCAAATACTATAATTCAGAGGGACTCGTGTTTGTGGATCCTGCCGTGCGTTGGGCCATCGCAAACAAGGGAATTTGTGATTGGTCTGACTTGGAGGCTGTGGATGATCACAATGTTTTAGGTCAAGCTGCAAACCATGGTTTGAAGTTCGGAAAAATCGTTTCTGTTGGCGGTCCATCAAGGTCGTTCGGCTTTTTTGCGCGTCCTTCAAGGACAATCCAAGACGCAGAAATACACACCGCGAAGGTCCTTCTTGAGGAGCTGCACCATATCACTCAAGGCGCGGAAACATTGCCCGAACATGAACTTGCGGTTCTGTGTAGAGCGTCAACCACCTTGTCCGCGGGCGACAACCACCTTGGCCGGTTTTGAGGCCGCTGAGGTTGGCGTATCGTTTGGTGTTTTGGGTTAGGTTTCTCCTTCGTTCTGGTTGTCGGTGATGGTTGTCGCTGGTGCTTCGGCCTGTGCTCGCTTGTTCAGGGCAGCCGCTCGTTGACGGAAGCTTTCGGCATTCATCTCGAGGATGGTCGCGTGGTGGACCAGCCGGTCGATGGCCGCGACGGTCATGGCCTTGTCCGGGAAGATCTGATCCCAGCCACTGAAGGGCTGATTGGCCGCGA
>Ga0307960_1002140_pt1 | contig 11714 bp, 16 predicted proteins | sample OrgLakmetagen542_FD_201832 | JGI IMG/M metagenome (GOLD analysis project Ga0307960, IMG submission 201832) | Saline water microbial communities from Organic Lake, Antarctica - #542 | ecosystem: Environmental > Aquatic > Non-marine Saline and Alkaline > Saline | place: Antarctica: Organic Lake... | reverse complement strand
CGCTGACAGATGGATGGGAAGAGCCCAAGTTCAATCATGAGGACAAAGAGGAGGGCTGGGGCATGGTGAGTGAAGCATAGACAGCAGCTCTAAGCTAGGTTACGCTTTTTGGTGCAAACTAAACATCTTAACGCTAACCACGCAGATCACCGTTCCGGGCAACTGGGAGATGCAAGGACGTGGCGTGCCCATCTATGCCAACTTCACGTACCCTATGTAGGTGTACATGTGGGGAAGGAAGTGCTTGGGAGAAGAAAATTAAAAATTGTGTCTTAAATCTCACACGTACACACACACACACACACACACACACACGCACACACACACACACACACTAACAAACATTTACATGCACTCATGCATGGACATATAACATATACACACATATACACACACGCACACACACACAGCCCCCTGGATCCCCCTCGCGTTCCCACAGATGTGAACCCAACAGGTACGTTGGTAGGAGATGACGGGTGGGTCCAGATGTTAAATAACACACCTTGCCAATGCAGTATTCACCCTGTGATCATGCTGCTTGAAAATGAATCCAACAAGAATTCAACAAAAATAAGCAAACAACTAAACATCCTCTCTGTGTACAGGTATGCGTAATGCAATGCTCCAAGTCAACCACAATGTTTTATTTCTGCTGCAGACATGACGTAGCAGACACACCTGTTCGGGTGCAGCTCCTCATAGTCGTGAAGTGCAAAGTGAAAAGGGCAAAGGGCAAAGGGTAAAGGGCAAAGCGTTTAGCCAGCACTATTAACTTTGCTGCTTTTTCCTTTCGCCAACGACACATGGGAGCGCAGCTTCTGTTTTAATGAACCCGTCACAAAGTGGCTGCTGCTTGCAATGATGGGCGGGTAATATTGACAAGCAATATGGCAACTGTGTCTGACACACACACACACACACACACACACACACACACGCACACACACACACACACACACACACACATACACACACACACACACAACACACTCAGTCACCTACACTGGACACGTCATGTATGTCTGAACAAGGGCCTGCGTCATCCATTAGGGTCCAATGTCAAGCACACCTGCCTTTAAGTCACCAACACAGGCAGTAACAAGGATCTGCTGATGTAATACTTCAAGTGTCTTTGGCTGGTGTACTTCAAGAGTCTTCGGCACACACAGTTCATGCTTCTCACTGAGGCCCAAAAAAGAGTCGACCCTGTGTGCTAAGCAACACACAAGTGTGCTCACCAAAAAGAGCCGCCCACTCAGTGTCGTGGGCTGCTGCACGTCATCGGCACATGCTGCCTTCCCCACTTTTGCCAGCCATCACATTTAAGGCCATCCACTATCCACTACCACACATCCAATGCTGTTAAACTACATTACCACATATACAATGCTGTGGAACATAACAATGACTGATGACCGGTAGACACGTCACCAGAGGAAACACGTGTGTGACTGACACTCCACTATTTCCACCTCCGCTGTTGCACAGGCTGCTACGCAAAGCACTTTGTTTACACCCCTCCCTCTATGCCTGGCTCCACCAGAGCCCACAAAAGGTGGGCGCGCGTGTCGTACGCCTGAGTGGGAGCTCTGCTCCTTGAGCATGTGAAGTAGAAAGTATACAAACAAAGTAAAGATTGTCACAGCTCTGCTTAAAAATTTGTTTGCCTCTCAAACCTAGACAAGGCCGTCTTTCATTACATGGACATGAATGTGTGTGTGTATGGTGTACATACATGCGGGGTAGTGACAGGGCGTTGTACCCCGCACAATTGTGAAATACTGCAGGGTCTTTCTCCAGTTTGAGGGCGTGGATTCCTACTTTGAGTGCTACCTCAATGGTGAGGCCTTTGCCTTGTTACTGCCTTTTGTCTGCCTCCTAACCTCACCTAGCGACGTGTAGGACGTCCGCATCCTTGATGTACGTCATGGAGTGCGCGCAGACCAAGGACTTGTCAGCTCTCGCTCCCTTCTTCTAACTTTTGTTTGCCAAGTACACAGATGAAGTTGAGGCCTTAAATTTCTGATTTTGTACCCTCTGTTGTCAGGTTTTTTTACCTAGCACATACAGTGGCTCTGTCTCGTGTGTTTGTTTGTTTGTTTGTGTTTGTGTGTGTGTGTGTGAAGTGTGGTGTCACACATGCACCTTTCTGTTTGTGCACTTTGCTGGTTACAGGCACCTACGTGGGTATGTCTAAGGACAGCCGGCTAACTGCAGAGTTTGACGTGTCCCACCTCATCAAGACGGGCAAGAACTTCCTGGCAGTGCAGGTGTGTGTGTGTGTGTGTGAGTGAGAGAGAGAGAGAGAGAGAGCGAGCGAGCGCTAGCTAGCTAGCTGAGAGTGAGAGTTGAGAGTCAGAGTTGCCAAGGCTTCTAGGCATTACCTACACTTGCAAGTGCACAGGAAGTGCGCCTGCTTTTCTTACTTCCAAGAGAATGAAGTACACATGTGACGCGCTTTCGTGTCTATAATTACCCTCTTGCCTCTATACATGCGCGCCCAAAGGTTCACGCTCCCCCTCAGCTTGCTGCACTGCATTTGCTATATGTTGCTCAAGTGTAACACACACAGACACACGCACACGCACACACACAGACACACAAACACACACACACTCAATATCTGCCCCGCGCCATGCTAGGCACACACACACCCGTACATCATGTTCCTCACAGGTACTGCGTTGGAGTGATGCCACGTACTTGGAGGACCAGGTAGGCTCAAAGTTAATGTGGTTGATAGACATGTTGCAAAGTGTGTGTGTGCGGCATATTTAACAGCACACGTGCATCCACATAAGCATGCTCAGTTGCCTCTGTGGTGGGTACTAGCCCCTGCTTGAGTGGCGTACGCGCTGCTGTGTTGTACCCTTTGCGCTTCTGTGCGGCTGCTACTTGCTGCTTTTTGTGTGCTAGTGTGACTTGACACACATTGTGACCCTCTCTAGTAGCTCAATGTTACGCTGCCGGGGTCTAGAGGATGGTGTGTGCTCTGCAGCTTGTTTACAGTCCGTGGTCTATGTTGGCCGTGCACAATTGGGCGGCAATGTGTGGTTGGCAAAGGTATTAGTACATTTTTACAGAACAGCTGCCTCGGCAAATCATCTAACAACACAACCAGCTCCCTGCCCCCTAGGTTTTAGACATTAATGACATTCTTAAAACGTGCTGCTAAGCTCCCTAAAGAGCACACAAGGTGAAAGCCTTGCATTTGCAGCAAAAGCCTGCTATTTCATCGGCACAGGAAGGCGTGGACCTCAGGCATCCATCCAACTGCTCGCCACAAAACACCCCTTTAATTTCACAGCATCCTTTGTCCTCTCCACTCCCACACCTTCCCTACACACCCTCCACAAGCACACACGCACACACGCACACACACACAAATACACACATGTACACACTCTCACACACATACACACACAGGACATGTGGCGCACCTCAGGCATCCATCGTGATGTGCTCTTGCTGACCAAGCCTGCTGTGCACGTCTCTGGTGAGCCCGATTAAGGTCCATGCCAGGGTTGATTTCGAACTAATGAAGAGCACATACACACAAACACACACAAGCACACACACACACACACAAACACACACACAAAACACACACTGCACGCACCCATTTAGTGTTTGCTGACACCAAATGACTTGGAAACATTTATGTGCATGCAAATTGCTTCGGTCTCTAACTAGTTTTGCACACATATGTTGGGGTACTGCGCCATATATCATGTGCGCGAATGTTTCAATGTGATGATGCGCAAGACCTGATCTAAAACTTAATATTGGGTGTGTGTGTACAGACTTTGCTGTGGCAACTCCCCTGTCTTTTGAGGAGATCAGCAGCACAGGTGCAGCAAGCCCTGCTCTCTCATCTGCTCATCTGGAGTCTTCTGTTTACCTGGTGCGGCAAGGCGTGTGTGTGTGTGTGAGTGTGTGTGAGTGTGTGTGTGTGTGTTTGTGTGTGTGCGTGTGTGCGTGCGTGCGTGCGTGTGTGTGTGTGTGTGTGTGTGTGTGTGTGTGTGTGGAATTTGTGTGTAAATTTGTGTGTGGATTTGTGTGTTGGATACAATTTGTGCAAGGAAATAAGCTAGAACTTGTTTAAAGCACTTGCATCTCATTCCTTGGTCAATCTATTTGTGCAAGGAAATAAGCTAGAACTTGTTTAAAGCACTTGCATCTCATTCCTTGGTCAATCTATTTACGGGGGTAGGAACCCAAGCCTGAACTGACAAAAGTTTCATTGCATTCTTAAAGTGCACGTGGCCAACGCATTCCAAGTTTGTGGTTTTTGTGCTGCAAAGCGTGCGGAAATGTCCTGCGTCCAAGACGAGGGGTGTGTTGAAATTATCATGTGATGATGGATAATCATAAGAGCGATGTCACTCCTTTTTGCAAATCCTAATGCAGCGGCTCCCTTACCAGTGGCTCCCTTAACAGTAACCCCCTCATTCTACATTATGGCTGTGGAGGAGAAAGTATGCTGGTTACGAATACTGGCATCTGTCTGCCGGTCACAAATTTGCAGGAGGGCCCCAGTGAGGAGGCCCTGTCAAAATGCTCAATCATGGCCCACCTAATCCAGCAGAATGGAGAGCCTGCTCTGGAGCCCATCAAGGTAAGTGGCGCTCCTGCCTATCGTCTTTCTGTTCTGTTGAGTAAATTGTGTTCATGAGCTGAGCCACTTGAAGCAGGTGCTGTGTGCCCTACATTTGCCGCATTTCAGAAAAGCAATAGGAAGTATCATTGGAATGCAAATCTGGAGGAGATCGATTAAAAACATGAGGTACCTATCATCAATGTCAACGTCAGCAATGTCAGCCCTCATTGAAGTCAACAAGTAATACGCTCTGACCTCATCAATTCGATGCCCTTACTTACAATCAATTTCAATTGTTTGCACGTTTGCACCCTCCACAGGTGCCTGTCACCCCTGGAAAGTGGTATGCCCGTGATATGGCAGACGTGGCAGCAGCAGAGGCGTCCCAGGGGAGCAAGAAATTCGCAGGTGGCCATGGGGGCGTGGCAAAGGTAAAGAAAGCTCCATTGGAAGGTCCTGCAATGTCCTGTGGCTAAACTTCTAAGTTCTTATTGCTACAGTAGCAGCTACCTTGCATGTGCACTTGCACTGACATGTACATTAGCTACATGTGCATGTGCGTTGTGCGTGCGAGTATCTTTGCCCTGGAGGCATCATCACATGCATGCATCTTCATCAAGGGCCTGCGCGTCCGATTGCAATGATTACAAAACACACAAGTACACAGATATGTCTGTGGATGCGTCAAAAGCCACGTGCAAGGGCCTGTGCTTTCCTCGGTGCTTTCTGTGTTTGTCTATGCCCTCGTATGTAAGTACGCACACACACATACACACGCACACACACACACACACGCACACACACATATACACGCAGCTGTCTGTGGATGCGCTGGCAGCTGTGCGTGGAGGTCTGCAGCTATGGAGTGCTGAGTCTCCTAACTTGTATGTACTGATGTTGGAAATAATGGATGAGAATGGAGAAGTGCTGGAGCGGGAGTCGTGCCAGGTGTGTATGTGTGTTTGGGTGTGTGTTGCCATTTTGACGTCAATGAAACTCTCAGCCCCTGACCTTTTTGTATCGATACTGGAAGAGGTGGATGAGTATGGATTAGTACTGGAGCAGGAGTCGTGCCAGGCATTTGTGTGTTGCCTTTTTTACGTCAATGAAACACGCAGTCTCCTCACCTGTATAGCTTAGTGTGAGTGTGGCTGTGAGTGCATACTTGAGGCCAGTTTGTAGAAAGAGGTCGCCTTGAATCAATCAGGATAGGTTAAAATATTGAAGGAATAAAATGTACGACTTGCATACAATTTGGCCACTGAGCAGCTTGTCTCCTGTCAGGATGCGTCTCTGAGCCACTTATGAGTACACAGGCTGAGTGGGCTAAAGGGCGCCAGATCAAGCAGGCCGGAAGGAGGGGCACATGCACACTGTTTCCCCTCTTGTCTTCAGGTGGGCTTCCGTACCACGTGCGTCAAGGACAGGCAGCTCCTGCACAACGGACGACCTCTCATGATCCGTGGCGTGTGCAGGCATGAGTTCCACCCACGCACTGGAAAGGTGGTGCCTCGAGTCTACATTTAGGCGTAACTCTTACGATATGGTCAAATGCACATCAGTGAATTGTCCTTTCGGTTGTGTGGCTTTAGTCGCCATGCTACAAGGAAAGCCTGCCAGTTAAAAGCACTCATCTAAAAATGTGTTGATCTTGCTTTTGACGCTGCAATCTAGGCAAACAAAAGCTGCCTCTCTAAGCTGCGTTCCAGTTAGACCTCCTTGTCAGTGGATATGTCTACAAGCCAGAGTAAGGATATTGCGCTAATTATGAATTCATACCCAATGCCAAATGTCAATTTGGACACCCTCAGGCCTTGAATAAGAAAGCATCCATGCGATTGATATCTTGAAAGGAATCCATGGTCATTGATTCCTGCCTTGTTTGTTGTTTATACCCAGGCCTTGACTGAGGAATCCATGCTCCAGGACATAAGGCTGATCAAGCAGTCCAACCTCAATGCAGTAAGTTGCTATTCGTGGCGTGATTACAAGCAGTTTAATTTGGGTAAGAAATAATAGGTATTTTTAAATGAGTCAGGGTTTTATGCACCATCAGGCTGTTTGTATCGGCACTCCTGTGATCTGTTGCCTCTCTCGCCACACTCGCCACAAAAGCACAGGCCTTGTACTTGATGCCTGAGGCCGTCAAAGTTGATCTTCACAGAAAAATAACAAAGAGTTCCTAGTAACTCATGATCACACTACGTAACATACACACATACGCACACGCACGCACACACACACACACATACATGCTTTTGTTTAGGTGCGCTGCAGCCATTACCCCAACCACAACAGATGGTAAGTTCCTTGTGTGACATGGGGGGTTGTAATCACTGCTTTTTCCTCCTGTTTTCCCCTTTGCCTCCTGTTCTCCCCTTTTCAATGGCGCACTGCCCCAGTAGGCAAATCATGACAGGTGTGAGCCTGCTTGCAAATATACCCACTGAAACGTGACATGCATGATGTCATTTTTGCTCTCTGTGCTCTTGTCATCTAGAGAAGAGATGAAATGAGATGAGATGTCTCAAGGCCTAGCAATGCTATATGTGGCACACTGAATCCCAAAACTTCATAACGCAATTCACTCACCTGCGTCGTGCATGTGTGCTCATTGTTTCCCCCCTTCATTCTTGTCATTGTACTTTGTTCGCTTTTTCATATGTGTTTGCTTCGTTTAAACTCTACCCGTGCGCCATTTGTGCTGAAGAACAGGTGTCAGCTGGGCAATGCCACAGCCCTGTGCCTTTTTCATTCGTGTCGGATTCATTCACGCCTGATATCTAGGGTTGGCCAGGACCATTCATATGCACCGTACATAACCATATATTTTGTGATTTCCCTGCCAAAAATACCGTATGTACAGTACACTGTATATTTATGGATCTGGCCAAACCTACTGACATCCCTTGTAAATTTGATGTTGCATACTCATTCATGTTCCTCAGGTATGAGCTCTGCAACATATACGGGCTGCACCTGGTGGACGAAGCCAATATGGAGACGCACGGTTTTGATGCAGTGTTCCAAGACAATGAGATGCACCCTGCCTGCAGGTATGTGTGCATGTTTCTGTGTGTTTATGATCAGGTGTTCCAAGACAATGAGATGCACCCTGCCTGCAGGTGTGTGTGTGACATATGTGTGCTTGTGTGCGGGTGTTTGTTTGTGTGTACTCTAAAGTGTATTTCTCAATGTGCACACATAAGCCGGAAAAAAACAACTATCCATGTCTTGCATCTCCCAACGGACGCTTGTCATGACACACAAGTGCAAGGTGGCTTATGGCTAGGGTTGGCCAGCACCGTATATATGCACCGTATATGACCATATATTTGGTGACATTCCTGCTAAAAACACCGTTTATACACCGTGGTTCTGGCCAGCCCTACTCACGACATGATGTCATGTGTACCGTGCTGTCATGTATTGTTATGCTTATGCTTTGACGTAGCTGTACTGTATCGTTTGCCCTGCAGCTCCCAATGGATGCCTGCAATGATGGACAGATGCGCACGGATGTACGAGCGTGACAAGAACCACCCATGTATCACCTTCTGGTCCCTGGTGCGTGTATAATGTCTAGTATCTCAGTGTGCCGTTACTGTATGTATGTGTCTAGTGGATATTTGTGTGAGTGTGAACACATCATAGGGAGAGCTTTTGCGCAAAAACAGTCGAGAGGCATATGTGAGTACAAGCAATCCATGCATCACTTTTTCATCACTGGTGGCTGTAATGTCTAGCATGTGTCGCGTAGGTAATTGCTTGTGTGAGTTCATTTCAGGAAAGATTCTTGCACCAAAGTTGAGAGGCACACGTGCTTGTGAGCATGCATGCCACTCAGGCACCACTTTTTGATCACTAGTGTGTGGTGTCTACTAAGTGTTCGGTCTGTGGTACTTAGTGCATGTGATGGATTGAAAAGGGTGTTTATTTAATAGAGGATCATGCGAGTGTGCAAAGGTGCAAGCGGCACCGCCCCCTGGGTACATAATCTGGCATTTTGAGTTGCACCCTACCTGTCAAGAACGTTCTGTTGGCCACTTGTGTTCCTAGAACATGTTTCTGCGCACTTGGCCTGAGACTCAAATGGCAAACAAAGCATCCTTTGGATGCACAGGTAAATCCTGCGACAACGGGCCCTTGATCGACGCTGTTTTTACTGCCTGCATAGTATCTTTATTTTTTCGTCAAGCTGCAGTGATAATAAAAGGGGACCGTCCTGACACGTCACGCCCATGTCGTGTGTGAGGGGGTCCTGTGTGTATGTAACGCTGTCTTGTGTGGTCTCATGTGGGATAAGGTGATATGAATAAGGGTGGGTGGGAGGCCGTGTGTCAGGGAGAAGGTAGAAGGTTGCAAGAGGGACTATCCTCATTAGCCCACCTTGCTGAAGATCCAGCTCAGGAGGTAATGCAGAAACTGTGGACTGTTTTCTGTGGTGCGTTTCCTCTGAAACCTGCACACTGTAGCTCACAGTGCGCATGTGTGTGTTGCAACGCAAGACTACCGATGCACTCTTGAGCTTTGCTGCTTATGGTGGGCCAAGGCTCAGGCTTACTGAAATCAGGTTACTCTTGGCTCAAACGCCTGCCAGTTGATATTGAGATATTCTTAACCAATTTGCCTGAATTGAAGGGCCAAGATTTGCCTGAATTGAAGGGCCAAGGATCAGGTTTACTCTTGGCTCAAATGCCTGCCAGTTGTTATTGAGTCATTCTAATATCATTCTGAATGGATGGATAGCTTTGCTTGCGGGTTGTCTTTGAACCACGTTTTTTTAGCAGACTTTGTGCGCAGGGGGACGAGAGTGCCTTTCTATGTGCAATGTTCATCCAGCTGATGAGCGTACAGGGTGTTTGCAACCTTCCTCCATGCAAGTTGCACACTACTAATGCACATTACATGACATTATTAATGCACATTATTAATGCACATTACATGATCCTGTCAGCATACCTCCTCCTTTGCAGGGCACCTGCACCTTTTTTCCATACAATTCACACACTGCATGTGCTTGTGCGTGCGCTTGCCTACCTTGCAGGGCAACGAGTGTGGGTACGGTCCCACGCATGATGCCATGGCGGCCATGCTGCGCGCCAAAGACCCCTCACGCCCTGTGCACTACGAGGTGCTTGATTGTGTGTGTGTGTGTGTGTGTGTGTGAGAATGTGTGCATCCTTTTAAGCCGCTGAACACATTGGGGATGTGCGTGTCTGCACACTATTCTAAACCATGAGTCACTTAGCCTGCTGTAGTCCTGCATGCACACGCGTACTTTTAGGGTTGGTCAGAACCAATATATATGGTGTTATATATATGGTGTACCTATGTAAAGTATGTTTGGCAGAAACTCTATCTGATATATGATAAATGGTGAGAGTAAACGTATATGTACAGTTCTGGCCAACCCCAGGTACTTTGGGTGAAGAGGAGACGGGTAAACAAGTCTTCCTCCCATACACTGTCATTACTGTTGCCGAGGAGAAACCTCAAATTGCTGGCATGGATTTGCTCTGATGATCCAGTGATATTTATGTTCTGAGTGATGAAGAAGAGGCATTCTATTCAGAGTCAGTCAGTCACTGTCCTAAAGTCGCAGCAGGAACAAAGTATAGGTCGCTGACAAAGTAGTAAGTCTCTGATAAATAGGTCAGGGGAATTCTTGAAGTTCAAAATGAAATCATTAAGTAGCGCTCGCACAAGGGTTCACTGCACCTACACCCTGTTCCTCCTGCCATTATTGTTTCACCCAAGGTGTTAAATTGCAGATGCTCACGCAGGTATGATAGCCCCACCAAAACTGGTGTTTGCAGCATATGAGGTGTCGTGGATTGCACGCCTGCCAGTTCTTGTCGTTACAATACCATGTACCCATCTTTCCACAATCATGCCTGCCATGCACGTTCCTTTACAAGCCACACTCACGCATGCAAAACACACACACACACACATGCAAAACACACACACACACACACACACATGCACACACACACATGCACACACACATACAAAACACACACACATACAAAACACACACACACACACATGCACACACACATGCACACACACACATGCAAAACACACTTACGCAAATAATTCATCACACACACTGCAAAGCACACATACGCAAATAACTTATCACACACACTACAAAACACACATACACGAATAAATCATCACAGGGTGGTGGCTCTCGCACATCTGCCACGGACATCTGCTGTCCCATGTACCCCAGATCTAAGCAGGTGCGTGCTACAGCCTACTGCTACCTCTGGTTGTGTTATGCTCTAAAATCTAATACATTCTTCCTTTATATACATGCTAATCATAGTTTCTTCCTTTTCCTAGTAACCCGTTAGGCCTTGGTACCCGGTTTGCCTTGTACCCGGTAAAGCGTGTAAAACTGGTTTGCAAGCCTAGGACATTGCTGAGCACGATGCTATACTTAACGTGGTCAAATGGAATGCTGTGTGTTGCTGATGTGGCTGTGCAGATCTCTGCCCTCCTGACGAGTAAGGATCACAGGCCCATTGTGCTCTGCGAGTATGCACACTCAATGGGTAATTCCACAGGTGCGTGCGTGTGTGCACTTGCATTATTGGGTGTGGGTATGTGCAGTGTGCGTGTGTGTGTGTGCGTTGCATATTTCGCGTCGTGTGCGGGCGTGCGTGTGCTTGCAGCTGAAGCATGGCCAACATACAGGTGCTCACTTTATGCTCACTTTATGCTCACTCTATGCTCACTCTACGCTCACTTTATGATCACTTTATGCTCACTTTGAACATTATCGTGTCGGCTGTGACACAACTGCATCAATTGATTGCATGTATGTATTTAAACTTAGACTGATACTGAGAAGCTGACTCTACACGTTGCTGTGTCTCACATGCCTTTATAACCCCAAAAGCTCAACCCCACCCACAGGCAACTTCCGAGACTACTGGCAGCAGTTTGAGTCAAGCCCTGGCTGTGCAGGTGGGTGTGTGGGTGTGGGTGTGGGTGTGGGTGTGGGTGTGGGTGTGGGTGTGGGTGGGTGGGTGTGGGTGTGTGTGTCTGAGTGTGTGTGTGGGTGAGAGTGGGTGTGTGGGTGTGTGGGTGTGGGTGTGGG
>Ga0307960_1002138_pt1 | contig 11718 bp, 19 predicted proteins | sample OrgLakmetagen542_FD_201832 | JGI IMG/M metagenome (GOLD analysis project Ga0307960, IMG submission 201832) | Saline water microbial communities from Organic Lake, Antarctica - #542 | ecosystem: Environmental > Aquatic > Non-marine Saline and Alkaline > Saline | place: Antarctica: Organic Lake... | reverse complement strand
AGTTCGTCATTTCCGTTCAGGCGGGACAGAGCGCCGTCGATTTCAAAGATGCGGATATTGTTCCGGTCCGCATAGGCTATGTTCGTGATCTGGTGGTTCGGCGCATGGAACAGGACGATGTTGCCGTCAATGGTTCCGTGACGAACCCACCACTCCACGGACGTGCCGTTCTCAAGGTAGGACCAGATCGGCTCTTGCGCGGCAAGGATGCTCTCCGGGTCATACGTGATAACCGGCTCGCGTGCAGTGAGGAAGGCCCCCTCGGTCGCGTTGCTCTCGTTGATGCAGTCCCGGATGGCGATGTCGTTTGCCATGTCGATGGACCACGTGCTGGCACAGATCGCGGTCTCTTTCTCTCCGAAGCGTTGGGCCAGAGCGAGCGCCGCGTATTCCACCTGTGCCGGGTCTTGGTCCTCAAACGTGCCGGTCAGGGTGGCCTCATCCACCTGATCTACATAGGTGCCTGTGAACTCGAAGTCGAAGGTCGGGAACTCGCCCACCGCCGCGTTGACGGTGACAGTGCCCCGCGCGCCGATCAGGCGGTGACGGATCGATACCCCGCTGTCGTCGGGATACTGCATGTCGATGGTCACGCTTTCGATGTTGTCCGTGGTCGGCTGGTAGAGGTAGCCTATGGGGCGCACATGGACCCAGAACACGTCGCCGGTCTCGGGATCGTTCGACTGGAAGTCCGGGGTGAGGGTGACGATGGCGTTGCCGTCATTGTCGTGCAGGGTGATTTCCGCCCCGTCCGTCAAGAGGACATCATCCGTGTCCGTCATGCTCATGGCGTTCAGACCGCCCACGGTTCGGGTAGCTTCCGCCGGGGCCTCAAAGGAGGCCGTGGCCGCGCCCGATGCGCCGCCGCTGGTGATGGTGGCCTTGATCTTGAGGTAGACGCCGCCCGTGTAGGTGGTGCTGTCCCCATAAAAGTTCAGGTCGCCGGTATTCGACTGCCCGGCCACGGTGCGATAGACGCACTCGGCGGCGCTGTTCACCTGTTGCTCAGAAAAACCGCACGCCTTGAGCAGCCGCCCGATGCGGGGGGCCACGGTGCCGCCGGTGTTTCCATTGTTCTTCACTTCCAGCGAGAAGGTCATGCCCCCGACTTTGCGGGTTACAAGGTTCTCGAACGGGCTGATGTCGTTGGCCACGACCGCCCGGCGCTGTGTGGTGATTTCCGGTGCGAAGTCCGGGTTGATAACCTCAAACGCATCCACCGCTGCATCAAGTGCTTCGGCAGTGTTGAACGTCGCCTCGGTCTTTGCGAGCATAAGACCGCGTGTGAATTGGATGGTCATAGTTCAGGAGCCTCCGTCTTGCACTCAATCCATTGAGCCACGAAGCCTCCTGCTGCGTGTGGTTGAGCGCGATTGTATGTTAAGGGTTCAGTCATGGCAAGCCCGTTGATTTAGGCCCTCGGGTTGGACCGCTTGGCGCGATATTGCACGTCAATGAATAGCACGACTTCCACGGTGGCGTCTGCGGTGTTGATACGAGTGGTCAGGTTGGAGCGGAACAGGGTGGCATAGGCCAGCCCTCCCCATAGCCGGTTCGTCTCGCAGATTTCTTCAAGGTCCGCCAGAAGGCTGTTCGCATAGGCGCGCGGCTTGGTGCCCCGTGGTGCGTGGCCTATGGCTTGCAGTTCGACAGACAGCCGCCGATCCCGCTTATCCGGGCTGACTACCTCAAGGTAAATCTCATCTGTCTCCAAGATGGACAAGGTGTTCTGCCCTCGCGTCTCGCGCCCGTCCGCCGGGGCGTCGAACACGCGACCAAAGGTGGTGCCGCCCCCGCTGTCCCCTGCGGTCAGGTTGGTGAACACGGCTTCCATCTGAGTGAGCAGTTGCTCCCGTATGCTATCCGGCATTGTTGAACTCCCGTATCAATTCCTCGGCCAGCTTGTCCGCCACCAGATCAAGGCCCGCCTCGAACGCTTCCTCGAACGCCAGCCGCTTGGGAATGACAACGCTCTTTTTGAGGACATACAGGGGGATGATCCCACCCCCGGCTTGCTTCTGAAATATGAGCAGGTTCCCCTTCTTGGATCGCTGCACGAACGTGTTACTCCATGACTTGGCCGTGGGGCGCTTGGGGGTGCCGTTGCTGTTCAGCGCGGCGGGTAGGGGGATGGTGAGGTATTGCGCGTTCTTGGCCCGGATGGTGGCTCCACGCTCGTGCACGGCGGCAATCCCGGACAGGGTGAAAGACACGGACGGCTCGCCTGCATCCGACACCATGATGTTCTCGTCGGTGAATTGGCTGGCCAGCTTGCCGCTCCGCTTGGACAGGGTGCCGGGGAACTGGCCTCGGGCAGACGTGCCATCAGGGTAGGGAGTGGACACCCGCGCCCGGACGGACCCCACGACGCCGCTCATGTAGTCTCGTAGCACCTTGCGGGCGATGGGCTTGAAGTTATCTTGGAAGGCTTGCTCTGTGTCGTCGGCCACGGCTTTCAGGCCCCGGCTTACATCCCGGTATCGCTTGCCGCGCCACTCCAATTCCATGGTGACCGGAACCGGCATCAGACCACATCGGTGAAGCGGGGCTTGTAGGCCGATGGGGATAGGGCAAGGCGGGCATGATCGTTGAACGCTCGACTAAGAACGGCCCGGAGTTGGTTCAGATCGTTGGCTTCATCTTCGGTCTGGAACATGACGTGGTTCGCAAGGTTGAGCGCCGCTTGTGCCATGGCCGCTTCCGTGATCCAGTCCGGGACCAGTTCGTATTCTTCGTCCGTGTTCAGGTCCAGCCCACCAGAATACTCGATGGTCACCCATTGCTCGGACAGGTTCAGGCCGAACACCTGATAGACGCCACGCTCTCGGTCCAGCGCGCCGTAGTTGGAGGACAGGTCCCCTTGGGTGGCGCTGATGTCGGTGTAGCTGTCGGTGTCCCCGTTGCGCACGTGAATGGGGTTCGGGGTGTAGAGCGCCGTGACGCTCCCCACGGGGAATGGACGGGACAGGTAGAACTCGGCCACGTTGGCAGTGCCTTGCCGGGTCATGCTGTCCACGAAAAAGTAATCCCGGCGGGCCGGGTAAACGGCGAAGCCGCCAAGGCGAAAGCGGGAAACCACGTCCTGAGTTGCCAGTGCCGACGCTTGGCGAACAGCGTCCAAGAAATCGGGCACGGTAAGATCAATGCCGTATCGGTCAGAGAACGTCTGTAGCGGAAAAAGGTGCATGGCTTCCCTCCTTCAAGTCTGGATCAATCCACGGTCATGGCCGTGGTTTCCTTGGCGGGCTTGGTCTCGACGGTTACGCCTCCCTTGCGCGGTGCTGTTGCGGCCTTGCCGCCGCCGCCCCTTGCCTTCTGATCGGGCTTGAGGTCAGCGGAGGTCATGTCTCCGCGCCCTTCTGCCTCTTGGGGGGGTGGTGCCGCCTGTTGAGACAGGTCGGCCACGTCCGGGCTGTCTGGCAGGCTCTCCGGCACATGCCCGGACCGGATGGCCAGTTGCCGGGCGTGGTCCATGCTCATGGGGGGGTTCTTCTCGGGGTCGATGTCGTCCATGTCGATCATCGGGCCACCGGGTTCACCGAACTGCGGTGGCATTACCTCGTTGATTGGTTCTTCCGGCATCGGGTCAAAATCGGCCCATGCGCCCGCCGTCTTGCGCACCAGATAGTCGCGGGTCCGCTTGGTCACGGTGAGGGTGCCTCCCCTGTAGGTAATCTGTCCGCCCATACGGTAGGAGGACGGGCCGACCAGTTGAACGAGGAACCGTTCGCCGTCTGCGGTATTCACTTTGAACATGGTAGTCTCCTGTCAATCCCGGCTTCATGCGCGGGAGAAAAGCGCCCCGGTCGGGACGCCTGACAGCACTCTACCTTCAAGGAGGCCGTGAACGCAAGTTCACAAAACAAAAGCGCCCCCGCCGGGCCTTGGAGAACCGGGCGGGGGCTGGTCAGCCTATTGGCCTTCCTCGGGGCACCACCCCCGGCTATTCTTTGAGCGTCCCGCCCAGAGCCTCCACCACCTGATCGCGGAAAGTGGCTACCGGCATGGTGTGGCGATTGCCGAAGTCCTGCATCGTCAGAAACGCGGCGTAGGCGGCTATCGGAGTGTCGAAGGTGTAGGCGGTGGTCTTGACCGGAGAAGGGTCTTTGTCGGCCACCGTGGTAAGTCTCAGGCTATAGCCCGTCTGCGTCATAAGGATGGGGCTTTCATGCTCGCCATTGGTGAACAGGTGGGATGCAATCTTGCTCATCGCTTCGGTCCCGTGGTGTTCTCGAACCAGATCAAGGCGCGCTGCATTTCTTCTTGTGCGATTTTCAGATCGTGCTGAATGATCGCCGTGCGGGCGGCGGCGCGGTCGGTCTGGTTCTGATACCAGAATAAAGCCAAGAAGCCGACGACAACGGCGAGCAGGAGGGTGATGGGGGTTGTGCTGTTCATTACCTTGTCTCCAATGCAGGGACTGCGCCGCTGTAGACCTGCCCGGCACGACGACCCACCTTCCATGCGTCGGAGTGCGTGGGATCATCAGGCCATGCGTTCAGGCCCGCGACCCAGCCTTCTCCGAACTCGTGGAGGTTGCCTTCGGTGCGTTTGAGTGAGGACGCGGCAAAGGCCGCGCGGGTGGCGAAGGTAGACATAGCGTGGTTCCTTTCAGATGCTGGCACCCCGAAACCCCGCACGAGGGCGGGGCAGGGGCCGGGGGGTAGGAGGTGCCGCTTATGCGACCGCCCCTTTCACAGCCTTGCCGCCCTTGATGGTGTAGCTGACCGTGCGGCCCAGCTTGTTCACGAGGGTGAAGTGGCCAAGGTTCAGATTGCGGGCCTTGCTGACCGCCAGTTCCAGCGCCTCGGGGCGAGTGCGGGCGATGGTGCCGGTGAACACCGCGCCTTCAACGGCTACCAGCCATTCTTTGTTCTGGTGACGCACATTGATGATGGGGGCCGGGAACGCGGGCTTGGGGGCGGCGGGCAGAGCGGGGGCAGTGGAGCCGCCCATGATCAGGCCCTTGTGCGTCATGCGGTTAAGAACCGAGCGGATGGCGGCGGCGGTCTTGCCGGTCTCGGCCACCATGCCCGCCACGGTGGCGGTGCCTTCGGCCAGCAGGCCAAGGATCAGGGCTTCATTCTGGGTCGGTGCGGGGGTGTTGTTCAGGGTGGTCATTGTCAGTCTCCAAGGTTTGTCGCGGGTCGGTGTGTCCCGCTGGTGTAACTATAGATAACCGCCCCGATTGCGTTCGTCAACCACTTATTTCATCGTCGGATCATTTCTTTATCTGGCATGGTGCGCCCGGACTACCTGCACCTTCATGTCATAGGAATAGGGTGGGATTAACGGCATGGTTTTTCCTTTATGAAAAAAGGGGGCAGGCCGTTAAGCCCACCCCCTTCATTGCCCTTGGGAGGAACAAGTCCGCCCTCCCCACAGGACGGACCCGATCAGGTGTTGATGCCGCCGATGTTGTTGTAGACGACAGCGGCTTCCGGCTCCTCGACCACCACGGCGACACGGGCGGACAGCACCATCTTGTATACGCGGGCGCTGATGTCCTTGTCGTATTCCAGAGTGATCTGGCGCTGAATGCCCATGACGAGGTTCAGCGGGTTGGTCAGGATGCCGTGGTCGTTAGGCATCAGGTGGACCGGCTGGACAGGGACGCCGAAACCGAACACGGGGTTGAAGCCCGTGATGGTGTTGTCGCCCAGCCCGGTGGAACGTGCCGCCAGCGTATCGCGGTATTCGATTTCGTTGTCCACGGACAGGAAGTTCCGCATGGACGCACGGTCACGGTGATACTGCGGGGGCAGCGATTGCAGGCCCGACTTGAACATGGACCGCGCCACGGTGCCGCCAAGGACGTTCACCACGTTGCCGTTCGATGTCAGGTCGCTGATATAGCCATCTTCAAGTGCCAGATAGTCGTCGGTGGAGGCGCTGTCACCTTGGATCGACAGTTCCTCAAGGTCGCGGGATGCGGCCTCGACCATCAGGGTCTGGATGGTATCAACGAACCCGCCGGATGCCGGAGCGCCCGCGCCGCCGGAGCCATCGGAGTTCAGGCCGATGTTGCCGCGCTCGATGTTGTCCTCAATCACGTCATAGGGCAGGCGGACTTCGGCCACGACCTCGTCGGTGTTCAGTTGGACTTGGCTGGTGGTCGGCTTGGAGCGGTCGGTCGAACCGAGCGCCGTTGCCGATGTCCCGGCCCGGAGGATACGGGTGCCAAACTGTATTTTGTTGATGTTCCGCTGGGGAGCATTCATTTCCACCATGCGGATCACGGCCATCATCGTCGGTTGCAAGATCAGCTTGCGGATGAAGGCGTTCCCCTGCTCGGCGGTCAGGAGGCCCCCGTTGGAGGTCAGATCGCTCAGTGCGATGTCTGCCTTGCGGAGAAGTTCACGGTTATTCATGGGATTGGCCCTTTCCTTGTGTTGCGGCCTGTAGGGTTGGGCCTCAGCCCCGTTTCGTGTAGGCGGTGTCCATGAGCGGCGGAGCGCCACCCCCGGTCGCCGGTGCTTCACCTTTGCTGATCTGAACCACGTTGTCGTCGTCAGCATCGGGAGTGGTCGCCACCTGACCACCGACAGCCTTGGTCAGTCTCCCGACCGTGGCATCCTGCGCATCCAGCCGGTCAGCCAGAGGCTTCATGGCGGTTGCAATCTGAGTTCCGAGGCTCTTGGTCACGGCGTCGATCACAGCGGATGCGATTTCCTCGGTCGAAGCGCCTTTCGTCTCAGGCGTCCCGGCGGGGAGTTCTTCCAGATTGTCGGGCTTGGCCGGGGCCGCGTCAGCCGCCGGAGCGGGGTCAGCAGCCGGGGCGGCGTCCTTGGGTGCCTCAGCCGCCGGAGAAGGTGCGTCAGTGGCCTTCGGTGCTTCCGGGGTGGCAGGGGCAGGCGCGGCGTCCTTGGCCTTGTCCTCGTCGCTGTCCTTCATGTCCGCCGAAGGGTTGGGGGCCTCGCCGCCGAACACGGCGTCATGGACCTCAGCAGAGAAACCCTCGGGGGTGAAGTGCAGCGCCGTGGTGCCTTGGGGCGTCGCAGCCGCCAGCGCCTTCTCGAACTTGAACGCCTTCTCGGGCAGCGCGCCGATCAGGTCGCCCATGTATTTCTTGAAGCCGTCCACCGCAGAGTCCACAGCCTTGCCGAAGGCTTCCGGGGAGTTGGTTTCCTCAGCCATGGCGATGTTGAAGATCGTGGTGTGCAGCACGTCCATGCCGACCATCATGCCGGGCACGAAACCCTCGGCCTTGAGCGTGTCGTCAAAGTCCGTGGAGGTAGCGTCATAGAGCGACAGTTCCTTTTGCAAGTTGGCGACGGTGTAGGCAACGCCCGCGCGCTTGCCAAGGTGGACCACCTGCTCGTCGGCGGATGCCTTGGTGTCGCTGTTGCGGACAACGAACAGACCCGCGTGTTCGGTCACGTCCGCCTTGGTGCCTTCGAGCAGCATCTTGGCCACCGCCTCGGCCTTGGGCCGGGTGTCAGCAATCACGGAAGTGACAGCCGGTGCACGCGAGCCAAACATTTTCAAAAGAGTGTGGTTCATGGGAAATTCGCCTTTCTTGGTTTCGGTCCCGTCACGCTTTACGAACTTGAAGGGGGTGCGGTTTGCAGGGCGGTCCACGAGCGAGACGTGAGAAACGTCCACGTCCACCAGACGGCGGACCTTCTTTTTCTTATCTTTCTCGTGATGGGCCATTGGAGCCTTCCGTCATTCGATGCGTTTGATGTAGCGCAAGTGACAGAGGCTTCCTTCCTCGTCGGGATGCGCAGATGATAGTGAACGTGCGTTCACGGGTCAAGGCGATTATTCCTCGACAACGTAGCCCATGCCCTCGAAGGAGAAGCCGGTGATTTCGCCGTCTTTGATTTGCCGCCAAACTTCATCGTTTTCTACCTTGACTACGCCCACCCACGCGCCCGGCGCATAGTCCGGGTCACCAGCCCGCGCGATGAAACTCTCGGCCATGTAGCAGCCGTAGTCCGTCTCGTTGTCGTGGTTCAGGTCTATGGAGGTTGTGCGCCGGTTCTTCATGAAGCCATGGGCCATCTTCTCGATTTCCACGGCGGTCATGCTGTGCCCGTGCGCGTCCTCTACATCGGGGAGGTAGACTTCCGCGTATACCAGCCGCTTGTCCATATCGAACTTGCGGAACATGGCCCGGTCCTCGGCGTCCTCTTGCTTGCGGATTTCATCCAGCACCCCGGCCAAGGCCGATTGCAGGGTTTCGAGTTGGGTTGCCAGATCAGCCATGGGTGCCTCCATCTTTGAGGCACGATACCTTCCCGCGAGTTCACTGACAAGAGCGCACAAAAAAGGGGGCATATTGCCCCCCGCTATTCCATGGTTTTCGTGAACCTACGTTCACACGCCCCGGCGCTTGCGCATGACCTCTGCATCCATTGCCCTGAACCGGGCGTCGGCTTCCAGATCAGCGGGCGGCTTTTCCGCCTGAGTGCGCTTGCACACAGAGCAGGTTTCCCCCTCCGGGCGCGGGGTCATTGCGCACAGAGCGCAGGTAAGAGAGCCGGTCATTCACACGCCCCAATCAGGATGCCCCGGCCACACATGGAACTTGGTATGTTCGGCCTCGTTCATAAACCCCCAGATGAAACATGAAGGGTCGTCCCATTCCTCTTGCCACAGATACCGGCATTTGCAGATCATACCCCTCACGGCCAGAACTTGGAACGTGACAGGTGATTGCCCCGGTGGCTCATAGACACCACTGTCACCGACCGTAGGGGGCGTCATACCCTTGGCGGCAGCGGTGGTGAGGTCTTGAAGGTTCATGCGGTCCCGCTCCTGACGGGCCTTTGATATGCGCTCCATACCCTCAAGCGTTCTGACGGCGTTCTTCATTGATATGGTTCCTCTTGTTTCGTGCCCAGACGCGGGCGTTATCGTAGTCGGCGGTGGATCAGGGCGTCCCCTTCTTCCAGCACTCCGGGCCGAAGCCCCGTGCGAGGCTGTCCGGGTCCGTGAGCGCGCGGCCACACTTCGCACATTTGCCCTCGTGCCATACTTGCAGGGTGGAGGGCAGACGCCCTTCCATCAGATTGCCCAGCGTCCATTCCAGAGCGGTCAGGGCATTGCCCAGCGGCTTGGACTTCTTCGACGTGCGAAGGGTGTTCTTGGAGAAGTAGGCCAGATAGTTGAAGCCCCCTTCGGCGTCTGTGTTGCGCCGCGCCTTGATGAAGAACAGGTCGCCTTTATCCTTGGCCTTGGTGACCTTGAACGTGATGTGATCGCCGGTCTTGAGGGAGCGCAGGGTGAAGGTGGCCTTGCCGCCGAAGATGAAGGACAGGGCAGACTTGGCTTCCGTGAGTTGCGCGGTGCCCACCGGGGGCATGGCTTGCGCGACTTCGGAAAGTTCGTCCGGGGTGAGGATGTTTTCAATAACCTGCATCATACCGCCTCCACCAGAACGTGACCAATCAGCGAACCGGGTTCGCCGGTGGTGCCATTGATGTAATGGATGATGTTGCGTTCGCGGCCCGTGATGGTGAGCGGGGCGTCGATCAGATCGAGGCGGGCGCCCTTGCTGGCGCGGACCATTACGGTGTCGCCATCTTTGAAGGATTTAATACGCTTTGCCATGTTCAGTCTCCAAGGTTGGTTCGTTGTGGTATCCCATAGATACGCCCCGCCTTGCGTTTGTCAACCATCTTTTTCAGTAGGGCAGGATTTCCCCCGGTGCCAGCACCCGGTCCCACGCGGTGCCTTCTTGGAACAGGCTCAGTTGTGACGAGAACTTGATCCCCCGGCTCCGCTTGCGCATGGTCCAGAGCGCCGCCTGTATCGCACAAGGTGAAACCTCGACACGCCGTGAGAGGCCCAGAATAGCACCAGATCATCCTCGCCTATATCCCGGTGAGCGCGCAAGTCGTGAACGCGGTGGATCATGGCAGGGCCTCCGAAGATGCGATAGGCCCGCGAGTATTCGTCACCCCTGAACCCTATGTAGTGAACCGCCCTCATAGGTAGCCCCTCCCCTGATCGCGCACGTGGCCCCCAGAGTGCAGGAGCGGCTTGTCTATGCGGTTCATTCGGATTGCGCGGGCAATGGGGGCCAGCCATCGGATGTTGGCCTTCTCGACCTGCTCACGGCGTTCTGGGGAGAACCCCTGCACGCGGGCGACCACGCGCTCGTAGCCGGGCGAGCCATCGGGCAGGTCTTGGACCGCCCCGTATATGATACAGAGCGATGCCAGCGACGATATGGGAAAGAGCGACATTACAGCGCCTCCGCGCCCTTGGTGCACAGGCCCTTGGCATAGGCGCGCAAGCCCGCGTTCTGTTCCAGTTCAATCACCACGCCCGTGGCAGTCCATGCTAGGCGCTTTTGCAGAACCTCCACGACCGTGGGCAGGGCAACGGTTTCGGGAAAAGTCAGGCCCATGTCGAAGGCCAGATCAGCGAGGCGGTCAGCGAGGGGGGAACGTGCAGTCATAGGAAGTCCTCCAAGGTTGCGCGGTATTGCGCTGGTGTATCCCCTAGATAAACGCCCTTTATCCGTTTGTCAACGGCCTTGTGACAGATAAAGTGAACGCAAGTTCACCGGCTTGGTCTTGGGGCCGGGATAAGATATGGTAAGGCACGCAACAGAAGGAGGCCAGTATGGCACGGCGTATTCGTGAAGTGAGTGTACAAGAGCAGGCGAACCCCGAACCCATCGTGGCGCGGACCGTTCGCCAGTCGGCAGGTGGACCCATCGTCCACGTGCAAGACGAGAAGTCCAAGGACAAGTGATCAGTCGGGGCGGAGGACTTCTGACACGTCTCTCCGCCCCCTCGCCATCCGCCGCTCGAACACCATCCGGCGGCGCTCTACCTCCCCCTCAATCAGACCCCTGATCAGGCGTGCGCTGTACCGTGGCGAGTAGCCCCCGGCGCGACACTTCTGATATATCGGAAACATTTCGGACACGGATATGCCAAGGGGTTCCTCTTGGATCATCCGGCGCACTTCTATGGGAAGGCGGTCATACAGGGACATCTGCGACCGCATGAACTGGTGCGTCTTTTCGCTCACCATCAGATCATGTCCTTCTTCACCGCCAGCCACTCGGGCACCAGCACCTTCACCATCCCGTAGCCAAGATCGGTGGTCTGGATTTCCGCCTTGGGGAGCCAGAACTCCCCGCCGGTCTGATACTTGGCTTCATCCACTTCCAGAAGGATAGCCGCATCCGTCTCCCGAATGATCCAGCCTTCGATGTCCACAAATCCACGAGGGGCCATGCTGTCGTCTCCTGTAAACAAGAACGCCCGCTCGCCCCTTGGAGGAAGCAAGCGGGCGCGACCGTCCATCTTGCGATGAAGGTCAGCCGCCGGGCACCACCCCAGCGACCTCTACCTCGTCACCCTTTCACGGGCTGTTTCGTTTGTCCATCGGCGGCGATGGTAACCTCCGCGTCGGGGGTGTATTGCGGTTCGGATGCAGCGGCCCCGGACGCCGCCTTAGCGGGCTTCTCAGAGGCTTGACCCTTCATGGCCTGTGCAGTGGCCTGTTGAACGATGAAGGCACTGAGCAGGCTTATTTTGAGGGTGGACGTGGAAGGTATCCACCCACTGCCCGCCCACTTCTCAAGGTTGATGTCGTAGCCGGTCAGGGAACTGTGCGTGATCACCGCCTTGTAGGTCTTGCCGGAGTGCACGTATTGGAACGTGAACTGCGATACCGTCGCCTGTGCGGTGCCCATCGTCGGAGCCTCGGGCGCGGGGCTGGCACTGATCGGGGCACCAGACACCGGACCCC
>Ga0307960_1002135_pt1 | contig 11732 bp, 15 predicted proteins | sample OrgLakmetagen542_FD_201832 | JGI IMG/M metagenome (GOLD analysis project Ga0307960, IMG submission 201832) | Saline water microbial communities from Organic Lake, Antarctica - #542 | ecosystem: Environmental > Aquatic > Non-marine Saline and Alkaline > Saline | place: Antarctica: Organic Lake... | reverse complement strand
ACCTACCGCCTTAGTTATCTGTTACCTACCTAACATACCTTACTCATCTACCTGCACCCCTGGTTATCTACCTACCACCCTGATTATCTACCTACCGCCCTGGTTATGTATTTACCATAGATAGATATCAGCTATCTATCTACACCCCTGGTCATCTACCTACCACCATGGTTATCTACCCCCCCCACACATCCCCCACACCCACACATACACCACCCTGTTAGCACTCACTCTTCGGATCTCCTCGCGGTGTGCCTGCGCCTCCTTCTCTTCAAACGGTCCGTAGTACCGCAGTTCTTCACAGTGCGTGATGACCAGGAATACCATCTGTGTGTGTATGCACGTGTGTGTATGTGTGTATGTGAGGCTGTGTGCGTGACTTAGTAGCGCAGTTCCTCACAGTGCACGATGACCAGGAATACCATCTGTGTGTGTATGCACGTGTGTGTATGTGTGTGTGTGTGTGAGGGTGTGACCGTGTATTTTATAGCGCATTTCTTCACGGTGCGTGATGACCAGGAATACAATCTGTGTTTATTTGCATGTGTATGTGTGTAATGACCAGGAATACAATCTGTGTATTTATTTGCATGTGTATGTGTGTATGAGGGTGTCTGCGTGTAATAACTTGTATAGCTCAGTTACTCACAGTGCGTGACGACCAGGAATACAATCTACGTGTGCATGTGTGTACATGTCTATTGGTATGTGTATGTGTGCGAGAGGGTATGTGCGTGTATTTGTGTTTGCATTTTGTGTGTATGTGTGCATGTATGTGTGTGCGCACGTTTGCGTGTGGGCAGATTTTAGCGATCAACAGATCTTCCTTTTCCTTAAAACCGCACAAGATTATTCCTTAGGAGCAGAAGCGCCTGAAAAGCACCCACACTTGCACATATTCATAAAAGCATACAGGCACATGCGTACACACCTTTCCAGCCTGGATCATCTCTTGCAGGATTTGAGCATCTGTGGCCATCCCTCGATGGCTGAGCACATACATCACGGCGTCAGTGCATGCAAAGATGTCCTGGTAGAACCTGCGAGCATTGACGTGGCATCAGATCAATCGGCTGAGCACATGCACACTTGCACATACATCATGGCGATCATTTACGCAAAGATGTACGCAAAGATGTCCTGGTAGAACCTGTGAGCATTAACGCAGCAACAGATCGATCGGCTGAGCACATGTACACAGGCACATACATCAAGGCGTCCGTGCATGCAAAGATGTCCTGGTAGAACCTGCAAGCTTTGACGCGGCATCAGATCGATCGGCTGAGCACATACACACAGGCACATACATTAAGGCGTCCGTGCATGCAAAGATGTCCTGGTAGAACCTGTGAGCATTAACGCAGCAACAGATCGATTGGCTGAGCACATGCACACAGGCACATACATCAAGGCGTCCGTGCATGCAAAGATGTCCTGGTAGAACCTGTGAGCGCTGACGCAGTGGCAGTTCAATGCTGAGCACTTTCATGAGTCGCAGCTCGAAATCTCCTCCAAACCACACACACATTGTAATCTATAGTGCGGATCTAACGCACTCAAAACCACAGGCATGCACAGCTAGTTTGCTTAGAACCTTGCAACATCATTGGCATATTAAAAGGCTCACAGCATGTGTGAAGTCGCAAGGCTCCAAACAATCTCAACCTGGTGTCATATACACAATGGGCTTACGTACAAACACGCTACACGCACGCACGCACGCTTGCACACACAAAGAGCAGCAGCAGCATCGAGCGGCACCAAACAACAATGGAGTTCGTAATGAACAAGTTAAGCAAAAGTGGCACACACGGACACAGCAGACACACAACAATGGGCAACTGATAAACTTAACATGGGCTCAAACACACACACTCACACACACACATACACACATGCACACACATGCACAGCAGCAGTGGCAGTGGCAGAAAGGGGCACCGAACAGCATTGCAGTCCGTCTTGAACTTGTTATTAAATAATAGTAGTGACGCACATGGGACTAAATAGCAGTAGTGACGCACATGGACTAAACAGGAGAAGTGACGCACATGGGATTAAATAGCAGTAGTGACGCACATGGACTGAGTTACAGTAGAAGTGACGCACATGGATTAAACGTTGACAGTGGCACACACAGACACACCCAGCAATGAGCACACACAGGCACACACAGCAATGAGAGCACCTGATGAACTCAGACGCCGTCTTGAGCACCTTATTAAGTAATAGAAGTGGCACACATGGCACTAAATAGCAGTAGTGAAGCACATGGACTGAACAGTGGAAGCGACGCACATGGAACTAAATAGCAGTAGTGACGCACATGGACTGAGTAACAGTAGAAGTGGCACACATGGATTAAACTTGACAGTGGCACGCACACAGACACACCCAGCAATGAGCACCTGATAAACTCAGACGCCGTCTTGAACACCTTGTCGATCGGCCGTCTGTTGTTGTTACGGAGCAGCCACTCCATCCACGAACGGTCACGCTCATGCAAACCGTTGTAGCCTGAGAGCACAAGCAATGAATAATGCATAGGTACGCAGTTTATAATCAGAGCCACTCCATCCACGTGCGGTCACACTCGTGCAAACCGCTGTAGCCTGGGAGCACTTGCAATGCATAATGAATTGGTACGCAATATGAAGTCAGAGCCACTCCATCCACGTGCGATCACGCTCATGCAAACCGTTGTAGCCTGAGAACACAAGCAATGAATAATGCATAGGTACGCAATTTATAATCAGAGCCGCTCCATCCACGTGCGGTCACGCTCGTGCAAACCGCTGTAGCCTGGGAGCACAAGCAATGCATAGGTACGCAACATTTAGTCAGAGCCACACGATCCACGTGCAGTCTTTCTTGTGCAAACCGGTCAGCCTGAGAGCACTTGCAATACAGGCAATGCTATTAGAACGGTTACTCCATCCACGTGCGGTCTTTCTTATGCAAGCCGTTGCAGCCTAAGAGCACGTGCATGCAATGATATCAACGTAATCAAAATCACTCGATGAGGAAATCCTGCTTGCTTGGATGAAATGAGCCACACAAAAGATGTTCCCGTAATACTATGCAAAAGGCGCATTATCCACGTGTGTTTCATTCGACCGTCACGCACCCATCATATGTCACAAGCGTTATGACCTGACCCGTAATGATGTTATTATGGTGAACACAATCAAATGGGCCACTCCAGTACAGGAAGACGTTCATGTGAGCCACTCCAGTGCAATGATTCAGTGCAGGAAGACGTTCATGTGAGCCACTCCAGTGCAATGATTCAGTGCAGGAAGACGTGCATGTGAGCCACTCCAGGGCAATAATTCAGTGCAGGAAGACGTTCATGTGAGCCACTCCAGTGCAATACTTCAGTGCAGGAAGACGTTCATGTGAGCCACTCCAGTGCAATGATTCAGTGCAGGAAGACGTTCATGTGAGCCACTCCAGTGCAATGATTCAGTGCAGGTCGACGTTCATGTGAGCCACTCCAGTGCAATAATTAAGTGCAGGAAGACGTTCATGTGAGCCACTCCAGTGCAATGATTCAGTGCAGGAAGACGTTCATGTGAGCCACTCCAGTGCAATGATTCAGTGCAGGAAGACGTGCATGTGAGCCACTCCAGTGCAATGATTCAGTGCAGGAAGACGTTCATGTGAGCCACTCCAGTGCAATAACTCAGTGCAGGAAAACGTTCATGTGAGCCACTCCAGTGCTGAAATTTACACAGACTCTGCCCCCTGCTAAGTACAGAGGCGTGCAGATGGGTAAGGACACACTTCCTGCGGTTTTGCATGTGAGGAATGTAAGCTCAAGGTGCAATAGCAGGTCGCCCACATGGCCTAGCCCTACATCCAACTCTACCCAGCTTCTTAACGCGCTTCCCACAAAATCACTTTATCTTGTGTGAGTGAAATGTGTGTGTGTGTGTGTGTGTTGGACAGCATTTCACACAAAGAGACCGACTTTTGTGAATGTGTGTGTGTGCGTGTGTGTTATAGACAGCATGTCACACAAAGAGAACTACTTTATAAAGCGTTTCACACCATCAGACATACTTCCGAGAAGCGTTTCACTCGCGTATGGCAGGCAGGCGTCTGCACAGGTGCATACACACTCGACATGCGCGCACACAGGCGCATTAAGATTAAACGCGCAATATATTTACACAGACAAACAGACGTACAAACACGCTCACAAGCACACACCTACGCACACACACACGAATGCACACCTCCACCTGGCACGTCTTGTAACTGGAGGTCAGCTGTGAAGAACATGCCTACACGCACACACACACACACATAAACACACACACAAAAATGCACACCCCCACCTGGCACGTCTTGTAACTGCAGGTCAGCCGTGAAAAACCAGGGGTCAGGAGCCGTTGAGTTACCCCTGCCTTTGCCCACTTCTGCGCAGTGGCTCCTCATCAGGTTGTTGATCAGGGCCCCCTTACCCTGCGCGCGCGTGTGTGTATGTGTGTACGTGTGTGTGTCTGTGTGTACGTGTGTGTCTGTGTGTGTGTGAGTGTGTGTGTGTGTGTGTGCGGGGGTGGTTGACCACCAGGAAATGGCAGGTATGGATACACTGCACAACACACACAAACACACACACACACACACATCTACACATTTACAACAAGCACCGGCATCCTGGGTAGCAGGGCCTCAGCCTCGGAGTGTCCTCTCCGAACAACGGACTGACGAACAGACAGACACATAGCGGCCAAATCATAGGGCCCACAACTGCCACACGCCTGGGCCTCACAGCATCCACCGATATCGACAGGTGAAAACACTGCACACACGCACACATTCACATTACAGTGTACTTACACACACACACAAACACACAGGCTCTCACACACACACACACACACACACAAACACACACATACACACACAGACCTGGCTAATTGGGCCGACCACTGGCACACGCACATCGCGTGCACAAATACACACACGTGCACATGCAAGCACACACACATACACGCACAAACACACTGACCTGGCCAATTGGGCCCACCACTGCCACACGCCTGGGCCTCACAGCATCCACCTCCACAGGCGCCACCAGGTGCTCCCCCATTTGCATGTAACGCTGCTGCCAAGGGGGAGGCAAGCGCACGCGAGGCTCGGTTCCCCCCTGCGCATGCAAGTACGTGTGTGTTTATGTGAGGTGTGTGTGTCAAGTGTGTGTGTGTGTGTGTGTGTGTGTGTCAGGTGTGTGTGTGTCAGGTGTGTGTGTCAGGTGTGTATGTGTGTGTATGGAAGGGTGTGTGTGGAAGGGTATACATTTGCCTCAATGCTCTGCTTATTGTCATAACAGCACGGTTTAGTTTTTCCTCAGCTTTTCCCGCACGCCTCATACTCTGTCATCCTGCAACTGCACGTCCCATTATTCCCTTGACGCCTATCTGAACAACGTGCACACGCACACGCACACACACACACACACACACACACACACACACAGAGAGCGACTCTACAGAGGGCTGCAACTTCCAAGGTTCTCACCACGGCTTTGTACCATTGCCTTTATCCTGTGTGCTTGCTGCTTGCGCACGCTCCGGTGTATGAACCGAACACTATAGCCTTTGGCCTCCCTGGTTAATTTACTAAGGTTTTACACTTCAGCATACAAAATCCGTGACCTTGCTTGGCTAAGAGCACGCACTCGCTCCCACAGTCACCTGCAACACAGTCCAGCGTGCAGCTTCTGGTGCAGGGGTAAGGTCCCAGCCGCAGTCCGTGACAGAAGAAGAGGCACCCCCTGGGGGTGGGTCAGGTTGACCGTCATCTGAGCAGCTGTGGTGGGTGGCGGTGTCCGTGCTCTCAGATACATAATAGGAGCCCTGCAGGAGGGGCATAGAGGGAGATAGATTGTGTTTGTGTGCGCGTGTATGTTTGTGTTTGTTTGTGTTTTGTGTGTAAGTGTGTGTGTGTCTGTCTGTGTGTGTCTTTCTATATGTGTGCGCGCGTGTCTGTGTGCATAGGTGTGTGTACAAGTTTGTATTGCGTGCATGTTTGTGTGTGTGATTGTGTGCATATACAATATACAATCGCGCACGTGCACATGTTTACGTGTGCGTGCAAATTGGTTGTTAAGTGCACGTGCGAACACGTGACAGTGGATAAGAACGTGGGAAATGAACATGTTTCAGGCATTTGGGCCGAGCCGCTGTGTGTTCCCTCATATAGATAGACTGTTCAATCTCACCTGGAACCCGTACCCATAGCTGCTGGTGAGCCCGTACATGCTGAAGGCAGAGGGAAATTTAGGGTACTGAGACTCCACCGCATCCTGGTAATCCGCGCACGAGAGCGTGTGGCTGGAGTATTCAGTGTCAGGCATGACCATGTTGCAGCCAGGGCAGGACACTGTGCCCTCTTCTAGTGCATCCCTGCAGGAGGGGGTGCGTTGAATTCAGAGTGTTCAGGCAGTGTTGCTCTCTTGAGTCCGAGGAAGAGTACAGTAAGCGTGCGAGGAGTAATGCAGGATGAGCAATGCAGATTGTGTGAGCGTACGTGCGGCATGGCACATGTTTCGCAGGTATGTGTTTGCAATAGTGGGGCGGGCAAACAAGACTGAGTCAGCAGATTCTCCTTCCCGCTTACCAGCCCAACTGATTGTGCTCAGAGGTCCGGCATCTGAGCATAGGGGCTTTACTGCAAGGGCTTGGAAACTTATGGCAATTCTTTCTCCTGAGTCGTGATGCTAAAGGAAAGTTTAGAACGATGGTTATCTATATAAAAAAACGGGGGGAGAGGAAAAAGAACTCTGCTCTAGGGTTTCAAGCCGAGTTGTAATTCCCATCTTTTATATTTCATTAATATTTTTAGCGCAGGCCTTCGTCAAGCACAGCACAGCGATGAGCCCCTCCCTCTGCCTGCCGGCAAGCCTCATAAACTAATGAAAATTTAATGCTTGTGCGGGTACTGGGTAAGTCCTGAACAGTCTGTAAGTAATTATTAGCTGGATCAATCCCTGCCCGCAAGCTTAGCGCGTGAGCTGTGCCGACTCATCATTGCGACACCCTGCGGCTGTCTCCTGCATGGAACAGGAAAGGTCCCTTTCCATATGTGAGCTCAATGCACTTAGGGCACAAACTTACTTGTGCGTAACTTGCACACAACTTGTGCAAGTCAGTATCATATTTACTCATAACTACTCAAAACTTATATGCAACTTGTTGAGGAGTTACAGGAACGTTGCCTTGTACTTTAGGGGGGAAATTAATCTCCGCTTTTACTTCTGATGCCGCTTCTAGGCTGATCCCTTTAAATCAAAAAGGCAATTACTCACCGAGCACCCACAGACAGGATTAAGAGCAAAGAGAAGGAAGGTTGTGAGCTTGTTTAAGCATTCCTTCCTTATATTACAAAAAAGTGCGAGACAGCAAAGCCACATCTTTGAGGAAGACGCTAATTTGGCCGAGATAAAACAGAGTGGATCAAAGATCTGGAGGTGTAACTGGGACAGAACCGGCTCCTGATAAGATCTTATATTGGTAGGACATGGGAGGAATGATGTGTTCAGCAGCGTAGTTGGGAATGTGTGAGGAGTTATGTGAAAGGGCAGATCTGATGATTACAATACTAGCATGGGTCAGGAAAGAGTGAATAACAGGCCTTTTTTTATGAATTAAAACGTAAGCGATTCAAACATGTTGTGTTCTTTGGTATACGAGATTAGATCCATGTTCATTGGATTTTATGTTCCAGTGTTCAGACCTTGGTTTAAACATGTTTTGCGTTTTGGTGTTAACATCAGATCCATGTTCATTTGATATTATGTTCCAGTGAGTGTTCATACCTTTTTTGCGGTTTTTACTTAGCTTGGACCACAAAGCTTCAAGCATGTAAGTCAATGCAACGAAACAGTTACTTAGCAAGAAAGTAGCTTGCAAGTCAGCACTCTTGGAATATTGAATAGAGCTGCAGCCCCCAACCACGCTGACGACTAATGAAAGAACATTATAAATGGATGCCCACGTGAATAGTCGAAATTCATATCATTGCAGATAGGAATGCGAGCTTAACAGAAGTCATGGCCTACAGTTCAAACGTCCATCAGGTCTGTGCTTACAGTGTCATCTGTTGAAGAGGTGGGGGAAATCATTCTGCTACACAAAATATTGCGGACTATCGCCGAAGAGCAGTGCATTGTTAACTTCTAGGTACTAGAAAGTCCAACACACATCTCTGGCCACTTGCTTTTTGGACCGGAAGAAGGATGTCAAGGATGTATGAGATCAGAAAGGCGATAGACTTGCCAATTGTCTGCAGCTTTGCTTTTAGTCAGGTAGCTGCAAGTGGAACTTCCTCCTCAAACATGCCAGCACAGATGCAGCATCCTTGCTTCTCACAGCCTCCACCAGCCATGCATAAGCATATACAACGCTGTCTTGATCACGCTCTGATGATGATGATGAAGAAAAAGGGGCTGTGGAGAAACGCGCATCTAATCGTGCTTGCAGCTGCCATTTTGTGGTGACTAGGTCCTGCGGTGGGAGCGACAGGAGGTCCAGCAGCTTAAAAAGGGCAGGAACAAGTTCGTCCTCGGGTGGCAAGTGCCATCGCCCCCCTGCCTCGTGCAGCTCAGGTAATGCAAGCAAAGGCTGTGGGTGTTGTGTAGGTAGTGGGTGTGGCGGTGCGCCAGCTTGCTGGTTGATGAGGGAGCGCGCCATAGGCATGCTGCCTGCAGAAGGGTTTGGCTGGAGCTGCGTAAACAGGGCAGGTTGTGCCACTAAAGTGTGACGTAAGAATTCTGGTTCTTCTGCAGCAGCTTGTCCATAGACGGAAGTATAAAGTGCTGGTTCTCTCGCCGCTGCTGCTTCTGCTCGTATTGGTGGTGTTAATGCCCTCGGTGGCAGCAAAGGACGTGCTCGGTTTGATGGGGCAAGTTGGACGTGATGTGGCTGTATTTCTGCTGCAGGTCCTGCTGCTGCTGCTGCTGCTGCTGCTGCTGCTGGTAGTGGTGGTGGTAGTGTTGGTGCCCTCGGTGGCAGCAAAGGACGTGTTTGGTTTGAAGAATTAGGTTGGGTGGGATGTGCCTGTGTTTCTGCTGCAGGTCCTCCTGCTGCTGCTGCTGCTGCTGGCAGTGGAGGTGGTGTTGGTGGCCTCGGTGGCAGCGGAAATTTTTGGTTTGAAGGATTAGGTTGGGTGAGATGTGCCTGTGTTTCTGCTGCAGGTCCTCCTGCTGCAGCTGCTGGCGGCGCACTTAGCGGCAAAAGGGCACATGCTTTGTTTGAAATCGTGCTTTGCACACTTGAGGGATTGAGGGACTGCAGATTTGATGGTGGTGCTCTTAGGGGCGGCTGTGAAGATCGTTGAGTGGTGGGGGCCGTGGCTTTCAAATCCTTCTCTTCTATTGGAGTAGATACAACAGGTCTTGCACGACGCTGTTTGTGTGTGGACACCTGTGCTTGTGCTGGTGCTGGCTTTGGTGTTGGCGCCAATGGCGATGAGGGGGCAATCACAACAGGTAATGGTGTTGGGACCGGATGCGTAGCTGGTACCAAGGCATAAGAGAGCTGAGGGGCTGGCAGTGGTGGTGGCGTCCCTGCCCTGCTTTGCGCTTGTTTACGTGGCTGGTGAATTCGAGGCGGTGCTGTGGACATGTGTGCATGTGTTGGAACAAACACGGGGGGAGTCGATGCTGCAGGTGGTGCTGCTGCTGTGACTGCCATTGTTTGGTGTATGATTCTGGGTGTCAATGGGCCAGCTGCTGCATCCTGAAAATAAGTCGCGAACAAAAAAATTAAATCCCGTGATTTCCTTAATACCGAAGTGCAGAGTGGGAGGGACCTCTGGATGAAGGGACCCCTACCAGGGAGGATATTATCTGGCTGTGTCATCGTTACCAACAAGGTTATCCTTTTTTATTCAAGGTAAATCCAAGGGTTGGTGATTATAAAGTGAGTGGGTAGGCACGTTCACAAAACAAAAGAGGAAACGGAGGCAGCAAACAGGCAAAAAAAAGGAAGCGGCAAATACAGAAGGACGGCACCAGCAAACAGGAAGAAAGAAATTACGTGGGATGCACCTACAAACCTTTGCAAAGCATGATTGAAGGCCCTACAAAAGCAAAGAGAGTCAGTGTGCCGCTTTGTGTATTAAACTGTGAAAACCAAACAATTAGTTGCATCTGGAAAGAGGAATTTTGTGGTATGCCCGTAGCGTTCCGTACCATACAAAAACACATAAGCCCTGAAACACATGCTCACACAGATGACTGCTTGGCGTGTGCCCTCATTTCACCTTGAAATTTACGACATATTACAACAGTAGTAGAATAGATGATGCATAAAAGCGCACCACATTGTTGACAGACAACCGGATAGCAGCAGCCACCGCCTGGTTGCTGTCCATTAGCTTGAGGCGCTGAAGGAGAGGATCAGATGCGTAGTCTGCATTGTGAAAGGATGCCATAGACCAGGAGAACAATCAGTGAATACAGCTAGAAATGGTTTGACAGCAAATAGACCAGGAGAATAATCAGTGAATACAGCTAGAAATTTTTTGAAAGCAAATCGACCAGTCAACTGCAAGCATCACACACAACGACAATTTGGCTAGTGGAGATGAACTATTGTGTGAGAACTTGACTAACACGAACTCCATCGTCTGGTCATGGAGAATTCACTGGTGTGTATTTTATAGAGATCTGCAATTGGTTAGATTACCGTTTATTTGTAGCAAATTTTAAGGTTTTACGAGGTACGGATCATGTGTTTGAGCCTCAATCTAAGCGGAAATTCAGTGTGAGTGTTAGCAGTTCTGGATTTGGCGTTGACCTTCCATACCAGGCAATCTACCTGACAGTAGCACTGCAACGACAAGGATATGGATGTGAAACACCGGTCCGTACCTGAAGCTGGAAAGTTGGTTTCTGACTTTCCAATGGCGAGAGCTGCACGATCATAGTTCCTGAATTGCACCAAAATGTGAGAAGGAATGCAGACATGTAAACATTACCACCATGGACCAGGCAAGAATGTTGCTTTGTGTCCTGTGTCCTGTACCGTTATATGGATGCAGATCCATAACTTATCGGCATCACATTTGCTCATCAAGAGCTCAGCACTTCTGAACTTAGGAATGTGGATGTGGACGCTCCTAATGTAAAAGCCCTGAACAAGACAACTGCATACTAAACATTTGATTGAATAATGGATTTCCAGCCAACAAGCAACGCAAGAGAGCACAAACAAAACTTGCACACTTTGCGCTCACCAAGGACGCTTCCCAGCAAAAAACATGCGCAGATGCCACGCACCTTGCAGCATGAACCTCACTGCTGTAGGAACCCAGGTGCAGTTGTTTTCCCTTGCTGCTGCCCGCTTCAGGAGGACTCCAGATGTGCGCCTGACAGAGGAGAAAGGAATGTGAGAAACTTTGCAGGACTTTTTTATAATTGCTCCATCCATGTTCCTTATTGAATAAAGAAACGTGAGCGCAAAGGAGGGAAAGACAGAGAGATGGGTTTTTAAACAAGGCGAGTGTAAAAGACACAATTTGTAGCTACCGTAGGGACATGTACTCGTTCCGCACCCCTCAAAAAAAGAGTTATTTTTACCCTGTCCGCACCAATCCGCACCCCTCTCAATATATAATTTGGTGCTTGCCGCACCAATCCGCAGGGGCAAAATGCCCTCAGAACCGCACCAAGGGACTCAGAGGTGCATTCCATAACACATTAACATAGTTTTTGTCCA
>Ga0307960_1002127_pt1 | contig 11744 bp, 18 predicted proteins | sample OrgLakmetagen542_FD_201832 | JGI IMG/M metagenome (GOLD analysis project Ga0307960, IMG submission 201832) | Saline water microbial communities from Organic Lake, Antarctica - #542 | ecosystem: Environmental > Aquatic > Non-marine Saline and Alkaline > Saline | place: Antarctica: Organic Lake... | reverse complement strand
AAATCACCAAACATACGGTCATATACGGTGTATATACACGGTTCTGGCCAACCCTAAATATGACGTCACGCACGTCCACCTGCATGTGAGCAGTGGACCAACATGCTGCTGGAAGCATGCATGGTCATTGGGATAGGTGAGCACAGCAGGATTCTAGGACTGCAGCATCGGGAAACTGCTTTGGAGGACATTGGTGGCGTCCATTCTACAATGTCTCCTGAGTAACGAAACGGCTGGGTAGCAGAGCAAGACCAGAAAGAAACAAGGCAGGCACTTCATTCTTCTTTCATGTGAGTCCATTTGCGGATGAACCCCCTAGCTAGATCTAGATCACCGCAAACTTGTTTTTCTTTCTTGTGAGTCCATTTGCGGAAGAAATCTCTAGCTATATCTAGATCACTGCAGACTCATTCTTCTTTCTTGCGAGTCCATTTGTGGACGAACCCCCCTAGCTAGATTTAGATCACCGCAAACGTAGACATACACAATTACATACCATGGTACATGCCACACATACACATTACATACCATTAAACATGCCATACTTGTACATGCCACACATACACACCACGCTCAACACAGTCGCCTCACCTTGTACATGCTTGCGAGGTTGGCAGCAGCTTCTGGTGAGTGTGGCAAAAGGGCCACAACCTGTAGGAGGACATGTGAGTGTGCAATTGTGTGTATTTGTGCACGTGTATGTACGAGTGTGTGTGTGTGTGTGTGTGTTTGTGTGCGTGTGTTTGTGTGTGTGTGTGTGTTCTGGTGGGTGCGGCAGAAGGGCCACAACCTGTAGGAGGACATGTGAGTGTGCAATTGTGTGTATATGTGCATCTGTATGTTCGAGTGTGTGCACAAGTGAGTGTGTGTGTGTGTCTGTGCACTTGTGATCATATGTGTATTTACAAGTGAGTGTGTGAGTGTGTGCGCGAATGTGTGTATGGCATGTGTGGATGTGTGTGTATGCATGTATGTAGGGTTGGCCAGAACCATATATATACGGTGTATATACGGTATTTTTGGCAGGGAAATCACCGAATATACGGTCATACACGGTGTATATATACGGTTCTGGCCAACCCTACTTGTATGCCTGTGTGCAGGACCTGAACGCGCATGGCGCATATTGTGAACACCGCACACCACCTCAGAGCAAAAAATGTTTTGCCTCGTGACTAGCTTGCTAAGCGCTACAGTACAGGCATGCACACACATACACACACCCATATACATAAGGTACACACACAAGTGCACACACGCTCGCACGCACGCACCGCTTCAAAACACGAGATTGCCGCCACCATCTGATTCTGCATTTTGAGCAGGCTCCCTAAGTTGTTGTAGGCCACTGTGAGCCTGTGGGTCTCCACAGGGCTGTACGGTGTGCTGGCCATTCCTGTGCAAAAGCGTATTTGCAGAGTGTGTGTTGGTTTCCGTTGACCACCATGAGCCTGTGGGCTCCACAGGGCTGTACGGTGTGCTGGCCATTACTGTGTGAATGCATGTTTGCATGGGCCCTGTGGGACTCCACAGGGCTGTATGGTGCGCATGTCGTTAGGAATCAGGCAGTCTAGCAGTTAGTTTCTCTCTGTAAATAAACTGCAATAACACAACACATGTGCTGGCCATGTCTGTGTTTACGTATGCTTGCAAGAGCTTGTGGGACTCCACAGGGATGTATGGTATGCATGTGCTGGCCATTTCTGTGTGTGTGTGTATGTGTATGTGTGTGTATGTGTGTGTGTGTGTGTGCATGTGCTTGTGCGTGCGTGTGTGTGTGCGTGCTTGTGAGTGTGCTTGTGTGTGCACGAGCCTGTAGGTCTCCACAGGGCTATAGGTTTTTTTGGCCATTCCTGTGTGAATGCGTGCTTTGCAAAGTGCGGTTTACACCCATGCAGCTAATCATGCGGGTGCAGGTAACACGCATGGAGCAAAGCAGCAAAATTCATGTGGTGTGGATGCACACAATATGTTGCAGCGATGTATTGTATTGTATCTAAATGGACCACACACACACACACAAACACACACACACACACATGTTGCACATTAAGCATGCACATAGACACACAAGACAAACGCATGAGCACCGATAGGGCTTCCTGCACAAAATACAGACATGTGACACACAAGCAGCGTATACACACATGCAGACACACGCCACACACATACGTACATTCCCACATACACTTACAAGCACCCACCACACACACGTACAAGCATACACACACGCACCCATAGCGGCGGCGGCCATACTGCCCGCTCCATCTGGAGACCCGCCCAGCCCAGCCACAGCACCACCAGCAGCAGGGTTGACTGCACGCACGTCAGGTGGTGTCGCTCAAAGATGTGTGTGTGTGTGCGTGTGTGTGTGTGTGTGTGTGTGTGTGTGTGTGTGTGTGTGTGTGTTTGTGTGTGTGTGTGTATGTGTGTGTGTGTATTTGTGCGTGTGTGTGTGTGTGTGTGTGTGTGTGTGCAAGCATACAGCTTATTGGATGCGTGAAGTACAAGTATTAAGCGTTAACGTGCTGCAGCAGCACCAGTGTTACAAAACAACAGCGTGGCATATCCCACACAAGCGCCACACCTGCACACACACACTCACACACAAACGCACACACACACACTTGCAAACCAACAAAACCTTCAGTTTAAAATTGAGCATACATACTCACACACACTGCACACACACACACACACACACACACACAAAGACACACACACACACACACCTGCAGCGCCTCCGCTTGGGTTAGCGGACGCCAGCAGTGTTGCTCCATTAAGTGTGAGAGGATTGGCGAGGCTGACAGCTGCAGTTTGGAAGGTCAAGAGGGGGAAAATGGAGGTGGGCAGGAGGCAGAGACAGTGGCTTTTGGCACGATGCAGTTGGGAGGGATAAGAGGAAAGAAAGGAGGTGGGCAGAGATAGGAGGTGGGCAGGGGGCAGAGATAGTGGCTTTTGGCACGATGCAGTTGGGAGGGTTAAGAGGAAAGAAACGAGGTGGGCAGAGATTGGAGTGGGCATGGGGCAGATATAGTAGCTTGGAGAGATGATAAAGGATGGTTGCCCACAAGGGCTGAGGCAACTTGATGAGGTAAGACAGCTGCAGAAGTCTGCTCAAAAATCGATGAGAAATAGGTGCAAATTGGTATTGAAATGCATGGATGAGAACTAAAAAAGAGCAGGGACAGTTTGTCAGCTTCAAGAGGCGTGCGGTTCCTAAATAAAGCACGCTTGTGCTTATCCAAAACACATATGTTTGACCCACACTGTTGCACTGACTGTTCAAACATACATATGCTTACACTCAGGCTTTCGCACTGACACAATTGTGGACGTATGTGTTTGAAGTTTTGGAAGGATGGACGACAATACGCACCAGCACAGCTACTGATGTGTGTAGAATGGAGCAGCATACACGTACATATACACACACAAGAGAGAGAGAGAGAGAGAGAGAGAGAGAGAGAGAGAGAGAGAGAGAGAGAAAGAGAGATAGATAGATAGATAGATAGAGAGAGAGAGAGAGAGAGAGAGAGAGAGAGAGAGTGAGTGAGTGAGAGAGAGTGAGTGAGAGTGAGAGAGAGAGAGAGAGAGAGAGAGAGAGAGAGAGAGAGAGAGGGAGGGAGAGAGAGACACACACAAACAGACATGTACACACATAAACACACACCGGCGCCGTTGCTGCCTCCCAGCATTAGGCCAGCGTTTGTGGCGTTCGCGGAGGCTGCCGCTGCTGCCGCTGCTGTGGCACTGCGTGCGCATTGAAGCTGCAGACACACACATACACACAGAATGACAATACATAAGTATGTGTGTTTAAAGAAAAATTGAAAGATGCACACAACGTGCCCACCGGGTCAGATTATGGTTTCAAACACGTCCGCAAAACCATGAGGATCAAACTTGTTATAGTACTCAAAAGCAGGAGAGGAACATGGTCCTCAAATCAATCTTTGGAGTAAGCTCTTGAGTAATAATTATATTGAGGGCGTTTGGTCCCTTACAGTCCGCACCATTGTGGGGTGCTTAAAACAAGTACCACAAGTACCACAACTACCACTATATACGGCCGTCAAGAATTACAAAATATGCTTCCCTCCCGCAAACACACATGGCGCAGCATCTTGAGAGAATGAACCCTTTCTACTCTGCTGCATCATCTGCTGCATCATTCTTAGCGCAAGCGTCCAAGAAGTAACACACACACCCCGCACAGCTTGCATCTCGCAAGCGTTCAAGAAGTAACACACACACCCTCCCCTCTCCTTCACCTGGATATATCCGCACAGGCTTATGCAGCTCGCAAATGCTATTGCAAAACACACACCACACAGCATGTCGATGCTAAGAAATAAACTCTTGCCACACAGCTCATTAATGCAAATGGCCAAACATACACAAACAGCTTGTCGATGCTAATTGCAAAACATGCACCACACAGCTCGTCGATGCTAAATGCAAAACATGCACCACACAGCTAGTTGATGCTAATTGCAAAACATGCACCGCACAGCTCGTCGATGCTAATTGCAAAAAACATACATCACAAACAGCTTGTCGATGCTAATTGTGAGATATGCACCACAAATCTTGTTGATGCTAATTGCAAGACATGCACCACACAGCTCGTCGATGCTAATTTTACAAAACATACATCACAAACAGCTCGTCGATGCTAATTGCAACACATGCACCACACAGCTAGTTGATGCTAACTGTAAGATATGCGCACAAATCTTGTTGATACTAATTGCAAGACATGCACCACACAGCTCGTCGATGCTAATTGCAAAACATACATCACAAATCTTGTTGATGCTAGTTGCAAAACGTGCACCACACAGCTAGTTGATGCTAATTTTACAAAACATGCACCGCATAGCTCTTTGAGCACACATCTCTCAACCCCCCCCCCTGACCTGAATACACGTTTCACCCCAGGTATATAGCAACCACGGCTGTCCTCAACAACTCGATGCCCCCCCCCATCCTGACCTGAATACACGTGGCGTAAGCTGTGGCTGCCTCCTGAAGTCGGCCCACCCCCGCAAGCGCGTCGCCCAAGTTGTTGTAAGCCTGCAATGTGTGTGTGTATGTGTGTGTGTGTGCGTGCTGTCAAGCGTGTGTGTGCGCGTGTTTGTGTGTTGTTTGAAGAAGTGATTGAGCGCAGCTGTGCGTGTTTGTGTGTGTGTGCCTCTGTGTGTTTTACGTGTTGACAGTGGATTGAACTTGGTTCAATTTACCTACAACTCACTCTACATAAGCTGTTAGGGCTTGTTAGCTCTAAATTACTATGCTGTTTAGGGCTTGTTGGTGCACCTGTGCGTAGCTGTACTCTACGTGCATGCAGCTCTACTCTTCATAAGCTGTTAGAGCTTGTTGGTGCACGTGTGTGCGTGTGTGTCTGTGTGTGTGTGTGTGTGTGTGGTACAGTTGAGGTCACTTCCAAATGAAAGTGCATAACTTTCCACACATCACACTGATGCACTTTCACACATCACACATCACACTGACGCACTTCCACACATCACACTGATGCACTTCCACACATCACACTGATGCACTTCCACACATCACACCGACGCACTTCCACACATTATATGACATATTTCCACGCATCACACTGAGATTTTGTCAAGAAAAATACGAATGTAATTTGTGCTAAGCACAAAACCCACCACAACATCAGCTGCGAGGACACAGACTCCCCTCCCAGTCGAGCAATTATAAGTTGAGAGGAAAAAGCTGTACACGTACAATGAATGCTGCGTAACACATGGGCTACCCCTAAGGCACACACACACACATACACACACACTCACACACACTGACACACACACACTGACACACACACAATCATCCTGCCCTACCTCAATTAGCACAGGGTCTCTCCTCAGGGCCTCCCCAAACGCAACGATTGCAGCGTCTAGCTTCCCACTATCGGACAGCACGCCTGTGCGCGAGTGTGTGTGTGTGTGTGTGTGTGTGTGTGTGTATGTGTGTGTGTGTGTGTGTGCATATGCGTGTATGAGCGTGTGTGCATACGTGCGTGATTGTGTGTATCTATGGGCGAGTGTGAATGTAATTGTTGACAAATTCTTGAAGGCAGGGCTAAATTTTCCACCTTATTGCAATGCAGGTTGGTTGGTTGAACCCTCTTGTCATGGTTTTCACATATGCATAAGGATACGTGCACAGATCATGCACATATGCATAAGGATACATGCACAGAAAGATGAAAGCATGATTAACACGCTATAGCATATTACAAACACGCATGCACGTACAAACACACTCGTACACACACATGCACACACACTCGCACCTACATGCACACGCACATACATACACAAGCAGGCACACGCACCTGCCAACGCAGCCATCGTGAGTGCACAATGAGGGCGTGCAGCAGCAGCTGCTGTCAGGGCAGACTCAGCCTCTACCCATCGCCCTAGCGCCCGCCACGCTGCTCCTAAACCACACAGCGCGTCTGCATTGCCTGGCTGCAACCGCAACGCTTCCTGGGAGGGTGTATGTGCGTGTGTGTGTGTGTAAGTAAAATAAGGACGGTTTGTTTCGCCTAAACCATGCAGTGTATCTGCATTCCCTGCTTGTGTGTGTATTTAGTGTATATAACTGTGTGTATGTGTGTACGAGAGTATGTATATGAGTATATGTATACACATACAGTACGTGTATATAACTGTAATTGTCTCACTGCATGCCTGCATTCCCTGCCTGTGGCTGCAAAATCAACTGCACTTGCTTGCGTGCATAATGCATAATGTGTCCATTGCACGCGTGCATAATGTGTCGATTGGTTGCGTGCATAATGTGCCGATTGCTTGCGTGCATAATGTGTCGATTGCCCGCGTGCCTGATGTGTCAATTGCTCGCGTGCATAATGTGTCGATTGCCCGTGTGCATAATGTGTCAATTGCCCGCGTGCCTGATGTGTTGATTGCTCGCGTGCATAATGTGTCAATTGCTTGCGTGCATAATGTGTCGATTGCTCGCGTGCATAATGTGTTGATTGCTTGCGTGGCCAGAATCAGAAGAGTACATCGTATATTTCCGTTCTGGCCAGAATATCAGAAGAATACACCGCTTGCGTGCTTTGTGCCAACCATGAAAAGTAGTGCACGGTAACGTTCTTTTTTGTCTGTACACCACCACACCCTTGTGCGTTGTTGCCCCTTGTTGAGATACGTATCAGAGGACTCACACAGCATTGGCAAACAAATACGTTGGCTTACCAATAACACGCTGGCTTGCCAATGGTGTGCAAGTCTTCAAATATGTACCCCAACACCATCTCATTCAGCTAGAATTGCCTGTGTTTACGTAAAGAGCAAACCATGACAGAGACATGCATACTCGGATACACACACACACACACACAAACGCACACCCATAAGCACACACACACCTTATACTATATCCCCTTACACCAATCCACACAAGTCAACCTTGACCCCCTAACTTACGAATCACACACATACAAACATTCCTGCAAGTATTAATATAACACACCCGATAGCACATACAAACGCTCCTGCAAGTATTCACACAACGCACCAATAGCACATACAAACATCCCTGCAAATATTCACACAACGCACCCAATTACACACACAAGCGCTCCTGCAAATATTCACACAACGAACCGATAGCACATGCATACATTCCTGCAAGTATTCACACAACACACCTGATAACACATATACAAACGCTCCTGCAAGTATTCACACAACGCACCCGGTAGCACTCCACGGCGTGTGCGTTGTTGCCTCCTTCTCTGGCCAGGTCGCCCAAACCACGCCAAGCTGGGGCATAGGAAGGCTGTGGTGGATGAACAGGAAACGAAATATGGGAGTGGATGGGATGTAGAGTACACGATTATAAGGGCGAGAATGGGCGGCATAGGGGGATTGTGACGAAAATTAGAAATGGATGAGGTGGATGAGATGTAAGGGGATGTGGTGGCAGGTAGGGATGAGCATAGGAGGGTCATGAAAAAATGTAAAAGGGAGTGAATGATGTGGATAGATGGATGAGGTTTGATCTAGATGAGTGGATCAATGGACGGGTAGTGGCAAGGATAGGAGGGTTGTAAGAAGCGGAACTATAAATGGTGATGAATGACTTGCATAAATGAGATGTACAAGGCATACACGGGAGGTGGTGATGAGGTTAGGAGGGCCGTGACCTAAGGCAGAGGGAGGCAATTGGAGGTAGAAGGATGTTTAGGATGTGTATAAAATGGTGGTTTTTGAGATGTAGATTAGATGAGATGGAGTGGCGGTGAGGAGGGATACAGTAGGGGAGTTGAAACTGTCTGAAGGGGCAAGTGAGAGCCATGACGTGAAGGGCAAGGCCTGGGTTGGGTACAAATGCTCTGTGAGGCTAGGACCTGCAAAACAGTCGCAAACATGTGTGGAAGAAACAGGTTGAGAGGCACTGTTACAAGCTGAAGTGAAGGAGGGGCCGGTCGAACGGTTGCTCGTTCAGAAGCAAACATGAACACAATATTTCTCGCTGTCCCTCTTACACACACAGCCGCACACACACGCACGCACACACACACAAACATAGCACACACACACGCACACACCAACACCAACACAGCACACACACAAACACGCACACACACACACACAAACACGCACCTGCAAGGCGAGCGCGGAGGAGTAGCAGTGTGCAGCAGCCGCCGAGCCTGCAGGACCTTGTGTCCTCCACAGATCTCCCATGTTGCTGTGCACGTGTACCAGCTTGGGATCCACTTCCAAGGCAGCCGCGTAACAACGCAGTGCGCCTGCGTGGTGTGTGTGTATGTTTGCGTGTGTGCACGAGTACGTGTGTGTTTGTGTATGTATCTGTGTGCACGTGTGGGTGTGTTATTTTTCATTTTATTCTTCTTTTGCTATGCAACTACGAGTCAAGAGGCAAGCTCATATGCACCCCCACACCCCATTCCCTTTCCAACCGACACACACACTACACACACACACATGCAGGCACACACACACATACACACACACAACACACACACTCCACAAACACACACATGAACACACACCTGACACATCCCCTCTGGATGCCAGCGCCCCAGCAAGATTGTTGTACGCATCTGTGAAGCGTGGAGCTAAGCGCAATGCAGACTGCAAAAAAGGTGTGCATCGTGTGTGTTGTTGTGTGTGCGTGTATGTGGGTTTTTGTGTATGATGTGTGTGTGTGTGTGTGTGTGTATATGATGTGTGTGTGCTTGCGCACACTTGTGTGCGTGCATGTTTGTATTTGTAAAAATTTGTAAAGACAATCTTCTTGTGGTGGCATCCTTGAAAGTGACGCACAGCGGAGAGCATGCTGCAGGACATAAATGCGCAGTGTGTGCAATAACGGCGCTAGGCGCTGCTGCAATGCGTTATGATAAACGAAAAAGTTTTAAATCATTGGTAAGCGCAACCTTGAGAGCACAGCACACAGAGGAGCGCGAGCACATGTGTGTGTGCATCATTGTGCGGCAGCTCCCACACGTGTAGTGTGTGCACGTGTAGTGTGTGTGTGTGCCATGTGTGCACGTGCAGTGTGTGCACGTGTAGTGTGTGCACGTGTAGTGTGTGCGTGTGCAGTGTGTGCACGTGCAGTGTGTGCACGTGTAGTGTGTGCACATGTAGTGTGTGCGTGTGCAGTGTGTGTGTGTGTGCAGTGTGTGTGTGTGTAGTGTGTGCGTGTGCAGTGTGTGCACGTGCAGTGTGTGCACGTGTAGTGTGTGCACGTGTAGAGTACAGCCTCATGGAATGTGTTTGCACACTTTCTTTGCAGTGCATGCAACAAATGAGAAGGCAAGGCAAATGAGAAGGCGAGGAAACCCTAACCCTAAACCCTAAGAAGGAGAAATGGCGTATCTGTGGATGGGTACAGCTTCTTAACATAACTGTGTGCTTCAGGTCTGCATTGACCAGTAGAAGGGTGTTGGGGCTCAGTGATAGAACAATGTATTTTTTGGATTTGACATCACGCAGATGTTGTCAGAGATAAGGGAAGTTGGGTTGACATCAGCGCCCAGCCAAACAATGGCAGAAAGCAAAACGGACAGGAAATGGGGATGATATTACTTGCGTGAAGATGCCATGCATACAGCATCGTTTGATTTCAGGGCTCAGTGATAGAACAATGTATTTTTTGGATTGACATCACGCAGATGTTGTCAGAGATAAGGGAAGTTGGGTTGACATCAGCGCCCAGCCAAACAATGGCAGAAAGCAAAACGGACAGGAAATGGGGATGATATTACTTGCGTGAAGATGCCATGCATACAGCATCGTTTAAATTCAGGGCTCAGTGATAGAACAATGTATTTTTTGGATTGACATCACGCAGATGTTGTCAGAGATAAGGGAAGTTGGGTTGACATCAGCGCCCAGCCAAACAATGGCAGAAAGCATAACGGACAGGAAATGGGGATGATATTACTTGCGTGAAGATGCCATGCATACAGCATCGTTTGATTTCAGGGCTCAGTGATAGAACAATGTATTTTTTGGATTGACATCACGCAGATTTTGTCAGAGATAAGGGAAGTTGGGTTGACATCAGCGCCCTAGGAAGCTGTTCAACGGCATGGAGCTTTGCAGATGTGCAGATGTGCATGATGCTGGAATGAGCGGACTTGATAAATTGAAGCAGCAAAAGACCGAAGACCAGGTGTTGTGTTCAAATCGCAGAGCAATGCGTGACGCGGAGGCAAAGGGTGCAGGCGCACGCCTTGACACATTAAAGAGCGTTCAAAGTAGAGCAGGATGGTAGATCGTTATTATAGTGGAAAATAAAGCAGGATGATAGATCGTTCAAATTAGAGCAGGCGCACGCCTTGACACATTGGAGAGCGTTCAAAATAGAGCAGGATGAAGGAAGGTAGCATAGAGTGACCCATGTGTTGGAGGCGAGGATGTGTGTGGGCATAGTCAGCCCACAAGTAGACAAGGGGGCAGCTCATCTCTCAGTCAGGTACGCATAATTGCTTGAAGCATTAGGCACTACGGTACTGGTGCTGGAGGTGCCGCAAACAAATCATTGAATATCTGGGCGCCTCACAATGTTGACACAAAAATGATTTACGGAATTCCGATCCTTGCAACACTTTAGAAAGCCGATCTTTGGCTAGAGTCTGCAGGCCTTGGATTTGACCTCTATTGATGTGCGCATTATTGCTCTATCTTCCCGAAACATTTGTGCCATTCCATAAAGGTGACTGAAGGACTTGCAAACCTGCTAATGGATGAAGGTAGGAAGGGAGCAGAGCACACAGCAACGCCCAAATATTCCAAAGCTTGCAAAGTATGGATTACTTTGGCTGGCCTTGCAAAGCCCAAATACTTGCAAAAAACGTGTTGTACATGAATTGGGCACCTTACAATGTACAGTACGAGCAGTAGCAGTGCAGCATCACAGACACTCGAGACGCAGGTTGATAATTGTACAGTCAGGGAAAGAAGCAGCACGGCAATTGTTAATCCATAAATAATCGTAAAACATTGTAAAAAATCTGATCGCATAACCAGGCTCTGGGGCCGGATGGTTGGAGGCGTTGGCACCAGTGGAGTTTGCACACAAAGAATTGGACAAGGGTGAACAAGAGACTGGTGCCAACGCCTCCAACCATCCTCTGATCGTATATTTAGTATCAGAAGCACCTGGTATCGGGATAGCCAGGCTTCCGAGCAATGCTTGTGGAGGGG
>Ga0307960_1002122_pt1:0-10000 | contig 11754 bp, 9 predicted proteins | sample OrgLakmetagen542_FD_201832 | JGI IMG/M metagenome (GOLD analysis project Ga0307960, IMG submission 201832) | Saline water microbial communities from Organic Lake, Antarctica - #542 | ecosystem: Environmental > Aquatic > Non-marine Saline and Alkaline > Saline | place: Antarctica: Organic... | reverse complement strand
CTGAAAACTGAACTAAGATAAAGTTCAGAAAGCGGAAAATGAATGGGGAATTTACAGTTTTGGATGTAGACAGTCGGTAAGATAGTGAACCTGATCTGAACCTGAGCTACCCCTAGGATAGTCGAAAGTGAAGATGAATAAAGAGAACTGAATTAGGACCACTATGGTACTAGGTATTGCAAAAGTCATCCTACATGAGGGGGAAAATCGATGGTGATGTTGCATACCAATCAACCGTTCGTTTTTACCTACATCCGTACATAAGGAATGAAATTAAGAACTGGACTAGTGGAGCTGTAATTGGAAGAATTGATATTCAGGAAGCTGGAATTCTGAGAGGATGTTAAGATCTGGATTTAGATAGCTGTAATTAGGAGAGCTACAACTAGTAGCCTCTTGACTTTTACGCTAACTAAAACCGTACTCCTTTCTCTCCTGCACCTTGTGGCTGTAGGCCTCCCCGTCCCCAGCCCCGTCCCCAGCCCCCCTTTGCGGACTTCTGCCGTCCAGTCATCCGGTTGAGCTGTTGGCAAGCGTGAGAACGTGCATATTGCACGGGAGCTGAACTAGCCAGAGCTGGCCACTACAGCACAGTGGGTGAGTGATTGTTACGTCGGGCACGGTTCAAAACAATAGATGTGTTTCAGGACGTGTGAAGCCCCTCTTCATTCCCCTCTGCATTCCCCTAGTTTTGTATGTTCTCGCTGTGGGGTTGTACTGTGCGTTCCCTATGAGGAGCTGTACTGCACGCTGCTTTTTCTAAGTACATGTATAGCTGAACTCATGCAGTTGGACATGTTCTAAGCTGAACCTGCACCTTCCCCTCACGTGTGGGCACAGGATGCTGTGCAAAAGGAAGAGGCCGGCAGGGAGGCCGCCCAAGAGGTGATGAAGGAGGCCCGCACAGCCGTGGCTGCCGCCCGCCGACAGAACCAGCCAGAGCTGGCCACTTCAGCACAGTGGGTGAGTGATCATTACGTCGGGCACGGTTTGAAACAATAGATGTGTTTCAGGACGTGTGAAGCCCCTCTTCATTCCCCTCTTCATTCCCCTAGTTTTGTATGTTCTCGCTGTGGGGTTGTACAGTGCGTTCCCTATGATGAGGAGCTGTACTGCACGCTGCTTTTTCTAAGTACATGTATAGCTGAACTCATGCAGTTGGACATGTTATAAGCTGAACCTGCACCTTCCCCTCACGTGTGGGCACAGGATGCTGTGCAAAAGGAAGAGGCTGCGTACATGGGCCTCAACTTATATGACTTAATTATGACATGATATTCTAGTAGACCTTCCCAAGCATGATTGCCTTTTTTTCAGGCGTTGGTCTGCAAGCAGGGAACTAGACATGCATACATTCCGGCAGCGTGCGCAGCTGTGCAAGCTGCAGAGCGTGAGGGCCGTCCAGAGCTCCGCACAGACCAGCAAGCAGCAGTGAGCAGTAACAGAAACTTGTTTGAGTATTGAAACCCAAAATTAATAATGTTGTTGCCACTGTTCGTCCTCAAGCAAGTGCACGTCAGCACAATCAGCCAGGCATGCTTTTCAAAATACCAAGTTATATGGTAACCATGGTTTGACGCATGTAGCTACTACCCATTCTTCAGATCCACACCTCAGTTCTTATTCTCTTCATTGTTAATACTTTTATTGGGCAATTGTCACATGTAGTGCCAGCTTGCATTGTTTTCGTCCATTTCTCTTTCTTCCAGCACAACCAAACGTATCTCACGATTCCCTTGCATGCATGCAGGCTGCGCTTATGATTGATACACATGCCTGCAGCAGCTGTGGCATGGTAGGCCACTATCAACGGACTTGTGAGGTGAGAAGGTCTTACGGTTAAGCATAAAGGAGCTAGTGGAAATGGGCCAAATTTGAGTGCGTTTCTCCTTTGCCTCCTCACCTTGAAGCAAGTACACATACCTAGACATAAGATCTCCAATCAATACGCAAACCTATCACTTTTCATTAACCAATGAACCACTTAACCTGACCTTTCCGCCGGTGCTTTTGCATGTAGGGTGGCAATGATGTTAGACAATACGTTGTCCACCTCAGCATAAGCTTGCGAATTGCAGATTCCAGTATGCTGCAAAATGGAATCTGTAATTTGTAAGCTGCCACTGCCGATGATGCTCATGGGCCTTGCAAAGCTGCTGCCCAGTGCTGAGGTGTTGGCAGAAAATCTAAAGCCAGAGGTGGGTGCGAGCATTGATGCTCATCTTTTCTTTTCTTGCGAAGCATATCTAATAGCAACAGCCCGCAGTCCTACTCCATCTTAAATCATCACCCTGTAAAAAACCAATCTTGCATCTATTCTGGGTCGCCCGCAGGAGCTGGCTTTCTGCAGTCGTGGGCGGCACTGGAGGCCAGTGTCCGAAATGCAGGGTTACAAGATGTGCCCAAATTGCTGGCGCTCTGCGCGCAGATTGTACGGTGGATGCAACGTAGCTGAAAGTTGGTCACAAATCCCTCTAGGAATGCGTGTGTGTTTTTTGTTTAGTTTAGATTACAAAGGCCTCCAGCCTGGCATGGCTGCTCAACCTACAGGTCCCAACAAATAAATCAATCAAAAAGATCGACAGCTGCAATAATTCTGAGCTATGTTGAAAAACAAAACCTTTGATATCACCTTCAGAAACATTATCAAATAAATGGATGAACTGGTGCCGTAAATGTTTGGTACCGATACATGAAAAAATAACGTGTTTCTCATCTTGAATATAATCCCCGTTTTCACACAAATTGCAAGCACGTGTACCCCTGTCCGGACTCCTGCCATAAAAACCAGTTTCACACTTCAACCCATGTCCTCGAATCCTGAACCGAGCTACGTTCCTCATGACACTTTTGCTCAGAGCCATCTTCAAATACTCCGGCAAGACAAATGGTGCACGTGCATCAGAAACCGGTCTCTCAGGCAAAGCAAACCAGTTGTGATAAGCCACAGACTTTTTTAAGAGAGAGCAAGGATCTTGCCTCTCTCCAAACTGCCTGATGCCTGAATCTCAAGTCTATGCACAAATTAGAAATAATCAGCTTAATTTATTAGGAAAAGGAGCCACTTTGGTACCGAGTACCGTAAAGCTCCTCCACCGCAAAAAGGAAAGGAAAATCAATGGGAATCAAGAGGGTTGCAGGCTTGCCTGAAACCGGCTCCTGATGAGAGTTGATAATAGTACTGGTATGGACAAGTTTAGCAGCAAATTTCACAGAGTGCACATGGAGCTTGGAGACGTCATACTACGGCAAGCGTGCTGATTGTCCAAGCCCTACAAAAGGGACCATGCGGTGCCAACCAAATTCCTACACTAACGAGGAGGCTGCGTGCCTGCGTAGTTTTTCTTTCTGCTTTGCTTTCGCATTCAAGTCAGGTGACTTGACGAAATGAGTTGATTCGAAATAAGCATTGGTTATAGAAGTGCCAAATTGCTGAAAGTAGCCGATGGTAGGACTGTACGAAGAGTTGTTTTGGTGGATCTAATAATGCCTTATAATTTTCAAGGTAATTATTGATCCTATTCACATTTATGTGTTCACATTAGTGTGTTCACATTTCGACTTTCTGTGTTCACATTTCTACTTTCTGTATTCACATTTCTACTTTCACATTTCTGCCGAGGCACATCAGGTTCAATTGATTTGTAAGGTTTATGAAAAATTTGGACAGATGAAACCACATTCATTGCCTCCATTTGAGCTAGAGGTGTAGTGTCCTCATTCTCACACACACACACACACACACACACACACACACACACACGCACACACCCACACACACACACACACACACACACACACACACACACAGACACACACGCACACACATACACACACATACACACACATGCACACACAACGCACACACACACACACACACATGCACACACACACACACACACACAACACACACAGCGTGCGCACGCACGCACGCACACACGCACACACGAACGTACATCTGCACGCACGCACACATGCAAGCACACACACAGACGTGCACGCAAGCACACGCATACGAGCTCCAAACCGCACTAACTTTAAACATGCACATAAACAGGCAACCCTATTCCCAATGTTTCTACGTCGTGCAGAGGTTCTTTGCTGAGTATGAGTTCAAAGCACCGTACCTTGCCTGCTGCAGCGACTGCGAACCCCTCGCTTTGTCTGAGCTGTTGCTCTTAGCAGATGAAGATGGAAGAGCCAGGCATGTTTCTTTTTGCTTTAACGTACCGCGCATATTTGTTTGAGGCTCAAAATGTATACACGCACACGCGCACGCACACAAACACACACACACACACATACACACACACACTCACGGAGACACGCTCTCGTGCAAACAAATCAATACGTACCTGAACATCACCTGCACACACACACACACACAGGTATGACAAGTTGTCGTTGGGATACACCGAAACACAAGGGTCACTCGCCTTGAGGGAGGCTATAGTGTCTCAATACCATGGATCTACAGTAACACTACACGATGTGATCGTGTGCGCTCCCCAAGAAGGTGCGAAGGTGCGAACGTATGTGCACTCATATTTGTAACCTGAGGAAGGATTTCTGAGATTTCATGGTGAATACAGTCATGCTTATCATCTGAAGCCTTAAGACTGTTTCAAGTCGACACTCATTGAACCTGCACGCCCACGCGAGCATCAGCAACCTGCCGGTGACCGGTGAGTGATTGTAATAGCTTTGGACCTTATGGATGCTTATTTGTGCATTATAAGTCAGCTCTTGCATGTGTAGTGGCTCCAAAGCTGTGTATGTATTACAATCCTCTTGTCCCACTCACCTCGACACGTGGCGTCAAGACGAACGGCTGGATAGCCAAAGTATGATGTTTTTTTCCTTACGTGCGGGTTTACTTAGCTCTCCAAATCTTTGCTCTGTGAGAGAGCAGCCCTCACTGGTTTTGCTAATGACATGCTTATGTTTTCTCACATACATGTTATTTGGATTTCAGGTGTCTACCTCGCAATGCGCGCTCTCCTACAAGCGGGCGATCACGTCGTTTGCACTTTCCCAGGCTATCAAAGCCTGTACGCCATTGCAGGTATTTAGATGTGTGCGTTTGTGTGCGTGTGTGTGTCTGTGTGTGTGAGTTTGTGTGTGTTTATGTACCTGTGTGTGTGCGATTTCTTTAGTGCGCGGTTACAGACGACCAGTTATTTGTGGTTTGTTACTTAGTTGATGGGTGCATGGCGGGGCATAGTGCATTCCGTTTTGTTGACAGAAGCAGGATTTCTTTGCATGTTCCACTTCTCTTAAAAAGGCACTCTGGCTGCAGCCTCTTACATATTATGGCTTCTCTGTACAACGGCTGTGAACAATGAGAAGAGATGGAGGGGCAGGAATGCATAACTTCTTCAATTAGCAAGCCAGGCCTTATTTGAATGAAATGAAGGTCTGAGCTCGCTGGATCTGTTTTGGTACTTTTCAACATGCTGCGCTTACTGCTGCCTGTGCTGCCTGCGCTTACTGCTGCTTGCGCACCTGTGCTGCACAGAAGGCACAAGCTGTGAAGAACGGCTCAATAGAACATGCTTCAAAGTTGCCGCTCCCGCTCTGGCTTAGCTCTAGGTGCACCTGCTAACACCTGTGACACCAGCTAACACCTGTGACACACACCTGCTAACACCTGTGACACGCACCTGCTAACACCTGCAACACGCACCTGCTAACACCTGCGACACGCAGAAAGTATAGGCTGTAGCGTTTCAAAGTGGGAGCCAGAGGTGGACGCACAGGGCGCGACACATTTCAGCACTGAGACTTTACAGGTCAGTACTGTTTGACCTCGCACAAAATTGTACAATCACGAAGCAGAATCTTGCAGCGTGCTTATTAGGCTTCTCCATGTCCCCGTACGACGAAGCACACAGTTACGATGCACACACACACACACACACACACACACACACACACACACACACACGCAAAAAGACTGGTGCACATCATATCATCAATGTAATAGGCTACGCGTGCTTCCAGGGAGAGCTGGCCCCTGTTATCTGACTCCACTGTAAAAGCGCTTACATTTTGAGAAGATTGACCGTGTATGCCCCCCCCCCTCTTGTTAGCCTGCTGATCCCTGTCAAAATTTTTACTTCTGGGGCTGTTAAGGAGGAATTAAAAAACATTCTTTGCTTATACTTATAACTGGAGTGGCTCCTTGTTTTATGTCGCGAGAGACGGTTGCTGCATAGTTTTCTAGTTTTAACAAGTTTGAGTAATGTTGAATTCTCTTCGTACTGTTTTTCCTGCGCCTAACCTGCCCTGCACCCACCCACCGTTCTATGGTTGCTTACCGGTTGCACCACTTGAATCCCAATTTCAACCTCCTGATGTTGTTTGCTGCCATTGCCATGTCAGGAGCTGGTGGATGCAACACCTACTCAGCTCGTCGTAGTCAACTTCCCTCACAAGTGAGTGTGCAGGGTTCTCATACTCACTGCATGCTCACTTGCAGGTCACAAGCCTATTGTATTGGTTAATGTCTCGTAGGAGACATTATTTTGCACTGTGACTTGCAATAACACACCAATGACCTTGTGACTGCTTACTCTGAAGATACTAAGTTTATAGGTGTACAGTGTACAGGTAAGAGAGTAAGAGATGGATGGACCTGCTTGTGTTACGATGCCATAACAGTCAGACAGGACACAGAAGTGTCACACTCATCACATGCCAAGATAGAAAAGGCCACATTTGATTTTCCCATGCTTGCTTGCCCAGTACCTGAGTGGCTCACCGTGGTCGTATGTACCGAAAAGCGGCTTTATCGCCTGGCACCTTGTTTTCCCCTTGGTTCTGCCATCTTCAGGACACACAGATCTTGTCCAACATAAAACATATACCACAGTCCTACAGGGGCTCTTCCAGGGCTTGACGAATGGAGCAAGGTTGTGGACACATGCCGGAATGCCGACTGCTTTCTCTTCTCTGACGAAATGTACAGATTTCTGGGTGCGTGCGGCTAAATGCTTTGGTAAACGGGGGGGAAATGAAAATTTATAGGATCAAGAGCGAGCTGTCACCTGCCATTCCTTTAATTCCAGTTTTATTTCCATATTGTAAGTGATGCTACTATCGTCAGGGCCGGTTAAACAGCTCTTGGCTTGCAACGTGTGTTTGATTACAGAATTGCGCCCAAGCTCTCGCTTGCCAAGTGCTGCTGATGAATATGAGCGAGCCATTAGCTTAAACGGCTGCTCGAAGGTGTGTTCAGAGCTCTTTACTTGCTAGTCATATTTCTTAGTTTGCTTTGTAGCTACTTCTACGTCAAGGTGAGAAATGCTTTACATTACAAAATTCATGGAACCAGGATATATATATGATGGAACCTATTATTATTGACTGCTGATTAATTTTGTAATGATAAAATTGCCATTCTTTATTTGCCTCTGAACTGCGTCAACAGTCCTTGAAGTGACGACTTGTAAAAAAGACCCTCTGACTTGAGCGCGCTGTCACGAGTACAAGCTCAAAGGATCAGCGCTCCTTTTCCATCCACGCAACTCCCCTTGTTTAAACCCAACACAGTTCATTAGCGTTTTCTTAAATGGTGGCTCGACACAAATTGACAACTTGCAGGCGTTGGCATTACCAGGGCTGCGAGTTGGGTGGTTGACCTGCCGAAACAAAGATCTGTTGAGCAAGATACTGATGCTCAAGGACTACACCACCATCTGCCCCCCTGCCCCTTCTGAGGTTGTGAACATTAGGAAACGCAAAAGCTGGCCTGTCTGACCTCCATATGGGTGATACAAGACCTTGGTGCATGCTTTAATATGGCAGGATTGTTCCTAGTGAAGCTGCGTGCAGTGAAGCCATTTTAGAATTTCTAATCTGATGATCTCTGCCAAGGATTTGTGCCAGCTACCATGTTTGTTTGTGCCAGCCTAGTTGCAGAGGAAAGGCTTCCACTCCACTCTTGATTGCTTTCAGGTCCTTGCCCTCATTGCCATCCGTGCAGCCCCTCAACTATTTGAACGTAACTTGAGGATCATTCGTCATAATGTCAAGGAAGTTCAGGCGTTTGTAAACAGTTGGCCTAATGCGCTGAGCTGGGATCCCCCGGCTGCAGGGTCTGTGGCTTTCCCGAGGTAAGGCTAAAGTTGAAGTAGGTCAGCATGCATACGTGCTTATGTGCAAAGCAATAATTGCAAACTTATTGACATGAGTATGTACAGCAGCAGCACCCAACCCTCTGCTTTCCAGCTCCTTGTGAAAATTCTGGCGTCTGCAACTTGTGACATGAGTAGGGTTGGCCAGAACCATACATTTTTAGGTTTATACGGTGTATACACAGTATTTTTGGCAGGGAAATCACCATACATACGGTCATATACGTGTATATATACGGTTCTGGCCAACCCTAGACATGAGACAGGGTCATTCGTGGAAGCTCTGGCAGCATTTTCTACCATTGATAAGACCTACAGCTGCCTGAAATATGCAATCTGTCAAATTTCAAACATGTTATACGGCTGTGCATTTGCCTCCTAACTGTTTTTGGTACACACCAGCTGCCACGTCGCTTAAGCAAAGCTTTTCCAACCATCTGGCGCCGGTAAACTCTGATCTACTCTAAATCCAGCCCTTGAACAGATATCCCTCTGCGTGTATTACTTCTGCAGGTTCACGGACCAGTTTATAAAAGGTGCCACCTCAACAATGGTGAACACCTGTGACGGAGAGGCGGTGCCCAGCACGATATCTCGTGTTGTTGGTGATGTGGTCAGCAAGACGGGCGTGCTACTTCTGCCAGCCAGCGTGTACGGCCATCAGACAAGCACCTCGAACGGCCATTTTCGTCTCGGTCTTGGGAGAACAAATTTGCCTGCCTGCTTGCAACGGCTTGAAAGTTACCTTGCGGGAATGTAGCTTTGTTTTGTTGTTGCAGGATTCATCGTCAACTTGAAATGAATTCAACACTGACTGAGTTCACGGATTCTCTCAACATGATTCATCCACGCTCTGAGTGTACGAGGACGTAGCTTACCACATAATAATGTAAGATGTAAACAGACAGGCCTCTATCCCCATGTTCTACCTAGCTCAACGCACTCTTGCTCAAGCATAAAGCTGTAGGAAGGTGACGTGACAAGCAAATCGTCTTTAAAGATCTACACCAGCCTCAAATGCACACGTGTGCTAGAATTTGTTGTACGTCCTGATATGTGATGCGCCGGAAACCATCGTACTCTTAAAGTTGAGTTGCATGTAATTTGCACATGCCAGTTCTGAGGCTCAGTAGTGGACTTTTTTTAAAAGCCAAAGTTTAAAATCATGCATTGCATAGAAGGTAGTGGGATGGCCACTGGCCAGCGTGCGCAAATGCACCAGCATCCCCATAGCTTAGCAGGTCGTGGGCCGCCAGTTCTCACTGCGCATCGTGCCTGGAGAAGAGCAAGAGGCATGCGTGCGTGTGCAGCCCCACCCACTCCTTCCGCTCCCTTAAAAGGCAGTGAGCAGCAGCAGCAGCAGCCACAGCTGCTACCTTTCTCGCCCCAGCAGCAGCAACAGCAGCAGGGAGGGGAGGAGGCGGGCAGCGCCAGCAAGTCTGACCCCAAGAACGCGCAGCAAAACTGGTCCTCGCGTCTGCTCAAGGTTGCCAACAAGCGCATGCAGGAGAAGAAGGGCCCTGCCCCAGACATATTTGCAGGCAGTGGGGGGAAGAAGCAGCAGAAAGTCAGCCCAGAAGGCCTGGTGCCAGAAGAGCTGCAGGACGAGGAGGGGGACGGAGGGCCTCAGGAGGGACGCAGGAAGCGGCTGCCCGCAGAGATGAGGTGCTTTGATACAGCTCGTATTTATATCAAGTCAGGGGACGGGGGTGACGGCTGTGTGGCGTTCCGGCGCGAAAAGTTCGTTGACAACGGCGGGCCTTCGGGCGGCAACGGGGGCCGGGGAGGGAATGTGTGGGCAGTGGCAGACGAGCAGCTGAACTCCCTGTTTGGCTTCAGGTCTCAGGTATGTTTGTTTCGCC
>Ga0307960_1002112_pt1:5000-11786 | contig 11786 bp, 14 predicted proteins | sample OrgLakmetagen542_FD_201832 | JGI IMG/M metagenome (GOLD analysis project Ga0307960, IMG submission 201832) | Saline water microbial communities from Organic Lake, Antarctica - #542 | ecosystem: Environmental > Aquatic > Non-marine Saline and Alkaline > Saline | place: Antarctica... | reverse complement strand
ATTTAAGGTGCGTGTGCGCGCATCTGTTCCCCTTCACCCCAACAACATCCCCAAGCATGCAGCATCGCATCAAATCTTTGCATCATGACATGCCCCTTACCTTCATACAGGTCTAGGACAGGGTGGGTCTCGCCCTCAACGCTGCTGCAGCCCTCCTAGGTGCTGCACAGGTGCCACTCCAGCTGCTGCTGCTGCTGCTGCTGCTGCTCCTCAGAATCGCGAGCTCATATTCAACAGGAACATACTTATAATAACAAAGAATGAGCTCATCACAAAACCGGCGAGTTTTTACACCACCGAGGTCGGGGAACACACCCGAAAGTCAAATTTCGCGAACTCGACAGCTGGTGCACGGGGGCTCATAAAACCGGTGCAGCGCGACTTTTAACTTTATTTTGAATGAATCTGCCTGCTCAGCTGAAGCTCCACGTCTTTTTTGAAAGTGGCTCAATCTAAGCCAAAACAGCCACCCCCTGTATCTCCCCAACCACTGCACCACTCAGGACACTGAGACCGGCTTTGCAAACCGGTTTTGCCCCATTTAAACACCCATGAAGTCAAAATTTGGTTTGGGGCAACTTGGTTTGGGGGTGAACAGCACTACCATGATTCGTCATGACAAGGGAAAGACCCGTCAGTAGAAGCATCTCTTAATCAATCCAGAAAATTGCTGATCATGTGTCGATCAAGCAACATGTCTTGCAAGGGACTTATTCCTTAACACATATAATAATTTGGACATATTACAAGCATACAGGCTACTTTTTTGGCTGGTTATCTATGCATGTTAATTGCTAAATGAGAGACACGAACAAACGCCTCTCATTTAGATGATGATCGCATATTACATAGGTCAAGGGGAGATAGCAAACTCCCTACTACAAAGTTAAAACGAACTGAAAGCTGATTAAGAAAAAGGAAGCAAGAGAGGCAGGCTGGAAGCGATAACAGAAAGTAGGGGGGACAACCAGGGTGATGAGAAGACGGGCAAAACGTACACGGGAAGGTCAAGCATGGGTAAGAAAGAAGAAAGGAAAGCCTGCGCACTTTGGTGCCCATGTAGAAAAGAGCAAGGTTTAGGAAGACAGGGCTAGTAAAGAGGAAAAAGGGCAACGGGCTGATCTAGCTACACCACCGCCAGGCACTCATCATAAAAAACTAGGGAAGCTAAGAGTTAGCCAGGATAGAAGCAACTAAGCCATTGCGATGACTGGTGCGCCAAAACCAACTCCAACACAACCCAAAGAGAAGAGAGAGTTCCCCTACAGACACTGCAGCTGCACCAACACATCACTCTCAACGAGCCCAAGCTAGGGAAACACAAGAAAGGTTTAGATGACAACAGTCGGGTTGTTTTAACTACAAGGAGCCAAGATTCAGGGGAAGCAGGCCAACCTATACCTAGAACAAGGAGGTAGACACGCTATGTATGGAGGGAGCTGCAGTGAAACGGCTAAGGAGCCGTTTGGCCTAGCATACACAAAGGGGTGAGCCTGGCCTAGGTCAAAGAAACTGGAGACACTACCTTTGCAGGTTGCAAAGTATTTTAAGGCTGAGAGGAGAAGATCAACTGCCCTAGTTTCTACTCCTGCGGGCTCTAAGCCTGTCCTGGCCAGCGTGCTAAACATCATACCCCTAGCTCTTAATATGTACATGGCAGTCAGTGCAGCTAGGCACACAACATACCACACTTCCTTCCTCACTGTTTGGCATTATGGCTGCTCTAGCAGCCACACATGCCGTGGTAGCAGCTGCACGGAACCTGGGAGGTTGTGTTGTATGGCTCGCCTGATGGCTGAAGCTCCTGTGCAATTCCAAAAGACGTGCTCCCGTAGTTGTAGCGCCTGTGCAGCACGTGGCGATGCGGCTGAGTGTTGCCAGCCACAAGGGCAAGCTGTCTCCCGCTTCATGGGCCATCCGTGGCCCCCTGCTCCCACCACACCATGCTGGAGTAGGCGCCACCAAACTTCCTTCCGGTTATTCTCCCATGAGAGCCTCCATACTTGGCGTACTCGCGTTCGGAGCACCTTTGTTATGGCCAGGGCTGTGTGGCGCGTTTCTTCTTGCGGCTGAGTGGGGGCGGCTAAGGTAATAGCTGACTCTGTGCATTGCTGCCAGGCTTCCATCCTAGCTGTTTGGCTTGGCTGCATGAGGAAATTTGTCGCTGCACGCACTGTGAAGGTGGAGGAGCTGAGGCTGAGTGGACCTGGCGATGACTGTATTGCGCCGTGTTGGTGCTGTTGGTCTTGTTGGGGCTGCTGCTGAGGGGGGGTGTGGGGCAACAGCCACTTTGTATGGCTTAGAAGCAGCTCGATGGCTGCATTGTGGGACGTTGGGGCTGGTGGGGGCTGGTTGAAGATGCTGTCCAGGCTTGCTGTCCATGCTTGAGGGAGGCACTCCAGTAGGGTCATTAGAACAACAGGGATTTATTAGAACTCACTTAGAACAGCATCTGATGCGTGATAGCAGTTTGCCAAACTACGTCAGTGTCACCATGTACCATACCCTGAACACTATCCGTCATCTTATTGAGCAAAACATGGAAAGAAAAGAGGAAAACCTACGCAGGCGGTAAAAAAACAACTCCCCACAGTGCTGTGTCACGACTCACGACGAATCATTGTACCAGCGTGAGCATGGATTGCAAGTATGAGCCATACGTTGCGCTAGATGTCTGCGTCCGCCCAGACCCCCATAAAGGTGTGTTTAACGTCTCCTCCTTCTCCACCTCAGAAAGAGGCAACGGCTCAAGCAACGCACTGAAGTGATGATGGGTGTCTGAGAAAGAGCAAGTTTGTTATAAGAGGACCATTTAAACTGGCCAAATGATCGTAAAACCGGTGTTCACATCATAAATCCCAGGGGAAATCATACGATTCGTTCGTCCATGCCACTGATTTAGCATGACAGATTAAGGAAAAGGAGCACCTTGATATCTTCAAACCATCCCTCACCAAAGCAACATGTACCATTCTCCCAACTGTCAACCATGTACGTGTCAAATGTCAACCATGTACGTGTCAACTGGTTGGGAGATTGTACCAATGTACCAATCTCCCAACCAGTTGACACCTACCACTCAAGCTGGGATTCCCTCATGCAACTTGGTTTTTACCACAACCAAGATGCCCGCCCAAGCGCAGATCAAACAGATGAATGGCACTGCCCAGCTTGCCTAATTCCCAAGTTCCAGATCCTCCCAGAGGTGACATGTGTGTTCGGCGTAGATGATAAAAGTAAACATAAAAGTCTACGCCGGGTAGATACCAGCGGGCATCAAGGAAAGGCTCTTAACTAGTGCTCACACTAGCCAGATCCCCACCAACGATAAAAAAGAGAAACAACAGAGACTTAAGAGGATCCGGGACGAGGATAAATGGTAAATGCTCCGGCACCATCACCCCTCAGCGCCTCAGCATTTTATAGGATGCATATAACTCTGCTCGTCTTGAAAAGGTATACACGCCCTGTTGAATCCCTCCGTCCAAAACCTTGCAACCGAAATTCAAGGACTAATCCGTCAACTCTCACGACTTTTAATGACAGGCAAGGCTGAATGCTCATACTAACGGGCTCTGCCCACCCATTACATGACAGCCTCTTACGACCATGCCCACAAAAGAATGGCCTCACCTCTAGATTTTACCCCAAAACTCAAAGATTTCTGGACAGCCCATCCAAGAGACAGAGTATTTAGCTCCAGAGCAGATGCGTTCTCCACACAGTTCACTGGAATCTCCATCCGCCATTCAATGTATGACGATAAGCACATGCTCAAAATAGTGCAATATGCAACCGCATCTGCCCTGAATAACCAAGAGGCAATTGCTACCTTCCTGCTGCTCCCAAACTGGATGGAAAATAGCACCAACACTTTTCACAAAACCGACGACAAAGATGTTTGCACTGTGTCACGAAAATGGGGGCAGTGACAATTCGTGTGATTTGGTTAGCTGGTTTTCAGTTGAAGTTGTTTTGCCTAGTCTCGTTTAAATAGCTGGGGAAGCCAAACAAAGCAAACACACAAACAAACAAGCTAAACAAGCCAAACAAACAAGCCAAGCAAAATTAGTCAGATAAGATCATGATATCCTACCGCATAAGAAACACCACCCCTGCTAGAAGCATTATGGGGCATGCGTATCTTAGTAGTCTGGAACAAAGCTGCCAGGGAGCAACTTAATGCAAACAAACCATCTTGGTTAGCATACATAAAACAAGACCTATCACCAGCGGAAATCTGGAAGTTTAAAAACGCAGGCACCATTCAATGTTTTGTTGAATTGCCAACTGAAAGGATACTGCCAAGGACGGCAAACATGTAGGCTCCCCGAAGAGTCAAGAAACGGTAATCAATGCAAACATTGGCAATACCACCAATACACAGCCAGGTCCCCTCCCATCATGTACAACAAAAGCGCTTGCTAGAGCTCAAGGCCCCTAACTGGAAAGAGTAGGCCTTCACAGATGGGAGTTGTAATACAAACAAAGAAAATGGATCTCAGTGTATTGGAGCTGGAGTGTACCACCCTCAATCCAACAAAACCACCACCGTAGATCCTGGAGGGACAAGCAGTAAAAACCATAAACAGAGCTGAGCTAGCAGGAATTGCTGCTGCTTTGATAATTGAACACACCCATACCGCGACAGACAGCGTCAGTGCACTATGGCAAATAGGAAATAGCATCCTCTACCCCCAGCACATGAAACGGCATAAACATGCCAAACTCCTAGAAACCATCGTACACCACATCCAGCTATTTAAAGACACTATCCATCTCTACAAGGTTAAAGCTCATGCTGGCATCCACCCTGTGCCTGTTGAAGAAGTGCTGTTCTACGTAGGCGCGAGGCCACGCATGCGTTATTGATAATTATTACGGGTGCGTCCGCCCACGCCCAACTTTTTAAAATACAAACAAAGTCCACATGCACACTCCTGAACTTCTGCTGATGCACCCAGAAAAGAGCTGATCTGCTGGGGTGCAAGTTGAGTGGAAAAATGTGATTCAGTAGTAAAACCAGCCAAAACAGACCACACACACATTGCTGGGGGTTGAAAACATGGGGTGAGGTGCGTGCTACGCGTCCATCGTGGGTGTGCAGGCAAGAACGAGCACCGTGCTCTGCGTGCTGTAAATTGAGGATGCCATCGATGCACACACAGGAGGAATGGCGCATAACCGAGCTTTTTGTGTGTTCCAGGGAGTCAAAAACACAGCCTGAAGCGAAAGGCAGGTGCCAGTGTGGACCGAGATGGGGTCCTTGCGATGCAAGCGCACTCGAACAGACAAAAAGCGTCCGTTGCGCGCATATGTGCCAGAACAGACAAAACAGACCCCATCCTGGAGGTCGAAAACACGGGAGAGGGTGTGTGCGACACGTCCATCGGGGCTGTGAGAGCAAAAAATTGGCACCATGCTGTGCGTGCTGCAAGTGCACTCACACAAGCACGCACAAACACACACATAAACAGACACAAACACACACACACAACACACACACACACATGCACATACACACCACACACACGCACACGCGCACACACGCACACACACACGCACACACGTACACACACACACACATACACACACACGCACCCCCCCTTAGGGTTTAACCCTACTGGCATCCTAGGGAATGAGTGCGCTGATGTCATAGCAAAGTGCTCTGCGGAAAATTAAAGTGGTCATGATATCCACATCAACATCGACGTCCATCCCCATTCATCCATATTCAGGCCAGCAAGGGTGGATAACCCTCCCCCAGCTTACATATCAGATAATTTTAACACCTGCCGACCAGGGCCTCCAGCAGAAAGGATCTCCATTTTCTCAGATCTCGATGCTGTAAAAGCACACATGCACGTCCAACACGGACTAAGTCCTAAATCAAAAAATGGTTTCAAGCCAGCAGTCCACAATGCTACACAAAATACCAATAACTGATTAAGGTTGGCATTATTGTCGAGATAAACATAAGTGACTCATTCTGGAAAAATGCAAGTGTCACCTCTGGAAAGAAGAACAATGTCAAGCTCTGCTGCACAAATTTAATATACAACCAAAAGCGTGCCGCTCAGTGCAACCATACAGAAGGCCCACTGATCCACCCCATCAGCCAGATGCTAGACGGCACCTGCCACATGCTGTCAGGCTGCAGCCATCCCATTGTATATATTGTGATGTGATTATAAATAGGCATTTCGCTGCTGGCCATATGATTCTAAAAGCGATCCAACAAGGTATACAGGGTGCATGCCTGCTAGCCTAAGCAGACGTAGGCAGTCATGCAAAAAGGATACAACTTGAAGGCAGTATACGCCCTTCAGAGGAGACACAGATAGGAATGGTTCCAACCTGGCTCTTACCTTCCAATCTCAATGCACAATAACGGCGGAATTTCAGCAAGCCAGACGCAATCACAGTTACTCCGACCCAGCAACCACGCCCCAAACGCAACCCAACAAAGAGGTGTCAAACTAGGTCTGCCAATAATGCAAGGCGGAAGATTTGCTCGTAATAACCTAGAAGAGGGCGCTGCCAATCCATACCCCCTGGCTAAGAAACCAAGAGACATACAACGAAACAAACGCGATATACATATATTCGAAAATAAGTATTGTGTAGACACTTCCCCTATCCAACAAGCATAAAAGGCACGAGAACGATGAAGCTGCTAATACCTCGCTTACTCGGACACTGCAGAACCCTTCACACCATCCTGCTAGGAGCAACAGGCACCATCTACAGCAACCACACAAGGAACCCACTCCACAGCCTCGGAGT
>Ga0307960_1002110_pt1 | contig 11791 bp, 10 predicted proteins | sample OrgLakmetagen542_FD_201832 | JGI IMG/M metagenome (GOLD analysis project Ga0307960, IMG submission 201832) | Saline water microbial communities from Organic Lake, Antarctica - #542 | ecosystem: Environmental > Aquatic > Non-marine Saline and Alkaline > Saline | place: Antarctica: Organic Lake... | reverse complement strand
ATGATATAATGCACACATCATGCTCCCCCCCTCATTTTATAGAAGCAAATGGACCTGTTCTTTCCAAAAAAGCTTTTGAGCGAACGAGGATTTCTGTTAGAGATCCAAGATGTGGACCTATCTGGGGATGTTGGCGTGGTTGGAAGGTAAGTGGTTCTTTTTACCATTCTCAAGATTCTGCAAGCCTAATTTGAATGCGTACGCTTATATCAGAAGAATTCAGGCTCATCCTGAAATCCTCCTGTCCCCCATTGACTTCCCTGGGGTTTCTTGTAATGTGCAATAATAGCTTCACCGCGTGCGGTTTGAATAATGGCTCCTCAATCTTATTTGAAGTGGCAAGTGTTTTCACCACCTACATGGTTTTCTTGTCCCCTAAGAATGTTCTTGACTTCAGCCCAGCTTACAGAGGCAACCCCATGCTAAACGTGTTATGCGTCTGCTCTGCTATGAACTGCAAGCCAAATTTTTAATTTCATGATATCAACGTGAATGGTATTTGACACAACGTGCCAGCTTTATCCTGCAAACATAGGTTCTTCCGGAAGTCAGAGGATGTCCCAGATATCAGCAATGGGAAGGAGAAGGAAGACAAAGCACTCAGGCAAGAGTTTGGAAGTTGACACGCCGCACCATTGTTTGCTCCTCTCATTTACGGCGTAAAATCTTAGCAGGTGCTCCACCTCTTGCAAACAAACAAAAGTGTATGCAATATGCTTCACAGCCACGAAGCACAAATGGGATTGGACCTGCGCAGCCACCAGTATGACTTGCAAGCAAAACAGCTCTCGGTGTCTGTTGCTGTGGTCAAGGTTGCTCCAGGAGGTTGGTTCATTTGCATCCGTTAGACCAGTATTTGGTCATACCAATGAAATTAGATCAAGCTAGCATGCTTTCCAGCAGGATCAGCAGAATTTGGTGGTTACCAAGGTGAAGGTAAGCAACGTAATATGATAAGAAGTTTTCATTCTAAACCCTAAGGTCTTGTTTTGAATATAAGTTCAGCTTACCTTTTTGCTTTTGTGTCACAGGCGTATTCGGAACAGTTCAAGACATATTTTCAAGTTTTGTTGCAGCCGCCCCTGCCGGTGAACAGGAAAATGCATCTGCTGCCAATGAGATGATGTACGAGGGTGATCAAGACGATTTTTACAGGCAAGGTTTCTTTGCTCAGTCAAGCGTATTGTCCAGTCAGAGATTTAGAGTAATTCTTGGCTTTTCCTAATTTTTCTGCAAATAAGGTGGGTCTAAGTCAATTACGTGCACTTTTTGAAATTTTATTTCACAGCTTAATGCCTTTTGTATCCAATGTTTTCAATTCCAGGGGAGATGATGATGCGGTGGCAGTGGGAAAGCAGGATAAGAGCCACAAAGTAGGGGCTGCGGCCAAGCGTGGTAAAGCAAAGTCTCGTGCCATAACAAAGCGTAAGCCTGCAGCAAAAAAGCAGCCCAAAGCTAAGCGCGGAGAGGGCACACAGGCTTGACAGCTGAAAGAGTTTAATATTTTGCGGTCCATGACAAACGTATAGCTACAAACCTGTACTAATTACTTGACAGGCTTAGTCAATGCCAGCAATTTTGATGCTTTTTGAATGTAATCAATTGTTTAGACCTAGTGCACAACTAGTGGCAGAAATTGGCAAACACACTTGTACCCATGGAATATGCTCCTGCTGTTCCATGTGGCTGGCAACTGTTTGGGCAAAGGACCTGATCTCCAACCAGAAAATGTAAATAATAAATATTACTGTTACACACGATTGTACAAGATCCGTCCAAAAAAGAAGCTTGTAGCCTGCAAAGCAGTTAGTGGAAATACTATTGGTACGGAACAGGAAGGAAAATTGCCTTGTGTTGTTCTGCACAAATTCATGGATGCAGAGCCACATTTAGGGGAAAAGAGTTTTAATTTGGGATCAGGTGACTTTAAGGCCTGCACACTACCAGAGCATTGATTAGTATTAGCAGGCAGTGTAGTCATTACACTGTCATGGACAAAAAAACAAAGAGTTGCAATAAATTTTTTGCAGGCCTGCCTGCAGTGGAAGCATTTAAGGCTTGGCTTTAGCATGAGTGCTGTGACAACAGGGTTACAATGCAAGTTCTTGAATGTTTTCTTGTACTTTCAGTGGCTTAGAATGATGCATGGAAATTTGCGGTGCCCACTGGCAGTAAACGTGTTATAAGCAGCTTATGTTTTTGTGCCTTTCCGTCTTACAGCAAGGACTGTCAGGCGCCCTTGCCTATGGCCGGGTCATTTTGGTCTGGTTATGCCAACAGGTACATTTATAGGAGCCATACAACAAATCCACTGCACAGCCTTATAGTAAATGGTTTGCATGCTGCAGGAATCATGAAGAAACGAAGAGTGTATGCCATCAGGCCCGCTGCGGCAACAACTATCATTCAAACCAGATGCGACATCGAACGCAGCCCTTTGTCGTAGCAAATCACTGTCACAGAACAATACAAGACTCAGCATCATGTCAATTTATTGAAGAACTGTTTTGAGCCAGGGTCGAGTCTCTCTCGAGCAAAGGCTGAAAACTGCACTTCTGACTGGCAATTCTCCTTAGATTCTTTCTCTTTCTCTGCTGCTTCTCAAGTCCAACTTGCTTTGACACACTAACCACCGATAGTGTTTTACTTTTATTCCTTGGTCTAATGATGTACCAAATTAGCTTTTCCCCCTTTATTGATGTTTTTACTGCCTGCTTAGTCTCCCAATTGCTAATTATGCACCTTCAAGTATTTTAGTGTATCCATGTCAATTCCCGCCAACCATGGGCAAGATGCAGTCATCGTATTGTGCCACTGGATGTTTTTGCCAAACCCAATGCCAAGAAAGAAAAGGTGTAGAGGAACATAGCTAAACAAGGCGGAAGTGCTAGATACATCCAACAACTTTGCTTTTCTGCAAACTTTACTACATAATCTCTTTTTCCTACTAAGAAATGTTCACACAATTTAGAATAGGCTTTAACTTACTAGTATGTAACATTTTAGCGGTGTAGTCTTGCTAGCAGGTACTGGTTCAGATGCACCAAACGATTCTGGAACAGTTTTCTTTCTTCAATCAACCCTCTTCTTGAGAAAATTGTGTGGGCTAACCTCTTTCTTGCACATAGAGGTGATACATGAACTTATCAGGTTCTGCATGCACTCCAAGATTTCCCTGTGTCTCAGCAGCTTTTACGTCGGAAAAGCTAGGGCTGTTGATTCAATGGGGTTGAATCAACCAAAAGCGTTGATTTCTAGTTGATCATTGATTCAAGCAGAAATCAACTGCGGTTCTGGTTGATTCAACTGGACAGTTGAATCAAGCAGTAATCAATGAGAAACGGTTGATTTCTAATTGATTCCTGGTTGATCATTGATTCAAGCAGAAATCAACTGCTGGTTTCTTTGCTTCAACCACACAGTCGATTCAAGCACTAATCAATGAGAAACGGTTGATTTTTTCAAATTGATTCCTGGTTGATCATTGATTCAAGCAGAAATTAACTGCTGGTTTTTTTGATTCAATAACACAGTTGATTCAACCAGCAATCAAGCAGGAGTGGTAGATCTGAGATGGATTTTAGGTAGACCGTTGATTCAAGCAGAAATCAATTGCTGTATTTAAGCACGTGGTTGATTCAAAGTGCAGATCAACTGCAAAACATGAAAAAAATCCTTAGCGTCTTTGCAATCATTCCAAATTACCCAAAAACTCGAGATCATGATGTTCATATATTCATTGAAATCAGCCATTCGGCACCATCTTGGAGGCACTTAGCTGCTTGATGTGCCACAAACTGCCAGCACAGAAATACCTAGTACTAAGTAACAAAGACAAATTTGTATCAAGATGTGTCTCAGCACTCAGCACACAAAATTGGCCTCCAAATGTATGAAGCAGTATGCCTGAGTAAGGCACGTAGTGCGCTTTGATGATGTCTCCCTTGGCAATTGGCTTGCACGCAACAAGCAAGTACCACAGGCGGTTGGTGACCGTGTAGAAGCAAGCGTTGTGGCTTGCATCTACATATCGTGCTCGTTCTTTGGATGACCAAGTCATCATGCCTGCATGTCAGGTGAGTGATGTGTGTGTGTGCGTGTGTGTGTGTGTTTTGGGAACAAGCAGCATACCTGGTTGCATATTGGGAGGTTGGCACACCTAACTACCTCTGTCTCTGCAGCACTTATCACAACATCGGTGTGTGTGCTGCATGGACCTGCCGGGTTGATTTGGATGCCATTGTCATTGTACCTGTGTGTGTATGTGTTTGTGTGAGTGCATGTGTGTATGTGTATGTGTGTGTGTGTGCGTGTGCGTGTGCGTGTGCGTGTGCGTGTGCGTGTGCGTGTGCGTGTGTGTGTATTATTTGTCTGACGTGCACGCAAACGGTGGTGCACGTGGAAAGTTACAGTTAAGGTTTCACTTGTAGGGTAGTAGATGCCCCCCCAAAATTATCCTGATTTTCTTTCATATTTATTTGAATTCTACCTGGCAAAATTTCGTCGGTGATCTTGATCTGTATTTGTCCGATCTGTATTTGACCTAACTTTCTCAGTCAAATACAGAGGTGGAAATGAATATTTCAACACTACAATGCAACGAGTTAAATCCGATGGCGTCAAAGAATCAAGCGAGGTAAGGCCGGCGATGCTCACCAGGTACCTTTCGTACGCCTGCGTTGACCAGGTGTCTCTCTTCCTTCTCGATGCCTGCTTGCTCCCTCAAGCCATGAGCGCACAGACAGTTCATCTATTCTCCACGAGGTCTGTGTTTCAGGGACAAGCACTTTCAGCACCGGCAGCTTGCTGTTCCCGAAGGTTCAGCCCGTACAAGTTAGTCCCGGAGGGAGAATGACCCAGCACATGGCCCGACGCTGAATTGTACGATTGCGAAGAACAAGACGAGGAACACCCTCTCCCGAGGATCAAGTGATGGGGAGGCGGGACGGTGAAAGCGGTGAGGACGTCGATCCCCCTGCCTGCAGGGCGCTTGATCGAGGGGCCAACAAAAGCGCTGCTGCCTTTATGAAGGAAGCGCATATTTGCTGCACTCTTGCATGCTTGGCCGCCTGGCGGGTAAGAGGTCTCTCTTTGTGTTGACTCAAGGTCGTGTTTGACTGATCACGCACACACAACACATCACACACACACAAACACACACACACACAAACGCACGCGCGTAATTACAGAAGCACACACACAGGCACACACACTCACACACACACAAACACACACACACATACACACACACACAGACTGTTGAAGGAGCCTCAGAGGGTAGCGGGCACTTATCCTTCTCTGTTCCAGAGAGACAAAGGCCCAGCAACTCTTCATAATGCAGAACTAGAGAGGACTGAAACTGACGATGTGGTGTAACAACCTGCTGGGTCCTGACAGCAACGCCAACCGTCGCTTGAACGAGCTGTTCGACACACCCGCCTTCTTGCACGCTGTGGCTAATGCTAAAAGGGGACAGGTCAACCAAACGACAATGCAGGTATTTTTCAGCTTATCATGCCATGGGCACTCTTTCTGTGTGGTGTTCACGTGTGGATTGCTGCAGGTTATAGCTCGGACGGCCCCTTTTGATGAAAATAGTTTTTTTGTCTGACTTGCTGGCTATGGCTCAACCCCTCAAAACTGTCTAAATGCCAAAGCAATGGAATATCACAAATTTGTCTTTGCAGGTCACCAGCATGCCAATCATCAGCTTTGAGCAGCTGGCATTTGTGGCCTACTCCGTAAGTCTGTTGGAAGACTTATCTTGCGCAGCAGTTCTTGTAGTCGTGCTTGCTTTTTTTGCATCTTGCCGTTTCCGTTGTCCCCTTATCTACAACTGCTATAAAGGGCATGCCCCTACTTTTTTTGTCTCTGCAGGTGCGTAGTCACTTGCTGGATCCATACCAGCAGCACCAGCATGGAATTGAACGCTTCCAGCAGATCAGAGAATTGATGGTTGCGTTGGAGAGCGAGGTCCAGGAGTATGGTGGATGGGGAAATCTTTCATGTGTTCAGGTGGACGGGAAAAATGCAGATGCAGAGTTCGAAGGTGTGCAGCAGGCAATATGCCCCATTTAGGTTTTGGTCCGTGAAGCAAAGAGTGTCAGGGGCAAGCATGAGACGTTTATGTTACTTACAGTAGCACAGCTGAGTGTTTTTGTTAATACAAAGTATAATTTGATTGGTGACTTGAGGAGAGGCGATATGTAGTTTTACACATCATTCACAGGTGTGGATGGTTAAATGTTAGGTTAAAGTTGTGGCGTGCCTGATTTGTTGACTGTTTACAATGATTTCCCCCATTTGGCTTGATTCAACCATGAACTACATAAGAGGCGGCTTGAATCAATCCCAGATCAACCGCGGTTGATTCAACCAGAAAAAGGTACCCACCGCGAATTGAATCAATGGCCAAAATTAATCACAATTCTGGTTGATTCAAGTGGCAATCAACAGCCCTGACTTTTCCGACGTGACCAATGTCCTGGTGAAGATAAACATGTTCAGAGCGAGGTGCATGCCCTTATATTTTGCCAATTCCATTGGGTTTGTGAGCTGAGAAAACACTTTTCCTTCTTGTTTACGCCTTATTTTTACCTCAACAGCCCGATCCTGTTTGCTGCAACAGCTCAACAACCAGCTTGTTCATAATATCCTTTCTCAGCAGAACACTAGACTTTTTCTCCTTCTTTCTGAGCTTATGAATTTATCTGTGGCTGGCCGAGACCGGTCAGCAGCCGATCAGCGAAACAACCTGGCTGAAGGTCTCCCCCCATTGTAACCATTGTAACTGACAGGGTTGAGCTGCTGGTCCCAGTGTCCTTAAAAAACAGCGCAAACAAATAGACGTTGTAAAGGTTACGAAGGTATAAGGCACCATGCAGCGAAGGGGAAAATAGTCGCTCCATTTAAACAAGAACAAAAACAAAACGGTTACCAAGGGGGGGACGTAATTAAGCAGGCAGAGTAAATGTTGGCTGGTTTCTAACGGCCAAAGTGAGCCCACAAGCTTAGGTTTTCAAGTTTTTCATAAATAAGTTGGTCACTAATTTATCGTGAAGAATGCAAAAAGAAAATACTTGATATGCAAGTACTACCAGCATCATTTGCTCTTTCACTTGAGCCACTTGCACAACAGCGACGGAATAGAATAGTCTTAGGGATAATGGTAAGGCTAATCCTACCTTGACAAAAGAAAGTAGCCAGGAAAATCCTTAAGGGCGAATTAAACAATGACCATGGCACTTCGCCTCCTAATAATTACTCATGTACGTATCAGTTCAGTGTCAACGATATGTTTTGACAGAGCTAGTTAAGCTAAGAGTGCCTGTTGTTAGACGTTAAGGTTTCTGGTATGCTTAATGCAGTCACGACGCATCTGCTCAGACAGTTGCCACACAAGAGGGAAACCCACTCCCACGACTGTCAACAAGTGGGTAATAAATGATGAATCAAGCATCATTCCCTTTTGCTGTCCATTATTTTGGCTTGGATAAGTACACTCACCTTCCTAAAAACGCTGTTGTAACGTAGGGTGGAAAGCGCGTTTGTAGACGGCCATATTGCAGCAAACCAATACGCAAGCAGGGAACACCTCAAGTGTGCCAAGCAACCAAGTGCTCACAATGCCGGGCGGATTGAACCCACGCCTCCTAAGAATTTTGCCTGCCACGGACCACTGGGCTTTCAGGGCAGCTCCTCTACAAGCATAGGTTTCAAATTGTCTATCTGAACTCCAACTTGAGCCTTTTCTGACCTTTTTTTGTCCACGCAGCTCTCTTTACCAAAATCAAGAGCAACCTGTACCCGACAAGCAGGCTGCTGCCACCTCAAAAGGCACCACCACAAGTGCACTGCCAATGCAAGAGCCCCAAACAGCATGCTGGTCACGAAGCCACATCGTCGGTAACGAGCCAGGCGATTAAGGAGTTTGCAACTTTCATCAACAGCGACTGACGCCCTTTGTTCTTCACACCTCTGCTGCTGCAAGTCGTGCAAGCATCCACCAGCAACTTGGTTATATACTTGGACTGTGCGGCCTGCAATGTCAGGCCAGCTGTACATGCCTGCAACCTGAATTTGGAGAAGGAAGTACAATCTCATGAGCACATAGTTGTACACCCCAGCTAGAATTGCTTGCAGAGTGACCAGGGATGTGGCACTCATGTCTGCCTGAATTCTTAGTTTGCACTCTGTTTTTCTTCCAGAAATTGCAAATATTTCAATGGCGTTTTACTATGCAAATGAAGAAAAAACAGTGTTTCAACTTACTTCATAATCAAAAGGACATCACAATTACCTTAACAGAAAGATTAAGTAATGCACGGCCTTGAGATACAACAGCATGTCGCTGCTCAATGCTCACCCTTTCATGCTGCTTTGCTGGGTCAACATTTCCCACCCTTTTCAAGGCTTTGCAAAGAGCAGCACATAATCCCTCGGCACTAGGATCAGATAACACCGTCATATCAGGTGGAAGAACCTGAAGGGCAGCACATGTGCGTGGAATTGCATTTGTGCGTGTCCTAAGGCTGAGCTACCGAGCTGTGTTGAACCTGACAGAGCTTTTCAGCCCTAGGCCTTTCCCAAACCCTAAACTCCCAGCCTTTTTTTAGGATATAGCAGGATATAGTGTGAAAGTCTGAACAAGGATTTAACGATAAGGGCCACAGTCGAGGAAAGGTATGAGTAGAACGTCAAGCTCATCAAAAGCCTATGTTTGTTTATGCTCAGGCCGCCATATATCCTCAAGCGGGTTGTACCAAAATTTAACAATGGTTTTAGAGTTGCAACCTTATTTATTCCTGTAAAAGCACAGCAATGTCTTCTTGCGTGAAAAAACCTGCGCAATGCTTGGACCATTTATCCTGGCTGCGGCATACCCTTAAGTCAGTACAGCTACCTGTCTAATTTCTTCAGTCCTACTGCCGAAATTGGGCAAAAACTGTGATTATCAAAATATATACCGGTATCTGACACAAAAATCACGCTACAACTGCGATGCTTTCTATTTCTGAAGAATGTTTCACATTAGCTCAGCATGGTCACATGCCTTTTCAATGCTCCCTCCCTCCCCTTGTCTAGAATGCTTCATTTGTATATGAGCTTATGGACTGGCCGCGGCCAATCAGCAGCCAATGAGCCGACCAGCAACCTGGCTGGAGGCATCCCCCTATTGTAACCATTGTGCATCATAAATCATAAATAGGGCTGGCCAGCACCATACATATACGGTGTACATACGGCATTTTAGCAGGGGAATCACCAAATATACGATCATATCCGGTGTATATATACGGTTCTGGCCAACCCTAATCATAAAGTATGATAGGACACAGTTTGTATGGCACACCCACCTCGGGCACGCCTCCTACACGGGTGGACACAACAAGAAGACCGCAGGCCGCAGCTTCCACAATGGCAATACAGAAAGCCTCTGTCAAGGAGGCGTTTAGAAATATATGGCCTTGCAACTGCAGGAGGAAGGAGGAACAGCATACACAAGGGTGTTGCAAGCAGCCCACTCGTGCGGCACAAAGGCGAGTTACATCATTCCATACAGGCATCAGGCTTATATTATGGCTAAATATAAAAACTACACTCCTGGTTTACCGCTCACCAAAAACTCTCTTGCCTCTTCGCATGGGACAGGCCCCCGTAAAGAGACCCGCCCTTCGAGGCTGTAGTCGGCAAGCACAGCCTCTAGCAGAGCAGACTTGGGACCGCCACCTCCTGCAATGCAAGCATTGCCACATTTGCCTCCTCTTCAAAACTTTAACATGATTGCAGGTACCTTTACACGAGTCTCAAGACTCTGAAGCGGCACCCCTTAAATACCGATCATTTAGAACGTGAATTGCTCTGCACCTGCCTTCCATTTCCTGTGACGCGTGGGTTTGACTAAATGCTGCGTAGATACGAGTACCAGAGGAGTTGACACCTGAGGCCAAGAAGTCATGATGCTTGCACCCTCGAAAATGCTTTTGGCACCCCCTGCAGCACACAATCCAGCGTGTGCACCCAAAACGAGGCTAACCCCAAAATGCACACATCTATATTATGTTAATACTTTTGATTGAGCGGTCCTACCTCTATTTACAATGCGTCCATTCCGATATCAAATGTGTGGTGGAAGGAAAGGCTGTGCTGATGCAAGCTGTTATAACCTCCATACTTGCCTATGACGAAGTCCACATTAGGATGCATGGAGCAGATGTATGGTATGACCAAGGCCATGAGGTCAATGCCCTTGCGGTACACAAGCCGACTTAAAGCAACTACCTGCGCAGCATGACACACAGCTTAAGGCTCCCTTGAAAAGTGTGTGCAGATGACACGTGGTAGCATGTAGGAGGATCGTATATGATAAACATGGTAGGGGATGCAGAATACACATCAACACATCCAACAATGCCTTTGTATAAGTATGCATGCATTTTTGTGTAAATAGCATTTGCAAGTGAATTAGCACAAAGGACGACAGTACTGTATTGGTGCGTGTTCGAGGTAGGAAAGTTGCAGTACATCTTTGTCATTGATTACTGAGCGGCTACCAGGAAAATTACCAAGGAGATCCCGATTTTTAATGTTGGTTCCTTCTCTAGCCTTAAATGGAAAGCACAGGGAAACAAGCCAGGTATGTAGGGTTGGCCCACATCGTATTCGTATATATACGTATGTATAAATAATTGTTCTCCGTACCCGTACTCGTATGCACCGTATGTGAATTTTAGCCGGCGTATATACACGGTTTTTCCGTATAAGTACGTATATATACGGTCTGAATGAGACCACAAAAATCCAAAGCCCTGCATCCGGGCTATTTAACAATTGTTTTTGTGGTATTGCCGTGTCCCTTGTGGAAGTGAATCCGTGATGGTCCAACAGCAGCCAGTGGTTCGACAGCAAGGGGTTCAGAAGCAGCAGCACCAGGAGCACCAGAGTTTGAGTATTAGCAGTGCATGCAAGCCAACCCCATTGAAGGTATCCAGGGCGGAGATGATGCAGGATCAGAAACAACACACGCACACTCTTCACGCATATGTGCATGCACCCACCCCTGAATGCGCGCACATCTGCATTCACGCACCCCTGCACGCGCACACATACAAGCACGCAAACCTTTGTGCACAGATGCACACACAAAAACACACGTACGTGTGAAAAGGTACATGCACGCGCATTTACACATGTACGCGCACGCACACATACACGCATGCATGTACGAACCTTAGCACGCATGCAAATGTATACGCACATGCACGCACCCACGCATACATACAAAATACAACCATAAGCAAGCACGCACACACGCATATTCGCGCACACGTAAGCAAGCATACGCACACACACATGCAAGCATGCACACACACACGCACATGTAAGCATGCGCACAAACACGTGTGCATGCACGCGCGCATGCATACCACCATAAGCAAGTACACGCACACGCATATTTGTGCACACGTAAGCATGCACACGCACACACACACACACGGAAGCATGCACACGCACAAGCACAAGTACACGCGAGCATGCACAAATCCCAGCACGCATGCAAATACAGACGCACGCACAACAACACGCATGCATGCATGTACCTCTTTTCACACACACACACACACACACACACACACGTGCATACACGTGCATACACAAACAGGGTAATTTGATGGGGCGGGGGAAGAGGAGGGTCTCGTGACAGTGACCGTGTATGCCTGTGTTTTGGCCTCTTTGGGCATGCATAGCTTCCCAACGTTTATACAGCTTTTCAAGAGCAACAAAATGACCC
>Ga0307960_1002108_pt1 | contig 11794 bp, 14 predicted proteins | sample OrgLakmetagen542_FD_201832 | JGI IMG/M metagenome (GOLD analysis project Ga0307960, IMG submission 201832) | Saline water microbial communities from Organic Lake, Antarctica - #542 | ecosystem: Environmental > Aquatic > Non-marine Saline and Alkaline > Saline | place: Antarctica: Organic Lake... | reverse complement strand
CTCTCTTCCCCCACCCACCACCCACCTGTGGTGACGTGTGTCATGAGGGCCAAGTTTTTCACCAGCCCGCAGCTCTCTCCCTCCGGGGTATCAGCAGGGCACAGCATGCCCCACTGGCTGGGATGCAATGCACGCGGGCCACTGACCTGCGCAGCATCATGATCTCAGTAATTAGATAGCAGCAGGGATGATCATGGAAATGAGAAAGCAACCCGTGCAGCCTGTGTGGGTGCTGGTCATGACCAGATGAAACACGCACAGGCCACTGACCTGCATGCAATCGTCATTACATGCAATCGTCATTACATGCAATCTCACTGACTTGCATGCAATCTTATTGACTTGCATGCAATCTCACTTCATGCAATCTCACTGGCTTGCATGCAATCTTACTGACTTGCATGCAATCTCACTTCATGAAATCTCACTGGCTTGCATGCAATCGTGGCCACAGAACAAACCAGCTCACACATTCCAGGCAGGATGCGATGTGAGTACCCTCGTGTTGCAGGACAGCTAACCAACCCACAGCTTTGTACACAAAATCGTGCATGACGCACACTCTAAGAATAATGTGTTTATGCTCCTTTTCTGGCCAGGCACACCAGAATTGCTGATGGTAGTAGACAATATGAGCATATCTCGTCCAATGCTAGAAAGTGCGCATTATTTGTCACCCAAATAGTGTACGCAAATGCTTATGCTCGTTTCCCGCCCAGATCATACAACAAGGCACTCTACACAACTTCAGAGCTGCATCTTGCAAATCTCTCCAATTATATGCTGTGAGCACATGTAAGATGTGTCTAGGCTTTAGATCTAGATCAGATCAAAGTTTTCATGCATCAGGCAAGGAATAAACCCCCTCTACCTTGCAATCGTGCTCTTTTGCATTGTGCTCACACTCCTAACTTGAGAGTCGTTCAAAACCTATCCTTAATCTCACACGTTTCTTAACTCTACAAGCCTTTTCAATAGGCTGGTCTTCACATCTTGGTAAGAGTGATTGGCAAAGCATCAATCGCGCATACGAACGAACGCACCCACACACACGCATACTCATATACACATACACACAAACACACATAAACTTACACGCACATACACGCACATACACGCACACGAACATACAAGCACACTTGCACGTGCAGCACATATGGGATATGGCCTCTCCCACCTTGCGAGTCTTTTCAAACTGGCTGGTCATGCGAGTCATCATTCCCATTGCGGCAATGAAGGACAGACGGGACAGGACCTGCAAAAATATGTTTGTGAGCTCCATTAGGTGGCAAGCTAGGAGAAGAACTATAGAACACATGTGTATGGGTATGGGTAGCGATGGCAGTGCGTGCAGACGCTCAGGCATGCACACACCTTAGTGGGACAACCTACTAAACCTGAGTGAAGCAATTTCCCCCCCTACATAAGCAAGCATATGCATTTGTGTGACAACCTTGCGTTCCATGCGTAGACGCTAAAAGGAGTGGGAAAATGTAATAAAACCGAGTGAGGCATTCCCCACTCACACACTCAAACACACAAACACACACGCTCCATGCGAAAACCCTCAATGCAGTGGGACAACCTAATGAGCCTGAGTCAGGTATCCCCCCCCTCACACACACAAACACACACACACACAAGCAAGTATATGTATCTGTGTGACGCCCTTGCACTCCATGCGGAGACGCTAAAAGGCGTGGAAACATGTAATAAAACCGAGTGAGGCATTCCCTACACACACGCAAGCAAGTACACGCACCTGTGTGACGCCCTTGTACCTCAAATTGTATCTCCGACACACACACACACACACACACACTCACACACACACTCACACACACAAACACACACACACACACACACAAACACACACACACACACAAACACACACACATACACACGCACCTGTGTGACGCCCTTGCGCTCCATGCGGAAACGCTTAATGGTCCAGTTGCCGGAGCTGAGAGAGTTCTCTAGCCCGTACGTGATAGTGTCGGTGCGGATGCACTTGGCCACGTCAAACTGTGCATGTGCGTGTTTGTCCGTTGTTCGTGTGCGTGTGCGTGTGTGTGTGTGCAAGTGTGTGCGTATGTGTGTATGCATACAAGAGTCAACGTGTGAGCGCGCGTGCCCACTGCATATCACCAGACTGCACAAGGCAGCAGGTGCTACTATACAAGAGAGCTGCCACGAGGCATTTTACATAGAAGATTAGATCCTTCAATCAGGCAGCCAATATATTGCCTTGCCTTCTCTCAATCAGGCAGCCAATATAGTGCCTTGCCCTGCCTTCTCTTAACCAACCGTTAAATAATTGATGATAAGCCCCGCCGTTCACTGCGTCATATATGTATGGAGTTGACCAGAACCGTACATATGCACCGTATATGACCGTATATTTGGTGATTTCCCTGCCAAACACACCGTATATACACCGCACATATATGGTCCTGGCCAACCCTATATATGTAGTCTTGCACAATGATTAACATGGCTGCAAGTGATTTAACATGCACATGGCCTACAAACGCACAAAGCTGGTGAGTTCAGTGTGTAACACACAAAAACTCCAGTTCTTGGAGTGCAGCAAAATGATGTCACTCATATCACTCTTGCTCATTCATTTCCTCGTGAGTAATTAACTGCACATCACGTTGCAAACAAAATAGAACTCAAAGGCCTTGGGACACGGTCCCATAAGATAACACACACACCAAGTGTTACTTAAGTGCCTCACTTTTGTGCCTAAGGCCTAAGGGTCCGCATACGGGCTTTTAAGACGTCTAACTCAGTGGGTCACACAGACTTGTAAGACGTCTAAGCCGGTAAGTATGATACGATACCGTATTTCAGCAAATTTGGGAGTGCCGATCGTTGATGGGAGTGCCGATCGTTGATCCCAAATGGGCTTGATTCGCCCCAAAATCACCCGAAACATGATGAACACAATAATCGTACATAACGTGATGTAATGAATACCTGGCTGGCTCTGTTGGCTTTGGACAGCGTCTGATCTGCTGCCCTTTTAAGGTCGGTGTTCAGGCGTTTGAACAGGTCCTCAAAAAGCAGCGACATCAGCCCACCTGCATGGAGACAAGGAGGGGTCGTGTATGTGTGTTGGTTCATGGGCTAAGAATGCATGTGGATGTGCATGTATAAAGAAGAGTGTGCGTGTGAAGTGTAGTGTGTGTATATGTGTGTGTGCGTGTGTGTGTGTGTGTGTGTGTGTGTGTGTGTGTGTGAGGTGTGGTGGTGGGGGGAGGTGCTGACACAACACTATCCATCCATCATTTGTCTGCAGACTCCTTTCTTATTTGTATAGACTTGCAGGCAACAGAGGCTGCCTAGGACCCACAAAGCGCTGCGCACCAATGTCAATGCAGTCACGATAACAGTAGCATGTAATGCAGCACGCGGATATCAAACAAGTTGACGATCTTACTACTTGCCCCAGTGATATGCACGTAACACGCACGAAAACACGCACGCAACTACCTGTCAGCTCCAGGCGCTTGTTCCCTTGTAGTCTCTAACACACAGACACACACACACACAGACACACACATGCACACACACACATACACACACACATGCACATACACACACACATGAACATACACACACACACACACCTGCCAGCTCCAGGCGTTTGTTCCCGTAGTAGTCTCTGTCATCGATGAAGGATGGGTCCAAGACAGCCAGCAGCATGCGTCGAATCATGACAGCCATGTACATCACCTGTGGGGGTGATATGCATGTATGTGTGTGCGTTGTATGTGTAAGTGTGTGTGTAAGTGTGTATATGTGTGTGTGTGTGTGTTTGTGCGTTGCATGTATAATTGTGTGTGTAAGTGTGTGTGTATCTGTGCATGTATTAGTGCATGCGTGCGTGTGCATGTTGTATGTATACATGTATGTGAGGGTGTGTTTGTGTGTGAGGTGCATGGTGATGTAATAGACTGAGGAAGGGGGATGGTGGTGCAGTGGAAAGTGTGACGACCTGGCCTTTAAGTTTAAAACGTTATGGCTTGATTGGGATGATGGAGAGTATCGGCCGTTTACCAGTATTGTGACCTGCACACTGCACACATTTTAACCTACATCAAGCGTTCACTTTGACATCTACAACACGTATAGGCAATTGACCACACACTACGGAAGAGCAGCCACTCCCACACACTCCACCCCACACACCCACACCCACACCCACACCCACACCCACACCCACACCCACACCCACACCCACACCCACACCCACACCCACACTAAAACGTTAGCCCGCACCTTTTGCTGGAAGTTGTAGCGCACCACAGGCACGTGGCACACCACCACATTGGCCAGAATATCTCGCGCCTCGTCCACTTTTGACTTCCGTCTGACCTTGCCAAACGACATGGGACCTGGGCGGATCTTGTTGCCTGTGTGGTACGCACGCACATGCACATACACACACACACACAAACACACACACACACACAAACACACACACAAACACACACACACACAAACACACACACACACACACAAGGCAATCATAGCAGTGATTTACAGCTAATTAAACTCATTTTTTTACATGCGGTCTACTTTCAAGGTCGGCTCATTTGCTCTTCACTTCTTGGTTGCAAACCCTTCTCTGCGAACATACTAAACAGAGGAGAATTTGTTTTGTTATAGAGCGCGGCAGCCCTGAAGTCATTTACTCACCCCCCCCTCCCCCAAAAAAGAAACTTCGGAAGCAAATCAACAGCAGGCGCAATAAACCTCCATATCAATACCAAGGAAACACAATAAGTGCTTATGTTTGTGTGAGATGTGCACGCGTGCTTCACCAAATAAGTTATGTCATTGGCGTGCCAGCAACTCACCGAGAAACTCCAGGGCTTGAGCTTGTGTGAAGACCTTGTGACCTTTGCAATCCTGCAGGCACCAGGATTTCACAGGATACATGTGTCAGAGACAGCAAAAACAAGTCAGAGATTCGAAAATTCCAGGGATGTGTCAAACGACGTATTTTATTCAACGCGTAATTTACCGTATTGAACAAATCGGGCTGTATGATGCAAATGCAAATTTGCCGGTTTTTGCCGATTTTTTGCCTTTTTAGGCAATTTCCGCCCCATTCCTTCAGAGTCAGACATGCTAGCAGCAGAGTCAGACATGCTAGCAGCAAAGTCGGACATGCTAGCAGCAGAGTCGGACATGCTAGCAGCAGAGTAGGACATGCTAGAAAAGATCGGACATGCTCGCAGCAGAGTCAGACATGCTAGCAGCAGAGTCGGACATGCTAGAAGAAGAGTAGGACATGCTAGCAGCAGAGTCGGACATGCTAGCAGCAGTGAGACAAGCTAGCAGCTGAGAAACGTATCTGCTGCTGCTACCATTATGAATGCCACTGAGATGCATAACAACGAACACGTGACGCAACAAATGTGACAGTGAACAGCGGTCATGCGCGTTGCTTTGCTTGGGCCTTTTGTGGCTGCTGCAGTGAAGGAGCTCATGGTGTCCAGCGTGAAAGTGACGTCCTTACATTTACGTGGGATTCAGTCCTAGCTGCCTGCGTAGTGTCTCTATTTCGCCCACCTGGATTGTAGGTACCAGCAGCGCGCTCATCGTCTCATCATTGCCTGCCAGCTGCATCACCTCCTGGTCTGACTCCGCACCCATGGCTTTCAGCACTATCACCATGTTCACGTCATCCCTGCGTTTGTTTTGGAACCTTGAGCTTAGGCACTTTGCTCCCTCCTTCATGTACACCCATAATCTCCATGACCTTCATCACAGCTGTAATGTGGGGCAGCCATATCATTTGAAAGCAGCATCGGTTCAGGCATTTTGAATACCCCCGTTGTTCTCAACTCCATACCCAAATCCTGCAGTGCAACCGCCATTTCGAAGCTAGCCATGCAATGGGAGGTTCCCCGGGATCAGCCTTTGTGCTTACTTGCCTCACAATGCAAGTCCGTGTGTTGCTTTGCTGCACACAATGGATTATGACCATTCAAAAAACGCGGAACAGCTGCATGCATGTGGCATTTGGGCCTTATAGCGACATGTCAGCAAATCACGCATGTTACCCCCCCCCCCCCCTGCAGTTTCTCATTTTGTTTCAATTTTTCTGTAAGAGGCACTCACTGGAAGGCGTTGTGCTTCAGGTACAGCTTGCTCTTGGACATGACGATGCCGGTCTTGGATTTCCGCTCGTGCGTGGAGCTGGTGACGCTGGCCACGATGTCGTTGTGGCTGTCTGTGTCGATGATGATGCGGTTTTTGCTCAGCTGCTCCTGGATCAAGATGACCTGCATGCATGTTGAACTGCTACTGTGTGAATGTGTTCAAGTACACACAGTGTGTAACGATTATTATAGGAATACAATTCTGAATCCAACATCTCGAGTTTGCCTTTTACAACGTGCGCTGCTACAGGAATGACGCTGCTCAGGGTCAGACGGCCGAGGGGACCATTCACCGCAATTCCCCGTGTAACCCATTGTAAAATGCTTTTTTGCTGTGAAAAGTTGAGACCAGAGTTCAAATCCTGGTCAAGACAGGAACCTTCCCCCTCTTTTCCTACTATAAAACACCATCGTCTGTTGATACAAATAATACACATGCAACATTTAAAATTGAGGGGGAAAATTGAACATACCACTTATGGCCTTTTAGCGATTTGCAGACCGTCAACCGTGTCGTCATGCACCTTCATGCAGGTCTCCAAAAATTGAAATGACGGTCTAGACCGTCAATGTACGGCGTCAATTGCTAGACCGTAATTTGACAAACCATACCGTCAGGCCGTCATTGCACAGCCCTGATTATGTTACTTCGGCTGTCTGCAGCTATTATAAGGCGGGTCCTGCACAGCCTCTCCTGGACTGAGGTGCCTTTGCATCACACACTTGACTTATGGGCGTTCCTTGCACGGGTCTCCGACCGTATGCATATCTGTTTGCCGTCAAAAGAAGCCCCAGGAAGCAATTTCACACATTGATGTGTGAAGACGCTTTGATGGGCGTGCGCAGCACGTTTATTACATGCGCCCTGCAACTCTGGTACGGTTTGCTGCTAATGCAGAACACGTACCTGCTCTCACATCGTGCTGTGATTATGCAACACAAGCAGAGCATCCACACTTTCTACGTTCCTCTGTCGAATTTGTGCAACTCTGCGCTGGGAGCAGTGTAGAGCAGCACACATAGGATTGGCCAGAACCGTACATATACGCTGTACATGACCGTACATTTGATGAAACCCCTACAAAAGATACCGTATACACACCGTATAAACATGGCTCTGGCCAACCCTAAGTATAGAGCATTACGCACCTTTTCCGTTCCTCTTACAATGAAGTAGCCTCCAGGATCTAGGGGGCACTCTCCGAGCTTGGACAGTCGGGGCTCGTCTTTGTTATACAGCACACACCTGCAACCACACATGCGCAGAAGCACACTCTCACTTTGCAAAAGAAAATATCACACGACCAACAGACACACAACTGGTGAATGATATATGACCACCTTTTGCATGCAAAGTAATAATACAAGTAAGAAACCCTTCCGATAAATCAGCAAATGTACAGCACGTAATTACACGCAAATGTACAGCACATAATTACACGCAAATGTACAGCACGTAATTACACGCAAATGTACAGCACATAATTACACGCACATGTACAGCACATTATTACACGCAAATGTACAGCACATAATTACACGCACACAAACGTATCCAAACTGTGACACAGGGCACACACGCACACACCCCGAAATTGCAAATCGTCCCTATCTCAGCTATGAAAAGCAGCACATAGGCACTTTATGGAGTTCATGTTGTACAGCACACACGCTCAAATTCCTCTATAAGAAGGTGCAACGAATGCTGTGACAGCTTGAAGCTTTTCAATGCCCTTTGTCCAGTTTCAAAGCCAAGTTGTTATCATGCTCCAAATGCCAAAAGACGTTGGCCTGTACACAAACATTTAAATTGCTTTCTTATGTAAAATAGGGGCACACTGCTGTGAAAAGGCAAAGACACAGCAGCTTCCCTTGATGCAACATCAGCTTGTTCCTATTGCCATCCATCTCCAACATCCATCGCTGCACAGTAGTGGTTGCCATAGATGACGGTTCACAACACACAGGCACATTTCTAGCGTGCAAAACGTAGAACCTCAATCTTACTCTGAGAGCATGTGCAGCGTGCGCAGGCACACATGCACACACACATACACACACACATACACACAAATAAACACACACGCATACACACACACCTGTCACATCTGAGCATGAGAGGGATGCGCCCAATGCCGATTGCCCCCCTCCCGTTGCTGCCTTTCTTCACAACGATCTCCTTGCCGCGTGTGTACTCAATGTCCACAGAAATGGGGGCAGCATAAGTGACGTCACGCAACCTGAGCAGCAGCACAAAAGTGTAGGGGTGAGGGACACATGTAGGCAATGTCTACAAGGAAGAGGGCAGCGTACGTAGCGACACGCAACTTTGTGAAATTTGCATTAATTTCCTTGAGGGTTCATTGACTCAAGTTAAAGCAGATAGTATAGACGAGAGGCACGTGCTTCACCCTGCAATTGCATTTTTTCCGGTGAAGGTTACAGTACTCAGAGCAGAATGGCTCCGTTCCGTGATGCCAGCAAGAGTGGTGGCAAGAGTGGTTTTATGAGGCTATTCTTGAATGTTCTGCATTGAAAACTATTGGTTAGCTTGTGGTTGAGAGCGGCACTGAGGAGTTCACGGCAACCAGTTTCGTAGCACAATGCCAGGGTTATAATGTCAAAGATCAAAAGAGCAACGCAAATTGTGTGGCCACTTATGGCATGGAATAGGAGAATTGTGATGCTAGTCCCTGTATGTATTTTGCACACTCCGCTGTCAAGGCTCAAGTTGCAAGTCATTGCATGAAGTCTACATTATTAATAGCATCTCACATCGGGACAAAGTGAGGCAGGGCAGCGCTCAGCACGGCTGTGTAAACTCGGCCCGCCCTCTTGAATAGACAACATTGTGCTAAGCTGTGCTCTCACATCGCAGCCAACAATGCAAGGAAATACATCAGCATGTCAATCTGACACGTGCTCCTTAATAAGCAAATAAGAAGTGCGAGCCAAGAAACCGGTATGGCTTGCTTCTATTGCCCATTCATATCTCCAACCAGGCACCATTTGATCATAATGGTGTGTGCAATTTGATCATAATGGTGTGTGCAATTTGATCATAATGGTGTGTGCATTTAATCATAATGGTGTGTGCAATTGAGTGTCCAGATCAAGGTGAGCACGAGGAGCTCTTCCTTGAAAATCAAAAATAATCGCCAGCGAAGCCACTCCCCACGTCAAACAAGGGAGAGGAGCCACTTGGTTTCCTTTAACAACACCACAGCTAGATCAAAAATGTGCCCATTTCATACAATCCACCAACGGAGGGTCAATTTTCGACAAACTCAGATCACCACAAATCTTCTTGACCTGTTCTTACATTGCCCTCTTCCCTTGCCAGCAGCTGTCGTTGCCTCAACACATACACCAGAACCCTATCCAGGCCCGCACCGCGCCACAAAACGTGCTTTGTGTCCCTTACTAGATATCAATTATGAGGAGCTTTTCTTGCTAGATCACCTAAATGATTATAATCTGCACCTGCATCATATCAATTATGAGGAACTTCTCTTGCTAGATCACCTAAATGATTAAATGTTGCACCTGCATCGCTTCTCTGGCTAGGTCACCTGAACACACTTCTCGTGCACGCAAGCCAAACTGGAGTTTTGACTTATTTTTTACACTCAGTCAATAAGTCATACCTTGTAAGGCTATCTGAACCATTTTGGGTGTAGCCACTCAACCACACCTGCACTGCTGGGGTGTGATGTCTTTGGTCACCATGTCCTCCTCCACAGATGGCAGGCCGACGTAAATGGCAGTGTACCTGCACACATCGTCACAGGTGCGCTTGTGGTCGTGGCTGGAGGGAGTTGTGGAGAGCGAGACACACACACACAAACACACACACACACTTACACACATTGTGGAGAGCAAAACAGGCACGTCTGAGGTCGAGGCTCAGTGCTTTCAGTTTAGTGCAACGTTAAGAATGTGTCTGGCGTTTTTATTAACAGTTGTGGAGAGCGAGACAGGCATGGCTGTGGTTGAGGCTCAGTGCTTTCAGTTAAGTGCAATATTAAGAATGTGTCTGGCGTGTTTATTAGCATCTGTTTCTGTTCTATTGCCGCGACATGTTTCCATTTAAAAGCGCTTACAACTGAGATTATTCAAATGCCAATCGAGCTTTGTATCTGTGACCGCTCATGTAAGAGCATGCTCATTAAATTGATGATTTGGGGCTTAGGTTCAACACAGCTCACACTTTAACGCACAGCCCTTGCAACGGCACTTGCATACCACTCAAAAAGCATACACACACACCTAATAACTATAGTAACTTATAACACAAGTACACCCAAGCATGCACACACACACACAGATCAGCAAAAGTACACAGCATCCTAAGCACACACATATACACACACACATACACACACACACACGCACTTCAGGAAGAAGTTGGGGTCAGTGTCGCATGTGACCCTCTCGTTGGCCTTGACAATCTTTTTGATCTCGTGGTTGATAAAGTAGTTGAAGGAGTCGATGTGCTGCTTCACCAAGCCCCGCACTTGCAAGAAGGCGGGCAGCAACTGGAACTTGTCCTGTGTGCACGCAGGTAAAAAAGGTAAACGTGCAAAGTTCAAACAACATCAAAGCTCAGACAGAACAGAATTATCTGTCAGGCTACATCCTGTGTGCACACAAGTAACCACTCAAACAATGTCGACGTACAGGCAGAACAGGCAGTCCAGCTGACAGGTGACGGACAGGCAGGTAGCCAAACAGATAACAAATTGGCTATTGATGTATGCACAAATGCACACACATCCACATTCACGTATGCACATGTACGCACATGAGAACATACAAACCCATGCACACACACATACACACACGCTCACACCGCATTCTTGAATGCATGCTTGTTTGAACGGATGAGGACACACACACCAGGAGAAGGAGTTTACGCATCTGTCATGTCGTCATGTCACATCATGTGTAACTACCTGGACAGTTTTAATGGGGTGGGTGAGCTTGTTGGGGTCCCCATAGAGCGCCTGTTGCAGACCTGGGACCCCATCCTGAAATAATATAAAACAACGGGTGGGTGTATGGCAACGACGAAAGAGAGAAGACAAAAGGTTAAAGCAACAAGGAAATACAGTAGGGGAGCAAGGAAAATACCGCCATGCTTGTGTGTGAACGTATGCGTGATGTGTGTGTATTTATGTGTGCGTGTGTGTGTGTCTGTGTATGTAGTGTGCCAAAGCTTTTTTGTACATTGTTGAACATTTTTCATGTGTTCATGTGTGTGTTTGTTTGTGCGTTTCTATGTGTGTATGTGCATGTGTGTGTGTGTGTGTGCGTGTGTGTGTATGTGTGGGTGTGGGTGGGTGAGTGTGTGTGTGTGTATGTGTGTGTGTGTGTGGGTGGGTGGGTGTGTGGGTGGGTGCACGCTTATGTTTGTTTGAGTTGAGTATGTGTATGTGTGTGTGCATATATGTGTTCATGTGTGTGTTTGTTTGTTTGTGCGTTTCTGTGTGTATGTGCATGTGTGTGTGTATGTGTGTGTGTGTGCGTGTGTGTGTGTGTGTGTGTGTGTGTGTGAGTGTGTGTATATGCGTGTGTGTGCATGTGTGTGTGTGTGCAAGTGTATGTATGTGTGA
>Ga0307960_1002102_pt1 | contig 11810 bp, 12 predicted proteins | sample OrgLakmetagen542_FD_201832 | JGI IMG/M metagenome (GOLD analysis project Ga0307960, IMG submission 201832) | Saline water microbial communities from Organic Lake, Antarctica - #542 | ecosystem: Environmental > Aquatic > Non-marine Saline and Alkaline > Saline | place: Antarctica: Organic Lake... | reverse complement strand
TGTGTGATATTACAAGCGTGTGCAGTTTTAATGTGCACGTGTGCGTGCGTGTATATAATGTGTGCGTGTACATGTGTGTGTGTGATATTACAAGCGTGTGCAGGTTTAATGTGCATGTGTGCGTGCGTGTGTATAATGTGTGCGTGTACATGTGTGTGTGATATTACAAGCGTGTGCAGGTTTAATGTGCATATGTGCGTGTGTGTATATAATGTGTGCGTGTACATGTGTGTGTGATATTTCCAAGTGTTTGCAGGTTTTGTGTGCATGTGTGCATTGTGTATGTATGTGTGCGTGTACATGTGTGTGTGATATTTCAAGTGTTTGCAGGTTTTATGTGCATGTGTGCATTGTGTATGTATGTGTGCGTGCACATGTGTGTGTGCACGTGCATGGGCATAACACAAATACATGTGCATTTCCGTGTATGTGGTTGTAGAACCGCATATGTTTGTGTGCATGCATTTATGCTATAATTAATATCTGTGCGTGTACAGGTGCGTGTATAATTAATATGAGTGCGTGCATTGTTTGTGCGCCTGCACATCATGTGCGTGTATTTGCGTGTAAATACGTGTGTATGTATGTATGTATGTATGTATGAATGTATGTATGTATGTATGTATGTATGTATGTATGTATGTATGTATGTATGTATGTATGTATGTATGTATGTATGTATGTATGTATGTATGTATGTATGTATGTATGTATGTATGTATGTATCGTATGTGAGCATGCGTGCGTACGTACGTATACATTTGAGTGTACATGTGAGTGCGCGTCTACGTGTTTGCATGTGTGTCGCAACCATGCAAACGTGTGTGGTCCACGCAAATGTGTGTGCAAATAAGTGTGTAAATGTGTGTGCAACTGTGTGTGGTCCACGCCTCTGTACGCAGGCACCCACCATTCTAAAGTTGCTAAGAGCATCTTGGTGGCTTTTTTCAAATCCCAGGACCTGCAGCAGGGTGCAATATATTTGGTAAATACCTGAAATCATGGGATGGACAGGCATTCAGCCTTTATCCAGCACACTCCCCAAGCACATACCGAATAAACGCACGCACGCATTTACGCTCAAGAATATGCGCAAGTACTCGCACATTCACATTCACAGGCACACACACACACACACACACACACACACACACACACCACACATACACACACACATACACACACACACACACACACACACGCGCGCGCGCGCCCACCCATCCACCCACCAAGCACACCACCACGCACAAGCACACAAACACAAGCCCACATGCACACTGACCTGGCTCTCAGGTATCTGACATAGGTGTGCTCGTTGCAAAACACCTGCAGCGCCAAGTCTGCTTCTACGACGGGCCTGACTTCCGCTTTCAGCTCATTGACAAGATGTTGCTCAGAGTCCGACAAAGGGACGATAGCGAGGTTGCCGGAGGATGCCTCGCTTGGCGGTAAGTTCATGGATTCAGTAAGCACGAGAGGCGATTCGTCCGCCATGGTTCTGCTTATTTTGACCTAAAAATAGCGGAATGGTAAAGAATAATAGTGGCCTAGTAACGGTAATAGTAATAGCGGAATGGTAAAGAATGGTAATGGAAAAAATAGGGTGTCAATTAATGACACCCATGTCGTACTTTCGTGCTTTGGAAATTTAATATTTGCCATATTAATTGCTTAGGTTAGTACCTCAGGAGGCGTGTCTAAACTGAGAGGAGGAATTCTTCTAGCCTGTCTTCATCACACAAGCAGAGTGTAGAAAGCACAAATTTTGGAGCTGTCGATTCGTATATATATGGGTCCCCCGGTGGGGTTTAGTTCTTTTGCCAATTTCTTTCTGGACCACTTCCACCGTATTTTAAAATATAATACCGGAGTTTGAAATATATCATCGGTCGGAATCCTCAGCGCAAGCCCAGTCGATTGCCATTCTTTTTGAGCAAATTGGGTAAAAGGGGGGGTTTGTGCACTGAAGTGTCCAAAAGTCAGAGCACACGGTGCAGGCCGTGGGGTGAGTCAAGCCAATGGAGCAATATTCACTCCAAACTTCCAGGTTTGTGCCAGCAAGAGATAGTCAGTGGAATTTTGAAAAGCAATGTGGGGCTGTGCAAGCCAGTTGCAATTGTGGGTGCCTGGTAGGTCATGTGTACACGGGCATCCTTATCTCAGTTTTTGCCCCGTAACTCTCCAACAAATCAGTTTTGGTCTTGATGAGTACGCAGATGGATGCAGAATTCAAAAAGGAGCAGATTAGTACCCTTTTTGTCTGGGTAGAGCACTGGAAGGGGGGTGGGTCCACCCCAAAAAGTAGACATGCCTTCCAAAAAAGTACACCCTCCTGCTCCTCGGGTAATAAGTAATAATTGATCATTCCACCCCTAAAACTGAATAATAATAATTTGGACGGCGATGGTTAAGGGATTTATTAAAGGTGAAAAGAAAAAAAACCCTCCTTTCTTTTTCATCATGTTCATCAAAGAAGTGTGCATATTTTGTAAAAAGATTCTAATTCATTGATTACTGACCAAAACTTTTGGGGTGGTCCTTCAATTCCTAGTAATCATGGCTATAGAAGTGTTAATTTACAATATTTAGGGCAGATTAAAGCTATATATGGGCTACTACTCAGAACAGCCGAACGGCAAAGGGGACGGCACCCAAGGGCAACCGTGGGAGCATGCACTGCTTTGCAGCTCATGTTAAAAAGGAGCAAGAACGCAAAACAAGGACTTGAACAGAGCAGGATTGTATGGATATGCAGGGATTATTAAGGAATATAGCTGTTGAAAAATGTATCTGCACTCGCACAGATCCTATGCCCAACATGTTTTTCTTGCACTTGGGACCCCACAGCTCGCAACATTGGCTCCAGCAAGAGCCCTTTCCCGTACCAACAGGTCAAGACGCCGAATGTACCTACATGTGTACAAGCCTCGGGTGGTGTCCGCTGGTTAAAATAACAACGCAAAGAAAAAGCTGCATCGGACAAAATGTGCAGGAATTTTCTCTGCCAACCTGGGCTGGGGTGCCTGATTTAGGTACCTGATCTGGATCATAATTCGCACTAGCAAAGGAATCTCTAATCTACTCCTAATTTGGGGCCTTGAGTTCCAGCAAGCGCTTTGTTGCAAATATTTAAAGGGGAACTGGCTTTGTGTATCGGTGTTGGCATTAATAGTGTTTCTTGAGTCTTTTGGGAGCCTGCAGATTTAGCCATTCTTGACTAGATCCTTTCAGTAGGTGGTTAAGAGAAGGTATGTTGCCTGCGTTTTTGAAATTCCATGTTGCATCTGGTGATAGGTCTTGTTTTATTTTTTCTAACCAAGATGGGTTGTTTGTAATAAGTTGCTCCCTGGCCTGTCATCGCTTGTTGTTGGCTACGCTTGTTGTTGGCGTATTACATAGGTCAAGGGGAGATGGCAAACTCCCTACTGCGAGGTTGAAATGAACTGAAAGTTGATATATAAAAAGGGAGCAAGAGAGGCAGACTGGAAGAAATAAAAGAAAGTAAGGGGGGCAACCAGATTGATGAGAAGAAGGGCAGAACGTGTACGAGAAGGTCAAGCACGGTAAAGAAAGAAGAAAGGAAAGCCTGCGTACTTTGGTGCCTACGTAAAAAGAACAAGGTTTAGGAAGACGGCTAGTAAAGAGGAAAAAGGCAACGAGCCGAGGGCACGTCTAGCTACACCACCACGAGGCTCTCAACATAAAAGACTGGGGAAGCTAAGAGTTAGCCAGGATAAAAGCAGCTAAGCCATTGCGATGACTGGTGCGCCAAAACCAACTCCAACACAACCCAAGAGAAGAAAGAGTCCTCCTACAGAAACGCAGCTGCACCAGCACGTCACTCTCAGCATCACGAGCCCTGTTAGATGTAAGCCATACTAGGGAGACAAGGAAGGAGTAGTGAGCTAATGGTTTAGGTAACAAGAGTCGGGTTGTGTTATTAAGAGCCGAGAGCAAGGGGAAGCAGGCCAACCTAGACCTAGAGCAAGGCAGCAGACACGCTAGGATGGGAGCTGCAGTGAAACAGCTAAGGAGCCGTTTGGTCTAGCATACACAAAGGGGTGAGTCTGGCCTAGGTCAGAGAAACTGGAGTCATTACCTTGGCAGGCTGCAAAGTCTTTGAAGGCAGCTTTGTTCAGACTACTAGGATGCGCATGCCCCATGATGCTTCTAGCAGGGGTGGTGTTTTGCTTTGCTGGTAGAGGAGTGGCATGTAGATCACTTTTTTCTTTGAGATGTTTCCAAGAAAAGTGCAAACGTTTTTGTTGCTAAAGGCATTTCCTTTCCAGTTTGAAGGTAGCAGATGCCTCTTGGTTATTCAAGGCAATGTGCTTGCATGTTGCACTACTTTGAGCATGTGCTTATCATCATACATCGGGTGGCAGATGGAGAATCCAGTAAATTGTGTGGAGAACGCATCTGCCCTGGAACCAAATGACCTGTCTCGTGGGTGGGCTGTCCAGAACTCTTGAAGCTCTGGGGTAAAGTCTAGAGGTGCGGCTTTTCTTTCCTTTGTGACCTGGGCATGGTTGCGAAAGGCTGTCATGTTATGGGTGGGCAGAGCCCGATATTGTGAGCATTTAGCCTTGGTACTGTTGCCTGTCATTAAGAGTCGTGGGAGTCAACGAAATAGTCCTTGGATTCCTGTTGCAAGTTCTTGGACAGGGGATTCAGCAGGGCGTGTATGCCTCAATAACGAGGAGAGTGAATTATTCATTTGCATTGATATTTCAACAACGCCACAAGTACTTGTATTTCCTGGGCGTTTGTGTGTGGAGGTGCTGAGGTGTATTGGTGGTTATTTGTTAGGTTGGGAGGCTGTGTATGGTTGAGCTGATTGTTGGTGTTTAAATATTCCATGATTGCTCGTATTCTCTTGGCCTCCCTAAATGGCACGCATATTGGTCCCGTGGTCCGCCTAATTGTTATGCGTGTGGGGCTAGTTTCTGTTGGGTGTAGAACTTTTGGTGAAGTTCAGAGATCTTTTTTCCATGTCCAGGTGGAAGGTGTCGCGCCCAATTGTTGGCAGTGACGATTCTTGTGATTTGGTTAGGTGGTTGTTCTGTTGAGGTTATTTTGCCTGGTCTCGTTCAATAAGCTGGGGAAGCCAGTTTGTTGAAGAAGTGATTTTAAGCCAGGGGCGAGTCTCTCTAGAGCAAAGGCTGGGAACCGCACTTCTGACTGGCAATTCTCCTTTGAATCTCTCTCTTTCTCCGCTGTTTCTCAAATCCAACTTGCTTAACACACTGACATATGACATATACTATACCTTGGTTGTTGTGCTGAATCTTATACTTTGCAGTGACGGTGATTTGCTACGACATAGGCAAAGCATTTAGTGTGTGGTTGCTTGGTTCCAGTGCAGTGATGGGCAGTGTTGGTGTTATGACTCTTTTCTCTGCACAGATGCACATTTTCTTGTTCTTGTGGCTCAGCAGCAGCTTTGCAACAATATCTGCCTGTGTAGGACAAAGCTCTTCTTTCACCAGGGCTGTGTAGTCCATTTAAAACAACTGATTATTTTTCTTTCACACTCTTTCTTCCATGGATCCTCTTCAGTAAAGTACCAATTTGCTCTGCGAGTTTATGCAGGCCGAGTATGCCCATTGCCATGAGCTGTGTTATGACTTGCGCCAGCCAAAAGAATGAGGAAGAGGGAGCTGTGCCACCAAGGGGTTCTTTACTGTTGACAAGCCTACTTTGTTCATTGAGCACGGGCGTTTTATTGATACCCTTGATTTCAGCCGCACTTGGCTCGGATGTACGTTTACGAATCGTCTTGTCTGTAAGCCATGCTAGAGCAATAATTTTATGTAGCAAGGGGAGTGAGGTCCTAATGTCTCATTTGTGAGCTGTGTCAGAAAGCTTTTCCAGCATAGCAAGGAATATTCTACCGTGCCTTAGTTTTCTATCGTAGAGGCTGTCAACTAGAGCATTTGTAGATCAGCTGTAGTATTCAACAGCCACAGACGGCGAGCTCGTGCCAAAATTACACGTTTTCCTTGAACATGACTGCTGCTGTTGTGAAGGTATTCTCAGGTGAACGTCTCAGCCAGGTAGAGCCGTACTTTCACAACAGGCACAGGCCGCGTGGCTCTAGGAAAATACCTAGGTAGCATAGCTTCTTTGGCTAGCACTCGATACACGAGCAATCATTTAGTCCCAGAGATCAAGTTCTACAGCCATGCATGGCGTGACAGGAAAGGGGTATGCCAGGCCTGGTTTGATGCCTTATGGATGACATCATGGGTTTGCCTGGATGAGCATATGATGCGCTTAAGCCCTCCAGCCTTCCCTTGAGATATTCTGTCTAGTGTGTGTGTTGGTGTGCCCAGTTTAGGCTCAAGGTGAACTGTTCTTCGAGGTACACAAAAGGTTCATTGGAAAGAATGAACTGTGTAGCTTGTCCTTGGACGGTGATTTTATTTCAGGCTGCTTCTTTAGCACTTCTTCTTTGTTTATGTTCCCATACATATCTGCGTTGCGTAAGAGGTCTGTCACTCATGTCTTATTGCCTGAGATAATGAGGGCAGCCCAGTCTGAGTAAAGGAAGAGCTCTGATTGTGCGTGGAGATCTGCTGTTTTAGTGCAAAGGCGGATGAGGACATCAGCGAAGGCTCCGCTACTAATTTTATTGTCTAGGCGATCTAAGCTTGATTGGGGTTACATGTCCTTGTTTGTACAGCCATGTTTGTATCCTCTTCCTCCTACATAGAGCCATCGTAAGGGAAGCTCCATACAGATCAGAAAAAAGAAAGGGGAAAGGGTGTCTCCTTGTATTGTTCCCCTTTCAAATGGTATAGACTAAGTGTATTCTCCTGAGGGTAGACATATTTCACATTTTTGTACGGGCTTTCATGTAGAAATATAATACCACATCTAGGCATCTGTTGGGAACCCAAGGTCAATACTGATGTATGATCCACTAACAGCATGATTTGTTGTGTTAAGTATTGACGCGAAGTCTCCGATCAGCGCATGTACGTCTTGCTTGAAGAGCTTGGTATATTCCAGCCCCAATATCACGTTTTGTATTCAGTGGATACAGTCTTTTTGTTTCCGGGTATCCAGCAGACCTGTCACTGCTCTTGCTTGTTGCTCTACAACTTCCTTTGCTGGCAGCTTGAATGTACTCGAGCCTTTTCGTGTCCAGTGTACACTCTTTTCCTAGGCTCTGTAAGAGATTTATTGCCGCTGAGAGGGCAAGTATGAGCGTGGCCAGTGCAGAGTATGAAGGTGGCATGTAGGGTCGCGGGGTCATTGATGGAGTACATAAATAAAGGGAGAAAGTCACCTTGACTCCGAGTACCGTAAAACTCCGCCATAACAGATAAGAAAATCGGGAACAGGCCTTCTACAACTGCTTAGGGTTACTGATGCCTCATTAGAGTACCGTACCAAAATTTAATCATCCCACACCCCAAAAAAAAATATTTAGTTTTGCAAATCCGCAACCAATCCGCACCCCCTTCAATATTTATTATAATCCAATCCGCAGGCCATTTTTAAGCCATTCTCTCCAATTTAGGCCATTTCCACCAATCCGCAGGCCTAAAATTATTTATTTATTTTCTGTCCGCACTTAGCCGCACCCCTCAAAAACATTATTTTTGCGGGGTGATATAATTTTGGTACGGTAAATATATGGCGGGTACCTGGGCACCCGCCCCTCCAGGGCGTCTGTTGTTTAGAATCCTCAAAGTCATGCCGTGTATATAGAGTTGGCTAGGACCGTGTATGGGATTTCTCTGTGCGAATATATGCGGTGTATAAACGAAAACGTGTAAAACCATCAACCATTATAACTAATAAGCAATATACGGCCGCATATACGGTACGTACATATACGTACACCGTATATGTACTCATCATATGGTTTCTTAAAGAAATAAAGGCCTGCACACCATCAAGAGCAAGCTCACAATGACTCGTCTAGTATGTAAGATTTGTGTTGGGGATCTGTAGGCGTGCACACTTGGTGTTTTGACTTAGACCAGTTTTAGCTCCCAAAATCGTGAGATAATCTGTTTTGGTATTTATGATAAAATGTCGTTTCGCTTGCAGGTACTTGCAGAGAAGACGTTATGCCAACTCGGTGGTACCTGCAATGAGCAAATGAATTGATCAAAAATTTGAAAGACAAAACTCAGGTGCTACCAGCAGGCATTGTTAGGGGTGAATGCAATTTTGGAAAGTGTAATTGAACAGGTATACCTATTCTAAATTATAAATGTTGTTTTGCTGCGATAAGGATACGAGATAATAGCATGTTTCGGCACCGAAGTGGCTCGTGATTTACACCATTAGTCGGGTGCATCCAATCGGACCTGGAATGGCTACAGCTGGATTCGAGGGCTTGGGCCAGGTTTGCTGCCCTGTTTTCTCACTTGTTCAAGGATACCCTTGCGAGGAGCTGGCCCGAGCACGCCGCTCACCCTCCACCTTTACCTGTACGCCGCGTCTAGGTTCCCAATGCCGCCAGCCAGCTAACAAAAGTTCTGGCGGGCCTGCGCCACACCTTTGTCGTGGCAGATGCCACGCTCCCAGACATGCCCCTGATTTTCGCCAGCGATGGGTGAGCTATAGTAGCCACAAGGAGTGCTGGTGGTGTAGTAGTTTGGGCCAGCCTTAGGGCTTGGTCACTGCATAGGATTTGTTGGTGTGAGGGGTGTGTGGCACCCGCGTACAGGGCTTCCTCTCCTCCCTTAGACAAGCCTCTTGAAGCACTCCCCCTCTTGCAGGTTCTATCAAATGACTGGGTATGGGCCTGATGAGGTGCTGGGCCACAACTGGTGAGTCTCCGGGACAAAACACACGCGCGTGCACAAGCACTAATTAGCTGAACACGTGCGCCCGAAACAAGTGTGCCCACTCTACTGTGCTGCTATACACCCACATTACTAGACATGCATATGCACAAACACCCACACACACGCACACACACAGCCGCTTCTTGCAAGGAGAGGGCACGGATCCAAAGGAGGTTGCCAAAGTCAGGGAGGGCATCAAAAAGGGCGAACCCGTCTCGGTGCGCCTGCTGAACTACCGCAAGGACGGCACTCCCTTTTGGAACCTGCTCACCACCACACCCATCAAGACGCCGGACGGCGTGGTGTCCAAGTACGTGGGCGTGCAGGTGGACGTCACCAGCAAGACCGAGGGCCACTCCGTGACGGACAACGCAGGCGTGCCGCTCCTGGTCAAGTACGATGCCAGGCTGCGGGAGAATATGGCGCGCAACATCGTGGACGAGGTCAACACGGCTGTGGAAGCCCAGGAGCCTCACCGCATGAACCAGCAGGGGCCCAAGGGCTCAGTGCCCAAGTCCTTTCCTCGTGTAGCCCTGGATCTGGCCACCACTGTGGAGCGCATCCAGCAGAACTTTGTGATCTCTGACCCCTCCCTCCCTGACTGCCCCATCGTGTTTGCCTCGGACGCCTTCCTGGACCTGACGGAGTACAAGCGAGAGGAGGTGCTGGGCAGGAATTGGTGAGCGCAGTCTGCAGCAGCGTTTATGGGGTGTAGGGGGAGGGGTAAGCCACGGAGCACTGGGAGTGCGCCACTTGTGCTCCTCACATCAGCGCACGCAAGAAAATTCTTGTAGGAGTCCACTTGTTGGCAATGGAGTTTCATAAATACACACGGTTTGTTTGCAATTGCACACTACCACGCCTGCCATCTCTGCTGCTGCTGCTGCATGACGAGCGAAGTCACACAAACGCATGGTACACTTGCACAGGCACACACAAAAACACTTGGCAAACATGCATGCACACATGCGCACCTAAAAACACACTTATGTAACACACACACATACATACACGCACGCACACACCACGTATGCAGCCGCTTTTTGCAAGGCAAAGACACAGACCCCAAGACTGTGGACGCCATTCGTGAAGCAGTGCGTCAGCAGAAAGAGCTCACCGTGCGCATCCTTAACTACACGAAAAGTGGGCGTCCCTTCTGGAACATGTTCACGCTGGCGCCCATGTCTGGTGGGTGGTGAGGTTGACACATGCTGTAAGGCTTATGTTATTGCGTGGCAATTCAGGCGCACGCACACACACACACACACAAACACACACACACACACACGTACACATGCTGATATACTGGCATGGAGCTTGAGCACACACTCATGCACGCACACACACACACACACACACACTCACATACACCTGTGCACTTGCAGACTCAGACTGCGCCACCCGCTTCTTTGTGGGCGTGCAAGTGGATGTGACAGCAGGGGGTGTGGTGGGGGGACCGGCCCCTGTGTGGAATAAGACGATGTCACAAGAGGACTTGGTACAGAAGCAGGGTGTCATGACAGCCAGCCAAATCAACAGCGCGTTGCAGGGCATGGCGGTTGCGGTGAGTGTGGAATCGTGCGTGGGTGTGGGTGTGGTGTGGGTGCGTATGCTGTGTATGCAGGACCTCGCTTGGTACCAGCCAAATCAACAGCGCGTTGCAGGGCATGGCGGTTGTGGTGAGTGTGGAATCGTGCGTGGATGTGGGTGTGGTGTGGGTGCGTATGCTGCATATGCAGGACCTCGCTTGGTACTGAGGCAGGGCGCCACGACAGCCAGTCAGACTAACAACACGCTGAACAGCAATTGCTGACCCTCTGACCACCACCTCGTTAAAAATCCCATCATTTCTTACCCATGCTGGTGTGTGTATGATAACATGGCCAATGCCCTTTGTTTAAACAGATTGCCGTGACAGGGAAACGGTTGCGTGCTGGCTCAATAGTTTGTGATTGGTGACAGGAATGTTGGGAAGCCCATCTACTTGGCACAGAACATGCTAACTCAATCAAGTTTATCCGAACTGATTCACGTGCTAGTTGCCTTCGGTTGTGCAGAACTCTCAGATGAGCATCAACAGCACCCTAGTCAAGCTATAACTCCGCACAACTGCCAGAGCTGAAGCGATGCATGTTACTTTTTTTAAATGGCATCTTGTGCCAACACACGTCTTGCCATGTCCTTAGCAGAACCCAGGGATGTGTGTTGGCAGCACTCAATGTAGCTCAAGCCGCACAACTGTCCGAGCTGAAGTGGCGCATGTTAACGGACTTTTTATGGGTCATTCGTATCAACCATGCTGTGCCGCACCCCCCTGCGCAGAACCCTTGGATAGCCATCAACGGCACCGTGATGAAGCTCAAGCCGCACAAGTGTCAGGACCAGGCCTACCAGGAGCTCCTGCAGTTACAGCAGCGAGAGGGCAAGCTCAAGCTCATGCACTTCCGGCGGGTGAAGCAGCTAGGCGCGGGAGATGTGGGGCTCGTAGACTTAGTTCAGCTCCAGGTGCGGTGGCTCGTAGATTAAGTACAGCTTCTAGGTGCGGTGGCTCATTGATTTTGTACAGCTCCAGGTGCGGTGGCTCGTAGACGTAGTGCAGCTCCAGGTGCGGTGGTTAGTACAGCTCCAGGTGCGGGGCTCGTAGATGAAGTACAACTTTAGGTGCAGTGGCAGGATGTGCTGCTCTCGGAGCAAGGAAGGGATGCGGTGAGGGTTGAGGGGTGATGATGCACCGCATGGAATGGGGCTTGTAGGCTAGGTGCGGCTATGTTTACTTGTGTTCTGGTCTGGAAGGAGGGATTGACTGGCAGCAGTGCATGGAATGGGGCTTATAGGCTAGGTGCGGCTATGCTTACTTGTGTTCTGGTCTGGAAGGAGGGATTGACTGGCAGCAGTGCATGGAATGGGGCTTGTGGGCTAGGTGCGGCTATGCTTACTTGTGTTCTGGTCTGGAAGGAGGGATTGACTGGCAGCAGTGCATGGAATGGGGCTTGTAGGCTA
>Ga0307960_1002100_pt1 | contig 11811 bp, 7 predicted proteins | sample OrgLakmetagen542_FD_201832 | JGI IMG/M metagenome (GOLD analysis project Ga0307960, IMG submission 201832) | Saline water microbial communities from Organic Lake, Antarctica - #542 | ecosystem: Environmental > Aquatic > Non-marine Saline and Alkaline > Saline | place: Antarctica: Organic Lake... | reverse complement strand
CGCCACCACATCCAAGGAGATGTCCTTCAATCCATTGCTAAAGCAATCCGCCAATCACCATCGCCCATCCACTTCTTCAAAGTAAAGTCCCATGCCGGTATTAACGGTAATGAATATGCCGACGTCCTTGCTATAAAGTCGGCCACCACCTACTCCGACATTGCAGACACCTCCATCAAAACAGCAGGTCCTGAGGGGAATCCCTTCTACAACATCCATGGCTTGCAAAAGAAGACAGAAAACAAAACAAAAAAACATAATCATACCCATACAACAAACATGGCCCATTCTCCTCCCCCAAAGCTCTGGTACCTACCAAACCACCGTGACGCCCTTCAAGCACATATGCATCTTCTCCATAAACTGGGAAATGCCAAAACTGAAGCGAACTACCATGCGTACTACCAGACCCTCATCAAGGACTGCACTGCCAATGGAGCCACTAGCAATGCTTACCTAACATCATCCAATGTCCCCTTTAAGACGAAATGTATCATTATAAAATACAGAACAGGCACCCTATATACTCAAACACATGCGGTATTGTTCAAAATCTCACTAAGTCAAACTTGCCCCCTCTGCCCACAAGTAGACAGTGCCCTGCACATCCTTTCTGGGTGCCAACACACGCAAATAAGGAACATGACCACCGAAAGACACAACTTAGCATGCCGCATGATCTTTAAGGCTATCAGAAAAACAGGCTCCTTAGGATCATGCATTGTCTCCATGGATATAGGCAGCAACGAACCGATGGCCATGCAAAATCTCCAGATTCCTGAAACAGCTGAAAGTAGAATAGTTCCCAAATGGCTCTTCCCACCCCGCTTCTCAGATAAAGACAGATTTACCTCCAGCCACCCAGATATTGTGCTGGTTACTCCCATTGCTGCAAAAACTCAAAAACAACAAATTAATGTAGGGGGGTGGGTTCTTCGGAGTGGCAGGGGGCAATTGATGGAGACTGGGAGCATCCCAGCAGCACCGCCAGCCACCAGTAGAGCCACCAACCCCAGACAGCACCGACCTAAAGACCTCAACAAGACTCGGCGTGACATCCACCTCGTCGAGATCAAGTATTGTTAGGACACCAGACCTCAGAACCAGCTGAACGCTGCAAAGGAACAGCACAAAGACCTTTGCAACATTCTCCAAGGAGTATCCGTTACTCTCCACATCATCCTTTTGGGTGTGGGCGGCACCATCTACAACACTCACACTCTGAAGCCTTTCAAGGATCTGTGTCTCGATTCTCAAAGAGTTACGAAGCTTGCCTCCAAGCTCCATGAACACTCTGTGAACTTCGCTGCTAAACTTGTCCATTCCAGACGTGCCCTTTCCAGTACTGTTATCAACTCTCTTCAGGAGTCGGTTTCACGCCAAGCCTGCAACCCTCCTGATCCCCATTGAATTTTCCTTTCCTTTTCGCGGTGGAGGAGCTTTACGGTACTCGGTACCAAAGTGGCTCCTTTTCCTTAATTATTGTGGGGAGTGGTATTCACTGCCTGCGTATTTTTTCTTTTCTTTTCTTTTAAGGAGCGTAGCTAATTTCTTGCCTGTTCTTTTTTTATTTGAAACATGGATCTTGATCACGCTTAGAAAATCTTACTTCTCAATCATCAACGTTGATCCCAACACAAGCTTAGATCAACCAGAAATTGATTGCAGTTGATTCAACCAGACCAACATAATTGGCCCAACTTCAATCTACCGCCAAGAAAGTCAACCACGTTTCTGGTTAAATTAAACAGTAAACCGATCAACAGCCCTGACAATTCCAACAAGTAGTCTAAAACAGGAGTTACAAGGAAGCAACGGTAGCCCTAAGATTGTTCTTAGGCTGTTATTCGACTTTTTGCTGGCCTCAGCCAGTAAACAAAGTAAATGTGAAGAGCAAAATTGGTCTCATCTGGTCACTGCAAAGTTAAAGACCACAGACACGCAAGCAAGCAAACCCAAAAAGTGTGCAAATTTCTCGAGAGAATAATCCGCACATTTAGCAGAAGATCTCCACAACATGTGTACAATTCACAAACATGTGCGTTGTAAGCAGACCATGCAGGCAGACTCTCCAATCAGGGGAGTAGTACTGCTGCAAGCAAATCGTATTTGAGGGAGTATTTGAGCGCCTCCTCGCGGTGGTCCCTGGAAACATGTGATTATGCACCTTCGTGTGCATCTACCCTGGGTCGGCCGGTGCCATGCAGCAGTAGTTGTGCAGCACGACAGCGTGGAGCGGTGCAGCTGACTACAGCTTGGAAAGGAACGGCTGCATTCTGTGTAAGCAGAATGGCTTTGGGCACAGAGCGTTGGGGAAGGAGCAGACCTTAGAGGGGAATGTGCAGGCATCAAAAGAGCTTGCAACCGGCGAGCAAGAACGGAACAGAGTCTGCATGGCATATCTTTTAAGGCAGAAACAACACTGGACTGGGCAAGTGCTTCTCTCTTTTTGGTGGTCATGACGTGTGGAGTGCTCAGGTTCTGCAAAAGTTGTTCAAATTTCAAAAGAGTTGAGGGTGGTTATCAATGGTTTCGATAGGTAAAAAAAGGAAGCAGAAAAGATAAGGAGCAGATGCAACCCGCCTTTTATTTCATTAATGTGGGGAGTGGTTTTTACTTCCTGCTGCATGGTTTTTCATCTTTTCACGCAGCGGCGTAAAAGGGTTGCTCGTGCAAACTTTATTGCCTTACACTGTATACTTAGGTATTAGTGCTAACAATATAGGCGCATCAAATACACATGTCTGTAAACAAAGCTCTACAAATGTTTGAAATGACAAAGCTGGTCAAGTATTCAGTTTGCCTCTGTCACTGAAGCAAATCGGTATGGATGTGAGTGAGGGACCTTAGGTTCCCTTTATTCAGCTCGATCCTTGTCTTGATCTACTAGAACCTTTGCTGCAGCAGCAGGCTGGTCGCCTTCCTTCAGGATGTTCCGCTCATACTTCCAATTAGGTTTCTGCACGACAGGCTCGACCTGAAAGTATAAGAGAAGAGGGAGTCGTCCATTTTCTAATGCACGCTCTCAACGCGAAGAGGCTTGTCACTCTGAACTTGTGGCTGCCGACTGTTTACATTCTCACCTCAGGACCTGGTTCCATTTTCTTGTTCAGGTTCAACCGCTCTACCATTTGATGTGCGGCGTCTCTTGCACGATCTGCAACAGCTGCATACAAAGACCATCCGGACAAAAAGCATTTTACAAAAATTTATACCCGGAGTGTGCACAATCCATGTACGCAGGCGCCAACATGCTAATGGGGGTGCTTGATGGAAATAACTTTATTGCGGGCAAAAAGCCATATCAACGAACAGGCTGTGCACAAAAGTGCTCGTTTATAAGATCACCTTGAACGTGGTAGCATACTTGGGATTAGGCTTTTATTTATACAACAGATTAATGGGCTTTGATCATTTACAACCTGGTATCATTTCCATGCTATTGCATGCAGCGGCTAAAGACCAGGTAGAAGTTGGCACGATTGCTGATTCTATTGCTTTATAGCTTTATAGCTTACCTGCCAGAGGGTGGATTGCGCTAGCCAGTAAAGCAGTGGAGGGACCCTGTCAATGAAAATGGTGACACAGGAGTAATAATTTCATGGTTTTACGCATACTGGTATTAGCAAGAAACTTGATTTTAAATAGAGACCTTGCAGCATTGCTTCTTATTAATAAACAATACAGACATTTTGTTTGAGCATGAGCAGATGTAAATAACTGAAGTGAAATCCTGAGTTGAATACACTGAAAAGCAACTCGCTACAGCTGTCTGTCTGTCGGTTGCTTGCACAAAGCCACGGGAAAAAAAGGTTGGTGGTAAAGTACTTCAAACAAAACCCTCAAATCAAACAAGATCCTCAAGTGAGTATTATTACCTCAGGGTGCGGATGCACGGGGGCAGTCCTCATTGCTCCAGTATACTCCTTCCAGAGCAACTCCTTTTCATTGGCAGACAAGATCTCCTTCAGACGAGCAAGCACTGGTGAAGGGAAAGGCACGCACAGCAGGCACAACTTAAGAACAAAGGTGTGCTTTTCCACAGCATGCACGTACCTGTTGTCAGCATTCACGCACCACGCACTGCTGTTTTTCTAATGAAAAATGGTCTTTTGCCCCCCCTCGTCCCTCAACCTCTTCGTGCTGCAAAATTACCTTACCTTCATTCTCCTCCTTTCCCATGTGCTGCTCCTCAAGGGTTGCAGCAATGTTTACCTAGCGAGATCACGCAATAACATAGAACAGTATCATCATTTTAAAACAAGATGCTCAAACGTCGCTCCTATTCGCGTCAAGCTCTCATTTTGACACGGCGTTTTTTTCCTCGCACCTACCTGATTGTCAAAAACTGCCCACTCTTGGTCATTTTCTGGCACATGTGTGTCTAAGTAATGCAGCTGAATTTTGGCAGCCTGCATAAAGAGACCGGAAAACATGTTTACTCTTCATTTCTGTGCCTTTCTTTGTTTCAGCGCCAGGACGTGCTAACCTCGTCATCTGCAATGAGCCCGTCGTACAAGATGCGCGAACCTGGGCCTCTGCGGTTGACAAACACTAAGGGAAGACTTGGATTTCATTGCTTGACCAAACGAGAAAGAAGGGTTGTTGGCCAGTTTGTCAAAACCCAAGACGTGTTGTCCTTGCATTTGCTCTCTCTTCCTTAGCTGCCTGCCTGACACTCGCAAGCAAATTTATCCATCAAACCTTTTGTTATCCATTGGGATGCGGTACAGTGCGGTGGGGTATAGCACACGTTCCTACAAATAGACAATATCAAATTGGTGTTGGTAAGAGGACTTAGCTGAACAAAACTTTATTTCATCTCCACCCACCTCCGCTGACGCATGCTGAGAAAGCATCTTTACGATATCTCTGCAGCAGAAAGGTATGTGCGTATTGGAATTGAAATCAGTGGCTGTGTTGCACACGTAACACCATCAGCGTTCAATGCATGAAGATCGACACAACTTGGCCACCATCAATTTGATTTGTGGGTCCCCGTCTGAGGCGACCTGTTAAAGGCACAGAAAACGACTCCTGTGGCCCATCCAAAATATACCTCTGGCGGCAGAACAGCAAGCAGAAGAGAGCAGGCGATCTGTCTGCGCATACCATTTCTCTGTAGGACTTAAACAAAGTCCTCAGCCGATCGTGGTCCATTAAGACCTCGTCAACTCCATCGTGGACAGCACCTGCAGCATGCGTAGAATGTAGTGTGAAAATAACTAGTCGCCCAAACACGTTGACACGCAAAGGACGCTGGCTCGAAGCGTTCCTCAAGTGCTTTATTCATAAGCCATTAACCCCGTTTTGCTACCCCGTGATGATGAGCTGCAGGCAGTGATTACAAGTCATCGTCACCTGCAGGCTCGAGTCCTGGTGAAGCTTTTTCTGAGTGCAGGGGATCCATTTTAAAGCTGAATCCCAGGAGCTTCAAATCTTGCTTTTTTTGGACGAAATTTAGGATGAATGGCCCGTTAATTTCTGAAATATATTTGAAAAATTTTCCCTTTCGTCTCCGTCACTCTAAAACCTACCCGGGAGTGCGGTGCCAATGGCAGCCCAACTTTGTGCAACTAAGTTCCAAGTGTTTGGAAAGGTCCAGGTAAAGTTAGCAAGCATCTTTAAGCGTTTTGTGTGCGCAACGTATTTGTGCGCTTTCATCAGCCTGGTGCTTTGCACGTGTCCTTGCTTATACAACATCACATAAACGTGGTTGTCCTGCAGGGGGTGTTTTTTAGGAACTACACTGAGAAACAAGCTATCGCGCTGGGGTTGAAGGTGGGGTTGAAGGTGCCTCGTTTAAGGCATTCGTACGAGTAGTGTGCGTGATTATTTGCCAATGTCTTTCTGCACAGGGCTACTGTTTGAACACGCCGAGAAGTACGGTGCAGGTGAGTCTGTTTGTTCAGAATAGGGCTTGTTGATTCGTAGCAGGTTGTTTCACAGCAGATTCCACACTGCCTCCTAGAAACAGAGCGTTTGTGTCATTCATAACTTGGCAGGGTGAAGTCGAGGGTCCCAAGGAGGCTGTCCAAAGCATGTGAGTAACAGATGGGTGGAGCCGTTTAGAGGGGAGTGGCAGCTCTTGGAATGAACAGATAGAACCCAACACTTGTAGTGGCGAACAGCTAGCAGCTAGCAGGAGGGGCTACTAGGTAGGCCTAAACCAAGCAACCCCTATTGGTTGTACCAAACAACCCCACACACACCATGCCAACAATAAACAGAAATTCCGAAAGGGGTCAGCGGGTGGGTGTGAAGGCACCCAGACCCGCACCTTGAGCGTTGGTGCTGATATTGTACAGCAGTGCAAAACAGAGTTTATGGGTGCAGATGCATATAAATTGTGCGTCATATTTTGCAATCTTGCGGTGACAGTTGAGGTTAAGATCGGTCTGCCTTAAAGTCATAACAGATGGTTCCCATCTCTTTGGCAAAGATGATTTTCATTTATATACTACTTTTGTGTACCCTTGTCTGTTTAGGATTGCAGCAAAGCTGTTGTCTGGGGCTTTACGTTTTGAAGTTAAGGGTCAGCTCAAAAATTTTCACACAGAATCTCAAGTTGAGCATGTGAAGGTCCCACTGTTTTGGGTACCCTACCGTGTAACCTTTCATGCTGAGCAAGCTGCTCAAGGTCTGAAATGTGGTAGCCCAAGAGGAGCGCACAGTGCTCAACGAAAACAATAAGATGGCCTCAGGGTGAGGAGAGGTGTAATGTCATTAATGAGCTTGGAAGCTACCAAGGCTGCAGTGTCCATGGGGAAAGCCGTCGTGGCCCTGCTGTGCTGCTTTTTGACCAGCGCCACCCACATCAGTGCAAGCTACTGGTTGGCAACAAATGGCCGCCCTTCAAAAAAGGCTTACACTATCAGCACACTTGTCATATTTGCATATTTGCGGCGATGTATGTCATACCATCATGTTGATAATATAACCAAATGGAGGGACATGATATTCCTCTATTTGAGTATGCTGGCGACTTGAGAGTGTGAGAAGTGCGCTGCTGACGCAGGAGCAAATAGGGAATTTACGTTCAAGCCCCAAAGATAAATATGCTACTGAGCTTTTAAGCTGCTTAATAAATTTCCAGCCGCTGCTTTCGTGCACTTTATCTGGAACTTAATGCTTTTGTGTGACGCCAATTAAAATGCAAAAGCTTTGTTCGTTGCCTTAATTAAATATAAGGTTTCATGCCTGAACTGTGTGCACAGGAAGCGCTGGCTCAGTCATGAGGGCTCGCCCAAGTGAGTATGATCGTGGCGTGGTATGACGTGATGTGCTGAAGTAAACAATCTTCATTGCGACGAATCTTGCTTGATCAATCTTTTATACAAGGTTACAAAATTGAAGATTAAGCCATCTATCATTTATACAGACAAAGACATCGCCGCACTAATTTTAATTAAAACCCTTCCAGGTCCGTCATTGAGAGAGTGGAGTTTGAGGACCGTGACATCGAATCGTACACCTACCCTACATTCGAAGTGCGGCGATGAATTGGCTTAAGTGGGAACACCTGCATTGACTGTATACCTAGGGACTGTTGGTTTGTGCACAAACAAGGATTGGCAGTTTTTCTTATGCTTAAATAAACAAGGCTTCTTACTACCTGGCAAGAATGTGGAATGAAAGCAATGACCGCATAGTTCTTATGGTCCTTAGTTATTCGTTCAGTTGATAGGAATTGTTAGCCACCTAGAACTCCATGCAACACGGGGAATATATTGACTGGGCCTTATTTTATAGACGTCTTGATCCAAGACAGAAGGCTGCAGTTATGAAACGGGTCAGTAAATAATTGGTGTAGGCTGTCTGTGCATGGCTTTCCTTTCCATGTCATGCTAAATCAGTGGCATGGACGAATCGTGTGATTTGGTTAGTTGGTTTTTCAGTTGAGGTTATTTTGCCTAGTCTCGTTCAATAAGCTGGAGAAGCCAGAGTATTGAAGATGGCATTTTCTGGTTTTGATATTGCGGTATTAAATTAGCTCAGTAAACTACTCAATGCTCAGCCAGATGGTTGCGTTTGCTTCCCAGCCCTGGGGAGGAAAGGCACGGCAGTCGACTAGAGTGTGTGTGTTTATAGTATATGTCAGTGTGTCAAGCAAGTCGGATTTGAGAAACAGCAGAGAAGGAGAATTGCCAGCCAAAAGTGCAGTTCCCAGCCTTTGCTCAAGTGAGACTCGACCCTGGCTTAGACTTGCAATCCATGCTCAAGTAGAAAATAATTCGTCGTGACATCCACCCATATTTTTAAATTTGCCTGATGTATCCAGCCCAATCATCATCACGATAAAGGGTAAGACCCAGCAAGTAACTACAACTGTGTTTGTCTCCTCCAGCTTGTGATTAAGGGGCTAGTCCAAACAACCCAAGCCGAAAACCGACAAATTGCTGTCACACGATTCGTTGCTGCCACTAATTAGGCAAGGCAGACACCGTAAGAAGAGACGTAAAATACTTTCGTTCAGATGCCTGCTGGACAGCTCAATTGCTGAGCGCTTTTCAGGGACTGCGTGGGTGTGAGTTGTATGTACGAGCTGTTCAAACTGGGCATGCTATTACCATGCAAGAGTTTACTGCAGATTTCAAGCATAGGATGAGAGGTGTTTGGAGAGACGCTGAGTTGGTGGACCCAACACGCACAACAACAAACTGGCCACCTATCATTCTTGGTTTGCCATCCCTTTTTCTAGAAATAAGCGTATGCCGATTAATGTACCACGGTATCTCCATCTTGATCTGTTCAAACATGTTATGCGCAACATAAGTAGATTCCGCTTGCGTGCGCATACTTTGAAAGTTGAGGCAGCAGCGTGGCATGAAATGGTTCTTGCGTATGTGACCAATGTCCTGGTGACGATGAACATGTTCAGAACGAGGTGCATGCTCTTTTAATTTGCCAAGACCATCGAGTTTGTGAGCTGAGGAAACACTTTTCCTTTCTGTTTTCACCTTTTTTTGAGGACTTTTCAGCTGCCCGACCCTTTTTGCTGCATCAGGTCAACAACCAACTTGTTCATGATTTCCTTTCTCAACAAAACAATAGACTTTTACTTTTTCTTTCTGAGCTTATAGATTTATTTGTGGCTGGCCGAGACCAGTCAGCAGCCGATCAGCCAAACAACCTGGCTGAAGGTCACCCCCCATTGTAACCATTGACGCAAAATAAAGTACCGGGTGGAAAAACGTAGCAAGCAGTAAACCTTACTCTAATCCCTTACAGTAATCCGGAGAAGAGCCAATAACTGATCAGCCAAACAACCTGGCTGAAGGTCACCCCCCATTGTAACCATTGTAACCAATAATTGAGGGGGGTTGTGTGCAAAAGTGGGGCTTGTTTCAATTGATATAGTGTATACTAAGCTTAATTTATAGTGTTTGTGAGGGGGGAAGCGTTTACAAAGGAGGCAAACAACAGCCATGTCTGTAAGGTAGATGGACCTCTTTTGCCGGGCTCAGCCAGCAACAAACTTAACATAAGATGCTAAGCCGCAGGGTATAATTGGGGAGGGTATAATTCAGCCAACGCGAAGATGAAAAGAAGGGTTAAATTGAAAAGGAATTTAAGCCAAATGCCAAAAGCCACCTTCGTTGTGTAAAAGGAAGGTAAGTACACAATTACAATTAGGGTAAAAGAAGAACCTGATCAGAAAAAAAGAGAAAATAAGGGGCTCATAAAGAAGAGGTACAAGACAGTAAGGTCGGCGAAGCCACGTAAATGCCAATAGTGCGACCATCTTCAGAGGTTCTTTCACAGCAGCCTTAAGTCTGGAGTAACAAGGTTAACAAAGTTTACCAAAAAAGCCTTAAGTCAGGAGTAACAACGGTGTTGCTCAAAGACTCCAGCAAAAATCTTAAAACCTGTCAACTGAGTACACTGGTTGCTGCAACAAATATGGGGCTACCACCTATGGCACGCATTTTCATCCAGGGTCTTACTCTAGACTGGGTAGAAATGCTTTTAAGGTGTGCATAACACATTTGCAAGAGCAGCAGCGCCTAGGGAGACAAATGCCCCCTCCAGACAAACACTATTGTTTTGGTCACAGCAATAAACTTGCATTCAATACTGCCACATTAAACTATTCCTTTGCTGGCCCTCCCTCTCCGTCGCTATCAATTACCAAGGTCACCGGCTGCACAGCAATGTACAAGTTGGGTTGCACGAAAGGAAAGAGACTGCTTGCTCGTAAGTTCTTTGTTGGGGTGGCATGATGCAGGTACGTACATGGACTGATATTTTTGCAGGGGCTACTACATTTCTAGCGATCTTGGTTAAAAATAAACGGTTGACTGTGCGCAACAAAGACTCGTCGTATCAGGCAGTTAAGCCTTTCTAGAAACAAAGAAACTCAGATCCATGTCTACTCACCCCATCATTACATAAAGACACATCCATCATGGCACCTGTGTGAACAACCATCGGTATTTCACGCAGCGTGATGAAAAGGAACAGATCCTGGTATCAGTAGCAAACAGTTAGGATTCAAAAGTCCTCAAGAATCAGTAGCTAGGAACTTATGACGAGCGGCGTACCGAAAATCCCGTCTTTCACTCTGTCTGCTACATACTCCTGCCGCAACTGCTCCACAAAGGCCTGGGAGAAGACAGAAATCAGTAGGTTTATTAGTCACAACCATACATGTCTACGTGATTGTGTATGTACGAAGTCTGGAGTTGCTACAATTTGCAATGGCCGTGCACAGTCTGTACGCACGATTCTGGCCAACCCAGCAGCTTGCTTGAAAACGATTGAGTAAGGAAACAGAGCCACACACACAGGCGCACACACAGGTGCACACACACCGGCACAGGAGCACACACACGGGCACAGGTGCACACACACGGGCACAGGCGCACACACACACACACACAGAGCCTTCACGTTGTCTCTGCTGGCACCTGATAGAACTCCTTTGCTACTACAGGGGGCATTGCGGCTGAGAAGTCGGGCTTGGGCTTCTTCGTTTTTGCATATAAAGTGAACTGTGGGAAAGAAGCAAGGAGTGGTGCGTTAATGGCAAGTGTTGCTGCTTCACTGGGATTCCCATCACACAAAAATCGAAAGTCATACCTACTTTGCAAGAACTGCTTCTTTTGGAGCAGCAGAAAAAAAAACTGCAAGCCAAAGTCCTTCAATCAAAGATGGTTCAAACAAGGAATGCAGCCTCACGTACTTGGGAAACTAGCAAAATTTCACGACCTTCACCTGCAGTCACCTGCGTTAAAGCAAGGATGTAAGCTTGAAAGTCAGAGCGCAGAGAGAATAGTTAAGGCCTCGAATATGAATATGCTTACGTACATCTTCATCCCACTGCTTCCCACTTTCTTTATTTGGCCATACACGTGCCTTCAATAGCTTCTTACATCTGCGCACATGCAAAGCATATAACTTGTCGTGTATAGATAGTAATGACAAGATTGCACCGCCGCAGGATACATGTGGCGCACATAAAATCCGCATCCTTTTTTGTGTCTCCCGCTTTAAGGCCAATCAGGCATAGCAAACCCGATTTGATTGAAGAGACTGGCTCACCATGCACCTGGAGGGAACAAAGTGTTGGCAAGAGCACACTCTAGCTAAGATGTGCGTGCATGTGTGCGTGTATGTGTGTGTTGTGTGTTGTGTGTATGTGTGTGTTGTGTGTTGTGTGTGTGTGTGCGTGCATGTGTGCACGTGTGCGTGTATGTGTGTGTTGTGTGTTGTGTGTTGTATGTTGTGTGTGTGTGTGTGTGTGTGTGTGTGTGTGTGTGTGTGTGTGTGTGTGTGTGTGTGTGTGTGTGTGTGTGTGTGTGTGTGTGT
>Ga0307960_1002099_pt1:0-7500 | contig 11812 bp, 10 predicted proteins | sample OrgLakmetagen542_FD_201832 | JGI IMG/M metagenome (GOLD analysis project Ga0307960, IMG submission 201832) | Saline water microbial communities from Organic Lake, Antarctica - #542 | ecosystem: Environmental > Aquatic > Non-marine Saline and Alkaline > Saline | place: Antarctica: Organic... | reverse complement strand
AAAAATACAGTTTCTAGCCCAGTTGCCGTGTAGAAGGAGCTCCAGTTTTGAAACTGGGGCTTTTCCAGTTGGTGTGTACACCAAGGGTATAAACTGGCAGTTGCAACTGGCAGCTGGCACCCCTCCCTCCCCGGGACTAAAACTGCCAACTTTGCCAACTTTGCCAACTGTGAAGTCTACAGTTGCAACTGGCAACTGGCAGTTGATCAACTGGCACCTGTGCTACCTCCTCGTCTCCCTCCCCAGGACTCAAAAACTGCCAACTTTGCCAACTGTGAAGTCTACAGCTGCAACTGGAAACTGGCAGTTGATCAACTGGCAACTGTGCTACCTCCTCGTCTCCCTCCCCGGGACTCAAAAACTGCCAACTTTGCCAACTTTGCCAACTGTGAAGTCTACAGTTGCAACTGGCAACTGGCACTTGACCAACTGGCACCTGTGCTACCTCCTCGTCTCCCTCCCCGGGACTCAAAAACTGTCAACTTTGCCAACTGTGAAGTTTACAGTTGCAACTGGCAACTGGCAGTTGACCAACTGGCAATTGTGCTACCTCCTCGTCTCCCTCCCCGGGACTCAGAAACTGCCAACTTTGCCAACTTTACCAACTGTGAAGTCTACAGTTGCAACTGGCAACTGGAAACCCTAATCCTAAACCCTAACCCTAATCCCTAACCCTAATCCCTAATCCCTAATCCCTAATCCCTAATCCTTAATCCCTTCCTACCCTACCCTAATAACCCCTAATCCCTACCCTGCCTACCCTGCCCTACGCCTACCCTAATAGAAAGCCTCACCAGTTGCCGGTTGGCCAACTGCCAGTTGCCAGCTGCAACTTTGTACTTTCACAGTTGGCAAAGTTGGTAAAGTTGGCAGTTTTTGTGGCCGAGGGGGAAATGAGGACCGCCTCACAGTTGCCAGTTGGCCATCTGCCAGTTGCCAGATGCAACTTTGTACTTTTACAGTTAGCAAAGTTGGCAAAGTTGGCAGAGTTGGTAAAGTTGGCAGTTTTTGTGGCTGAGGGGGAAGTGAGGACCGCCTCACAGTTGCCACAGGTGGCCAACTGCCAGTTGCCAGTTGCGACTTTGTACTTTGACAGTTGGCAAAGTTGGTAAAGTTGGCAGCTTTTGTGGCCGAGGGGGAAGTGAAGACCGCCTCACAGTTGCCAGTTGGCCAACTGCCATTTGCCAGTTGCAACTGTAGACTGCCCAGTTGGCAAAGTTGGCAAAGTTGCACTTGGGCGTTCCTAGATCCACCAGTTTTAGAAATAAACTGGCATTGTACAGTTGGCAAGGCTGGTATAGTTTAGTTGTTCAAAGCTTCAATTTTCAAACGCTACTCATTTTATCCTCCATTGTAATTTTAGAAAGGATCCGTCATTGCAAATACAGATTTCCGTGTGCCTTCCTCACCAAGCCCAATGGTTGAAATACAAACAAAAAATAATAAAAACTATCATACCATAAGCTAGGTCTGGTGTCAAACGCCCGTTTACGACAAGACTGTCCCTTTATCTATTTCTACCACACAGGTATGGAGAAATAGACATAGGGTTCAAATATGACCCAGCATCAATTAATTAAGTAGATGGCTTCCTAAGAAAAGTGCTTACTAATACTACCAGTGTAGAGCGTACAATAGCCAAGTGGCGGCAGGAGGCTTAGCTAACGTCGTATTTCAAACACCATGTGCTGTGGGTGGAGGATGGCACACACATGCCGTACTACACAAAAGAGGTGGAGTTCATGGAATCCTGCATGCTGTACTGCACAAAAAGCTTGGTGGAACTCATGGAGGCCTGATCGGATCACATTGGACATGGTGACGTTATGCATTCCTTGGCGTACGTACAGGGCTATGAATCTGCCCTGATCACATGTCACGTTAACACATCAGCACGTCAACGTGTCAGAGCAGATTTCACAAAGAAAAACCGTTATAATAAGGGGCGAACAGCACAGCCGGCAAGCGAACAGCACAACAGTTCAGTCCAGCAGCATTGCCAGCAGCAGCCACAACAGCAGCTCCAGTAGCCACAACAGCAGCTTCAGCAGCCACAACAGCAGCTCCAGAAGCCACAACACCAGCGCCAGCGCTAGCGCCACTACCAGCGGGAGGAAGCATCATCGTGGCTTAGCCTTCGCTATTTGATCACCCTCCCTCTCGAGGGGAGGGTGCGTGATCAGAGAGCCTGCTGATGAGGTATCGTAAGAATTGGACTTGATTCATCAGCAGGCTCGGTGATCTGGTTTTCATCTCCTCCTCTGATGCAGCCCTCTCAACCTGCCGCACCGTAAAGCTTAACGTCAGGGTGAGCTACAAAAGATGCATCATGCCAAGAACGTCCATGGTTTGCCAACAAGGAAACTTTTCGGTCAAACAATGCTGCTGTCTCACAGCAGAAGATTAGTGCGCCAAAACTGGGAGGCGCTTCTTCTTGTCCACTACCTTCCTACACCACGCTCCATCTAACATTTCAAGCAGCTGACTCAGCTGCTTGAAATGTTAAATGGCACCGGCTTAGGCAGCATTGGGCATGATGGGTGCCTATGCGCCAACTCAGAAGGGTAGGTCACATGAGCGAGTTTAGTTCAACATTGCATTAGTCAAGGGCTTTGAGCACCATTCCTTGTGCGTTGAGTTTTGTAGCAACATGTGTGTTAAAACACGCATAACTACAAAGTACTAAATGCCATAACGTGGCCAACGTGGCCAGATCGTGGCCAAATCATCTTAATTCTAATTTGCTGTGGTCTCAATCATGCAAAGTTCAGCAATCATCCAGCATTATCACGGCACACGTGGAGGAAATGACATGTGCACTCAGAACAAAGTTAGTCGTGATGACATCCTGCCTCCCCTTTTGCTTTTGTAGCAAGTAAGGCACTCAACACCTCACACTCAAGCGTTCCCAACTGGACAGTGCTTTCTGTTTTGGTGGACGAAGATGGCTTTCACGAAAGGGTGCTCGCGGTGCACCCCTTTGTGAAAGCCATCTTCGTGGAGGTGGTGAGGAAGGCATGTGGTGATTGATGTGTGGGGGGCAGATGTTATCCACGCAGAGATCTGAATTTTTAGTCGACGTAGCTACCTCCCTGCCCTGCAGCATGTAGATCAGACGCAAATAAATCCCTGCCCTGCACCATAATCAGAACAGCCATATCGTGACGTTATTTACTTTGCTGCTGCAATGCACTTATCGTGCTATAGCATCCATCATTACCTGACTAGCTAGTCAGTTTGTTGATTGATGCGCTAATACTGATTTCCGTTTGCAGGAGGAGCTCGCTGGTGGTGCGGCTTCTGCTGCTCCTTGTGCTGTACCCGAGGCTGAGCCAATGGAGGTGGAGGAGGTGAGGAGGTAGCATGGTGGTGATTGAGGGCTCCATCACTTGCCAAAAAACTAAACGCTGATCAACATTTAACAGCCATGCAACCCAGGACCAGGACGAGGTTATGGAAAATAAGGAAGTGAGTTTATGTTATACACAACAAGTATAAAGCTTAGCCGTAACCAACATTTATATGTCAATGTCTTTGCAGGGCAGTGAGTTGTTGCCGAGTGTTCTGGTTGATGGCCTCATGGCCTCCCTCCCGATACTATGCAAGGCTACGGCTTGCTTGGAGGTGGCACGGCCTTGTTATTTGTTAACAAAGCTGTTGCCTGTCTCGTTCTCGGATAACAACGAGCACTAAGACAGGCAACAGCTTTGTGGGCTCCATCTCTACCTCAGGCTCCATCTCTGGGTACGCGCCAAACAATAATAATAAGATGCACAAGTATCAAGGCAATTTTTGATGTGCAAACAAGTGTGCTTGCATGAGCAGGTCCAGACAGTTGAGCACGGCGTGTTAGAAGCATGCATTTTATTAAGCCTGACTCTAACTCTTTCTCTTTTTCCTGCTTCTCGCAATGCAACTAGAACAGAAATTGCAGCAAACTTGATGAGATGAGACAGCGCACACACACACACACACGCGCGCGCGCACGCGCACACACACACACACACATACACACACACATACACACACACACACACACACATGCTACACAAATCGTGTGCGCCCGTAATCATTATGTGCAACAGCGCACTTTGTAGTTGGTAATATGTCTGATATCATATATATATAACCAAATACAAGGTGCGCGCTGAGATCCACGGTCAATACCTCCTTGGCCCCCCTGCCCTTATCAGCTGGCACCCCAGTACATATAGGGTGGTGGACTCCAGTAGGGGGGGTGGACTCCAGTTCATTGACACCTTGGTTGCGTAACCAAGGTGTCAACGAACTGGAGCACCTAACCACACACACACACACGAGGACAAGCACACATGCGCACACACACACATACACCCACGCACGCACAAACACAAGCACGCATATACATGTGATGGTGCCTCTTGTTGGCCTTTAGATTTCGTAATTGCTGCTACCTGTATTTCTTTGTGGAACGAAAAGACTATGTAGGCAGTGCAATATTTAATCCCTACATCAATTATGGAACAATAGTACACATACATTGGTCAAAGGGAGTCCCCTTCACCAAGTATTATAAGAAGAAACTTCTGGGGGGTTTTGGTCTTACGAGGTACAGGAAGCGTGCTGCCCGCTTCTACAGCTAGAAATATAGGAGGATGCTGCTGCAAGAACTGATTGCTCTGTTGACTCCAGTCAATGTTATTAACACTTCAGGACTTTCCCGTACCACTTTCAGGTAAGAGTTACCACGTAATATCTGGAGGGTTACTGGCTTTCAGATTCTTAATCAGTACTTTCAACAGCGCGCTTGATTTAAATATTTAGATTCACATAAGTGTCACTTACGTGCTCTAGCATTACCTCATACATGGGATTTCTGTCTCTGTACATGAAGGTTTCAGGAAGTTCCAACAGATATCTTGCATCACCCATAAGGTTTTTTATACCGTACCACCTTACCGTACTCACCCCAAGTAAGTAACGGTTTTTGCCCTCCGGCGTGATAAGAACGGTATTGTAAAATATATATTTATCCAAAGGCTCCGGGGTTTCCGGGGTTTGGCGAAAGCAAAATTTGGTGGGTGGCTGAACACGCATATACACACACACTTGTACAGGCATGGGCTGGGCTAAATGCCCACCAGGGTTGGTGCAGGGAAGGCTAAAATATTTATTTACAGGGTCCGGGGTTACCTTTAATATTCCTGAAATTTGGGTACCGGGGTGAGTGCAGCAAGGTACGGTAGCTGTAGAAGTCTGTATACACCTGCCATGCCTTTTCACACAAGACTTGCTGATGATGACTTGCACACGACCTAGGGTTCCCCAAGCGCAGCGCCACTCTTTTTTGGGAGTGGTTTTTCACTGCCTGCGTTTTTTTCCCCTTTCATTCCACAGTGGCATGATGAAATCAGAAAGTGACTCTAGTTGAACCTGTATGACACCAGTGGACCCACAACGTACAAGAAACAAGAGAAATAGTAAGGAAGGTGCTGCCTGGTGCAGCAGAAATGGCATCAAACCTGCCGTCTTGCTTACGACACAAGCATGCCGTTCAGATGCATTTTAAACTACTCAGAGTCAGAGGAGAAGTCATAGATCTGCTGTATGATACTAGGCAAATGTTCTTCGCCCATTCATAATTCCAACATTTCGCAAGAGTGATTATTTGTCACAACAAATAGATCACTCTTACGGATGAGAAATGCTGTGCATGGCGGTGACAACTTGCTGTGAAGGTGGGCCTTGGATGTGAAGGTGGGCCTTGGATGTGAAGGTGGGCCTTGGATGTGAAGGTGGGCCTTGGATGTGAAGGTGGGCCTTGGATGTGAAGGTGGGCCTTGGATGTGAAGGTGGGCCTTGGATGTGAAGGTGGGCCTTGGATGTGAAGAATCAGGAGTGTGAAAGGGGCTGTCAGGCAACTTTTGGTGTGGTGTTACTGAGTGCGTCTGCCTTTTATATTTCACCAACACCCGCATTTAGACCTTTTCAAAAACGCAGGGGGCGTGTTGGCTTTCTACTTTCTTAGTTTCCTGAATTGAATTAGGTTCATCTAGAAAAGATGTCAGCATAATGATGGAAAAGGTGTCACTTCTAAGATCCGTTTGTTGCATGAGCGTGAACTGTTCCGTCTGTTGAGCAAGAACTGTTGACAGAGCAAGCAACGGAGCTGTGAAAAGAGACTAGGGCGTCTGCTTTCGTCTTTAACTCATCCCCATCTGTCTCTGTCTTCTCCCAGCTTTTACTAGCTGCTTTTGTGCGATCAGCAGCTGGCAAGGTTCTTATTGCTGCTTTGCATTATCCCAGACATGTATGTATTATAGTTGCCCTGGGCATCTATCATACATACATGGCTACATTTGCTTTGAGGCGGACTGCCTACACTACTGTGGGGGCAAGGGGGGAGCTTGGACAGGACTGTGCCAGGAACAAGCTGTGGTGCAATCGTCCTGCCTACCGATTTCGTAAGTGCAAGCTTGCATCTCGTCATTGTGAGTGTGCTGCATTGGGCTTGCAATGTTGGTGGCAATTATAGGCGCAGCCAATACTCAGCAGCAATCGCCCATGCATGCCTCAGCACCACATTGATATGTATTAATATAAAGCATAAATACTTGGAGTGCTTGCACCAGGCGCACACGCCATACAGCAATACAACACTAGCAGCAGTTTTTATGGTACAGCCATGCACACGCCCCACGTCCCCACCACCTTGACCACGTTGCTGTAGGTGTCAGGCTTGGTTGGTTCTTTTCTTGTACTGTCCTTTGTGTCGCACAGCTCATTTATGAAGGTGTTATAACATTTCAAGCTTATTATGTTTTGCACGCATGTTTGCACACGCACTTGTGCTTTTAAACGCGCACGTGCGTTCGTGCGTGACTGAGCATGTGAATGCAATTCTAGGCTCACGCCCTCCGCATGAGCCGCAGGCAAGGCCGCTGCGGACTGAGGTCCGCAAGTGGCGCATTGTGCGATGCAGAGAGGTGCAGGCAGAATGGGAGGAGGGGGAAGAGACTGTGGCAGAGGAGGAAGGGGCAAAGTACGTTGAGGAAGAGGAAGAGGAGGAGGAGGAGGAGGAGGGTTGCAGGAGTACCTCCGTCTGTCTGCATCCCATGTATATCTAGGGGCAGCCCTCTTTGATGCAGAGTTAACGCCTCTTTTGTTCCTGGGTGTGTTTTTGGTAGGCTGTAGAACAGCAAGCTGGGTCAACTAGGTTTTTATTTTTGTAATGTTTTGCTTTTGGCTTGGCTGTTGATATTCACTCTCGCCGAGTCTATTTTTTTAATTTTGCGCACAGCTCATATTACTAGTGTAGTGTTATTAGTGATGTGTTAAGGTCATTGCAGTGAAAGACGAATGTGTTGTTACACAATGTACCCTGTTTCATGCATGGTCATTAGAAAATCCATTAGAAAATTAGGGCAATGGTTACAATGGGGAGTATGTAAACCCTAACCATAAAAATAGGCCAAAACAACCTAACATACCGTATGATCAATAATGTTAACAACAAACACT
>Ga0307960_1002098_pt1 | contig 11813 bp, 15 predicted proteins | sample OrgLakmetagen542_FD_201832 | JGI IMG/M metagenome (GOLD analysis project Ga0307960, IMG submission 201832) | Saline water microbial communities from Organic Lake, Antarctica - #542 | ecosystem: Environmental > Aquatic > Non-marine Saline and Alkaline > Saline | place: Antarctica: Organic Lake... | reverse complement strand
TGTGTGTGTGTGTGTGTGCGTGTGTTCATGTGTATTTAGTGTGTGTGCTTGCGTGTGCGTGCATGTGTGCGTGCATGTGTGTGTATAACTAACTGACCTGCACCTGTGTCGTCTCACACAAGGTGAACGAACAACTTGACACCTTGAAATATTTCTCAGCGGGGATTTTTGACAAGTACTAGATGTATGTCCATATGCTAAATGATGAGTAAAAAATTTATATATGTAACGAGTCCATAACAATCCGTGTTCACCTGTTCACCACTGACAGCTGCTACCTGTGGACCGACATAATACCTCTGCTGAGCACCCAATGGTAATGCACATCTCCCTTAAGCTCTTTTAGCTGTAGCATCTCACTTCACACGCCTGGTGGTCCAAATCTGGCATTTGAACACTGAAGTTACTTCCCCCTCACTTCCCCCTTGGCTGTCTTTCCTCGCAGAGACGCATAGTAGACCCATAGTAAACCTATATAACATGCCGGGAACTTCAATGGCTGGCCTCAGCAAAGCAAGCGCACTTCCCGCTCTTGAGCGAGCGCACCCTGTCAAGGCTACGGTCCTCAGTCATTCTCGTGCCCCTCGTGCCTTTCTCTTGTGCAACAGCGGTAGTACCAGCAGCACTGGCAGAGCCAGCAGTCTAAGGGTCCCACAAGCCTTGAGTGTGCGCAACAGCTTCAGCAGCAGCCACGAAAGAGATGGCGGTGTACGCTGCAACAGTGCAGCTGGCGGTGCGACTCCGTTGCCTGAGGAAAAGAAGAAAGAGAGCTTTCTGGAGGTATTTGCATCCCTTGTGTGAATGATTCCAAGTGTGCCAGACTTACTCCTTTTTGAAACAGACGTTGTACCTGTCACATGCTTCTTGCCCATTTGCACGGGGCAGTGCTGCAGCACGCCTGGTCAACCCATCCAGTCGTAGTGCACCATGTGCTTTGTGCTGCGTCAGAGCGCAGCCATGGAACGAGCTTTTAGCGCCCTTTCCTTTTTTTCCACTTTCGCACAGGCCATACGCAATGCATACGGACGGTTCACCAAAGTGGCGGGCAAATTCATGCCTGTGAGTATTTGCGTCGCAAGTACTTTGTAACTTGTGCCGGTTACAATTGTGGTGTGCCCTTTTGTGTGTTGTGTGTTGCATGCACAAGTATGTCGTGCCATGTATTGTGTGCAAGCGCAAAGCCATGAGCTAGCTCACCTCGGGCAGCCTTCCTTGCAAGTGTTATTGAGCAAGAAAATAAGTATTCAAGGTGTTTTCCCAAAGCATTATCAGCACTGGCGTGTTCATACAGACACACAAACACAAACACACACACAAACACAAACACCCGTGCTAATCTAGCATGCCTCGACCAACATTCACAGATGCACATATACACATAAATACTCACAAATCGACACACACACACGCACATGCTCACACACACACACACACTCACACACACAAACAGGAAGAAACTCACATGCCTTAACCAAAAATATAAACACACACCACATAAATACACACATGCACACACATCCGCACGCACACACGCACACACACAACACACATAGACATACACACATGTAAACGCGCGTGCCTCAACCAAAATTTGCAGATGGTCTGTCTCTTCTTCTTCCTCTCCTTCGTTAATACCATCCTCGACAGCCTGAAGGACACCCTAGTGATCACTGCAAGCGGAGGCGGGGCCCAGGTACGTACGCTACCTTACGCGATCGAAATTAGGCGCGAATACGTGGGCACATGGGCACGTAGTTGTTTTTATATGTGTGTCTTTATTCCATGGATAAGGCACCACAACCACTCGCGCTTGTTCCTCGTTTGTTATGAGCGCACAAAGCACATAGTATGCGTTTGGGATGAGGGACGGTTTACGCAGCAAAAGAAGGGTGCTGCACGTGAGCACGCATATGTAAGGTGAAAAGTGACGTATCCAAGCCATCAGTCACGCAATGACTGCTGGGCCGTGCCACCGTGTACTCACTACACACACCCATATTTACAACTACCATTACCACCATCACCACCATTACCACCATCACCACCATAACCACCACCACCATAACCACCACCACCACCACCACCACCACCACCACCACCAACAACAACAACAACAACAACAACAACAACACGCCACCAACTAAGCTAACGCTTGTGTGCTTGGTGCCCCTTCAGGTCATTCCTTACTTAACGGTGTACGCTGTGCTGCCCTCCTCAATCATCTTCTTGGTTGCGTACTCGCTTGCAAGCCAACGCCTGACGCGCGGGTGCGTGTGTGCGTAGTGTGTGTCCGTCTGTGTATGTGTGTGTGCACGTGTGCGTGCGTGTGTGTAGTGTGTGTATTCGGGTGTGTATACTGACAGCAGCTGAAAGGTCTCAGATTGGTGTGCCTTGAGAGTTTCAGCAACTATATATACAAAGCACGCTTTCTAGCAACGTCTCTCACGCGTTGCCAGGTGCCAGAGAGGTGGGGCATTTTGCATGGATGAGTGTGGTTGGACCACAGGTGCTTTCTTTGCTGAGGCATCGCTGCCTGAGTAGTGTCCTGCTGTTCCTCCTCTTGGCTGTGTTGTGATCATAGAAGCTGAGACTCAGGGGTTACTTCCAGGAGGGGACGGGCAGGCATGCATGTGGTGTGTGTGTACCAGGGATAGGTTTGGGCTAACCCTACGTATATACGCTCGTTTGGGCAGGGGTTTCCGCATTATGTGGCTGCATACAGTTTACATGCACGGCTCCTGCCAACCTTATAACATGTGAGACACAAGATGTGCGCACGTGTCCATCGCTTAGAGACACATGTGATGGGCTGGCACACATAGTTGGTTGGCTGGCACACATAGTTGGAAGGCTGCCCAGAACCATATGTTTTTAGCACGCATCGTTGGAAGGCTGCCCAGAACCATACATGTGATGGGCTGGCACACAAAGTCGAAAGGCTGCCCAGAACCATACATGTATGGAGTTTGTAGCACGAGTCTCCTCCGAAATGTGCGGTAAAACACAGCGTAATAAGAAAGGCTACATGTGAATGAACGGCTGAGGCCCAAACCACGCCTGTTCATAGCCTCTCAAAGAGCAGCTGGGACACCCGCTAATGTTTCAGCAAGGCTTCAGAGTTCACCATCTGTTTTTCATAATCCATTTCAGTGGGCACTCGCCTGATCACTCATAAACTCATAAAGCAGTGTTGGCTTGCCACTCGGGGCTGTTATGTGGTGTGACTCTTTATTCCTTGCAAGCAGCTTCCTCTTCTCAATCCTAAATTTGCTGTCCTGCGTCTCACTTAATCTGAACTAGGAAGTTTGCCAGGATGATGTCATCAGACGTGTAGCGCATTGCCATTACAATACGTGTAGCTCATTGCCATTACAATACGTGTAGCTCATTGCCACTACAATATGTGTAGCTCATTGCCATTACAATATGTGTAGCTCATTGCCATTACAATATGTGTACTCTTTACAACTTCCTAATAACCGGCAGTAAAAGAAATTCAAGGAGCGGAACAGAGCCTGCTGCGGGGGAGATGCATGAATTAGTATGAAGTACACACTGAATGTGTTCTGTGTGTGTGTGAGAGAGAGAGAGAGAGAGAGAGAGAGAGTTGTGTGTGTGTGTGTGTGAGTGTGTAGAGGCATGGCAAAATGTATAGAGGCTCAGGCTGCAGTCATGCTGAACCATTCTCCGAGACTTCTCATGTCTTACTTGAACAACCCATCTATTTGCCCACTCTTTGTCACACAACTCCCGCAGGCAGCTGTTCAACGTCATCATCATGATCTTCATGAGCTTCTTTGCGTTCTTTGCGTTCTTCATGTACCCCAACCACCACACACTGCACCCTCACGACGTGGCAGATGCCCTGGCGGAGGTGAGGTCGTGTGTACGTGTGTATGTGTGTGTGTGTGTTGTGGGGGGGCGCACGCACATGTTGAGCTTGCTGTTTGTGAAATGGTAGAACCTTTGGTGTGATAGAGAAATGCATATGATGCTGGCACCTGGTGTAGGCACCTGTGTGCTCTGTTCATGTATGAATTCTGAACTACTGTCATTTCGACCTCCGGCAAATTTGCACGAGGCCAGAGCTCAGTAAGTGAGAGGCGCGTGCATGAGAAAGCACGTGCTGTGTGCTGCTGACACTTTAGTCACCAAAAATCATGAAGGTACAGACGTGTGCAATGGAGGGGTTGCGTAAGTGTAAGCGACTATTTTGTCCAGGCTAAAATGTGGTGTTTAAATACTATGGCCCATGTCTCTCTCACACGTGATGCACTTCCCATACAACACACACAGGAATGCACAAAAATATACACACATCAGGATGGAGAAATGAAACCACATACACATACACATCTGTATGGCTTTGCACGTAAACGCACACACACACATGCTCCCACGCGAGTAACTGACATACACGCGGACGTCTGTATGGCTTTGCACAATAAACATGCTCATACGCACACATGCACGCACGCACGCGAGTGCAAGTGCTACTGCACATTAACACATGCTTGCTCTCACGCACACATGCACGCACGCATGCACAGGTGCTACCAAGCGGTGTAGATGGGCTGGTGGGCATGATCCGCAACTGGACCTTCACTGCCTTTTTCTGCATGAGCGAGCTTTGGGGTGACGTGTGCTTGGGCCTGCTGTTCTGGGGCCTGGCCAATGACATCACAAGCCTTGAGGATGCAGGTGATCATAGTCTGTGTGTGCATGTTTGGTGTGTGTGTAAATAGCGGGGCTTCGCAGTGCGTTTTTACTTGCCTGCTGTTCTGGGGCCTGGCCAATGACATCACAAGCCTCGAGGATGCAGGTGATCATAGTCTGTGTGTGCATGTTTGGTGTGTGTGTGTGTAAATAGCGGTGCTTTGCAGTGCAGTTTTTACTTGCCTGCTGTCTGGGGCCTGGCCAGTAAAGCCACAAGCCTTGAGCCGGATGCAAGTGATCATCACCAGTGTGTGTGTGTGTATGTGTGTGTGTATGTGTGTTTGGTGTCTAAATAGCAGCGCTTTGTGCATTGCGTTTACTCCGCCTGCCGCTCTGGATTTGAACAAGTACATCACGTTCATGAGGGTGCTGGTGCTCATCATTTCTGTGTGTATGTGTCGTCAGTGTGCGGTCGTTGGATGTACTGTGTTTCATGATGGATGTGCATTATGTGCATTGCGTTGTTACGATGCACAGTCCTTGAAGGTGCTGCTGCTCAATGAGTCTGAATATGTGTCGTTTGTGCGCTGGTAGCAGTGTGCTGGTAGCTGTGTGCTGGTAGCTGTGTGCTGGTAGCAGTGTGTGCTGTGTCTGTGGTTAATTGCATGTTCCTGTCCTGAAGCTGGCACTGATGCTTGTGTCAAAAATGTTCATCCGCGCTGCTCTGTTTTGGACAAACACCTTTATGTGTGGAAAGCAAGCTGCTACATCTGTTTGGTCGAGCATGAAGAAAGTGTGTGCATGCTTCATGTACCTCTTTGGAGGCTGCAGTTAAAAAGATCAATACAAGACACCCTTGGGCATCAAGCACGGATGCGCTTGTACTTTCTGCTTGCGCACCATTGATTCGTACTTTTGCAGGTCGTGGCTGGGTGCCAAGAGGCACTGACCGTAACATCTTCATGTGTATGCCGTGTGTAGCATCTCCATGTGCATGTCGTGTGTAGCATCTTCACGTGCATGTCGTGTATAACCTTCTTGTGCGCATCTCGTGTGTAGCATCTTCACGTGTATGTTGTGTGTAACCCCTTCATGTGCATGCTGTGTGTGACATCTTCATGTGTATGCCGTGTGTAGCATCTTCATGTGCATCTCGTGTGTAACCCCTTCATGTGCGCATGTCGTGTGTGACATCTTCATGTGAATGCCGTGTGTAACATCTCCATGTGTATGTCGTGTGTAGCATCTTCACGTGTATGTTGTGTGTAACCCCTTCATGTGCGCATGTCGTGTGTAGCATCTTCACGTGTATGCCGTGTGTAACCTTCTTGTGCGCATGTCGTGTGTAGCATCTTCACGTGTATGTTGTGTGTAACCCCTTCATGTGCATGCTGTGTGTGACATCTTCATGTGTATGCCGTGTGTAGCATCTTCATGTGCATCTCGTGTGTAACCCCTTCATGTGCGCATGTCGTGTGTGACATCTTCATGTGTATGCCGTGTGTAACATCTCCATGTGTATGTCGTGTGTGACATCTTCATGTGTATGCCGTGTGTAGCATCTTCATGTGCATGTCGTGTGTAGCATCTTCACGTGCATGCCGTGTGTAAGTTCTTTGTGTGTGTATGCCGTGTGTAGCATCTTCACGTGTATGCCGTGTGCCAAGCGTACACGTTAACATGTGTGTGCAGGATGCATGCGCCCTTTTGTGAGCAACCCTAGAGGCTGAGATGCAATCCAGCGCTGGCTGCAACCCCTTTGTGTGCGTGTGGCGTGTGTGCGAAATGTGTGCATGATGCAATGTGTGTGCAGGCCTCATGCACCCCCTCTTTGGGTCGGGAGTCAATTTGGCGCATGCTACAAAATGTTTGCATGCGTGGCGTGTGCCGAACATACACGTACATTTGTGTGTGTGTGTGTGTGTGTGTGTGCAGGCCTCATGCACCCCCTCTTTGGGTCGGGAGTCAATTTGGCGCATGCTACAAAATGTTTGCATGCGTGGCGTGTACTGAACATACACACGTACATTTGTGTGTGCAGGCCTCATGTACCCACTCTTTGGGTTGGGAGCCAACTTGGCGCAGGCCCTGGCAGGCTCGGTTCTGAAGGTGAGAGGTGGTATGTCTTGTATGCCTTGAGTGCTATTTTTGTGGTATGTCTTGTATGTAGTGGTATGTCTTGTATGCCTTGATTGCTTTTTTTGTGGTATGTCTTGTATGTAGTGGTATGTCTTGTATGCCCTGAGTGCTATTTTTGTGGTATGTCTTGTATGTAGTGGTATGTCTTGTATGCCTTGAGTGCTCTTTTTCCAAGTGGGTGCACACACTTGCTCATGTGTGCTTGTGTGTGTGTGGACTATGAGTGTGTATGTATGTCAGTCTGTGTGTTTGCTGAACTTTTTGCCTACCAGAAAGGCATCCTACTGGTAAACACGATGGGTGCAATAAAGCATGCATGACAAAACTGACACACTCTTCATGCATGGGTAATCCCTTGTGTATGTGTGTGAACGATTGTGTGTGTGTGTGTGAGTCTGTGTCAGGCTAGCTGTGTGTCCATGCACACACATACCTCTTGCCAGACAGTTACCACTACACAAACATATGACACCAATAATACACAAACATTTAACTCCAACAATTCAACATATACCCCAGAACTCAGGTGTCACAAGGGTCTGTCAGGTCACATAGAGCGTCGTGCTAAGAGCGACATCAAAAGGAAGAAAAAAACATGCAGGCTGTAGAAAACCACGCCCCACACTGAGTAAGAAAAAGGAGCCACTTTCCATACTCTTTTTTTCAAGCAGAACACGTGCACAGGTCCTCTGCTTCCATAGGAGAAACCTGTAGGTTTTCTAGGTTTCTTTTTGGTGGGGGAGACTCACGGCACTTCGGGCCAATGTGTATCCTTTTCCTTATTTGATGCAGGGATTGTTTTGCTGCCTGCGTAATTTTTTTTTCCATTCCTTTTCTTCTGTAGGTGCTAGGGTCCAACCATCCAACACACGATCTGCCACGGACACTTGATGCTTTCTCTCATTTAACACACGATCTGCCACGGACGCTTGATGCATCCTTTCACACTTGATGCATCCTTTCTCTCATCCAACACACGATCTGCCACGGACGCTTGATGCATCCTTTCACACTTGATGCATCCTTTCTCTCATCCAACACACGATCTGCCACGGACACTTGATGCTTCCTTTCCCACTTGATGCATCCTTTCTCTCGTCCAACACACGATCTGCCACGGACACTTGATGCTTCCTTTCACACTTGAATGCATCCTTTTTCTCATCCAACACACGATCTGCCACGGGCACTTGATGCTTTCTTTTATCCAACACACGATCTGCCACGGACACTTGATGCATCCTTTCTCTCATCCAACACATGATCTGCCACGGACGCTTGATGCTTTCTGGCACAGTGCCCCACCAATTGCCACTCGCCGCACCTACCAGCTACCAGCTACCAGCTATCAACAGCCACGACCCATTATTCATTATTCGTTTACTTACACACTCCTCTGGCCTCCGCTACTCGAAATCCTGCACGTCACTGAGTACTGCCTGCGCCTTGTTTTCGTACTACACACTCCTCTAGGTCCGCTACATGACATCCTGCACGTCACTGAGTACTTCCTGCGCCTTGTTTTCGTACCGAGTACCAAGTACTAAGGACTGCCTGCGCCTCCTGTACATCACTAGTTTGTTTTCGCACTAAGTACTGCACGTGCCTTGTTTTTGTCCTTGGCATCTCAAACAGGCCTAATACATTCTCAGCATGCTTGGCAACAAAGACATCCCCGTGTGTGTGTGCTGTGCAGTTCTTCAGCCGCATCTCAAGCAGCCCCACCCCCTCAGACGCAACCACCAACTTCAGCCAGGAGGTGCAGGGCCTGATGTGTGTGGTCATGGTGTTCAGCACAGCCGCACTGACGCTGCACTCCGTTATCGACAAGTACGTTTGTTTTTGTGAGTGTGTATGTGTGCATGCGCGCGCGCGGTTGTGTGTGTGCGTGTGTGTATGTGTGCTCGAGCGTGTGCATGGGTGTGCTTTTGCGTGTGCATGGGTTAAAATGTTTGTTGTCTTTCAAACAGCTTTTGTGTCTGAGGCCTTTGGCACTCAGACACTGTGTTACAAGTGTGTTTGTGCACATGCACCTGCCAGAACTATGAGCACTTGCACACACGCTATTCATAGGGTTGGCCAGGACCGTATGTTTACCCCGTATATGACCGTATATTTGGTGATTTCCCTGCCAACAATACCGTGTATACACCGAATATATATATGGTTCTGGCCAGCCTTACAACCTTGTGTAGTACATCTTCCCGGCAGGAATACCATACGTCTTAGTTGTTCAGCATGCTGTATGTACCCTCAGCATTGCTGTTGGAGGGCAACACACTCTGCTTGCACCCTGATCTGATCTGACACAACAAAGCGTGCTCATTACGGGTCCCACATTTATTCCAGCAGGGATTGCGGTAATGAGGCCACCCACACGCTACACACAACATACACACAACACACACCACCAAAAACAGTGCTTGCGGGGGATGCTTGTATGAGGCCACGTACGCGCAACACACAACACACACAATCAAAAACAGTGCTAGACTATTTAGGCAGGGGATGCTTTTATGAGGCCACGTACGCGCAACACACAACACACAATAAAAAAACAATGATAGCCTGTTTAGGCAGAGGGGGTGTTTCTATGAGGCCACGTATAGACAACAAATTTTGCTGGGGTGCTTTTGTAATCCGGTTTGACATAGACACCCACACACACACACATCATACACACTCAAACACGTGCACAACACAGCACTGCAAAGCAGCATCGCCCTCTCTCACACACTCACACACACAACACACAACACACAACACACACTACACAGACACACACAACGCACACATAAATACACGCATGAACAACACACACAACACACACATACACACACAACACACACATACACACACATACACACATGAACAACACACATGTGCACACACGTCTCGACTTCATTGCAGGAATCACCGCAAGACGCTGCTCAAGGAGAAGCAAGAGAGGAAGTTGGAGCAGAGGAGGCTGGACAAAAAGATCAAGGCACAGTTGCAAGAAGGAAAGGAGGGACTCACTCCAGAGCAGCAGCAACTGAGAGATCAGGTGCGGAGGCGCACAGCACAGGCGCGCGCACGCACTAGCACACACATACACACACATGCACACACTCATGAACACATACGAGACATGCGCACATGCACACGCACACTTGCACATACACACATGCTCGAGCGAACAAACACACACACATTCAATACTGGCAACAGGAAGCTGTAATATCAGGTAGGGGGATCACAGCATGCTTTTACGAGTTACTCACGCCTACACAATCAAGGTCACAGTTACACATTTCGCACGCAAACACACACACACACACATAAACACACACACGCACACGCACGCTCACATAATAAGGATCAGCACAGGAGCATCAGTGGAGTATTTTTTTGTGCAGAGAGGTTGAAGAAAGCAAAAGGTCATGCATGGCATGCAAACACACATCTGGCCATTCTGTATCAGAGGCTCTTTTGGGCGGCAGGTTTGTTGCATGTGGGGTGTGGAAAGGGTCAATCTCTGCGCTCGTGCACATCATACATTGAGTGGTAGTAAAAAATTACCTGGGGTGTGGAAAGGGTCCATCGCTTGCGCCTGTCTCTGCGCTCGTGCACATCATACACTGAGCAGTAGCAAGTTGCGTAAAGGAAGGTGTCGACCTCATGCGCTTGTAATCATCGTACACCCAAAGAAGTACCTTAGTGCGTGGAGGAAGGTGTTGAAATTTTGCGCTTGTGATCATCGTACACCCAAAGAAGTACCTTATTGCGTGGGGTGTAGAGTTGGGTCAACCTCTTGCGTTGGTGTACATGCATCAAGTACTTACTTGTGGGGGGGGGGCGTAGGATTGGGTCATGCTCTTGCAATTATATCGTACACCAAAAGTTGGTATGCTCTTGCGTTTGTGTACTTCATGCACCAAGAGGAGCTGCTGGCCGAGCTGAGTCGTAACCCCATAAGCTTAACCCTCTTACTGTTGCTTGTGCAGCTTAGATGTGATCTTGACCCTCTTACTATGGCTTGCACGGCATAGATGTGGTCTTGACCCTCTTAGTATGGCTTGCACGGCATAGATGTGGTCTTGACCCTCTTAGTTTGGCTTGCACGACAAAGATGTGGTCTTGAACCTCTTAGTTTAGCTTGCACAGCTTAGATGTGATCTTGACCATCTTACTATGGCTTGCACAGCTTCAATGATCGTGACCCTCTCCCTATGGCTCGTGCTCACGGCCTCAACGACCACGTCCCGCTTACCTCTTACCATGGCTTACTGTGGCTGACACGCACAGCCTCCCTCATGGCAACCTCTCCAATATCCTCTTTGTACGCAAAGGATGCGCGGATCCAGAAGTACCTAAAGTCCTAGAATCACTGTTGTGCACATACGGCGTCATTCGAAAATGGCACCGTAAAAAACGATCGTAAATAACGGCGTTACCGTCACTAAACTCCGACGATTGACGGCGTAATTTACTATTTTCACCGTCAATTTGACATAAATTACGCCGTCAGCGTCATTTAGCATTGACGCCGTCAAGCGTCAGGTGCACAACACTGCCTAGAATACGTCCGATTCAAGGCGGTCACCATTGCGGGACAAGGGGCAGTGCTCTGGTGGCTATTCGTTTCACCAGCTTCATCCATCTCAACTTTTCCCCCATCACTCCCACCCACAGCTTCAATTATGGCTATCGCAAACAACACGCTTGCACGCACACAAATTCAGTGATACTCAACCCTTTCGACACACCACTTGTATTCACAGCTCCAAGCAGCTCTTGCAAGTGATTCCTCGGGCTCTGAGGAGGAAGAGGAGGACACTGCACGGGTAGGAAACAGGAATGGGCATGTACATTGTGTGCGTGCATGTGTGGTGTGTGTGGGGTGTGTGTGTGAGTGTGTATGTGTGTGTGTGTGTCTCAGCATAGGAGGGAGGAGGCCAAGGCGTATGCCACTGAAATTAGTAACACCTATAAAAACTACACATTATTTCACTTTCTGTACTTGAGCAGCTGCATTA
>Ga0307960_1002094_pt1 | contig 11819 bp, 17 predicted proteins | sample OrgLakmetagen542_FD_201832 | JGI IMG/M metagenome (GOLD analysis project Ga0307960, IMG submission 201832) | Saline water microbial communities from Organic Lake, Antarctica - #542 | ecosystem: Environmental > Aquatic > Non-marine Saline and Alkaline > Saline | place: Antarctica: Organic Lake... | reverse complement strand
CACACAACACACACACACACACACACACACACACACACACACACACACACACACACACACACACACACACACACACACACACACACACACACACACACACACACACACCTATACAAACACGCAGGTCAGTAGCATGCCAGTCATCGCAGTGAGCACCTGGCTTTTGTGATGAGTTCAATAATACCCTTTGTACGAGCTTTGCAAGTAATAATGCATGCAACATTGAGAGCCGTGGGAGTCAGTGAAGTAGTCCATTGATTTCTGTTGCATGGACTGTTGCATGGTCAGGGGGATTCAGCAGGGCGTGCCTTGGTGACGAGCAGAGTTGTATGCATCCTGTATAATGTTGAGGGGTGAATTCCGGAGCATTCCAGAGCATTTGCCACCTATGTCGTAAGACACATGTCACTTCTGGGAGGGTCTGGCACGTGGGAAGTGTGACTTTTGTTGGTCATTCATCTGCTTGTGGCAATTGGATGGGTGTGTCGTATTGCTCACAGTTGCCTCATGTACTGGAGGTGGTCTAATACAATCGACCTGTCTGTTCCATAGCTCACAGTTGCCTGTGCCCTTAATGTCACTCTGAGGGTCTGTGGATTGCATATCAAACAGGATTTTGTCCCTGATATGTTTGCCTAGTGTAGACTTCCATCCATTGGGGAGTACGCCTGTTGGGATTCTTATTTACACCTGCCAGGTTATCAATGTTTTTTGTTCGTGGGTTCATTTCTCGTGCTAAAGGTGGACATAGTGCTTGTCTCGTACTCTTCAGTTATTTCTACATAGTTAGGGTTGGATCTGATCATCTTTGCTGCTTCCCACGTTGGCTCCCAGTTGACCATCCATATTTCGCTCTCTGTCCATCTATCTGCCAAGTTTCCCGTTGCTCCTCAGAGAGGTCCTGGCAGGCTGGGCAATGCCATTTTTCTGATCGGTTTGTACTTGGGAGGGCATCATGCATGGTCGTGATGATAACCAAGTCGCATAAGGCAATTTCAATGGTAGGTGCTAGTGCATGTGCTGCATTAAAACATATTGCTCGTGGCCAGATTCTTCATCCGTTCTTTCCTTGCTATGGGGTTTCCAACAGATTTTGCAAAAGGGTCTTGGAGCTCCGCAATGTGCCTGTAATGGAAGGGTGGTTCTACATGGCCAAGACTTTTGTTCTAGAGGTGGGTAAGATCTTACCCAGCTGAACTGCCTCGTTATCTGCACCTCCGCCTGCTCTCAAGATTCTTGTGTGCAGTTGAAATCTTGCTTGCACATTTAAAGGACGCTTTTATAGAAGGGCAGAAGGGTCCATTCCCAGCAATACGTTTGCATACTTTGAAAGTTGAGGCAGCAACTTGGCTTGAAAGTGGTTCTCGCATATAGGACGACCAGTTCCTTGGTGAAGATGAACATGTCAAAATGTTGTGCACGCTCTTCTATTTTGCCAAGATTATCAGGTTTGCCAGCTGAGATTACTTTTCCCTTCTGTTTACGCCTTTCTTTGAGGACTTCTCAACAGCCTGACCCCATTTGCTGCAACAGGTACCTTGACTGGTCAACAATTAATTTGTTTACTATTTCCTTTCTCAGCAGAACACTAGACTCTTCCTCTTCTTCCTGAGCCATTGAAAACCTTTGTAAATCTTTATAAGCTTATGCATTTATTTGTGACTGGCCAATACCAGTCATGATCAGCAGCCGATCAGCCAAACAACCTGGCTGAAAGGAGTCACCCCCCATTGTAACCCTTGTAAGCCGGTCCCTCTGACACATGCACACATGATTTCTTAAACTCAACATGAACTTAATAAGCTACCTAAGAGTTACAGACTTATACTAACTTATAAACAAAGAAAAAGGAAGAAAGACACAATTTTGGGTTAGCCTGTTAATCCAGTGAAAGCTCTCTGACTCAACGGTTCATCACATCGTACTCAAAAGACCTTTGACTTGCTCGACCACGTCCCCCGCACAGCCCCAACCCAGCGTCAAGCCCGCCCCCCCATGCCCATAATTATGAACCACGGCCATTTTTTGCTTGCTGCCTCTGTCATGGCCGTTGCTATTGCTCAAACTCTTACTATTACCAGTGGTGCAAATAGTGTTGCTGCTGCTGCTACTCATGCTGCTCATACTGCTCCCTCCGTGCTTGTTATTTTTGCCGCTATTGAGCATGGCATCATCACCGTGGATGTCCATGAGTTCAGTCTCCAGCCTCACGCACGTGCGCCCCGGGCGCAGTCCTACCCAATCACTCACGATCTCAGCTTGGGTCTGCGGGACGCGCGTGTGTGTGTGTGTGTGTGTGTGTGTTTGTGAGTGTGTGTGTGTGTGTTTGTGTGTGTGTGCACGTGTCTGTGTGCTTCAGCCAATCAGGTTGCACTCAACTACGTAGGCAGTAAAATTTACCCCTTACATAACTTTTAAGTAAACAAGCTACTTTGGTACCAGGTGCCGTAACACTCTACACAAAACAAAGAACTTATGTAGTACCTCATATCTCTGTTCATAGGTATATCTCAGTAAATAGAGCAGGGAGCAGGCCTCTGAATCGCTTTGATAGGTGCTGACAGTGCAGTAGCTACTTCTCAGTTTCGAGAGCAGGCCTCTCAGTCGCTTTGTTGGCGCTGACAATGCAGTATATCTCAGTTTCGAGAGCAGGCCTCTCAGTTGCTTTGATGGCGCTGACAATGCAGTATATCTCAGTTTCGAGAGCAGGCCTCTCAAGCGCTTCGTTGGCACTGACAATGCATTATATCTCAGTTTCGAGAGCAGGCCTCTCAAGCGCTTTGTTGGCACTGACAATGCAGTATATCTCAGTCTCGAGAGCAGGCCTCTCAGTCGCTTTGATGGCGCTGACAATGCAGTATATCTCAGTTTCGAGAGCAGGCCTGCCAACCGCCTCCATAGGCGCTAAGTGCAGAGTGCTCCCTACCTTCTCTGTGCAGTGTATGACACCGATCCCCTCCCCCCTACCTACAACTGGGTGTGGGCAGGGATTTCACGTGTGCCTCAAAGTAGTAATAGTCAATCGCTTTATTACAGGCATTAAGTTCACAGCGTTGCCTGCATTTCCCGTACAGTGTATGACTCCAGATCATTATTTCCGTATGCATACTTTACGTAGATTCAGTTAAAGAAAAGAAAAGAACCGTACAACATGCAACTCGTGCGACATGTAAATCGTGCAATGTGCAAATCGTGCAACTTGTGCAGGTATAAAGGATTTCCGGCTAGCCTGTCAACTGGCGCTGTCTTGGTGGAGCGGCTCCAGTAAGTGTGAGTACTGCCTAAAATTCATCTTTTGACACACACACACACACACCTGCCTGAGCTTTGTCCTTTGGCACACACTGCCTGATACACATATGCCTAAATTTGGTCCCTTGGTGCAAGCCTGCCTGAGCTTAATCCTTTGATACACACTCTTCCTGACACACACACACCTTGGAACAAACACTCTGCTTGACACACATCTGTTTGAGATTCGTCCCTTGGTACAACATGATAATTTTGAACGTGCTTACTACGGACTGACGCGTAATAGGCACTGCTGCTTACTGCTAAGCACATACTTAGTAAATACCTAGACTAATGTGAAAAATTCCTTTCTGCCTGGCATCAACACGCTACCGCGCTACAGCTATGGGAGCCTTATGATTGGGCACAGGCTCAGATTAGGATTATACGGAAGCTTTCGATTTGGCTAGACATCCCCTCACCAAAGACACACTCGAGCAATACGAATAGTGGTCAGTCTTTATTGGCATTGTGGAGGAGCTTCACGGTATTGGGTACCTAAGTGGCTCCTCTCCCTTAATTGACAAGGGGCGCTGTCACACTGCTGTTGTGGCTATGCCCCTCACCTAATAACGAGCAGCAGCAACAAGGTCTGCTCACTCGTGAGCTTAACATGCTATGAGCTATGCAGGATGTTTCTGGGTAGACAAACAGCAGCTTCTTCCAGTCTTAAAACACAATGTAGGGGTTGGTGTCATCGGTATCAACACAGCTTTCCATAAAAACTTGGAACTTGAAAAGAATTTGCAGATACTGCAAGCACTTTTACGAGAAGCTTTGTTCAACTTATAAGAGATTGAAAATAACTCCCCTTCAACTGGAATCAGCATTGATGCACAGCGGCGCTCCCATATCCGCGCAATGCCCCTATCACAACATACTTCACATCAATGCACAGCAGCACTCCCATATGCGAGCAACACTCCTGTCTCACCAGACTCCTGTCTTACCAGACTGGGCATCAATGCACAGCAGCGCTCCCATATCCGTGCCCTGTCCTCTTCTCTCGCTTCCTGGTAATCATCCCCTACCTGCAGGCATACACACACAGGCGTGCGTCAAGGAGATGTGCAGATAACTCAGACGCCTCCTCATTTGCCAGCAGCCAGACGCCTGGCAAAAAGGCTTCTACCTTGGTCATTCAATCTCGACAAAAAATTATGAAAATTATGAAAATTATGAAAAAGTAAGCACCAATATCAAATATAAATCAAACCTACAAACTACAAACCTTTTGTGAATATTCTTCCCAATGCGTTTATTGAATGCATAATGAGTATCAAATATGGATCAAACCTACAAACCTTTTGTGAATATTCTTCCCAATGCGTTTATTGAATGCATAATGAGTCCCAATGCGTTTATTGAATGCGTAATGAGTGTTGCCACACACGCTATCCAGCATAAAAATCACCAATCTGCTCCTCAAGCCTACGCTTTGAATGAGGAGGATCACGCGAACTAAAAATGCGATAATGCGGAAAGAGGAGGATTGACCGGACCTCAAAAGACTGTTGTGTTTAACTGTATGATTAAAAATATCCATGCCCAACTGGCTTGAGCCAACACCAGCTAGCGAGAGACGTCAAGAAATGTGCGGTACTGAACAGGAGCAGCAGCAGCAACATTTGCGCAAAGCAAAGAGTGCTTGCTTGGGGAGCCCTCCTTCTTCCCTGCTGGAAGTGTATGGCTTTCTTTCATGCGAGGATTATGTGTTAGCTGCCAGCACAGTGGAATCTATGCTCTTCCAAACATCTGGCCCCTTCCTTGATTAACCCTTCCTTGATTAACATAACTCGTTTGATGCCCAATGCACTGCCAAACTTGCCACAAACGTTGTTTGAATTGCATGTTGTCTGTCCTTCTCTTCCACTCAGACCAATTCAGCATATCCCATTTATTATTAAAGGAGGGCACAGTTCTCAGTGATCTACAAAGTGGGTCGGAGCAGTTTTGGGCACAAGAGGGTACAATGCTCAATGATCGACAAAGTGGGTCAGACAAATTTCTATTACAGCCGCTATACCTATAGTTCTCATAGTTTTGGTTACAGTTTTTCATTCAGCCTCAAAGTTTTAGGGGTTAGGGCCATAGTTTTAGGGTTTAGGGTTAGGGTTTGGGTTAGGGTTAGGGTTAGGATTAGGATTAGGAAGTTAGGGGACCAAAACTATGAGGTTGGATGTGAAACTATAGGAACTGTAACACAAAACTATGCAAACTTTTATTATAGCGGCTATTTCTCACAAATTTTGGATTAAGGAGGGTGCAGTGCTCAGTGATCGACAAAGTGGGTCGGAGCAGTTTTGGGCACAAGAGGGTACAATGCTCAATGATCTACAAAGTGGGTCAGACAAATTTTGGATGAAGGAGGGTGCAGTGCTCAGTGATCGAAAAAGTAGGCCAGACCAATTTTGGGTAAGAAGGGTACAATGCTCTGTGATCTACAAAGTGGGTCAGACCAATTAGGCATTGTCACCTGCCCAATAAATGTAGCAAACTTGTTGCCAAGTCTGTCATGACAGGCCACCTTGTTCCAATAGTCTGCTAGCTGTGTTGCCAGGCTTTTAGCCTCTCTCTGTGCATCCTTCACAGGCTCCTCGCAAAGGCTGATGCTCAAGATAGTGACCACTGCGGTCCCATTTCTGGTTACAAGAAAGTACAAGCGACAGTCCCTCACAAAACATTGCATGGAATGCGCAGTGACCTACCCAATGGTCACTGTGCACTCGTGCCGGCAAGTAACAAGTAACCCAGAAGTCACTGTGCACTCGTGCTGGCAAGTAACAAGTAACCCAGTAGTCACTGTGCACTTGTGCCAGCAATACCCAGTGGTCACTGTGCACTTGTGCCGGCAAGTAACAAGTAACCCAGTAGTCACTGTGCACTCGTGCCGGCAAGCAACAAGTAACCCAGTAGTCACTGTGCACTCGTGCCGGCAAGTAACAAGTAACCCAGTAGTCACTGTGCACCTGTGCCAGCAATACCCAGTGGTCACTGTGCACTTGTGCCGGCAAGTAACAAGTAACCCAGTAGTCACTGTGCACTTGTGTCGGCAAGTAACAAGTAACCCAGTAGTCACTGTGCACCTGTGCCAGCAATACCCAATGGTCACTGTGCACTCGTGCCGGCAAGTAACAAGTTACAAGTAACCCAGTAGTCACTGTGCACTTGGGCCAGCAATACCCAGTGGTCACTGTGCACTCGTGCCGGCAAGTAACAAGTAACCCAGTAGTCACTGTGCACCTGTGCCAGCAATACCCAGTGGTCACTGTGCACTCGTGCCAGCAAGAAACAAGTAACCCAGTAGTCACTGTGCACCTGTGCCAGCAATACCCAGTAGTCACTGTGCACTCGTGCCAGCAAGTAACAAGTAACCCAGTAGTCACCGTGCACTCGTGCCAGCAATACCCAGTGGTCACTGTGCACTCGTGCTGGCAAGTAACAAGTAACCCAGTAGTCACTGTGCACTCGTGCCAGCAATACCCAGTGGTCACTGTGCACTCGTGCTGGCAAGTAAAAAGTAACCCAGTAGTCACTGTGCACTCGTGCCAGCAATACCCAATGGTCACTGTGCACTCGTGCCGGCAAGTAACAAGTAACAAGTAACCCAGTAGTCACTGTGCACTTGTGCCGGCAAGTATTAAGTAACAAGTAACCCAGTAGTCACTGTGCACCTGTGCCAGCAATACCCAATGGTCACTGTGCAAGGGTGCCGGAAAGTAACAAGTAACCCAGTAGTCACTGTGCACTTGTGTCGGCAAGTAACAAGTCCCACTCGCATTTCTCCAACACAACCAAAACACTCTGGCATGCACAGTGCGCGTCACACGCACACGCACACGTACACACACATGCACACACATACAGACACACACACATACAGACACGCACAACACAACACACCCACACCCACAACACCCACACACACAACACACACATGCACACAAACAAACACACACACACACTTACACACACACACGTCAGCTCCCACCTGACCGGTGCCCCCAAGGACGACAGTTTCTCTGTTGGGAATGATGTATGTGTCACCACACATGTAAGCCGAGCGTATCCAGGGGGCTCTCACACGCATCACCTGTACAAGTTGAGTGTGTGCGTGTTGTTGTTGTGTGTGTTTATGTGTGTGTTATACGCATGTGCGTTGCAAGGGGCACAAGGTAGGTATGTATGAACACGATTACTTGCTATTTAAATCCTTTGCTTTACGGCATGCTTGTTTGCTTAATAAAATTTGAAATATTAAATGAATGACTTAAATGAATGACTTAACACGTGTAGACCAAAACTAGAGCGCAACAAATTGAGGGAAACAAGAGCGCATAAAGTGGCGAATATGTAAGCACAAGCAACAGAGGATAGGTGCAATTTGTAAGCACAAGCAACTTGTGCTTATAAATCTGTAAGCACAAGCAACAGAGGATAGGTGCAATTTGTAAGCACAAGCAATTTGTAAGCACGAGCAACAGAGGATAGGTGCAATTTGTAAGCACGAGCAACAGAGGATAGGTGCAATTTGTAAGCACAAGCAACAGAGGATCGGTGACCTTGGAGGCCAGAAAAAACGGCTTATGAGGAAAGTGTCAAGAGAGGATAAGGAGATTTGATTTCGAGAATCTCCCAGCATGTCAAAAATGCAAAAGGAAGACACTTAAGGACTTTCCACTCAAATAGGAAAAGGGCCACTTTTAGACCAGAGTTATATAAAGCTTTTGCAAGCAATAACCCTTTTTTAACCTTTCTAGTTTTTCCTCGGTTCAAGTAAAGTAGAGAAAAAATATTCGAATAAAGCAATAATTTGGGGCGGACAGGGAGGAACGTAAGAAAAAAAGTAACGTGGATGGCCGCCTCCGGGAAAAGCATGATCTGGGACATGCACTTAACTAATGTCACTCAAGCTGGGACATGTACATAACTAATAACTAATACCACGCAGGCTGTGTAAAAGAGAAAATGTTTTTTCTCTGAGTTTTTCCTTTGCAAATTTTCCTTAAAAAGCACAGGAAAGAGCAAAGACTGTCTGGTATAAGCTGCATGGCTGTGCAGAGCGTGATCTTGGGCCATCGTTGATAACATCGTTGAAGACTGTCTGGTATAAGCTGCACGGCTGTGCAGAGCGTGATCTTGGGCCATCGTTGATAACGTCGTTGCTTGCCTGGTCACTGTGCTTCTGCACGCCACTGTGGTTTTGCACGCAAATCTATGCTCTTCCACATAAATGGGTGTAAAAACACCCTGGTGATGCATAGGAAAAAGAAGACATACAGACACGTTACCGTGTTGCCATACACTCACTGATCAGTAGACAACTTCATGAGTAAAAGCAGCAGTCAAGGAAGAAGGGCCAGGCTATGAAATGTATACACATATATGAAGGCCAGGGCACATTCATGCCTAGGAATGAGCAGATAATCAGGAGGACTTGGCTTTCAGACGTGCACTTTCCAGGACTGTTATCAACTGTCATCAGGAGCCAGTTTCAGGTCAAGCCTACAACCTTTCTAGTCACCATTGATAATTTTCTTTGTGTATTTGTGGAGGAGATTCACGGTACCCAGCACCAAACTGGATCATTTTCCTTGATTAATGTGGGAGTAGTTTTTCACCGCCTGCGTTGTTTTCTTTTTTTCCAGGGACCAATTATGCCCAGGAATGAGCAGAGGATAAGGGAGACTTGGCTTTGACATATGCTGGGTTGAGCTGAGGCCTCGCATTTATCCTTCCCAGCTGCCACACAAATCAAAGACTGATGCGTCTGCTGTTATTTATTCATTTCGCAACCTTGTCCTGTCTCTGGATAGATGTCCGTACACTACAGGTACATATATATATGATTTTCCCTATCTTAGTTGAAAGGCTGGTGATCACCCACCCGCCCGCGCAGAATAATGCACGCTCCCAAAAGTTATCAGCCTGTAAGTTTTCCAATTAAACCCACCTGGCCCCGGATGGGATACACGTTTTCATCTTTCAGCAAGTTACGCGCTCCGAGACCACAGCAGTCCACTAGAACGTCAAATAGAGGCTCTCCTCCCTGCTGCCGCTGCCGCTGCTGCTGCTGCTGCTGATGATGATGATGATGATGCTCGTGGTTTTTATTACTCAGCTGTTGCTGCTGCTGGAGCTGCTGAAGCTGCTCTGGCCGCTGCTGCGTGCCTTGGGGGACTGGAGCCAGCTGCCAGTTACCTTTTTATTGTGCAATAATGAGGTCAATAACACGTCTTAGTCAAGCAGAAAACGGGAGGAAGCAACATGACCCAATACATAATACAGTTTGTAGTGCAAAAATTGTCGCCATTTGACTTTCTGCACCTGTCTGTGACCATGAAAATGAGAGGGAAGGCGTGCCCTAGTTGCGCTGCATCGCAGATGAGATGAAAGGCATGCCTTCGTAAACGTGCAGCAATTGAGAGGAAGGGCGTGCCTTGATTGTGCAGCAATGAGATTGATAGGAAAGGCATGCCCTAGTTGTGCAGCAATGAGGGGGAGGCATACTCAGTCTAGGGTTGGCCAGAACCATATAAATACGGTGTATATACGGTATATTTGGCAGGGAAATCACCAGATACACGGTCATATACGGTGTATATATACGGTTCTGGCCAACCCTAACTCAATCGAGCAGCAGCTGAGACGAATTAGATGAGAAAAGTGCCACGCTTTAACGGCAGGAGCCAAGACAAAGCGGGAAATTAGGCATGCCTTGATCGTGCAGCAGCAGGTGAGGTAACACAAATCGTGCAGCAATCGTGCAGCAATCGTGCAGCAGCAGGTGAGGTAACACAAATGGTGCAGCAATCGTGCAGCAATCGTGCAGCAGCAGGTGAGGTCACACAAATTAGTACCTCCTTTTGAGTGTGCAGGAGCGAAGATGAAGCAGGAAAACATGGCGTGCTTAAATCGTGCAGCAGCAATTTAGGCATATCAAATTATTGCCTTTCCTTGGCTGTGCAGGAGCGAAGATGAAGCAGGAACACTAGGCATGCTTGAAACGTGCAGCAGCAGCAGCAGCAGCAGCAGCAGCAGCAGCAGCAGCAGCAGCCGCAGCAGCAACAGCAGCAGCAGCAGAAACAACAGAGGGCCTCACCTTGGTCGTGCAGCAGCTGAGACAGAGACACGAAAGGCTTACGGCTGATCCAGACATTACCTCCCAGGTCTGCAAAGCGCTGCATGCGAATGGTGAAACATAATGTTTTAAACACTACAACAAAGCTCAGTCGCTGAGAAAGAGACATTTAACGCTTACAACTGACTCAAGAACTGCCCCTCAGCTCTGCAAAGCGCTGAAAGCAAATAGAGAAGGGTCAAAACAAGACATGAATGAAATGCCGGTGGCTACTATGTATGCTGCCCTTCCATATTCCATAACGCTGCACGGATAGATGGGGAAATATTCCGGCAGAAATACCCTAAAAACCTACAATGGCCGACAACATCGCTCAAGTCTTTGCACGACTTCTGTCAAAAAAATTTCCTTCTTTGATGGGAAATATAATACGACTCCTTGATAGTTATGGGAAGTGTTTTTTTTTCTGTCTGCCTGTTATAGTTTTATTCACTTTGCATCTACTTACTTTGCAAAATGCACTCCATAAGAGTAGCTGTGTGCACATACACATATGCTTACACATAACACGCATGCATATACATATATGTAAAGGGGGGTAAATAGGGTGTCTGGTATTTCCAGCAAGGCTCGGCGAGCCTCAACAGCTCGGCACTCGCTAAGGGGCCCTAGTTAATGCATTACAGTGAGAAAATTACTTTCTCAAATCACTTTCTCAAATCTGCGCGGATTGAGCCGAACCTTTTTCTGTTGTTCGCTTATATATATTAGTGAATATTAAGGTTGAGACCGGGTGGAAAATATGGGCGTGTAAGCCAGGGAATCTCGGTTAGCGGTTACCCCCCCCATGCACACCCCTTTCAACTCTTCCTGGTGTTATATAATAATAAATGAATATTATTAATGAAGATATTTGGTTAAGAAGATGGACCTGTCACCCGATTTAGCCACGAAAAATTTGGATTTGGGAATTTTTGGGGATTTCTGGGGAGATGGGGCTGATTCCGCCCAAAAAGTGGACACCCTCGCTGGCTGACGAGTGTCTTCCACACCGGGAAAGAGGCTCGCCGAGGTCATGACCCACCCTTACATAAATGTACTCATGAATGTATACTGGAACGAGCGTAAGGAACAGTAAGTAGGGTGTTCTGATCGTATTCATGGCCAACAAGGAATAAGCACAGCGGAACAAGCACCATTGCACGCAGCAGAGGGGAACATGAGAAAACTAGACGCTATCTTTTGTTTTCATGCGACTGCATAAGAACAGTCCTTGCACACCACACGATTCATGCAGCCATTCCATTGCCGGTTTTTCTCGTTTCTCCCACACATCCCTGACGTAGCTCACTTCACTTCCTCATTCCACATATCACATATCCCACATATCCTCAAGTCATGTCACTTGCTTATCAATTGCTTATCACTTGCTTAGCCATATCACTTG
>Ga0307960_1002091_pt1 | contig 11821 bp, 15 predicted proteins | sample OrgLakmetagen542_FD_201832 | JGI IMG/M metagenome (GOLD analysis project Ga0307960, IMG submission 201832) | Saline water microbial communities from Organic Lake, Antarctica - #542 | ecosystem: Environmental > Aquatic > Non-marine Saline and Alkaline > Saline | place: Antarctica: Organic Lake... | reverse complement strand
TAAAGACATGTACATCTGTGACGTCCTGCAACCGTACCTACCACTGGCAATGCTTGCTTAAAACAAGCTGCTGCAACGCCACTGAAAGGGAAGCTATTGACGCCAATGATTCATGGGCCTGACCTGCCTGTATCAATCTGAACCAAAATGAAAAGGAAAGCCGTATCCTCTACTCTCAGAAAAGAGAGATTGTGGAAGTCTCATGGAACCCAACCTGGGAGCCAGAAGAACTACAAAACACGTGTGAAAGCTTCAAGCAGAGCCTCAATAAGTCTGAAGAGCATATCGCCGCACCAAACTTATCTCAGCCTGCACCAGATGAACACCTAAATAATCTTCAAAAACAAGGGTTCTCTGCCATCCAAGAGGACAATGCGTACCAACCCTACAATGTTGATCTTCGGAACAAAGTTAGCTTTGACATCTAACCCACCAACCCACAGGCTGACATTACGGCAACAGGGCATTGTGAGTACTGAACCACAACCATTGATCTCATGGAGTATCAAGAAAAGAGTACCCTATACTCCCCAGATGACACTATGCTTCCTGAAGTGTACACTGACACAGTAGCCTGTACTTACAATGTCGACGGAAGGTGTAAAGGTATGCTTACTCCCGAGCGCCTTAACATACTACGAAAGGCATTTGACAGGGCAACACGCAGTGGTCTGCACGATCACGTCCGACCTCCTCCCATTAGCTTTGCATCAGAACTTGTAGGCCTCATCGCACGTAAAGACATCTCTGCCTCTAACATATGAACAAAAAAATCAAAGACTCTTTTGCACGAATACTCCCCTCCCACATCACCGCCGCCTTTCAAAAATGGGCCCCGGTCACTAAAGAAAAAACGGCATCCCCCCTTAACTATGACCCCAAATTCCCCCATTACTGAAGTGAGCACCCAAGGGACAAAGTGTTTGGGGCAAACACCAATGCCTTCTCCTCCCGTTTTTCTGGGTTCTCCATCTGCCATCCCATTTACCATGAAAACACCATGCTCTTAGCAACAAGACACGCCGTCTACTCTGCTGCTGTCAGCACAGAGGAAACAGCCACATTCATGCTCCTCCCTTCATGGAATTATAAAGATATGACCACAAATCTGCTGAGTACTCGCAGAAGTACTCTAGTTCTTGGAGGCGAGTACAACCGAACGTTAGCTAGTACTCTCTTAGCACAGCTTGCGCTGTGCTAACCATCCTTTTTATGCTTGGTATTGGGCACAAGTGTAAAAATCCCCCTCCAGCAGTTCGGTGGATACGAGCCGGAATAGAACCCTATGCATCACTCTGCTGCAAATACCCACACATGTGTAAATTCCTGGGCATCATCCCATCAAACCAACTCCAGTGCCTTTCTGGAACAACATACAAACACCACTTTCCAAACACTCCTGGGAATTGCAGGTCATTGCCATATAGAACACCAAGGGCAGGGTCTGCCTCAATGCTCACAACAAAGACTGGCTGAAAGAACTTGCCAAAGAAATCCCTGAGGCAAAATGGGAATTCAAAACATACATAACCATCCCTACCAAACAGCCTTAGGTTCCAGAAAGCACTCAGGTCTCAACAAAATAGATAAGCTACCCAATGACCACCCTCAAGCCTCAGAAGGCTCAGATAAAACAAGTGCCCAGATTAGCACTGACCAGCCTCATAATTGTAATATCGACGAAGCACCCCAAAACAGCTCCAGCCAATATCTAATCCGTAAAGTAAAAGATTGGCGGGATTGGACCTACACTGATGGCAGCCTTTAAAAGAATGAAGTAGGGCAAGACACCGGATCAGGTGTATACCACCCTCACATGTTTCCCACTATATAAACCCAAAAGGCATGGGTATAACCAACACCATCTCACTTGCATAGCTAGCAGCTATAGCAGCTGCAGTCATACACGGTTACGCACATATAGCCACAGACTGCCATACATCACTGCACCAAATAAAAAAGCAGCTCTCACACCCGAATCTCCATCGCCACCACAACCAAGGAGATGTCCTTCAATCCATTGCTAAAGCAATCCGCCAATCACCATCGCCCATCCACTTCTTCAAAATAAAGTCCCATGCCGGTATTTTCGGTAATAAACATGCCGACGCCCTTGCTAAAAAGTCAGCCACCACCTACTCCAACATCGCTGACACCTCCATCAAAACAGGAGGCCCTGAGGGAAATCCCTACTACAATATAGTGGACCCACTGGCTTGCAAAAGAAGACATAGAAAACCAAACACAAACCCATAATCATACCCATACCCATACAACAAACATGGCCCATTCTCCTCCCTCAAAGCTCTGGTACCTACCAAACCACTGTGACGCCCTTCAAACACATATGCATTTTCTCCATAAACCTTGAAATGCCAAAACTGAAGCGAACTACCATGTGTACTACCAGAACCACATAAAGGAGGGCACTGCCAATGGAGACACTAGCAATGCTTACCTAACATCATCTAATGTCCCCTTTAGGACCAAATGTATCATTATGAAATACAGAACAGGTACTCCATATAATCAAAAAAATGCGGTATTGTTCAAAATTCTCAACAAGTCAAACTTGCCCCCTCTGCCCATAAGTAGACAGTGCCCTGCACATCCTTTCTGGGTACTAACAAACGCAAATAAGGAACATGATCACCGAAAGACACAACGTAGCATGCTGCATGATCTTTAAGGCTATAAGAAAAACAGGCTCCTTAGGATAATGTATTGTCTCCATAGATATAACTGGCTTCTCCAGCTTATTGAACGAGACTATTAGGCAAAACAACCTCAACTGAAAAGCCAACTAACAAAATCACACGAATCGTCACTGCCAACAATTGGGCGTGACAAGGCAGCAATGACCATGCAAAATCTCCAGATTTCTGAAACAGTTGAAAGTAGAATAGTTCCCAACTGGCTCTTCCCACCCCGCTTCTCAAGTAAAGACAGATTTACCTCCAGCCGCCCAGATTTTGTGCTGGTTACTCCCATCGCTGCAAAAACACATATACAACAAATTAATGTAGGGGGGTGGGTTCTTCAAAGTGGCAGGGGGGGGGCAATTGAGGAAGACTGGGAGCACCCCAGCAGCACCGCCAGCCACCAGTAGAGCCACCAACCCCAGACAAAACCGACCTAAAGACCTCAGCAAAACCCGGCATGGCATCCACCTCGTCGAGATTAAGTATTGTGAGGACACCAGACCTCAGAACCAGCCAAAGGTTGCAAAGGAATAGCACATAGACCTCTGCAACATTTTCCAAGGAGCCTCCGTTACTCTCCACATCATCCTTTTGGGTGTGGGTGGCACCATCTGCAACACTCACACTCTGAAGCCTTTCAAGGAACAGTTCAGGTCCCTCATTGTGATTATGCTGATGACATTGCTCTCACTTCAAACACAGCTGAATGTCTACAGGTCCAGCTAAACAAATTCCACAACTACACACGTTTCAAGGGGCTCAAGCTCAACACTGACAAAACAAAAGTCATGGTCTTCATCAGCAAGGATACTTCTGCGATTCCCACTTTCATGTACGATGGCACACCTCTAGAACTGGTCACTCATTTCAAATACCTTGCTTGGTTTCACTCTCACTCGTGATGGAAGTATGCACACAGCAGCTGAGAAGATGGCAGACAACTTGAGGTTCGCCATAGTTAGATTTCGGACCTGGTTCTAGCAAGGGTATCACACACAGAAAACATGCCATGTTGTGGCTTTTCCAGGTCTTCGCTTTGACAGCTGGCCTGTACGGGTGTCAAGTATGGGCCACTTTTTCACTGACATATGATTCCTCAGTAACCACCCGTGCACACGTCCTTCATCTCGGCTTCCTGAAAAAACTTCTGGGTGTCAAGAAAGGTACTGATACTCACTGCGTGCTCCGCGAAACAGGCCAGATGCCCATCTTTTTCTACTGGTTCAAATGCACCATAAGAATCTGGAACATTTTACTCTCTACAAACAATCCTCTTCTTGAGAAAATTGTGCGGGCTAGCCGCTGATTTACTTATTCAAACAGAAGTGATACATGGACTTACCAAATTCTACATGCGCTCCAAGATTTACCTACATCTCAACAGCTTTTAGATGCCATACGATCTCGTCAGACTATTAATCTAGCACAGTTTGAACTCACTCTACGTGAACGTATCATTGGGGGCTGGAGAGATCTTGACATTTTGACACCACATAAGCTCACCATTCCAGCAGAATCATGAGGACATATCACACACATTTTGGTGTACCTTTGGGGAATACTTCTGGATGGTGGGATGACAGAAAAAGAAATCAAAAGCCTGTGTTGCCTCTCTACCTTCGCTTGGACATTCCCAGTAACCTCAGCCGCGCACTTTCTTGCCTTCGCCTTTCTGGCCACAACTTTCTGGTCCAAAGAATGCGTCATGACAGGAATAGAAGGCCTTATGAGCTCAGGATCTGTGACAGATGTTACTGGCACACTATTCAGGATGAGGAACACATTTTGTTGGACTGTCCGTATGAACATCTGGTCAGACTTCGCACACAGCAACAGCTTATCTTCCCACCTCAGTTTGAGGATGGCCCAGCTCGTTTGAGGAACTTTATGAACCAACCTGATATTTTTGGTGTTGCCTCTTTTGTAGCTAAGTGCCTAGCCCTGTTCCCTTGATTTTTCTAGCGTTTTTTTGGTTTGGTTACAGACTTTTTTCCTAGCTTCCGCTCAGATGCCCACCAGAGGCATATATAGCGATGTAACCTTACCTTACCTTTCAAGGAACTGGGTATTGATTCTCAAAGAGTAAAGAAACTTGCCTTCAAGCGCCATGTGCACTCTGTGAACTTTGCTGCTAAACTTGTTCATACTAGACGTGCCCTTTCCAGTACATACTATTATCAACTCTCATCAGAAGCCGGTTTCAGGCCAAGCCTGCAACCCTCTTGATCCCCATTCATTAATTTCTTTCCTTTATGCTGTGGAGGAGCTTTACGGTACTCGGTACCAAAGTGACTCCTTTTCCTTAATTAATGTGGGGAGTGGCTTTCACTGCCTGCATAGTGTTTTCGTTTTCTTTTTGTAAACCATATTCCCTTTAGAGCTGCCAAAGATGCTTTGGAGACCAAACACTGTCTTCTAGAAAGAAGCAATTAATACACGTACATCATGACTGAGACCAAACACTATTCACATCTTGAACATAGGTAGCCCTCACAACCAGCGGCACTAGAAAATGGCACATGCACCTCCAACAACAAAACAGACGACGCAGCTCAGGTCATGTGCACGCCTCGCGCACTGACACTCCGACAACAATATGTCTCCTTCCCTTCCTGCTGGCTGGAGGTGAACAGACTAGCGTACAGGGTGGGGGTGGCATGGGCTGGCATGCCGACAGGCTTTTTGGCCTTCTTAGCAGGGGGGGGAGCCATTGACCCAGGCTGGTGGTGCTGCCGGTGCCAATTGCTTGTGTCGTCATCGCCTCGCGAGTGTTGTGGGTGCGGCTGCGGCTGTTGCTGCTGCTGCCCTTGCGTAGCACTAGAAGCAGAGTCTGCTGCTGCTGCTGCAGCGGCGGGAGGGGCACCTCTGTGCAGAGGAGGAGAAGGCCTCTTTCTGCTCACCTCCAGCTCTTTCCCTACTGCTGCTGCTACTGCTGGCGATGACGAAGCATCAACCCCACTGCTACTGCTAGGCCCTGCCCCATTCGTCAGGCTCAGGGGCTGCTGCTGCACACTGCCATTGGCTGCCTCTCCCTCCGCGATGGCTGCACCCTTGGCAGCCTTCTTGCGTGCCTTTTTGTCCTTCTCCAAACGCTCTGCTGCCAGCTTTGCAGCAAGCTTGACACGTGCCTCATCCAGCTGCTCACCGCAGGGGTTTACCTGGAACAATGAGTACGTCACATCGTGAGCTTGCAGGTGTGTGTTATTGTGTGTGTGTATGTGTGTGTGTGTGTGTGTGTGTGTGTGTGTGTGTGTGTGCGCGCGCGCTTGCAGGTTTGTGAAATTGCGTGTGTGCCTGCGGGTGTGTGGCGTTGCGAGTGTGCTTGCAGGTGTGTGGAATTGCGTGTGTGCTTGTTTGCTTGTGTGCTTGTGTGTGTATATATATCCTCATCTGTGTGTGCTTGTGTGCGTTGCGTGCCAATGCAATATTGCCAGAGGATACGTGTAGAAGGCTAGAATCGGAGGGGGGGCTCACAAATAACTAAAACTGTAAAATTGTTGGGCAACTGTATAACTTAAAAGCAGAGCTGATTTATATTGCAGCTGCCAAGCTAGTTTAAACACCAATATTCACACTCCATCTGTTCACCAACTTTGTCCCCCTTCCAAACACCACTGCGATCCGTAAGCCTACACAGCTCAAGCCTGACCCTCTCCCCACACTTGTGTTACAACATCAAACACCTACACCCACTTGCGCGCAACCCTCGTCCGCCTGCGACTCACCAGGATCCAGTCCTCTAAACTCCATGCACTCCCAATCAGCTCCTCCACCACTGCAGGGACTTCCTTCATTGCTTTCTCTGAGACCACATGTCCACTGCGACGATGTACCAGGAACCTGCAGGAGAGGTAGGCAAGTAAGCTATGTTGTGCCTGCTGCAACAATGTCCCAAGAGCCTGAAGGTGGGGGGAAATGTTTGTACAATGCACCCCTACCGATTGCATCTGCACGCGTGTTTGGCTGGTCATGTGCACGCAAGTGTGAACAAGAGCGCAAAGCACGCCAGTGGATAGGTGCATGCTAAAAGCATAGGGTTGTCCAGCTCGTTTGTTTTGGCAGCTAAGGTTTGAGAAATGCGTGAGAGTTTGAACTTCGTCAAACTGTTCAAATGACTAATACCGTGGCAACAAACCAGCCGCAAAGATTTTGCTCGAGGGGTGCGGCCAACTCAACCCCCCTGAAATAAATAAACATTTGAGGGGGTGCGGATTACTGCGGATTGGGTTCAAGTATTTACTTTTATTGTTTGGGTTGAGTGGGAAAGAGCCCCTGTGGGCAAGTCCAGACAAGGATGGCCAGCTTCTGCAAGGCCCTCCCAACCGCCGAGCAGCTTGAGCAGCAACAGCGAGAGGATGAGCAAGGAGGAGGAAAGTGAGGAGGGGGGCAGTGAGGAGAGCGAGAAGGCCAGGGACGGGGAAGATGATGATGAGGGCGTGAGTTAGAAGAGGCTTGAAGGCAAAACCAGTTGCCAGCTGACACATGTGTCAGCTGTCACAATGTCACAATGCAGCTGAGTAGAGCAGGACCAGTCTCAAATGGTTTTTCAGTGCTCTTGGACAATGTTATAATGTTATTGTGTTATGGAATGCACCTCCAAGTCTTTTGATTGGTGCCTTTTTAGTCACTTGATGCAGTTTTGAGAGCGTTTTGCCCCTGCGGATTGGTGCGGCAAGCACCAAAATACATATTTAGAGGGGAGCAGATTGGTGCGGACAGGGTAAAAATTATTCTTTTATTAATGGGTGCGGAGTGAGTACATGTCTCTACGGTACACTTTTGCTGGCTTTAACTGCCTCACACTACCAGGTAATATGGAATGCCTTGAACATTGATAATATATTAATACATCATAAGAGGGAGCTGATGGAGGCCTAAAATGGTCATGATTTTCAATGTTTCTAGGGTAAACCCATGACTGGTAACTTCCAAGCTCGACCTGGTGACATAAATCCGCAGCTGAGTTCAAAAATTGCCAGTTGTGGGCACACGTCTAATCAGCTGCAGCGTAAACCTTACCTGTAAACCCTAATCCCTAGGGTTCCTATCAAAAAGCCAATCCCTTTTGGTGCGGATATTTACTACAAGGGGTAAATATGTTTCGAGACACTGCCAGAATTGATGGTCAATTCAATAAATGTAGCTTGAGAGTTCAGACCAATTTCCCATTGCAGCACACCAAAAGAGAACTGCAGCAGCAAGCCTCTCTTTCAAAACACACTGCGCACAACAGCTTGCGCACAACTCACAATGTACAGTTTGCACGGCTTGCGCATATGATGATGCTCATGCACACTTGAGAAGGTAAGTTTGCTTTGCTGCGCTGATGCCTTGTTCCCCTTTACGGGAACATGCTATAATTGTGCAGAAAAGTAATCAAATTTTCCAGGAGAAATTCGGCAGACATTCAGCAGAATAAAAAGATTCCCAGCGGAGCTATGTGTTCAAGCACATGCTTGCTGTAACTGACCTGCCGGTGCACAAAATTCAGCAAATGATCACATTTAGAAATCCTTACTACAAAAACAGATCATTGCAAAGAAATGTATTCGAGACCAAGGGGTTGGGAAGTCTCAAGGTTTAGCCAATTTTCTCATCAGAGAATCAGCAAAGAGGTGCTCTTTTGGGTTGGAAACCCTCTCCAAACCTGGTTTCCAGTGTTGTTTGTGACTTAAAGGCAAAGAAGCGGTGGCGTCTTGGGGGTAAAATGGCTTTAACTTGGGCGTGATACTTTATTCATGTACATCTTTGACACGTTTTTAAGCTACACATTCACCCAGGCCAGCGGGGTCATCAATTCAGCTGAAACAGGAATTATATTAATTTGCATCCGTTTCTGGACTTTTGCCTCCGTCGGCCCATCTAATATATTAGATAAAATACCACAATGTTCGACATCCATCTCAGGCTCTTATTTGCAAATTGGACTGCAATCCAGACTGAGAGAAATGGCGTAAGTTTTGACGAAGTTCCAAGTACTTCATAACCGGCCTTTTAAGTTTGTTAAAATGCACAAATTTGCCAGAGGGGCTAACAGAGAAAATGCCTGAAAATGCGCATTTTTGCATTTAGAAGGCAGACACTCACAGCTACTTCATCCGATCAACACCATTTTAGTACCAAATTGTAGCTGGCATCGAGAGCTAGCCGAGCCTGTGCCCAGTTTTATGTGGATCACTTTGCGTGCTGAGATAGACTGGATTCAGCATACACATGGTGCATGTAAGTCCTAATGTGGTGACTTCCACGGGAAAATGGCTCAAATCCTCATAAAAACACAAACCACTCAGCCGTTTTCGTTCATTTTTGTTGCAATGACGTTTTTCCCCATTAAAAATATTCCAGATTGGTGCAGTGGGTGATTTGGTATGAGGAATATGTGGTAAACAAACGGCCTGCACGCCATAGCAAATTAAGCACACGCCCCCAGATTGGCAAGCTCCAAAATTTACATCTATGGACAGATTCATATTATGTAAAATTTGGAGCTTGCAAATTTGGGGGCTTATAAGCCAAAGAGCATATAAAAACTTGCCCATTTTGGGCCTCAGTAACCCCCTCTGCAAATTTGCAAGCTCACAAATTGGCAAAAATCCGGAACCAAATGATTGTGCTATTAAAATGGGTCGGTTCCCTTTATTAAGCTGGAGCTGGGGGCTATTTAGCATGCCCATAATTTTTGGTGAACGAACAAAGAAATAAGTATCAAAACCTGAATTAAAGCATAAAAAGGATGAAGGGTGAGCTCCAAGCTTGTGCGTTTAGCAAGTCGAGCAGGTAATTCCTGCACGTCTTTGCCATGAATAAGTGGCAATTCATCATGTCACTGAACCAGCCGAAACGGAATAAAGATCGGCTACTTAATAACGTAGTGCAGGCATCAAGATCGGATACGTTCAAAAACACAGTGTCAGTTAGACAGAAAAATTGCCTTCTATGGTCAATACTTTTTATTACTTTCGTTTATTTATCGCTTTATACTGTATAAATAGGGGGTGTTAAACAAGCTGTCGTGCTTCATGGTGGCCTGCAGAGGACACGAAGAGGGGACCTAGAAATGAGAGTATTAAGTGTGCAGAACCACAGCGCACCTGAAACGGCCATTAAACTGCACGCCAGTGACGGGGCAACAGTAGTCAGTCTCATTGTTGGCAGGTTGGTGGAAGCCTCGCTCAGCCGCTTTGGGAGCAGCCTTGCATTTGAAAGGGTTGGGCGCCAACTTGAGCTCCACAACACTCTTCAACCCTGACCAGAAAGCAAAGGATCGGCAGTATTAACAACAATTGTATGAACACCCGTTGATATGCTTACTGCACTTGCTAGAGGATGCAGGCATGAACACATGCATAAAGGTGCACACATACAGAGACACGCACACACAGACACACCCGTGATGTACGAGAGGGAGGGAGGGAGGGTCTTGTTCAGCAGGGCCTGCAGCACTGCGTCTTTGTTGAACAGGGTGCCCAGCTCGTCCATCACGCAGGGCGGGGTCAGCTGCTGTCCGGAGAGGTGGCACTGTGTAAACCTGTGGTGTTGTTGTTGGACAAGGAGAGAGTTTTGGTTCCGCGCTTTCTTCCTGAGTTGTGCCCCCTTCCCTCTTCCCATCTGCCTTGAAGTTTTGCACGCTCCAAACCAACTCACTTGGCCAGTTGCTCCTCCGCAGGATTGACCTTGTCAGGCTTGCGCTGCAGGTACATCTCCAGGTAACATGACCTGGACTCTGCACCCGTTGAACCCCCATCCCCTCCCCCACCGAGGAGGCGTGCGGACAACTGCAGCAAGCTGCCCGAGGACAGGCCGTAGCTACACAAAGCCTCTTCATCTTGCAGGCACCGCCCCGCGTGCAGGAGGAGCTGCGGGCCGGGAGAAAGACAGGTTAAAACCCTTGTTTGAAAGAGAGAGGAATTGCCCATGCTAACGCTAAACGGCTGCGCACACCTGCGTGTGTGGCGGGCCGACGTGGATAGACCTGGAGTGCAGCAGGTGCTTGAGGGCCAGCACAGTGTCGCCGGTTTCACAAGCCACAGCCAGCGTGCCTTCGGGCTCACCGCAACTCACGAGTACTTGCATAATTCTATATTTTAAATTTATAACAAATTCCAGGCTGTCGTCTTTTGAAGACCGGCCGATAAATCGTCTTGATTAAAATTCTCCGCTCCGAAAGTTCCTCCGAGCTTGTACAACAAAATTACGCACAACATGATGGAAGCCGTCCTCTAAACTTGGGTTATGTCTACCCTGTATTTCCCTGCCCCAGCAGTACGAACTACCTGTGTTGCGCGAGTTTGCTTTTCCATCATTATTTGACAGGGCCCAGAATACTATTTTTAGTTTGAGTCTCTTTGAACCGTTTGCGCATGCAATAACATTTCCGTATTCAGGTGCTAAGGCAAGGACAGAAGTGTGTATAAATACAACAAAAATCAAGGGGGCATTTTGGCGAAATATTGAGCGCCAGTCACAGTTCAGTCAAACATTTGACCCATTTTTCCGTCCCACATATCAACAACCCACCCATCCCTTACTGTACATCAGATAAGCAGACCAAGTTTTCCCAGTCTGCTCATCAACTCCTGCTGTCACCAATAAGGGGTTTGCCGTCATGCCCCACTCCACCTATCTCGTGCTGCTTCTGCATCTGCTCCTGGTTGGGTAGCTCACGCCAGTGGCCCTGAGCAGTGTGAAGCCAGAAAATGTGCATACGTTGCTGCATGTAAAAAACTTCCTTGCTGCGTAGCTGCTGACTGAGCTCCAAACAAAAATGAGCAGCTGCCTTTCATCTCTTTCATTTACCCCTGAATTGATGGCAAATTTCCCACACAAGGACATCCGCTCGCCAATTGCTAGCTTTGCCTGTTTTTGGTGGGAGCATTATACATTATGCTTTATTCAGTTTAGCGTGCTCAAATGAGCTTTCGGGTGAGAAGCACTTGTACACGTGCACGTGTGTGTTTGTATGCGTGCGTGCGTGCGTGCGTGCGTGTGTGTGTGTGTGTGTGTGTGTGTGTGTGTGTGTGTGAGTGAGTGTGTGTGTGTGTGTGTGTGTGAGTGTGTGTGTGTGTGTGTGTGTGTGTGTGTGTGTGTGTGTGTGTGTGTGTGTGTGTGTTTGTGTTTGT
>Ga0307960_1002090_pt1 | contig 11822 bp, 10 predicted proteins | sample OrgLakmetagen542_FD_201832 | JGI IMG/M metagenome (GOLD analysis project Ga0307960, IMG submission 201832) | Saline water microbial communities from Organic Lake, Antarctica - #542 | ecosystem: Environmental > Aquatic > Non-marine Saline and Alkaline > Saline | place: Antarctica: Organic Lake... | reverse complement strand
TTGTTGTTGGTGTGTGTGTGTGTGTGTGTGTGTGTGTGTGTGTGTGTGTGTGTGTGCGTGCGTGTTTGTGTGTGTGTGTGTGTGTGTGTGTGTGCATGCGTGTGTTTGTGTGTGCGTGTTACCTGTACCACTTTTTTCTTTGCTCCCCCTGCCGTTTCTGTTTTTGAATTGGAAATAAAAGTCTGGGGGCTGGCTTAAGCTGCACGATCTTTTAATTTAAATAAAACTCTGGGACCAAAAAAATAGGACATCTGTTGCTCAAGCTTAAGACACGGCAATGCGCATCAAATATAAATTACATAATTGTGCGAAAGTGGTCACAGCGCATCTCACAGCATGCCCTATTTTCCATGGATAATAAAAGGGACCCCCTGAAAAGTTGCACGACAGGTCGCCGTAAAATCACACGTCGATCCAGATGAAGCAGAAATATAAGAAGAGCCAGCCAGATGAAGAAGAAATATACTGATATCCAACTTGCGCTCTACAGTGGATCACAGCTTCGCCTTCTTGGCCTTGCTCGGCTTCTGCGCATTTTGTTTGGGTGACCTGCGTGATGATTGGTGTATCAAGCGAAGAAACTCCTTAACGTAAGACAAACGCAGACCTTCCTCACACCTTTCAGCTTGCACTAAACAAAGTGCAAAGACATGGCAGGGTGTGCATCGTGGTACAAGTACAAGTCAATAAGCGAGCTGTTAAAAAGAAGCGAGCGAGCTGTTAACAAGAGGTGAGGTGTTTTCGGAATATGTTGGAGAGGTAAGATCATAGACATGATAAAATCCTTACAGCCGTAACGCAGCATCATCTTATCAGAAATTGAGACTCAATTCAACCTACGTCCAAAAGGAGTGACCTTAAGCCTTAAGCTTTGACAACCCAAGTGTCCGAAAAGGCACCTTGGAGGAGGCTCAGAATCATCTTTCACACCCCTGTTACGAGACTTCTACTGAGGCTTTATTTTACTGGACTCCCTGCCCAACTCGACATCGTGTTTTTGCTCAATGAAAAATAAGGTTGCCTCACACCATTTGACGTTGCTGGAGACATGAGTACATGAAGTTGGGCTTACAGCACCAATGCTAATAAAGGCACCAACTTTAGTAACCGTAGCTGCAGCCAGTTAAGTACCGAGTTCTTCCTGGCTTTCATTTTTCCTGGCTTACGTTGAACAAACGTTTATTATCTCAAAGTCTGCTATGGATGCACAAGAACAGTGGCCGCTCTTCTTCTTTGCTCCTGGTTGCCACAGCATACACAACAGACAATGTTTGCCATAAACATTCCAATAGCCTCTCTGATCATTGTAAATGCAAGGAACACAGGCAGCTAGGCACCACTCTCTGTGCACACGACTCACTTGGTCTGTAGGCTGGTGGCGACAGGGACTGCAGGCGCAGCGCCATTTCCAGCAGCTCCCTTTCCGGCTTTGCTGCCCTTTTTCCCCCCCTTTCCTCCACGTGTTTCCTCGACACGCTCAGTGTCTGCTACTGCTGTCACTGCAGCTGCTGCTGCAGGTTCCCTGCTCTGCTTTTTCCCATTTGTCCCCTGCTTGATATTTCCACTGGTGCTGGCTCCTGCAGCCCCTTCGTCCTCCATCCCCCCCGAGAAATCAAAGTCATCCGACTCTCTTTGCTTCTTCCCCTTCTTCCCCTTCTTGCTCTTCCCGGCTGTATATTGCTCACTCGTGCTAGGTTCCCCGCCCATCGCGCGCTCGGTGTCTGCAAACTCCTCAGGTACCCACAGCTCAGGCTCCTCTTCTGACACATCTTCACCGCCTGCCTGCTCCGGCTGCTGCCTGCCTTTCCGCTTGCCTTTACTCCCTGTCTGCTGCTGCTGCTGCTGCTGCTGCTGCTGCTGCAATACTCTGGCTGGCCCTTGGCCCTTAGCCACTTTATCCTCCTTCCCACGCTTCCGCTTCGTGCCTGCTATACTGCCTTCTCCCTCCTCCTCTGCCTGCTGCTTTCCTTTTTGCTCACTCCCCTGCTTGCCATTCTGCTTGCCTTTGGCGGGCGCCGGTGGCGCCTTGGCCGCTGCCCCCTTCTTCTTCCCTTTGGCTGATTCTTGCTGCTCCTCAACCCCCATGCCATCATCCGCTGCTTCCTCTTCGCTGCCCCCCTCATTACTCTCATCCTCTCCACTTCCCTCCTCCTCATCTTCACTCATCCCCTCTGAACCTTCCTCCTCCTGGCCTTCCTCCTTCTTCTTTTTGCCTATACTCCGGCCTGTTATCTGTTATAAACACACAAACACGCTAGTATGAAACAATTGGAATGTATTGTGCACAAAGTGTGCGTAGGAGGCTACGAGCTGCAGGTGACTAAGCGCGCTTGACAAGCTAACATTGGCCGAATGCCGGTGCATAGTACACGGGTATGAGCTCCAAACGACTAAGACCAAATGACAAGCGGAAGTAGGTACGTAAGAAAGAAAGGGGGATGCAATTGACCATGCTCCCAAGCGTTTAAAAGCTGCCTTAAATTCACGTACAATCCAACCATTCAAACTGGGTTTCTGTCTAGTCACCTGGGAGTTTACAACCTCACATGTGCAGCAATCTAAATTCAATCATGAAGCCTTACCTCAGCTAGCACAGTGTCGATGTCAGGCTCGTCTTTCAATTCCAGCTTGTCAGCAGCAAAGAGTGCTGCGGGCATTAAGACATGTGCAGTAGCAATGAGAGAGCTAGCCTGTGCTGATCAACGCAATCCATCTGACATAAACGGCAACATGCATGGTCCAAGCAGAAACAGCTGTGACGCACTTTTTTTATTCTGAAACCGCTTTCCCTGCATGTGCTTCTTCACCGCGTCTAGGGACTTGTCCATGAGCTGGCCTGTCAGGGCACAGTAGAGCATGTTCCTGCATGCACGCGACGATCATAACATTGTGCGCACTTGATCTTGTAAGGCTCTGAGCATGGTGAGCGTGATGTAAGAGAGAGAAGAGCAAAATATCTGGACGGGCCAAGGTACTTTGCTTGCCACTTCAAATCTACTCACTCGAAGTTGGCTGACTGCAGGATGAAAGGCTCATACTTTGCCAGTATGTTTTCAGCATCGTAGCGCCTCCTCAGCTTGGTGAATTTGCTCCCGCTGCAAGAAGGGGAAGGCATTCTTGTTGGCGCAAGACGCATGCAACCTGACGGCTTGCATGTATGCTCGCATGGGCGATGCGTATGCGGAGGAATGATATGACCAGAGGTTGCAACATGAAAGCCAAGGGCTTGTGTAGTGGCGTGTATGTGCGAGCAAGCAGGAAGGTAGCGAACCGCACGCTCCCTTGCTCTGTGAGTGCGCAACTCACTTGATGAAAGCGGTGGCCACGTCCAGGCGTGGCGGGAACTGGTGGCCATTTATCTCGCACTTGACTTTGCCTTCAGGTGTCAATGAAAAGTATTGAGAAAGCTTGTGCTGCTCCAAAAGGGCTGAAATCTCAGGAGGGAAACCAGTGGGAGGTGTCATGGTTTAAACAGGAATAATTATTAATTAATTCATGGCAATTGTCCCATGCAAGCAGAAATTTTGAAATTGTTTTCACCAGGCGTAAATTAGACAGGCCACCTCTGCTTGATTGTCTCTAACATGGTGAGTCCTTTAGCTTCAATCAAGCTGGTATTCAAACGCTGTACATGCGCTCGCTACTCTTGTTGTCCTGTGTGCACATGCTCATCGGTTCATCATCATGCTAATTAGCATGAAACTACACACACACACACACAGACACAAACAATCATACACACACATACACACAAACACACACACACACACACACACACACACACACACACACACATACACTTACATGCAGACACACATGCACGCGCACACGACACGCAAGCACACAAATGCATGCACGCAAATTCACACACACATACACTCACGCACATACATGCACATGCACACGCACGCATGCACGTACGCACACCTACGCACACACAAACACACACACACACACACACACACACACACACACACACACACACACACACACACACACACACACACACACACACACACACGCGCGCAAACACACGCACACAATGCATACGCACATGCACACGCACGCGCACAGATACACACACGCACGCGCACATACATAAATATACACACGCACGCGCGCACACACACACACACACACACACACACACGCATGCGCAGGCACACACACACATACACACACACTCGCACACGCACACGCACGCCCATGCGCGTGTGAACACCAACACACACACACACACACACACACACACACACACACACACACGCTCACACAAACGCGCACACACACACAAATACACACAAACACAGGCGTACTCATGCACGTTGCAACCGTACACGTTGCAACCGTATATGCATACTCACACAGGATACACCAGAAGCAGCTGGCAGCAGCTGTGTCAGCATCGGGGAGGACCTACAAAGATACAGGAAGAATGACGGAATTCCACTTCTAGGATCGAACTGGGAACGCACCTTTGTGCTACTAAGCAGCAAAACAAGCCTGAAGTGAGTGTGGCACATGCACTTACTACAAGCACTTGTCAACATGTCACCGTGAAATGAGCTGTGTCACACGCACGATGAGCTTTGGTTTCACCAATGTCGGGGGTATGAACCGTTTCTTGAGCTTCAGCATCATGTGTAAGGTCAACAACATGTCCAAGGACAACATGTTTAAGATGCAGTTAACAATATTTGCATTCAAGTGCTCTAAACTTAAATGCGTTCTTTTACAGTGACAGTGACAGGGGAAAAGTACTTTATAGGGACTGTGTGTTGAAAGGAAAGGATAAGAGGAAGGATGCTGGTCCGGCACATGCAACTGCCAGCATGCCAGCATGTTTGTTAAAAAAAAAGATGTCAACTCAACAAGAGCAAAGGGTGCACCTGAGTGAAGAGCGGGTGGTGCAGCTCGCAGAGCAAGCAAGCCTGATGTGCTGGATCAGGTTTCTCTAAAGCACTTGCTTCAAGGAATCCATACATGCTCGCTCTCAATGACATTCCACGATTTCAAAGACTGGACACTGGCTCACCTAATCATGTGAGGTGCCCTTCCATCGCAGCTGCTTGTGCAGAGTCTCCCTGCTTCTCTCTCTGCAAGATGAATTTTTACCCACGCATACTGCTCACGTGAAAACGTGGAAACCTGTGACCACTGCCTGAAAATCTCCTCCCCCCCTCTTTCTTCTCCTCCAAAGGGAGCTCTTTCTTCTCCTCCACAGGGAGCTCTTTCTTCTCCTCCAAAGAGAGCTCTCCACTGATTGCTGCGCACAGTGATTGTGCACACAGTCAGTAATGACGTGCAGCCTTACGTTATCTATTCGTGACAACACACTCGTTCTATTCTTTTGAGATCCCTCCGCCCCCCTCGTATGGAGTGATGGCAAAGTGGGCAGGTCCTCCTCACATCGTAATGAACAGAGCATGTCCGCATATTTTTGGCATGAAGAATACATGTGGGAATTGAAACACGATCCCTACCATCAGCATGTGCTAGATGAGTTCAATTAGCACTACTCATCAATTGTTGGGGATACGTGGTAGCCTCACACGTGGCAGGTGAGTTCAATTAGCACTACTCATCAATTGTTGGGGCTACGTGGTAGCCCCTCACGTGGCAGGTGAGTTCAATTAGCACTACCCGTAGATTGTCGGGGCTACGTGGTAGCCTCTCACTTCTTACGTTGTTATACTCACAGGTTTGGGTTTACGGTGTTTGTACCAGAACTCTGCACGCATGCCCGGCATCGCCACAGCATTGCATTTTCTCTCTCTATCTTCTATCACTTCATCCATTTTTTCAAAACACCTGCTCAAATGCTCACAGATTCTACGCAAGCTCGCGGGATTTGGGTTTTTCAGCGCGCGAGGAGATTAGCCTCACTCACAAGCCCTGGGTGGAATATCTTGGGTTAATTGAAGGCCAGCTGTGGTCTTTTGCTCTGCTCGACCCTGGTGAGTGCGGGGTGTACTTCAATAAGGAACGGAAGGGTGTATGTATGCTGAAACGATCACTTGTTTCGTTCATGTTGTCCAGCGTACTAGTGTAGCGTGAATTATGGATACATACACATGTACGTGTGCTTGTAGATGGCATACTCACACAATATGATATTGTGGATGAGTGCAAGGTCGACATTGGACCTCTTTAGGTCGTACAGGAGAAGCAACCTATCAGCAATTAATGCAGGGCTTGGTACAAATATAATGGGCAGCTTTGTCGTAAAAAGCAACGCAAGAATGTTGAAAATTATATGATTGAATTGGGTCAGTGTGCATAAGAGTATTGCTGCTGCTGTGGAAATTGTGAGTTGCACTGACTAGGATGCGTGTGCATCAAGGAAAGGCCTAAACCAGCGCTTACACCGCGTAGGAGCCTTTGTTACAAACATTTCTTGTACGGATTATTGTGACTTGAATGGAGGCCATATGTGGCCAGTGCTGTTTGGGCAGCAAGATAATGGACAAATTTATGTGCAAAGGTTGTTTTTGATCGGAAGCAAGGAAACGAAGCGTTGTGTTCTTTTTGGCGGGATTGAGTGTTTGCAAAGCCATGTGTGCTGGCACTCTAAGGTAGCAAAATATATGATGCATTCGTCTGTATAAGGCAATGGCACTCATCTTCTGAAACACCGTACAAAGGCACATGTAAACAGACAGACATGCACACACAATAGTAGCACGGGTGGTTGTACTTTAATCTGCTTGGCTGCTTTGAGAAGTGTCGCGATCTGAAATCGTTTGTGCACTCCACACATGTAAAAACACACATGTCTACAATTCCAATGTTGGAAGAACTCTGTTTCGCTTGGCTACTCTTTTGCTTGCAGTTTGTTGTGCATCTTCTCACACGCATCTTGTTATACTTTATAGCGGAGGAATTATCTACTGTTACTCACTATAGCGGAGGACTTATCTACTGTTACTCACACAGATGGAAGCACTTTGGTCCGCCTGGCTGCTCCTAGTAGTGCCACGGCTTGGAAGTGGGTGTGTGTGCTACAAGCTGCTGGCTGCAGGCCGACGTCGGCAACAGCTGCCCAGGTAAGCAAATGACGTTGCTCACACATACAACAGTGTCAAAGACCCGTGGACCCTTGTTATGATCAAATGCTTGCAGCAGGCTGACGTGGCAACAGCTGCCCCGTTAGGCTACTGCCATCTCTCACACATGAAACAGTGTCGCAGACCTGTGAACCCTTACTATGGTAAGATGCTGGCCGCAGGAGCAATGGGTGTTCAAAAAGTTATTGCATATCTCACAGAGGCGTTGGAATGGGCCTGCAGAGCTCAAAAGTTGTCGCAGAGCTCAAAGTTGGTGCAGAGCTCAAGGCAGGTTTTATGCAGAGCTCAAGGCAGGTTTTATGCAGTGCTCAAGGCAGGTTTTATGCAGAGCTCAAGGCAGGTTTTATGCAGAGCTCAAGGCAGGTTTTATGCATATCTCAAGGCAGGTTTTATGCAGAGCTCAAGGCAGGTTTTATGCAGTGCTCAAAGCAGATTTGCAGGGGTATGCGCTGGAAATGGCTTCAGGCTTTCACAGCAGCAACGGCTGCTTGAGAAGTAGCTTTGCTTTCCTCGTTAAGGAGACAGGTGCGTTGCGTAGATGCTGTGAATATTAGAAGGGTGCTGGATGCCAGGGGCGTCAGGCCTGTGAAAAATAGCAGTGAAGAGGCAGCATTGTAAGTCCACCCGTGACTTGATCTGCCGACCCCTAACCATATTTTCACCCTGGACATCGTTAACCCTTATCCACCCTGAGCATCGTTAATACTTGTCCACCCTGGGCATGGTTAACCCTTACTATGCTTATCCACCCTGGGCATCGTCAGCCCTTATCCACCCTGGGCATCGTCAGCCCTTACTATACTTATCCACCCTGGGCATCGTCAGCCCTTATCCACCCTGGGCATCGTCAGCCCTTACTATACTTATGATTCACCCTGGGCATCGTCAGCCCTCACTATACTTATCCTCCCTGGGCATCGTCAGCCCTTACTAACCTTATCCTCCCTGGGCATCGTCAGCCCTTACTAACCTTATCCTCCCTGGGCATCGTTAACCCTCGACCATTTTTCCTTCCCTGACTTTGCTTGCTCTGTTTACCTTCCTCTTAGTCTTGCTTGCCTGTTCTTGACATCTTTTTGTCTGCCCACCTCGTGTCTCTCAAACAACACAGGCAGGGTTGGCCAGAACCGTATATATACGCCGTATATGGCCGTATATTTGGTGATTTCCCTGCCAAAAAAGCCGTATATAAACCGTATATATATGGTTCTGGCCAACCCTAAACACAGGCTGTGAGTCTGAGCTCCGCTTTTGGTGGCGACCCGAGGCCTGAGCAGGCGCATTGCAGCAGCTCAGCAGCAGCGTCAGTGCCTTCGGCAGCATCCCCTGCAGCAAAGAAGACAGCAGCACCAGTGTGGGAGCAGCAGAGGGACAATATAAGGGGGGGGATAGGTGGAGAGGGGGAAGGGCATCCAGGTAAGGCACCTACTTTTGCGTGTAATGAAGGTTTTTGTGCACGTGACATGGTTTTCTTGCACGTGACATGGTTTTCTTGCGTGATAAAGGAGTTGAATGGCTTGATCATGTGATCAGTAATGTCTGTATGCATTCACGCATGCGCAACAGACCCTTCTTAAGTTATTTCCACGGTAATTACACACAAAAAGACCAGCACACACAAACACACACACACAGACGCAAGAGGCCCTTCCCCAGTCACTCGCAAGAGCTCACAAATGACCGCCAGCAGCCCGGTGCACACGATGCTCAGACCGTCCTACCTTTCCTCAGAACGCATGTGGCATGAAAAGCACACCGGGCTAGTGAATTTGATGGTGAGCAGAAAGGTGTTTGCCTTTTGTCATCACCGTTTGATGTTGGTGTTTGAGATGATGGTTGTGATTGTGCCGCTATTAGTATGGAGCGCTGGTGGCAAAAAAAATTAAGTGAGCAGTACAGAAGCAGGGACAACTATTTGCATGCCTTTTCATAGATATGTTGAAACCTGCTGTTACTCTTTGCACATTAATGTGTTTATCTGCGGTCATTTCTTTCCATCGTGTTCTTCCGCATCCTCTCCTTTGTTGAAGATCTCCTTTATTTCCACCACTTGCAGGCAGTCATTCTTGTCGCAACAAACTTCCGGTGAGCATTGGAATCTCCCTGAGGATAAAGTGATTCAAACGCATCCCCTCTTTTTTACTCCAGCTTAAGACAGGTGCTCAGCGTTTTTACAGCATGCATTTTTTCAGCTCTTACATACACAATCTGTGAAGACGTAGCTTTTTTGAAATGAGGTGCAAATCCTTACTGGACTTGAGTTGCAAACTTTATAATTGTGCTTGCACTAATCAAAGAGCTGATGATCACAAATATTCGCTTATTACTACTTAGTAATGATTACTTGATCGTGCAATACAGGCAGAGAATATTCATGCATCCACCTACAAATTTTTCCAGCCATAGTTCTGTGTGCATTTCACAGCGCGCTCATTGCTTCTTTTCATACCTCTCTCACCTCCTCCACAGGCTTGCTCTTGAAAATGGTTTTAAGTATGGGCTGCGCATTCAAACACCTCTGCGCTTCCTGAACAGCCTTACCATCGGCAATCCAAATGTGAGTGTGCCATGAGCTTGCATATCATTGGCAAACTACCAGGGCATCAATTTCACTGCAGCTTTAAGATGCGTCATTGGACTTCCAAGTGTGGGTGCGTGTCAAGATTTGCTTTTTATAGGTCCAACACTCTGGTCCGTACAATGTACTACCTATAACCTGTAGCATTCCAATGTATTACCATATATAATACCATGTACTACCATATATTTTACCATGTATTACCATATTACCATATGTATTACCATGTATTACCATATATATTACAATGTATCACCTATGACCTGTAGCATTCCAATTGCATAGGCTGCAAGAGGAACTATTGCTGAACTCTTGTATTCGACTTTCATGCCACAGTAACTGATGCATAGGAATCCCCCTCCTCTTTTTGTAGCTTGCTGTTTCCACGTGCTGCCTTATGCACTTCCAAAGGACTCAGTGGAAGTGCTGCTGCTGTGGAAGTGCTCCACTATGCACTTCCAAATGATTCAAGCTCCTTCTGCATTCATAGCCCTCCTTTCTGTAACAGCCATTTACAACGTTGTCTATACCAACTTGTATTTCCACTGCATGCATGCACCCTCCCTCACTCACAATGCACTGCCTATCTCCCCCTTTCACTGTGATCTACTGTTCAAATACTTTTCTACAGCAGCCTCGTGATCTACCATTTAAATACTTTTCTACAGCAGCCTCGTGATCTACCATTCAAATACTTTTCTACAGCACCCTCGTGATCTACTGTTCAAATAATTTCCTACAGAAGCCACGTGATCTGCCATTCAAATACTTTCCTACAGCAGCCTTGTGATGCAGACCCTTATTGGGAGGGGCCCCTGCGCCCCTCCAGTATGATTCTTTCTGCCACCAACTGCTTTCCTGCACTTTGTGTGTCACTGTACGCACTTTGTGTGTCACTGTGTGCACTTTGTGTGTCACTATGTGCACTTTGTGTGTCACTGTGTGCACTTTGTGTGTCACTATGTGCACTTTGTCACTTTATGCACTTTGTTTGTCACTTTATGCACTTTGTGTGTCACTGTGTGCACTTTGTGTGTCACTGTGTGCACTTTGTGTGTCACTGTATGCACTTTGTGTGTCACTGTGTGCACTTTGTGTGTCACTGTATGCCACCAACTGCTTTCCTGCACCTTGTGTGTCACCTCAACTCATTTTGTTGCAACTCTTTGTGCCACGCATTTCTTTGCAGATCCCTCTTGCCCTGTGCTACCCCGGCATGGCTCTTATAGCCTTCATAGCTTTGTTTGTTGAGCAGTGTGGGGTCTGGTGCTTGCAATCTGAGAAGAAGGTATATGCGTGTGTGCGTGCTTGTGTGTGTTTGTGTGTATGTGTGAGGTACCTTTGCAGGGAACTTGATTAAAGAGCATGATAGGTACAGGCTTATTTTCAAGTTAGCATTGTTGGGTGCATCAAGCCGGAGATTTACGAGGTCTTAAAAAACGGTCTGGTGCTGATCGTCTGAAAAGAGGTGTGGTGTTTTGAAATGACGGCAGGGATAGAGTAAGAGCAGGGTCAGAGTTACAGCCAACATCTGACTGCTCGTTCCACCCTGCGGTGTGATTCACTTCAAGAGTGTGTTATGCCGCTTATGATTTGTTCTCTGTCATTGTATTGCTTACTCATTTCCTCCACGCGCGTGAGAGCAACGGTGCTGCACAAGCACGGGTGATAGAACTAGAAAATATGCGAGCGCATGAATGTGTTTGGTATGCACTGGCATGTGGAAACGCTCATTGTTTTATCCAATTCCCTGTCCAATTCTATGTCAAATTCCAAGTGCCTGTACCGCATTGCTCGCAGCTCCAATTGGCCATATCAAAGAAGCTAGAGGGGGACGACGCACATAAGGGGGGAAACGGACATGTAATGATGGCCCAGTTGGCACGAAAGGTAAGCAAGGTCTCAGATTGATGGTCAAGGGCTGTTGCTTGTTCAATGTTTTTTGCAGGATTGGCTCAGGGAGTGGAGGCTGCTGTGTGCGCAATAAGGCCAAGGATTGCGAGAGCTTAATTTCTCCGTGCACATCGCATCGTCTTCCATTTTTCGTATCAATTTAATTCTTTTACACTCTCTTTTATGCCCAGGTTGCAACCTGTGAGCGTGTGATTGTTGTTGCAGCCATGTGCCTTGATAGTGCATACACACGCACACACACAATCATGCTCACACACATGCAC
>Ga0307960_1002086_pt1 | contig 11830 bp, 12 predicted proteins | sample OrgLakmetagen542_FD_201832 | JGI IMG/M metagenome (GOLD analysis project Ga0307960, IMG submission 201832) | Saline water microbial communities from Organic Lake, Antarctica - #542 | ecosystem: Environmental > Aquatic > Non-marine Saline and Alkaline > Saline | place: Antarctica: Organic Lake... | reverse complement strand
GCACTTCCATAATTTTGGTTTCATGTCAATTTCAAAAGTCTGATTCCATGCCTTAAAAAAACACTTATGTGTAAGTGTATGTATGCGTGTGAATGTGTGTCCACGTGTGTGTGTGTGTGTGTGTGTGTGCTTGTGTGTGCGTGTGTGTGCATGTGTGACTTTCCAGTGGAGATAAAAGCAGGAAAAGGGGTAATAGGCAATTTCGTTGGCATGCAGCATGGCTCATCTACTGAACTTTCCCTCCTTTGTCTGTCTTTGTCTGGTGGAGGATATTGGAGAACTTTTTGGAACTCAAGACCAAAGCGGCTCCATTTTCTTGACTACTGTGGGGAGTAATCGTCACTGCCTGCAAAGTTTTTAACTTAGTGGTTCAGCTAGAAGGGGTAAACAAGGAGGGGAGGAAGGTCAGGTTTAGGGTTAAGGGTTTAAACCCAGCGTTAAAAGGGTTTTAGCCCAGCTTTGGCTGCTCCCCCAGAAAGCGGGTGGCCAGAGCCCTCGCTCGCCGACCATGAAGCTCGTGCGACACAGGCTCCATGGCCAGCATCTTGAAAAGGACAGTCGTTGCAGACAGATGCAATGTACAAGGGGTAAGGGCCATCATAGCAGCAACAGGATGTAGGGGCAGCAGACAGACAGAGAGAAACGACAACTTCATGACATAATGCACGTGACAAGGGGCCATCATGGCAGCAGCAGGATATAGGGCAGCCAGATAGAAAGGAACGACAACTTCATGACACAATGAAAGGGGTAAGGGCTATCATAGCAGCAGCAGGATATAGGGCAGCCAGATAGAAAGGAACGACAACTTCATGACACAATGAAAGGGGTAAGGGGTAAGGGCTATCATAGCAGCAGCAGGATATAGTAGAGCCGCAGAACCGAAGCAGGCATCAAGTGTGACATCTGGCAGAGCAATTTGAGCCCATCCTCAAATGTTCTATGCCAGCCCCTCTTTGAGATCGGTTTGAAACATTTGGGTTTTGGGCTGCAGTGCCTGAGCACGACCCTCTCTGCCCTTACACTCTGGTGGTGAAAATTTTTGGGTTGCAATGCCTGAGCACGACCCTCTCTGCTTTTAAATTCTGGTGGTGGAAGTCTTTGAAGTTGCTCATACCTTAAAGCGGCCCTTGTCCCTGCTTCACAAAGCCTTTCTTCCTATGGCAAGGCCCTTTCCAATCAAGCTAAGGCAGCCTCTCTTCCTAGAGCTCATACAGGGACTGCAGGGCCACAATGCCTGTGTACTTTCTCTGTGCATGCCTCCATCGTTACCTGTTTCTCAGCTCCCCAACAGCTGCGCGTGCCTGTGTACTTTGTCTGTGCATGCCTCCATCGTTACCTGTTTCTCAGCTCCCCAACAGCTGCGCGTGTAGCAGTGCACATGCCTGTGTATTTTGTCTGTGCATGCCTCCATCGTTACCTGTTTCTCAGCTCCCCAACAGCTGCGGGTGTAGCAGTGCACATGCCTATGTACTTTGTCTGTGCATGCCTCCATCGTTACCTGTTCCTCGGCCTCCTTGAAAATTTGTGTGTAGCAGTGCACATGCCTGTGTACTTTGTCTGTGCACGCCTCCATCGTTACCTGTTCCTCGGCCTCCTCAAAATTTTGTGTGTAGCAGTGCACACGCACGATGGACAGCACGTCTTTGGCACGACGGTAGCAAGCCAGTGCGTGAGGGATGTCTCCATGGCTTTCACAGTAGCGACCCCACCAAGTAGTGAGTTCCTTGTTGTTTTCCTGCACACGCATGTGTGTGTATGTGCGTGTGTCTGTGTGTCTGTGCGCTCATGCATGTGTGCTTGTGTGTGTACGTGTGCATGTCTTTGTGTGTATGTGCCACTTGGTGAATCATTCTTAAGGAAGCCTGAATGAATGGGTTACAACATTTAAAAGACGATCAGCATGCTTTTTGAGGTTGAGACACTTGTTTTGCTGCCAAAAGTTGTGTGTGTGTCCTTGCATGTGTGCGTGTGTGTCTGCCCATTGTGAGGTTGAGACACTTGTTTTGCTGCCAACCTTGCTGCCAAAAGTCCAGAGGACGTGTTCAAGCACATGCACACACATACACACAGAGACACACACACAGAAGCAACATAGATACACACGTGCACTTGGGTAGCAGGTTAAAAAACATGGCACACAAGCAAACACGAGATACACGCAACACACACACTCATGCGACAGAGCACACAGTGCAAACACACATACACACCTGGCTCTTGACGTACGCCTCCAGCTCTGTGAACTTGCCGGCTTGGAAGAACATGCGCGGTATTTCCACCGAGCCACAACCTGACTTGATATACCCTTTTTTGGCACCTTCCAAGTCCCCTGTTTTCTCCAAGAACTGCACAGCGTCAAGTGTTAAAAATTTGTGAGAGTATGTGTGATGATGTATGCCAACTTTGCTAGACCGTATGCCACCTTTCCTAGGCCGGGTGTGTGATGATGTGTGCCAACTTTGCTAGACCGGAATAAGATGCGTGCTGGGGGAAAGTGTTATAATGCACATTCTTTTTTACATTTGCCAGCTGGTTGTTTGTTTGTTGCAATGGGGGCAAAGATTTACAAGGCACACAGAAGTTTCAATCATGTAATCGTTTTGAGGAAAGTTGCTTGGACCTGAAACTTCTGAAGTATCCAACGCGTCCACAAGGCCCCATTTCACCAGTAAACACCGCAAGTTTGAATGTAGATCTTGATCCCGTACCAGCACACTTGTGTGCGTCAATAAGACTGTAGAAACTTGGGAATGATCACGTGTGCATGAATGAAGAATAAGCGGCAAAATAAAGCCATGCTCACAACAAACTTTATCTTTTAAGGACATACCTGCGCGTGCGCGTAGTGCGTGGCCTTAAGGTGGATGCGGTCATGCTTTTCTGCCACTTCAATGGCCTTGTCCCACTGCCCACAAGCCTGCAGTGTGTGTACGTGTATTTGTGAGTTTGTGGGGTGTGTGTGTGCGTGTATGTAGATGTAGATTGAAGTATGACATTGCATCAAGATACGTCTTTTTGTGCAACATTGAGGCATTCACAGGAATGCATACTCACATACAGGCACCCAGTTCATCACAGCAAACGGAAATATGTGCTCTCAAGTTTTGCTAAGGTGGGAATAACAAGCATACTCACGCACACTCACGCACACTTACGCATACTCACGCATACACACATGCACAAAAAAGTACACATCCTTGCAGTCTGCACAGCAGCTGCAAGTTTTGCACTTCTGAGATCCGTTACAGTAGGAAATATCAAAACACATAGACACGTGCTTATGCACACATTTACAACATCCACGCATTAACATACACACCTGGTACAGCCTGCATGTACATATACACACACTTACAACATACACGCACGCACACACCTGGTACAGCCCGCATGTACGTATACACACACAGCAAACACACACACACACACCTGGTACAGTCTGCACAGCAGATCGTAGCGCTCAGAGGCAGCGTACAACTTGCGAGCGTCGTCCATCATTCCAAGGTGCACCGCCACCTGAGTGAACAATTGGTTTAGGGCTCAGCCACACACATACATAAACATGCACGCACACACACACACACACACACACACACACAAAGCACGCTCATACACACACACTCACAAACCACATATATACACATACGTACACACACATACGTATACATGCATGCACACACACAAACATGCACCACACACTACATACTCACCGTGGCCACTCTGGCATCCAGGTCGTCGATGCCCTTTGCTTCACGCACGGCCTGTGCCCCACGCACATGCTCCATGTTGCCCAGGCAGTGCTCTGAACACAAAAACAAATGAAGAGATGTGTGTCTTTGTCTTTGCTTTTGTGTTTCCTTGTGTGCGCGTTTGATCCTGTCTTCATGGTGCTTCTGTCCCACACATCGTGCTGTGTATTGTGGATCTCTAGGAAGTTGTTATGTCCATCTAAAGCTCGAAAATAAACCCACACATTTGAAAGGCTGGCCAGAGTCATGAGGTAATGACAAAGTACCGTATATTGGTAGGGCACGGTCATGGTGTAGGTAATAACAAAGTACCATATATGCGTTTATTGGTAGAGCACGGTTGTGTACAGTGCAGAAGTGCAATATTGGCCAACCTTCCACATCTAAGCGTTCGAGTTTTATCATCCTGCAATCACACCTTCCACATCTGAGCGTTTCAAGTTCCACCATCCTGCAATCACACCCTCCTTATCTAAGCGTTCAAGTTTGAGCATCTTGCAACCACATCTTCTACACAACCCACGCATGAAAGTGCCTGCTTTACTGCACAGTTGGGCCATGTCCTCCAAACTAGACCATCACACTTTTTTTGTTACCACGCACTTTGCCCACCTGCCACGTCTAAGCGCTTGTTCTTTGATACACAGGTGGGCCACGTTCTCCAAACTACGCTAATACACTTTTTGTCGCCACACATACCCACCTGCCACATCCAAGCGCTCGTTCTTGATGCACAAGTGGGCAACGTTCTCCCAACTTCTCTATCACACTCTTTTGTCACCAAGCGCTCTACCTGCCACGTCCAAGCGTTTGTTCTTGATGCACAGGTGGGCCATGCTCTCCAAACTAAACCATCACCCATATTGTTTATTACCATGCGCTTTGCCCACCTGCCACGTCCAAGCGCTTGTTCTTGATGCACAGGTGGGCCATGTTCTCCCAGACCGCGGGGTTCTTGATGGACTGCAGGCAAGTTAAGTGGATGACCAAAGGATGTTGGTAAAAGGGATGGCGCGACAATGTGCAGGCCGCGGGGCTCTTGATGGACTGCAGGCCAGGGAGGCTGGAGCGAAGGGTGTGCGTAAAAAGGATGGCGTATATGGACGGTGACTGGAGCGAAGGGTGTGCGTAAAAGGGATGTCGTATTATGGACGGTGACTGGTGCGCTGCTGAAGTGGTGAGGATAACAAAATAAACGTAAGGCAGCGTAAGCAAACATAGAAGATGGGAGTAAAATTTCAAATCTGCATGTTGGTATTTGCAAAGGAAAATGTATGGAAATTGATGCTGATTGCACACACAAACACACACACACAAGCAGTAAGTATTGCAGCCTAGCTAGCTGGTCTCTCTCTCTCTCTCTCTCTCTCTCTCTCTCTCTCTCTGTGTGTGTGTCTTCCAAAGTTGCACGCACAATCACAAGGTTGCACACATATTAGCAAGATGTGAAGGGATGGCAGGGAAGGTAATGGTGGTTGAGATGATTGTGATATCAATAAGAACGACAAGCCTCAGAGAAACATTGGGGTCTATGAGAGTGTGACTGATTCTTTATTATTTTGCTGTAGTAAACAGTAATTAGTAAGCATGGCAGGTGCGAGAGGAGAGGAAAACAACTTGCACAATTTTATACATTTGTGGCTAGGCCTTGTATATAACTTTCAAGGCAACTTGTGCCTCACCACCTGCGGGAAAGCACACACGCATGCTCACACGCACATGAACGTACACACGCAAATGAACATGCACACACTAGCTAAACCATGCAGACACGCACACCACCTTGATGGCCCTGAACGCTTCATCCATGTTGTCAGTGGCGAGGAAGTAAGAAAAATCAAGCAGAGCTGTCTTAGTGTCCTCGTCTCCATCCTGATAATGCACATGAGTTTTTTTGGTGCGTGTTGTATGTGAGTGTTTGTGTGTGTATATGTGTGTGTATGTGCGTGTGTGTACGAGCGCATTTGTAGGCACCCATACCTGTACTTGCATATATTCTTGCGTGTTTACGTGTGTTTGTGCATGTCTGCGATGTGTGTACGTCTCTGTGGTGTGTAGCTCAAGCTGTTCCTTGCGGCTTGGCTAAGGCCATTAAGAGACAGGGGTGCTTAACAGGGGGTCGACTTTTCAATGCACAGTTTGGTATGCAGGACTGGATTTGCACACAACTGAAATAAAGGAGCAAAGGCAGTGACATGCTTGAAATGCGCACCATCGTACGCTGGGCTGAACATACATTGGTGTACAGACAAGCAAAAGCATGCACACACAGGTGCAGGTTAGTGCAAGCACACATCAATACAAATACACACTCATACCCACATCTACACCAAAGCCCACATACACGCCCTCATATACTCACACCCACCCCCATGCCCACGCCCACACCCGCATACACCCAAACCCATACACCCAAGCTCACAGCAACTTCCACACCCACACCCACTCACATACCTGCATGCCCGCGAATCCCTGCATGGGGACTTTTGTGACGTTTGAGGATTGCGGCTGCTGTGGGTTGGGCTTATGCAGCACGAGGTGGGGAGCATGGATGGCTATGAAGCTCTTGGCTCCTGTTGAAGCACAAGCAGCAATTGGTGAAGGTGAAAGAGTGCATGCAACGAGGCCAAGGTGGGGAGCATGGAAGGCTATGAAGCTCTTGGCTCCTGTTTAAGCACAAGCAGCAATTGGTGAAAGAGTGCATGCAACGAGGCCAAGGTGGGGAGCATGGATGGCTGTGAAGCTCATATGCAGTGAAAATATCCACATGCAGTGGAAGCATTCATATGTTCATATGCAGTGGAAACATTTCATATGCAATAGAAACATTCATGTGCAGTGAAAACATTCATATGCAGTGGAAAATCCATATGCAGTGAAAACATTCATATGCAGTGGAAACATCCATATGCAGCGGAAACATTCATTTGCTTTGAAATATATCCATATGCAGTAAAAACATCCGTATGCAGTGGGAACATTCATATGCAGTGAAAAAATCCATATGCAGTAGGAATATCCATATGCAGCAGAAACATTCATTTGCTTTGAAATATACCCATATGCAGTGAAAACATCCATATGCAGTGGAAACATTCATATGCAGTGAAAAAATCCATATGCAGTGGGAATATCCATATGCAGCAGAAACATTCATTTGCTTTGAAATATATCCATATGCAGTGAAAACATCCATATGCAGTGGAAACATTTATATGCAGTGGAAATATCCATGTGCAGTGGAAACACGGTTCTAATCAGCCCTAGCCGCTTAGAATACCTGCAGCATCTATGGATTGGTACTCCTGCAGGAGGACCTCATGCTCGGGGCTCACGAAGAAGAGAGCTACCTCGTTGGTCATCAATTCGTCTGCCAGCACATCGTCAGCACGTTGCACACTCTGTGCCACAACAATAGAATATGTGTGTGTGTGTGTGTGTGTTGGTCATCAGATCGTCTGCCAGCACATCGTCAGCACGTTGCACACTCTGTGCCACAACAATAGAATATGTGTGTGTGTGTGTGTGTTGGTCATCAGATCGTCTGCCAGCACATCGTCAGCACGTTGCACACTCTGTGCCACAACAATGGAATATGTGTGTGTGTGTGTGTGTGTTGGTCATCAGATCGTCTGCCAGCACATCGTCAGCATGTTGCACACTCTGCGCCACAACAATAGAATATGTGTGTGTGTGTGTGTTGGTCATCAGATCGTCTGCCAGCACATTGTCAGCACGTTGCACACTCTGCGCCACAACAATAGAATATGTGTGTGTGTGTGTTGGTCATCAGATCGTCTGCCAGCACATCGTCAGCACGTTGCACACTCTGCGCCACAACAATAGAATATGTGTGTGTGTGTGTGTGTGTTTGTCATCAGATCGTCTGCCAGCACATCGTCAGCACGTTGCACACTCTGCGCCACAACTATATAATGTGTGTTTATGTATGCATGTGTGTACCTCTCTGACTCTGAGTGTACTGGCCAACAGATCGTCTGTCAGCACACCGCCAGCATGCTGTATGCTCTGTGCTGCATCAACAGAGTATGTGTGTACGTATATGCTTCTGACTTCGAGCGTGTTGGTCATCAGTTCGTCTGCCAGCACACCGCCAGCATGCTGTATGCTCTGTGCTGCATCAACAGAGTATGTGTGTATGTATATGCTTCTGACTTTGAGCGTGTTGGTCGTCAAATCGTCTGCCAGCACACCGCCAGCATGCCGTATGCTCTGTGCTGCAACAACAGAGTATGTGTGTACGTATATGCTTCTGACTTTGAGCGTGTTGGTCATCAGTTCGTCTGCCAGCACACCGCCAGCATGCCGTATGCTCTGTGCTGCAACAACAGAGTATGTGTGTATGTATGTGTCTCTAAGTCTGAGTGTATTGGTCATAAGAGTTTCTGCCAGCACATTGCCAGCACGTTGCACGCTCTGCCCAAAAATAATTAAATATGTGTGTGTACATGTGTGTTGGTCATCAGAATGTCTGTCAGCACATTTCCAGCAAGCTGTGTGCTCTGTACCACAACAACAGAGTAATACAAGCCTGTGCGTGTATCTGTGCTTGTGTGCACGTGTATTTGCCTATGCGTGTGTGTATCTGTGTTTGTGTGCACGTGAACACATGTCTGCTTTTGCTGGCAACCCTTACACACACATATGAATTGAAATAACTAATCCAATATGTGATGTGGGCATCCTGCGCACATTTAACAGGGAAAGGCACACGGAGGCCTACGATTGACATTTCATATATCTGACTCTTGCAATGACATGCAAGGCACAAAAAAAGCTTACCAGAGTCTGGACGGCCAGGATCTTATTCTCAATCACATCCCAGGCTATGGTCTGGGGCATTCGATCATCCTGCATGCAAGTGTGAGCACAGCTCGGCCAAAGTGAGGGACAATGCGCAATTTGTAGGACTGTTAGTGACACTGTGAAATTGTATGGAGAACAAGCTCTTACTTAAAATCCTTTTTTGCAAACTATATGTCCTGGCCAACTGTAGGTTTGAGTGACAACATTGGCGAGACAAGGCCTGCAACACAAAGGCCTGCAACACAAAGGCCTGCAGCACAAAAGGCCTCCAACACAAAGGCCTGCAACACAAAGGCCTGCAACACAAAGGCCTGCAACACAAAAGGCCTGCAACAACATTGGCCTGCAACAACATTGGCGGGACAGTGGCCTGCAACAACATTGGCGAGACAAGGCCAGCAACAACATTGGCCTGCAACAATTGACATTGGCCTGCAACAACAGGCCTGCAACAATTGGCCTGCAACAACAGGCCTGCAACAACATTGGCGAGACAAGGCCTGCAACAATGCGCAGTCTGTGAAAGTTATGTTGACTTTCTATGCATGAACCAGGCAAGGTCTGCAGCAATGTGCGACGTAAAGGAGTGCTAAATTGGGTAGCCATGTCAGGCTGGAGGCTTTTGTATTTCAAACCAACTCTAACCTATAGGAGTGCTGGTGAAAGGAATTTTAAATCAGGCAGGGTCAGCAACAGTGTAAGGCGCGCCGGTTTGTTCAAAGAAGTGTGTAAAGAATGCAAGATTCCTGTGCCGCTGGCCTGCTTTTGTGTTGTACAGGCGTACATATACCCGTGCCCACAAAAAAAGAACAGGTGCACGTAACGGTGTTTTAAACGATGCTTGGTTGTACGGTAAGCACAGAAAAAGTGGTGGTGTTGCATTCAACTCACATACGTACACTTGTGCTCACAAAGAACAGGAGCATGTGGTGGTGTTTCAGTTGATGCACAGATGTACACTTGTGCTCACAAAGAACAGGTGCATGTGGTGGTGTGTCAGTTGATGCACATGTGTACACTTGTGCTCACAAAGAACAGGTGCATGTGGTGGTGTTGCATTCAACTCACATATGTACACTTGTGCTCACAAAGAACAGGTGCACGTGGTGGCACTACAAAATACGGGTGCACATGGTGGTAATTTGCAGTGCATTCGTGCATTGGAGGTATTTTGTAGAGCATGGTGGTGCACCCGTATTTCAAAATGTTGCTTCTTTAGAAGGACAGGTGTACATGGCGGTTTTCAAAAAACGGTGGACGTAGCGCTACTTCTCAAAGACAGGTGCGTGAAGCAGCACTTCAAGAATTTGGTGTACATGGCAGTACGTTAAATATGAGGTGTGCGTGGCGGAGCTTCCAAAACAGGTGCATGTGACAATACGTCAAAAATTAGGTGCGCGTGGTCATAACTTAAAAGCAAACTGCGGGTGGCTTTGTAGCCAAAGTGTAAAACGAAAGAGCACATACATTTAGCCCACCAAAACTCAACTCAGCAACGTCAAAGAGGAGCGTTGGGTGTCTTCAATGCAGGACCCGTAGAAATTTGGGCGCCTTCAATGCTTTACACACAAAAGCACGCCATGCTCTCTCTGCCATCAAATGCTCTCTTATCAATGCTCATCAATGCTCACCCGTGCTCTCTTTGCCACCAAATGCTCTCTCTGCCATCAAATGCTCTTATCAATGCTCATCAATGCTCACCATCGCTCTCTCTGCCACTGTATGCTCTCTCTCTGCCATCAAACACTCTTATCAATGCTCATAAATGCTCACCATCGCTCTCTCTGCCACTGTATGCTCTCTCTCTGCCATGTCAGCACCAGAGTGCCAATCCAAACAGGCAGGCACTTGCCAGCATGCAATGCACATAACACACTTGCCCTAAACTTGCCCTGCAACGTTCACTGTCAACGTTCGCTTGTGAAATTGCGCGCAGGCAACGTATGACGTTCAATGTCAACATTCGATTGTGCCTCTGCACCCAGGCAACATGTGGCGTCCACTGCCAACCTTCACTTGCAAATCTGCACCTTGGCAAAGTCGTAGGTGAGCGTGGTGGTGTTCTCAAAGCAGTGCACATACAGGCACGATTCACGCGCGCGCTCCTTGGAAGAACACAGGGCAGCCACCATGTTGCCGCTGCTGTTCACGCTGAGCACGTCCACCTTCATCGGGTTGCTGGGTGGGTTGTTAGGAAGCAGCAGTCCTGTGTACATCGTTCACAAAACAGTTCACTGAAAAAATGCGGGGCAAGTTGGACAACCACAGTCCTCAGGCCTGTGTGCATTTTGTACAAAACAATCTAGCTGGAACTAAAATGCATCTGGTACAAAACAATCTACCGGTAATTAAAACGCCGGGCAGGTTGGGCAACCTCTGTCCTCAAACCTGTCTGCAGAGTTTACAAAACAATTGAACTAAAAAGCAGGGCAGGTTAGCCGGCCGGAAGCCTGCATGCTATACAGTGAACACAGAGCACTCAGTGCTGTGGCAAAGCACATCGGCTGAAGCACCAATCAACCGACATGCGCTCTCATGCGCTCAAGTTCAAAACAGTGTCACTTTTGTTTCTGCGCTGTGTGTGTGTGTGTGTGTGTGTGTGTGTGTGTGTGTGTGTGTGTGTGTGTGTGTGTGTGTGTGTGTTTGAGTGTGTGTGTGTGTGTGTGTGTGTGTGTTTGCGTGTGTGTGTGTGTGTGTGCGTGTGTGTGTATGTCTAGGATTGCTTTCACTGCTTTTGCCTTTCTGCTGGCAGTATTGACATAAACACTCAGGATTGGCCAAAACCAGACATATGCTCTGCATTTACAGCCATGCATTATTAGGCATGAAGTCTGCAAGAATACAATCACATACAAGGGACACATTTGGCTCTGACCAGCCCTACGAACATAACTTGGCGTGCAGATATTGCATTTTAGTCCAGCGACGCAGTGATTCGAAATGCGACTGATTGTGATTGCTGATGCTTGTTAGTAGCGACGTGCAAGAAACCGTAGTCGTTGCCTCTGCAGTGCAGCACACATGCCCTACTCTACAAAACGCAACCTGAACCCTTGTTTCCTAGGCCCTTCTGCCCTTCTGCCTGCCGTTGGCTCTGCAGTGCGGCACACATGCCCTACTCTACAAAACGCAACCTGAACCCTTGTTTCCTAGGCCATTCTGCCCTTCTGCCTGCCATTGCCTCTGCAGTGCGGCACACATGCCCTACTCTACAAAACGCAACCTGAACCCTTGTTTCCTAGGCCCTTCTG
>Ga0307960_1002080_pt1 | contig 11844 bp, 10 predicted proteins | sample OrgLakmetagen542_FD_201832 | JGI IMG/M metagenome (GOLD analysis project Ga0307960, IMG submission 201832) | Saline water microbial communities from Organic Lake, Antarctica - #542 | ecosystem: Environmental > Aquatic > Non-marine Saline and Alkaline > Saline | place: Antarctica: Organic Lake... | reverse complement strand
CAGTAAAGGCTGGGCTCAGCAATTGTTACAATGGATGCTTGTAAATGTGAACAGTTATCCGACTTTAACATTAAACCCCCTGATGACATTGAAAGAAACATTCCTGACTGGGTTTTCTCAACACAACAAAACCTTCCAATTAGACATCAAAGCCGTCCAGATGGCGTGTTAGTTATGCCCAGCATTGAGGGAAGAGGCAGGCATTTGGATCCCAAACAGATTCCCCCAAAGGACAGAGACATACATCTTGTAGAATTCAAATTCTGCTCAGACATAAACCCGCAACAGACATTAGAAAAAGCGCACAACCAGCATCAACCCCTTATCCAGCGTCTACGAACAAGGAGCCTCCGAGGCATCTCTCTCTGCAACTAATAATTCACACTTCATGTTATACCTCTTGGAGTCGGGAGCACAATCTATAATCAGCACACCATAACTCCTCTACTAAACTTAGGCGTCCCCACGCACAAAGTGCACCAACTAGCTACTAAACTGCACTGCCATGCAATAAAAAGCTTGAACAAAATTACAAAAACAAGACACAAAATACACCTTAACAACAACAGTGATAATGGGGGATTTGATGGGGGGGTTACTGGTAGAGCGGCTGGCGTCAGGAAGGCTAGACGCAGGCCGGATTGCATGGCTGACAACCCGCCGGATCCTCATTAGTCTCTGTTGTTTCTCCTTTTCGTCTTTCGGTGGGGCTCTGGCTAGTGTGAGCACTAGTTGAGAGCCTTTCCTTAATGCACGCTGGAGACTTCCAGTGTAGACTTTTTCTTCTACTTTTATATTGATACATAAAAGGGGTGAGCATGCCTTTGCATTTTCCGTCTACGTTGTAGAGATGCAAGCTATTGTGGCAGTGTACACTCCTGGGAGTATTGGGTTGTCTGAGGGAGATTCGGTGTCGTTTCCTTGGTGCTTCAGATCAACATCAGTGATCCAGTACTCGCAGCGCCCAGTGCCCAGTGGCTACAATGTCTGCTTGAGGGTTGGTGGGCTGCATGTCAGAATCGACTTTGTTCATTCCGGAGTTTTATGACATAGGGCTGGTAGAGACTTCTTTCTTGGTTGGAGAACCCTTGTCTTTGAAAATCAATATGATGTATATCCGGTGCAGGTTGCACTAGGTTTGGTGTAGTGAACGGGACCTGGCGAGTTGCACTCTCACCTTTAGGTGCTGCTCGTCTTGGAAAAAAAGTATTTCTTCACAAAAGTGAACAGAACCTAGATATAGAGCGTGTCAAAGTGGTCTTGAAAAAGACATCAAGGTGGAACTGAAGTATTTTTTTAAGCCCGCTTTGCTCAGGTGGAGCAGGCCAAACAATAAGAAATCATCTGCACAATAAGTCCCCACACCTGCAAAAGGCATACATCTTCATATCTGCTTTTCATTTTATATCGGACTGTCGTTGAGATCACTATCTATTCTTCTGTCGGCAGCAACAAAGTGAATGGCAAGCAATATAAGCTGATGTGCTGGATCCTTTACTTTGCAGTGACGATGATTTGAGGATGTGACATTTTTTAACACACTGCAAGCCTCCCTGTTTGGCTTCGAGTTACGCACAGCAACAAAAAAGAATGGGGACTCAAAAGAAAAGAGTAATGGAGCGCAGCATCTCCTGCAACACCTTGGAATAAAAATCATGTGAACATTAAATGCGAGTTTCTAAGATTCTAAATCTATCAGGCATGTTATCTTTTTCTACAGTGTCTACTATTCCCCCTCAATAAGGTGAGGACATGCAAAAGGGAGGCATTTATCAAGTGCCAAGAATGGTGGCAAGTAAGCAAGCTCCAGGCTTCAGAGACAAAGGATCAAACCCCATGCCTGCAATACAGCAATACGTATTTTAAGCAGGGTAACATAATTCGTCGTGACACACCTAAGGCTCAGCAGAGGGCTAGTGTTGCTCCAGAAAAGGTTTGTACTTTTCCTTTCACCCGTCCAAGCAGGAAATTGCAGGGCACAAACCAGGAGCAGTATCGGGGTTTCATCATCAGGGGGCATCATTACCCACATCAAGCTGAGGGATCCATCAACCTAACCACGGCGCCGCTAAAGACCACACCCAGAGACAACATGAGCAGTACGGACAGGAGGAGGGGCAGGGAGCGGCTGTCATAAGGCCCATCCAATTTAGCTCTGCAAGGAGAAAGCGAAGAAATAACCAAAATTGGCAATGCTGCAACAATTCAGAGAGTGCTACCAGCTACCTTACAGTGCTGCAAGGGAGACAGGTTTGTCTGAAGGAAGGGTGGAGGGTGTGTGGGTATGGATTTGAAGGGTGTGTGGGTGTGGGTGTGTTTGTGAGACTTTGTATGACTGTGTGTGTGAGTGTGTCACTGTTTGTGCGTTTTTTGTGTGGAAAGAGTATATAATTTGGTTGAAAGATAAAGCTTGGTGGTGTTATAATTGCGAAATTACACCTCAAAGCACCTTTGGAAGTGTCAGCAGAAACAATGCATATGGTTCTGGTCAAACCAACTGGCACCTGTACGATTAGTAGAGCTTTCAACGAGTATGCAGGAATTGCTACAAACGTGAACCACCCTTCTGACCCTGTCTCTGCTGTAATAAACTAGGTAGCAGCCTAAAACTTTTTAAAGCAAGCTTATTGCATTGTTCTAATAGGACGCTGTTCAGTACTCACTCTAAGAAGATGCTCCGTCTGTGGAAGTTTATCCCTGTATGCAGGACAGGGAAAGCCGATTAAGAAGTTTTGTAGCCTCGCTCATTTCTGGACTCCAAATGCGGCAAGGCAATGCAATCAGCCTGGACCAGCCTTGACGGTAGCAGCCTCAGCAGAGATTAACTTTTTTTTATCATGGCCATACATTACACGCTCGTACAACTATTCCTACCCACCAGCCCAGATGGCCATAAGAATAGAAAGCCCCAGCATTGTCAGAGCCACTGCACGAGTGACAATTGCCCTCTCTAAGTAGTCATTCCCCCAATGGCGGTGCGCGTGCCCAGCTACACCTGTATGGGTGTCGTACGTAAGTACTTAAATACGAAGAGAGGGAAGTTTTGGTCGAAACTGTTCAAATGCACATCCATCCCAGGCACGTGCCTGACGTGCCTGACGCATGCACAGGTCTTCTGACCTGGACTCTACTGGTCAAGCTCACCTACCTGATAACGCAGCAGCTATACTGCCGATGGTCACGGATGTGTTCATCCAGTGCAAGAAGGTCCGCTCGTTGGCTGCAGTTGATTGTTCAATTGGGTACGAGTCAGAAAGGATTACAGAAAGGGAGTCTTCAGGGGAGCAGTCATCATCACACTGCTGCTGCTACTCACCAAAGAAGGCTTTGGCATCTGTTCTGCGGAGTTCAGTAGCCATCCTGTTGGCTAAATTGGTTGGGAAATGAATAACTCTTATTTATGTAAATATTAAAGGGGCATTCACGAGATTCCTGTAATATTCGCATCATCTTTTGACGACTCCAGTTTTCTATTAAAGAAGCGCAAGAGCTATTGAGCTTGCTAGTACCTGGGACTCCGATCCGAGGGGTCGATCTCAGCATGAAGTACGGTGAGTGAGCATGCAGGGGTTAACATGAGCCATGGATGATTAGCAGTTTAGGCCTTTGGCATGCCACACCTCTTCCCTTGCACGCACACTCCGGACGCAACTGGATTTTCCCTGTGGGGATTGCTCAGCGCACAGAATCACAGCACGTACTCATCTCACTTGCTGAACAGGGCAGCACCTTGACAGCAAGCGCAAGGAGGAGTGGAAAGATTCCTACATTGATTACAAGGGCTTGAAAGACCTCATCAAGGCCTGCGCGTATGAAGCAGAGACCGGGGAGACCTCCTTCTCTCCGCGCACCACCTCCCTCACCATCGCTCGCTACAACAACCGCACAGACAGCGCAGAGGAGAGATTCTTCAAAAAGCTGGAGGGAGAGGTAGGAGGCATTCGAGGGGGGTTTAGCCTCTAGGGTTTTCTTCTTGGGCTCATCTTGGGCTCGAGGGCCTGCAATTGCTTTCATACTCAGGTTCACTCGTGCGCATGCACACACCAGCGCGTGCTTTTACAAACACACATGCACACACACGCACATAAACACACACACATAAACACACACACACACATGTGCACACACACACACAAACAATACACACGTATACACACATGTGCACGTGCACTCACATGTTTCCTCACATATGCATGCTAGTATACACCCAGCACAGCACTCCGTGCATCCCCATGCAGGTAGAGAGGGTGAACAGTTTCACCTCGCAGCTGGTGGGAGGCTTGCGTGCCTCACTCAAGAGCCTGTCAGGGAAGGTGGACAAGGACAACAGCAAAGAGGTGGTGCAGCAGCTGCTTGCGGTGAGTGGCAGAAGAGGGCTTGGGGTTACGTGAATGTGGGGACGTATGATGCAGGGCAGTGCAGCATCGAGTCTGCAGGGAAAGGGGCTCGCTCGCGCGCGATTGTGTGGAATGCAAACGAGTGACTGATGATGACCAAGTTTCTGAATGGACTTTTGAGCTTCCAAGGTGGAGTTAAAGCCGGTTTGTAGTACGAGGTTGCCTTTCATCTTTCACCACGAGGAAAAGGGCTGCAAGCCTTGTGGGTCAGAGCAGGGTGCACATGCTCGCTAACCCCAGGTGTAACCCCTTGTCCATGAACCACCTCACCTTTTCATGGGGATGTCTGCTCCTTGCACCTTGATCTGTGCACAGGCACTGTTGTTTTGCTACGCACCACCTAATACAATTCGCACGCTCACACGTGCAGGAGGCCAAAAGGATTGGAGATGACTTTCTGGCCTTGGAAAAGTACGTCAACCTTAACTACATGGTGAGCTGCGTGTGCGTGTGTTTTTGTTTTTGTGAGCCCGTTGGCGTTGCTAGCATCAAAACCATTTGCCTGTACGTGCTGTAAGGTAACAAGGCGCTCCAAATTAAGCATTTTATTTGGTATTGATACGCGATTGTGCGAGAGTGTGTCCATGCCGGGACCACAACTAAAAGTACAGCAATCAAAGTAAGTTTTGGCAATATACATACTGCACAATTCTGCTCTCCACGCGCTGACTTGCTATGGCTGTGTGTGTCCTATCTCCTGCAGGGCTTTCACAAAATTTTGAAGAAGCACGACAAGCTCCTGCCCCACGCCCCATGTCGCCAATTCTACGTGGCCCACTTGCATCAGCAGCCGTGGGTGCAGGTATGTGTGTGTGCTTGTGCTTGTGTCTGTGCTCGTCAGTGCAAGTTCCTTGTGTCATCTTGTTGTGCCCTCATATCCCCAAACTATTTGTGTGTTTGTTTGTTTGTGTGCAGGGCAACTACTCGGACCTGCTCGTGTCATTATCGGGCATCTACAGCAAACTGCGAGGAGACACAACTGGAGAGAAGAACGAAGATGCAGCCCAGGTGTGCGCTGATTGATTGATGGAAGACATGTTTGATGGGTTTGGAATTGCATTTTGACAGGAAGGATGGGTTTGGATTTTTGGGTGGGAGACAAGCTAGGGTTTAAAGTTGCGTTTTGGAAAAATGGGTGTACGACCCTGATAACGGTTTCAACCAATAACCCCTTAAAGGTTGGACAGAATGGAGTGTGCCTGCCCCTAATGAGCACTCAGCTGTTTTCATGTTCTTAGTCTCTTGCTTTTTCACTTTCTTCGACTCTCGCTCGCATGTTTTACAATTTAATTTGGATACATGTATGCTTGTGTCTCTCGTATTGGACAAGAGGTTTAAGTTACGAGTGAGTAGAGAGTGTGTGAGTGTCTCTGGGGGTCACTGCCAACCCACCACCAAGACCTGGGTGCAAAGTGAAGTATGGGTCACGTAGTGACCCCCACAACAGCATATGCTGTCTCTTCCTCTCATCAGGATACCTTCTAGCTCACCAACGAGAGCTGAGTGCAGTGTGGAGGAAGTATATGGGCTTGCAGTGCAATGAGACCCACGGCATAACACATGCCGTGCCATGTAACAAGCAGTGCAGTGCAGTGCAGTGCAGTGAGACTTACGACACAATACATGCCGTGCCATGTAACATGCATTTGCCAGGGTTTCTGCCGCTCCACCACCAAGTACTGGGTGCGCAATGAAGATGTGTCCACTGTCAAGCACCACGTACTGCAGCACCTGCCGGTGTTCCAGTTTGACAAGAACAACTTTGCGGGAGATGCCCAGGTGTGGTATAAGGCCTATAAGGCCTCAGATAAATCAAGGAATCACACCGTAGACCAAAGGGATAAAGAGAGTGTCTGTGTCTTTTGCTCATCGTACTGTCTTGCTAGGCTTGTAGGTGAGTGGTTCATCACAAGGATGGTTTCATCTTATAGGCGTGCGTGTGGTTTGGTTTAAGGCCCTGTAGCATTGACAGGAGGAGTTCCTAGGTGCCTGGCTCGGTGCTCAACGTACCTGCAGCTTTTGACAGTGTATGTGTGTGTGCATTGCTTACACAGGCTCCGCACAGGAGTAATTTCCTGACCTTGGTGCCTCTTGTTCTTGCTCGTCCCTTTGTTCGCGCGTCTGCAGCTCGTCAGCACTGTGTGTATACGTGTGTATTGTGAAAGTCGGCACTGTTGACGAGCTGCAGAGGAGCAAGCGCTGCAATTTCATGTTGCTGTCATCTGCAACTCATGTATATTGCATTGCTTGCTCCTCGTCTGTAGCTCGTCAACAGTATGCGCTTGGACAACTCATGTGTTTCATTGCTTGCACGTCTGCAGCTGAATGAACAGTGCGTACCACGACAACTCATGCCAAGTGTCATCGACCACATCATATTCTGTCGCTTGCTCGTCTGCAGCTCGTCAACAGTGTATACCTGGACAACTCCAGCTGCGAGCTGTACCACGGGAGGCTGGATAAGAAGCCTGGAGCTATTGCGTTACGTGTACGCTGGTAAGACGCCATTGATCCTTGATTGGGTCAGGAGGATGCTGAAGGGGTTAAACTCCTCCTCCTGACCCCTCCATCTCTGCTTTCCCTTGTGCAAAATCCAACTGTCATTTAAAATCTCACAGTCATGCAAAATACAACAGGCGTGCAAAATCTAACAGTCTTGCAAAATACAACAGCCCCTAACAGCAAGCTTCTTAAGGGATACAAACCCTCCCTCTTTGATCAATTCTTCTGCCTGAGTTTGCCCCAAATTTTCACGCCTCTATCCCTACGTGTACTTTTGCTCATAGCTTCACTCCCACCCGCCATCACGCTCTGCAGGTATGGAAACCTGCCCCCTGACTTTGTGTTTGTGGAGCGCAAAACCCACAAAGAGAGCTGGAAGGGAGAGGAGAGTGTGAAGGAGCGGTTCACCATTGCGGAGGAGAAAATGGTGGCATTCATTGATGGTGTGTGTGTGTGTGTGTATGTGTGTGTTGTTGCTGGTATGAGCAAGCAATTGGTGCGTGCGTGAGTCGTGAGCGTGTGTGCTCGCTGGTGTGTGTTGTGTGCTTGGGACACTGATCACACTAAACTGCTGCTTTACTCTTCAGCAGCTGCTGTTTGAAACACCCACCGATTAGCTATAGCGTGTACGTGTGAGCGCTGTGGCTGCGTCGTTGTTCTGGGATGCTTTGGCTTGTGCCCTCTTCACATGCTTGACAGAAGACTGTCGTGATGTCATGTCCAGGTGTCTTTGCACTGTGGAAGTGGCCTTTCTATTTGTGCTCTTACATATCACATGTTACATCACACATGTTACATATCACGTGTTACATAACACGTGTTACATAACACATGTTACACAACACATGTTGTAAAAAAAATTTTGCCGCTTGCTCCTGTGCATGTGTGCTTGTTGTACGTTCTCCTGTTGGTGAGGTCCCTTTTGGGCACCCTTTCTGTGCCCGCATTTGTTCGACTGTTCTGCAATTCATTATATCACATGTTCTGCTGCTTGCTCTTGTGCATGTGTGCTTGTTGTACGCTCTGTTGGTGAGGTCCCCTTTGGGTCACCTCGTGTGTTGTGCCCTCATTTGCTTGACTGTTCTGCAATTTATTATGCTCCTGCGTGCGCGCATTGCAAAGGAAATAATCCCCTGTATGTGTGCGCGCGTTAGTCCTTTACTTGCTCTATGTTGCTGTGAGAAGTGGAACAGACACCTTTGCTACAACATTCCTTTTTCCTGTGCATGTATGCATATGTGCGCAGGGGAGTACACTGTAGATGAGGCCCTGGAAGACATGATGGCTGCTGCAAAAGCCAAGGGCAGGATGGTGAGAGGAAATCAGGATTACTGGTGTTCTAGGACTTTGACACGTGCTTGCAACACACACAACACATAAATGCTTACACGCATGACTGCTTGTGTGTGTGAGTGTGTGTGCTGCAACGGTCAGGGTCCGGTTGTAAATTCACATGAATGTGTCAATCCTCTGTGTTTGTAGATCATGCTGCTTGCCTAAGAGCCTGTAATGGAGCCGTCAGTCACGGGATCATATCTAGAGACGATCTGTATAAGAACTGCTGGAAACTTTATTTTTCACGAATCACATGTGAACGTCATATGCACCCCTCTCAATACACTTACACTCGCTCCCACACACACTCTCACACACACTCACACACACCCACACACGCTCCCACACACACTCTTACACACACACACTCACTCACTCACACATGCACACACACCGCAGGTCAAGGAAGAGGACAAGGCTGCCTTTGCTGATCTATTTACTGAGGTGTTCAACGCGGTGGACTCTAAACAGCTGAGGCCCTTCGTCCGCACACAGTACATGCGCACCGCCTTCCAGGTAGCTACCTACCTATCAGTCAGGCCCGCCATGCCCTTTTGAAATAAAGGCCAGCAGACATATTCACTTGACGAGTATTCAGGGCCCTTGGTCACGGTCGTTTGCTCACACAGTACCTGCGCACCGCTTTCCCAGGCGTTTATCAGACGGGGCTCGTTGCTGTGTTCGCTCATTGCTGTGTGTGTAAGTGTTGAGTGGGAGTTACAATGCGTCACAGCTTCACATGTACAGCAGTTCACTTATCCACTCTTGTGTGTATTTCCATAAACTCTCTTGCTTTTGTATTACAACGCCGACAAGAATTAACATTGGATATGCACATCCAAGTCAATGACACCCTCTTCCTCTTTGGCCTCTCGCTTGCCGCTCTCTTTCCTTATTAATACACACGCACATACACACTTATGCGTGCACCTGCACACGCTCATACACACACACACTCATGCGTGCACCTGCACACGCACATACACACACACTTATGCGTGCACCTGCACACGCACATACACACACTTATGCGTGCACATGCACACGCACATACACACACACACACTTATGCGTGCGTGCACCTGCACACGTGCTTACACACACTTTCAGATACCCTTTGACGCCACCGTGCGTGTGTCTCTGGACACCAACCTGTGCATGATCAGAGAGAACCCTGAGGACGGACCCACGTGTGCTGCCTCAGGCCGCTGGTAAGTGTGTGTGTGTGTTGTGTGTTGTGTGTGTTACGTGTGCATGTGAGGCACGGGGGTCGTGGTCTTGTTAAGCTTGTGCACCCTCCCCAGGATGCTGGTGAGTTTTGGGTCAGGGTACGATGCGTGGGGCAAAACCTGGTGCCATGCTTCACTGCCTAATTCCATGAACTAAACCACACTCACACACTTGCATCGTATTCCCACGCTACCCCCTCTCCCTCCCTCACATACATCCCTTGGTCTGCCATTCCTCACATACACCCACAGGTACCGCGACCCCACGCTGCCCATTCATCGCACTGAAATTACGCGCTTTCCCCACGCTGTGCTGGAGGTGAAGCTGTCGTTGCCCGATGGCACCTCAGCCCCCTCTTGGGTTCAGGTGTGTGTGTGAGTGTGTTTAGTTGATTGTGCATATGCATGAGCATGTATGTGTATGTGTATTTGTATGTGTATGTGTGTGCTTGTTCAGATGCCTACGTGTGTGTTTGAATGTTCATGTGTGTGTGCATGTGTGTGTGAATCTGTGGCCGTGTTACCGTGGGGCTTTGTGCTTGTATATAAAGGCCGTAACCTTTATTGTAACAGCTGAAAACATGAGCTGAAACGTTCAAGCTGCACTGGCTTGCAAGAAGTCAAGTGCCTTGGTTTTACCTCCAAAAAAAAGCATAAGGTGGTCTGCACTATCACCAACGACCGTGCACGTACTGCTGCACACTGCTCGTGCCCCCCCTTTGCTCACTGCTCATACATGCACACTGTTCCTGCTACTGACATCTCACTTGCTCACTGCGCATACGTGCACACTGTTCCTGCTACTGACATCTCACTTGCTCACTGCGCATACACGCACACTGTTCCTACTACGGACCCCTGCCTTGCTAGCTGCTCATGCATACCACGTTCCTCCATCTAGTTCCTCACTTGCCAACTGCCGGGGTGTCATACTGCAGGAACTGCTGGACTCTGGGTACCTCACACAAGTGCACAAGTTTTCAAAGTTCATCCACGGATCCGCCACGCTGTTCCCTGACATGGTGAGCACAGACACACACACACACACAACACAGATACGCACACACACACACACACACGCACACGCACACGCACACGCACACGCACGCGCACGCACACGCACACGCACACGCACACGCACACGCTCACAAACACATGCATACACACATGCTGTCACTCATTACCCATTCACAAAAGTGTGTTTATGTGTTTTTCCGTAGTTACTTCCATGGTTTCTGTTCAAACCATGCTGCACGGCATCAGGGGGTGCATCTGCGTTTCTGCCTCTGTGTGCTCCCTGATGAGCGTGAAAACGTGAGGGCGTTTGCAGAGTGTTTGTGTCCCACTCGAGCGTTTCCATTGATTATGCACAGTTCATTTCGCTTGCACCGGTTGGATGCTCTTGTTACGTGTACCATTTGCACATTACACACGTCTAGTATTGAGTAGGTTTTCATGTGAAGACGGGAAGACGGCCTAATTTGATGCATCATTTTTTGAAATCGAGAGACACTTCTTTGAGCAATTGGTGCGTTTCAAAGTCAGGTGAAATTGGTTTCTGCTACAAAATGCAGCACCCACTCATACCCGCAAACTGCCATGCCAGTGCACAGTTACAGGCAATGACGTACGCAACCGTCGGTGCCATGTCTATCAGGGTGGACCTTCTCATTGCAGTCTAGCATGGCTTCTCACACACATACACACTCTCTCACATACACATGCACACACACACTCACATACACGTTAAAACACACACTCTCACACATACACACACAACAAAGCACACACTCACACACGAGGAAATACACACACACAGGTCCGTGCTGTGCCGTACTGGGTGGATGATGAGTCCCTGCGCTCCAGCATGGTAGCCTCAGCTGCTCCCATGCTGCCCTCCACCAGCGCTGCCCTTGTGTCCCCGAATTCAAACAAGCCACGCGTGGATCGCGTGTCCAAGGTGATGCTTTTGTGTTGCGTCTATCTGTGTTGTGTGTGTGTGCTGCGTGCACGTGTGTTTTGTGTGTGTGTGTCTTTGAGATAGTGCGGGTGTGCAGAGGGATTGACACCCTGTCACACCCCCATGTGTTTGGGGTGAGGTTGTCAAGGATCTGCGTTGTGGCTTGATTAAGGCGTTGCATTCAACTAAACAGCAGGCATGTTGGTGTGGTTATGCATGTGTGTGCTGATGCTGGTGTGTGTGTGCTTGTCCGGTACTGGCCTCTAAAATTTGAACAAACACGCACAAGTGAGCATGGGTTAGATGTGTCCTAAAATTGTACGTAAACATTGTTGCTGTTTTGAACCGTGTCCTGCCATTCAGCTGCATAATTTGGCTGTGCTGGCTCCACTTCTAAGAGTCGCATGCAAGAGGCAGGCGC
>Ga0307960_1002079_pt1 | contig 11845 bp, 8 predicted proteins | sample OrgLakmetagen542_FD_201832 | JGI IMG/M metagenome (GOLD analysis project Ga0307960, IMG submission 201832) | Saline water microbial communities from Organic Lake, Antarctica - #542 | ecosystem: Environmental > Aquatic > Non-marine Saline and Alkaline > Saline | place: Antarctica: Organic Lake... | reverse complement strand
TATTCCCTATCCTACTATTTTTATCTGTAATTTGGTTTACCTCCAAACTAGCAAACAACACAGAAATTGTAGCTTTTTTAAGTTCTGGAGTTTCCTTTTACCGATTTTTAAGGCCCTACTTTATTGGAGCAAGCATTATTTGTGCTTTAGGAATTGCATTAAGCTTATACCTTGTTCCTTCTGCTAGCACAGGCTTTAACGAATACAAATACAAGTACTTAAAGCGCTCTAAACCCAGCGATCAACAAAGAGATGTGTACAGACAAATTAATGATAACGAAGTAATCTATGCAAGTAATTTCAGGGATAAAAGCAAGACAGCTTCCAATTTTACGCTAGAGCATTTTGATGGTACGGAATTGAAATTCAAAATAAAAGCAGACCGATTAAAGTTAAACCCTGACTCTACTTATACCTTAAATAATTATGTAAAGCGAATAGTAGGTAAACGAGGAGATACTTTTATTAAAAAAAATGAATTAGATACCATTTTACCATTCGATTTTGATGAACTTACTCCAGTTATTTACATTGCTGAAACACTCAATTACAACCAATTAAAAGATTTTATTGCACAAGAAAAGAAACGCGGTTCACCAAACATCAATCGGTATGAAGTGGTTGCACAACGCAGATGGAGCATTCCTGTTTCTACATTTATACTTACCTTAATTGCCGTTTCAGTATCGGCTATTAAAAGGCGAGGAGGTATGGGCGTAAACCTAGCGATAGGAATCGTCATCGGTTTTAGCTATATTTTTATTGAAAAGGTGTTGGGCAGCATTGCAGAACAATCTACTTTCTCTCCTATTATTGCGGTTTGGTTTTCCAACGTAGCCTTTGGAGTTTTATCTATTATCTTACTTAATAATGCTAAACGATAAGTCTGCAATAAATTAACCAAGTACTTTTAATATATCTGAATTTTAAGAAAGCAAAGTGAAATCCATCGTATAAAGTTTGCTATATTTGCCTACTCATTTTACCAAATCACAACGCTAAATTATGGAATATTTAGACTTTGAATTACCCATTAAAGAATTACAAAATCAATACGAAAAAGCCTGTGAAATAGGCTCAGACAGCAATGTTGACGTATCTGATACCTGTAAGCAAATTGTAAAAAAACTAGAACAAGCTAAAAAAGACATCTATCAGAATTTATCGGCTTGGCAAAGGGTTCAACTTTCAAGGCATCCAAATCGTCCATATACAATGGATTATATAAATGCCATTTGTGGAGAATCATTTTTAGAACTTCATGGTGACCGTAATTTTGGTGATGATAAAGCAATGATTGGTGGTTTGGGCAAAGTAAAAGGCCAGAGCTTTATGTTTATTGGTCAACAAAAAGGCTATAACACAAAAACCAGACAATACCGTAATTTCGGAATGGCAAGTCCAGAAGGCTATCGTAAAGCATTACGCTTAATGCAATCTGCAGAAAAGTTTGGTGTACCCATTGTTTGTTTGATAGATACCCCAGGAGCATTTCCAGGCTTAGAAGCTGAAGAACGCGGTCAAGGTGAAGCCATTGCCAGAAACATTCAAAAAATGTTCAATATTCAAGTTCCTATTACCGTTATTATTATTGGTGAAGGTGCTAGTGGTGGGGCTTTAGGAATTGGAGTGGGCGATAAAATTATCATGTTAGAAAACACTTGGTATTCTGTTATTTCACCAGAATCCTGCTCTTCCATTTTATGGCGTAGTTGGGAGCAAAAGCAAATTGCAGCAGAAGCACTTAAACTTACTGCAAAAGACATGAAAAAACAAAAATTGATAGACGAAATACTTAAAGAACCTTTAGGTGGTGCTCATAGTGATAGAGAAAATACATTCAAAAGCGTTGAAAAATGCATTCTGAAATCTTATGAGGAATTGAAAAAGTTATCACCAGAAGAATTGACCGAAAAACGCATGGATAAATTTATTCAGATGGGCGTTTACCAAGATGCATAAATCATAAAACCAACCAGAGTAAAAAGTCCGAAGTTTTTACTTCGGACTTTTTTAGTTATCAACATCAATTAAAAACTTACCAACAGCAAAATGTTGATAAGGTGTTGACTACCTAGGAAACAATTAATTTACATTAAGTAAAGCTTTTTTTTACATTCGCAATATGGAATCATCACAACAATACGCTCAAAATAAACCCAAAAAAGGCAATGTTATCAGCCTTCAAAAAGGGAAAATACCTCCACAAGCTGTTGAACTAGAAGAGGTTGTACTTGGAGCTATGATGATTGACAAAAAAGGGGTAGATGAAGCCATTGACATTTTAAGTCCAGATGCTTTTTATAAAGAAGCACATAAAAATATTTTTGAAGCTATACATGTCTTATTTCAAGAGGGTCAACCAATTGACTTGTTAACTGTTTCAAGCCAACTTAAAAAAGAAAAGAAACTGGAGATAAGTGGTGGTGAATATTACTTGATTCAATTGACTCAAAAAATATCATCTTCTGCCCATATAGAATACCACTCTAGAATCATACTACAGAAATTCATCCAACGAAGTCTGATTAAAATTTCCAATGAAATTATAGAAGAAGCATACGATGAAGGGACTGACGTTTTTGATTTACTAGATCATGCAGAGTCCAAATTATATGAAGTTACTCAAGGAAATATAAAAAAATCCTCAGAAACCGCACAAAACTTGGTAACCCAAGCTCTAAAAAGAATAGAAGAAATATCTAACAAAAAAGGTTTAAGTGGCATTCCTTCAGGATTTGATGATTTAGATAAACTTACTTCTGGCTGGCAACCATCAGACTTGATTATTGTTGCTGCACGTCCAGGTATGGGTAAAACTGCCTTAACGCTATCTATGGCCAGGAATATGGCTGTTGAACACCATATTCCAGTTGCCTTTTTCTCTTTGGAAATGTCTTCTGTGCAATTGATAACTCGATTAATTTCATCTGAAACTGGATTGAGTTCAGAAAAATTAAGAACAGGGAATTTACAAAAACATGAATGGGAACAATTAAACGTAAAAGTAAAAGCTTTAGAACAAGCTCCATTATTTATTGACGATACCCCTTCCCTATCTATTTTCGATTTACGAGCAAAAGCTAGAAGAATGTCCTCACAACATGGTATTCAACTCATAGTAGTTGATTATTTGCAATTGATGACAGGCGGTGGAAACAACAAAGGAGGAAATAGAGAACAAGAGATTTCTACTATTTCCAGAAACCTAAAAGCCTTAGCAAAAGAACTTAATATTCCTGTAATCGCACTTTCTCAGCTTTCTAGAGCAGTAGAAACTCGAGGTGGTACTAAACGACCTTTGTTAAGTGACCTTAGAGAATCTGGTGCAATTGAACAAGATGCAGATATAGTTTCCTTTATATACAGACCTGAATATTACGATATTGACCAATGGGATGATGATGAAAGCAGTCCAACCGAAGGTCAAGGTGAATTTATTGTTGCTAAGCATAGAAATGGCGGTTTAGATAATATCAGATTACGCTTTATTGGTAACCTTGGTCGATTTGAAAATCTGAATAGTATTGCTGAAGACTTAGAGTTTGGATCGAAAATTAATAGTGAAAGTGACCCTTTTAAAACTCCAAAAACATCAAACCCAAATGAGGCTTTTGGTGACATAGAGAAAGATGAAGATCCATTTCCTTTTTAAATCTTAAAAAAAACTTGTCAGACGTAGCTTTGATGAGGATTTCTGTACCTTTAGAAATTAGAAATTAATTTATGCTTCAAAGAATAATTTTCGTTTGTATACTATTGTTTTCATTCACTTCACAAGCATCATTTGTGTTGCTTCCAATGGATGCAGAATCCCAAAAAGACCATTTAAAAGCCTATGGTATTACTTATTGGACATTAGATCGAGGTCAAAAGGTACAATGGTTGCTTAATTATCGTGGTGGTAGTTTTTTGATACCTGATTCCGAAAATCTTAGAAAAGAATGTACTATTCGTGGTGTGAGCTATGAAGTAATCAGCAATGAAAACGCAGCAGCTATTCTGAAAGAAATTGATAGTCCCGCTGTAAACCAAGAATCTGTAGTTTTAGAAAAAGCACCTAGAATCGCAGTTTATACTCCAGATGGAAATGCACCATGGGATGATGCCGTAACCTTGGTATTAACTTATGCTGAAATTCCTTATGATAAAGTATATGATGAAGAAGTTTTGAACGACGAGCTTTTACTTTACGACTGGTTGCATTTACATCATGAAGATTTTACAGGACAATATGGTAAGTTTTACAGAGCTTACAGAGCAACACCTTGGTACATAAAAGAAAAAAAGGAAGCAGAAGAATTAGCAACTAGACTTGGTTATGATAAAGTTTCTAAGGAGAAACTTGCTGTTGCTCAAAAAATAAGAAATTATGTTGTTGGTGGGGGTTTTATTTTTGCTATGTGTAGTGCTACAGATTCTTTTGATATTGCGCTAACTGCTCACCATACTGATATTTGTGAACCCATGTTTGATGGAGATGCAAGTGAACCAGGCTACCAAAATAAACTGGATTTTAGTCAAAGTTTCGCTTTTAAAGATTTTACTTTAGAAAGAGATCCAAATGTATATGAATTTTCTTCTATAGACATGACTCAAAAAAGGAAGATTCCTAAAGACAAAGACTATTTTACTTTGATGGAATTTTCTGCTAAATGGGATCCTATTCCTACTATGCTAAATCAAAACCACACCGCTCTTGTAAAAGGTTTTATGGGACAAACCACCAGTTTTGAAAGAAGCCAAATAAAATCGAATGTTCTTGTGTTAGCAGAAAACAGGGTCAATGGTGAAGCTAGATACATCCATGGTATAAAAGGAAGAGGGTTTTTCACCTTTTATGGTGGTCATGACCCAGAAGATTATCAACACCGCGTTGGCGACCCCAAAACCGAATTAGAATTACACCCTACTTCACCTGGATACAGATTAATTTTAAATAATATTTTATTTCCAGCTGCTGAAAAAGAAAAGCAGAAAACATAGATATCCACGACTTAGTTTAGCAAAAAGTAATTGGTCTTTTTATAAAAGAATTACTTGGTAAGGAAGTGGTTAGCGGGTTTCGCTTTTCGACCATCGTCCTTCGGTATTCGGTATTCGACAATCGAACAACAGACATCGGTTTTTGTTTCTAGTCTAACATATTTCGGATATCAGGTTTCAGATTTCAGATTTCGGTTAGCGGTTAGCGGTTAGCAGGTTTCGGGTTTCGACCTTCGGTAATCGAACAACGGGTATCGGGACTCTCACCTCTCATCTCTAACAGCTATGCGTTTACCCTATCTTCTAGCTGAAAGCGGTCTTTCTACTTTACACGTACTATACTGTAAAAAAAATTGCTACTTTTCACAAAAGTAAAAATTATGAATTTTTTGTTTAAGACAAAGCCGAAAGTAGATCCAACTGAGTACGATGATATTGAAAACCAAAGCCTTCAACCTATGGAGGCTCAAGCTTTTTACTACAATGAAACCGATTTTGAAGAATTGCCTGATTTTGATATTGAACAAATAATTCATTTTCCAAAACAAAATTATAATTCTTGGCTAAACATTCACGGTATTCACGAAACTAAAAAGATTGTAAGGATTGCTAAAAAGCTTAAGTTGCACCATTTAAGTATACAAGATATTTTCGACATACATCAAAGGCCAAAATTTCAAGAATTTGATACTTATTTTTTCTTCAATATTAAGTCTAAATTCATTGAAGAAAACAAAGATTTAAGCACTGAGCAAATCAGTTTTGTCTTAGGCGAAAATTTCCTAGTCAGTTTTCAAGAAAAAAAGAACGATCATTTTCAACATCTTCGGGAACGAATTCGCAAAAACAAGGGCGTAATTCGTGAGCGGGGCGCAGATTATTTATTGTTTTTGATGCTTGAAGCTATTTTAATTGAATTTGATAATATGATTGAAAACCTGCAAGAGGAGGTAGAAAATTTTCAGTTGATGGATGTAAATGTTGACCCATCTCCAGATTTATTGAAAGAGATAGAATATCAAAAAAAGAAGATTCAAGTCATACGGAAAGCTATTTTTCCAGTAAAAGAATTTTGCACTCATGTAGAAACTTACGAAAATCCTTTTATCCAAGAAACTAATTTAAAATACTTTAAAGACGTAAAGGAATATTGCCGGAGTTTACTAGATGATACCGAGGAAGCAAAAGTTACTTTGGAAGCCAACATCAATTTATTTTTCTCCATCCAAAGCCATCGCATGAATCAGGTTATGAAAATACTTACCGTGGTTTCTACTATTTTTATCCCGCTGACTTTTATTGCGGGTATTTATGGAATGAATTTTAAATACATGCCAGAATTGGAATATCAGTTTAGCTATTTCTTAATTTGGATTGTCTTTTTAGTTCTTTTTGTAGGGATGATGTTTTATTTTAAACGGAAGAAATGGTTTTAACTAGTTAATGATTTTATCCTGTATTCATTTTTAGCGTATTTGTATTGCTATATTCTTGTAATGGTTTAGCTAAATTCTATCAAAAATAATTTATGGCTAATCAAAATCTTTACTATAATATTGTAACAAAACTGAGATTTCAATTACTAATGCACTAAGTTGAACAACTAAAAACTAAGCCAATGACAAGAAAGCTACTTTCGCTAGAATGGAAACAATTTACCCGCTCCGCAGCATTTACCAAAGGTCTAGTCATCAAAATTCTCATGATTTTAGGGGCTTTATATTTTGGTGGAATTGCCATTTTTATGGGCGCTATTTCATTCAAAATACTGCAAAAGACCGTCCCTGATGTAGATCCCCTTATAACTATATGTCAGTTTCTCATCTATTGGGTTTTGGGCGAATTAGCACTTCGTTTTTTCTTGCATCAATTGCCAGTAATGAACATCAAACCATTGATGGTTTTGCCTATTAAACGCAACAAAGTCATTCGTTTTTTACTCAATAAAACTATTTTTTCTTTCTTCAACCTTATTGGATTGTTATTTTTTGTTCCCTTTTCGGCCATGTTGCTTTACAAAGGCTATCCACCAGTTCAGGTTTTAGGATGGATATTTAGTTTAGTAGGTTTGGTGTTGTGCCTCAATTTTGTCAATTTTCTCATCAACAAAAACAACACTTATTTTTATATTATTGCTAGTGTAGCAGCCTTGTCTATTGCACTCAACAAATATGAAATCATCTCTTTTACTAGTATTTCAGAACAGCTTTTTTACTCCCTTTACCAAATGCCTTATTTAGTAGCAATACCTTTGTTGCTTGCCTATTTCTTGTATAAAATCAACTTCAATATGGTAGCTAAACAATTTTATTTAGACGGCATGATTCGTAAGAAAATAGAAAAAGTTGAAACTAAAGACCTCAGCTTCATGGACCGGTTTGGAGATGTTGCTCCTTTTCTTAAAAACGACGTACGCATGATTTGGCGTAACAAACGCCCCAAACAAGTATTGTTAATGGCTGTGCTTTTTGTGTTTTACGGTCTAATTTTCTTTACCCTTGACATGTACAAAGACAATTTATTTTTCACCGCATTTGCCTCTATATTTATCACAGGCGGTTTCTTGCTCACCTTTGGTCAGTACGTTCCCTCTTGGGATAGCGAATATTACAAACTCATGATGAGCCAAAACATCCCTTATTCGCAATACCTAAAATCCAAATGGTCGCTTATGGTATTAGGGGTAATTATCGCCTATATACTCAGCATTCCTTACCTGTATTTTGGCACAAAAATATTTGCTATGATAACCGCTGGAGCTTTATTTAATGTAGGGTTAAACTCCTTTATCACCCTTTTTGGCGGTGCTTTAAATCGCATCCCGATTGAGCTCAATACCAAAGCAAATGCCTTCGGAAACACCCAAGGTTTCAACACCACACAGTTGCTTATTTCCTTACCCAAAATGCTCGGCCCTTATGCTATTTTTATCGTTCCCTACTATTTTTTAGGCTTTAATGCAGGAGTTATCGCCTTGGCACTAAGTGGAATTTTAGGACTGGTATTTACCAAGCAATTTTTAAAATTTATAGAAAAAACATACCAAAAAGGAAAATATAAAACCGTAGCTGCTTTTGCAGAAAAACAATAACAATTAGGGGCTTCCCCTCGCTTGGGCGAGGGTCGGGCTCTCGGCAGTCGCTTTCCCCAACAAAAAAAGTTGGGCAAGAGCTCCAACAAAGCCTCCATCCCTAAGCCAACAAAAAACAAAATAAGATGATAGAAATAAACCAAATTAGCAAAGTATATAATGGCGTAAAAGTCCTTAATGTAGAAAATGTGTCTATTCCAAAAGGACAAAGCTTCGGCCTAGTAGGAAACAATGGTGCAGGAAAAACTACACTTTTTAGCTTGTTACTCGATTTAATTCAACCTACCACCGGACACATTAGCAGCAATGGCATTGCAGTTCATGAAAGCGAAGATTGGAAACCATTTACCTCCTCATTTATAGATGAAAGCTTTCTCATTGGCTACCTTACTCCAGAGGAGTATTTTTATTTTATAGGCGACTTACGTAACCAAAGCAAAGCAGATGTAGATCAATTGCTTGCAGAATTTGAAGACTTTTTTCACGGCGAAATCCTGAACCAAAAAAAATACCTTCGCGACTTATCTAAAGGAAACCAGAAAAAAGCTGGTATTGTAGCTGCATTAATCGGAAATCCAGAGGTGATTATTCTAGATGAACCTTTTGCAAATTTAGATCCTACAACACAAATTAGATTGAAGAAAATTCTAAAAGACTTAAGCCAACAAAAAGGAGTAAGCGTATTGGTTTCTAGTCATGACTTAATGCATGTAACGGATGTTTGCGAACGCATTGTGGTAATTGATAAAGGAGAAGTGGTAAAAGACCTAGCAACCACAGAAGCTACATTAAAAGAACTGGAAGCATATTTTGAAAGGTAAATGAGCACATGCCAGTGAAAAGTTAGTTAGTTTCTAGGCTACTGCTTATTTTTTGATTAGTAGACTCATTAATTCGGTATTTAAGATTAATTTTAGATGAATGAAAAAGTATCATTTCTTATCATCTGCTTTTCTAGGTAAACTTTCTTTTTCAAAAGTTAATCCTAACCATGTTTTAAGCTTTCTTTTTTTTATTTGGACGATAACCAAATTAATCAGTTTTAGATTATGGTTTCAGCTAGACCGTGTTTTCCCTAGAATTCCTGCTTTTCAATTCTTAGATTTTAAAGGTTTCGAAATAATCGATTTGGTTTTATCTATTAGCAGTTTTTTTTTACTTGTTTTTAGCGTATTCAAACCTAAACCAAGATTAATTGTACTGCTTGTTATCTTAGAAGCTCTATTGTGTATTTTCGATCTACTTCGTTTTCAACCCTTTGAATTTCAACTTTTATTATTGAGTTTGGTTTACATTTGGAAACCAAAGCGATTTATTTTCAATTTAACCCTTCTTTTAAGCGCTACTTACATTTATGCGGGTTTATGCAAGTTCAATTTAGGTTTTGTAAATATTCATTGGGGTTATTATTTTTTAGAAAAAAGCCTCAGTGTTCCTCGAGCAATTGCACAAATTCCAATGGTAAAAGCTTTAGGATTTAGTATTCCTTTTCTAGAAACTCTTGCAGGTATACTCTTGCTTACCAAATACCGAAATGCAGCTTGTCAAGGCTTGATTTTATTTCACATTGCTACTTTATTATTCCTAGGCCCATTTCATTTGAACATAAATCAAGCCGTTTGGCCGTGGAATATAAGCATGATTTTGCTGCTTTGGTTTTTACTTAAACAACCAAGACTAAGCATAACTTATTCTATCTTTAAGCCCATAGGCCAAAAAATATACTTCATTATTCTATTTGTATTTCCTTTGTTGGGGTTTACCAATTTTTATCATCCCTATGCTGCTTTTCGATTATATGAAGGAAAAGTTACTTATCTAGTGATACAGAGTGCATCTCCTACTTTAGCTGAATTTCATCAAAAAAACTACCACAAACTCATTCCTAAAGTTAATCATTATACCACATTAGCCAGAACAATTAGCCTAGCTGAATTTCAGGTTCCCATTGCTCCTGTTCCTTGGTTACATTATAGAATTAGAGAAGTTATTCAACAGAAAGTAAGTTTTGGAGAAGCTGAATTCTATTTTCTGACCTATCCATATCGTGAAGTTAATATAATGTAATTACCCCATAATTATTAGAGTATTAAGCTGCATCAAAGCTGAAATAATGTTATTTTTTGATACTTCTTTTTGAAATCTATTAACTAAATAGAAACTAAAATTCTTTACAAATCAAGTACATTTGCACTTTTAAAATAATAAAATGAAAGTAGCTGTAGTAGGTGCTACCGGAATGGTAGGTCAAGTTATGTTGAAGGTCTTAGCGGAACAAAATTTCCCTTTAACTGAGTTAATTCCAGTTGCTTCAGAAAAATCTGTTGGAAAAGAAATTGAATTTAAAGGAAAAAAATATAAGGTGGTGAACCTTTCCACCGCAGTAGCAATGAAACCTGCCATTGCCTTATTTTCAGCAGGCGGAGAAACTTCACTAGAATGGGCCCCTAAGTTTGCAGAAGTGGGTACTCGGGTAGTAGATAACTCTTCGGCTTGGCGAATGCAAGAAAACATAAAATTGGTTATTCCCGAGATTAATGCGCATCTATTAACAAAAGAAGATTATATTATCGCTAACCCTAACTGTTCTACTATACAATTGTTGATGGTGCTGCATCCAATTCATCAAAAATATGGAATTGAACGCGCAATTGTATCTACTTATCAATCTATAACAGGAACAGGAGTTAAAGCAGTACAACAATTGGAAAATGAATACCAGGGAGTAAAGGGTGAGATGGCATATCCGTATCCTATTCACAAAAACGCGATTCCGCATTGTGATGTGTTTTTAGAAAACGACTATACCAAAGAAGAAATGAAACTCACCAATGAAACAAAGAAAATATTAGGTGATAATCAAGTTCAAGTAGTGGCAACGGCGGTGAGAATTCCCGTAGTTGGTGGTCATAGTGAATCGGTTCATTTAGAATTAAAATCAAATTTTGATATTAAAGATATCAAGAAAATTTTAAGTGAATTTCCAGGTGTAATTATTCAAGACCAAGTAGAAGTGAATCAATATCCGATGCCTATTTACGCTGAAGGTAAAGATGAAGTTTTTGTGGGTAGGATTAGAAGAGACTTCACCAGAGAAAACGCGCTGAATCTTTGGATAGTAGCCGACAATTTGAGAAAAGGAGCTGCAACGAATACCGTACAAATTGCAGAGTATTTGGTAGCGAATAAACTGGTGTAAATTTTTTTGTAGTATCTATTGAAAGATGATATCTCTCTATCTAGAAAGAATGCAAAACAAAAATAGCCACTAAGATTGAACTTGATGGCTATTTTGTATTTAAAATTGAAAAGCAAAGCTTCAACTTTTACACCCTATCTTGATAATTTTCCCAATACCATTGGACAGCTTCTTTTAAACCTTCTTTAAACTCATGTGTTGGTTGATAACTTAGAAGACCTTGGGCTTTTTCAATAGAGGCTAAAGAGTGAGGCACATCACCTTTTCTATTTGGCCCATTCTTGATATCTACATCAATAATTTTGGGGTCATATTTAGAAAGATATGTTTTGAGTAACTCAGCCATTTGCATAATCGTAGTGCGGTCACCTACTGCTGTATTATAAATTTGATTTAGTGCCTTTTTATTATCAGTTGTAATAGCTAATACGTTCATTTGAATAACGTTATCTATGTATGTGAAATCACGAGAATAAGTTCCATCACCATTTATTGTTGGACTCTCATGCTTCATCAACTGGATTACAAATTTTGGTATAACAGCAGCATAGGCACCATTAGGATCTTGT
>Ga0307960_1002076_pt1 | contig 11852 bp, 15 predicted proteins | sample OrgLakmetagen542_FD_201832 | JGI IMG/M metagenome (GOLD analysis project Ga0307960, IMG submission 201832) | Saline water microbial communities from Organic Lake, Antarctica - #542 | ecosystem: Environmental > Aquatic > Non-marine Saline and Alkaline > Saline | place: Antarctica: Organic Lake... | reverse complement strand
TGGTCTGTACGGTTGTCAAGTATGGGCCACTTCTTCTCTGACATATGATTCCTCAAAAATCACCCCCACACATGTCCTTCACCTGGGCTTCCTGAAAAGGCTCTTGGGTGTCAAGAAAGGTACTGATACTCACTGCGTGCTTCGCGAAACAGGTCAGATGCCCATTTTATTCATTTGCTTTAGATGCATCATAAGATTCTGGAACATTTTACTCTCTTCAAACAATCCTCTTCTTGAGAATGTTGTGCTGACCTTTTAATTGCAAATAGAAGTGATACATGGACTTACCAGGTTCTGCATGCACTCCATGATTTCCCTACGTCTCAGCAATATTTGAACGCCATACGATCTCGCGAGTCTATCAATTTGAAACAGTTTGAGCTCACTTTGTGCGAACATATCATCGGGAGCTGGAGAGAACTTGATGATTTGACACCACATGATAATCACCATTCCAGCAGAATCATGAGGACTTATAACACACATTTTGGTATACCTTTGGGGATTGCTCTTGGCTGGTGGGATGACAGAAAAAGAAATCATAAGCCTACGTTACCTCTCTACCTTCGCTTGGACAATCCCAGCAACCTCAGCCACGCACTTTCTTGCCTTCGCCTATCTGGAAATAACTTTCTGGTCCAAAGAATGAGTCATAATAGGAATAGAAGGCCTTATGAGATCAGGATCTGTGACAACTGTGACTGGCACTCTGTTCAGGATGAGGAACACATTTTGCTGTCCGCATGAACATCTGGTCAGACTTCGCACACAGCAACAGCTTATCTTCCCACCTCAGTTTGAGGACCTTTATGAACTAACCTAATATTTATGGTGTGGCCTATTTTGTGGCTGAGTGCCTAGCCCTTTTTACTTGATTTTTTCTAGGATCTTTTTGATTTTGTTTCAGGCTTTTTCCAAGCTTCCGCTCAGATGCCCCCCAGAGGCATATACAGCGATGTAACCTTACCTTATGTGTTAAAGACACGAATGATTGAACGAGGAGTTGCTTCTATACCTCCCATTTTGGACCCCTGTTTCTAGAATTCCAGCATCTGTGTCCATAAGATCTCAACTAAATATAAAGTGTCCGAACAGTCTGTTGAACAATTAAAAAGGAAGCTCGCGCTATCCTTTGTCCCTGGAGCTTCTTCCCCTCTAGCTCACTCCCTGTGCTTCTCGAATGCTAGCAAGCAGAGCTTGCACCGCCGACAGCCATTCCGCAGCATTGAGGCCCGCGTACTGCGAGCGTGTAGAAGTCAGAGGGAGAGATCGTACTAAAACATGCAAGTTGGGCACTGCACACATTCTGTACAAGTGCTTTGGAGGGCAGAAAAGGCGGTGAATTAAATTGACAAATAATTACCTGGACATCCGGTAGCAATTGAACAGCTGGAAGCGACTTCCAGTCAGACAGGGCTTGCCCGACTCGGGTTTGCGCGTACTTCTGCATGCCTTGAGCGGTAGCCACGTATTTCTTGACGACCGCAAGCCTGCCAGAAAAAGGGCATTCAAACATGCATGATACTTGCTGTAACTTGATGGCAAGGCCGACAGATATTTAGGGTTGGCCAAAACCACATACCAAACCTTTCCGTACTCACCCCGGAACCCATATTTCATATATATAAAAGGTAACCCCGGGAAACCCTGGACCTCGTAAAGAGATATTAAAGGCGTTCCCGTACCAACACCGTCAAGCGTTTAGCCAGTGCGCGTGTGCGTATGCGTGCACGTGCGTGCTTGTACGTGTGCATGTGTGTTTGTGCGCTTGTGCCTGCGCATGCATATGCGTGCGCCAGTGAGGGGCAATCTAGCTTTCCACAAACATAAGGTGGCTTTTCTGATGAAAAGATAACAAAAGGTTAAAACTTGGTCCAAAATGACGTCTGAGACAACGTCTCTTTCTCTTGAGGACCTCAAGCCACTATCACTGGTGCTGTCCTCGCTCTCCTCACTGCTGCTGCTGCTGCTGCTGCAGCTGCTGCCGCTTTGTGCATTGCTTGCGCTTGCGCGTGCTGATGGTACAGCTTGGGTGTGGGCCTGGGTGCGTGACCTTGTCTACATGAGCTGCCCCCACGCAACTGTCAACTGCTAAGCTGCCTTGGCTGGTGCTGGGGCGGGGGCGGGGGCGGGGGCGGGGGCGGGGGCAGGGCCTGGGAGGGGAGCGGGGAGCCTTCTCCACTCATCACTGCTCAGCCACTTACCAAATTTAAATTTTGCCAACCCAGTAGCCTCTAAATAAATATATAAAAAGAAACAATACCAGAATTACCCTGGAGACCAGAAAACGTCATTTACCTGGGGCGAGTTAGGTATGGTACGGTTTACGGTGTATATACGGTACATTTGGCAGGGAAACCACCAAATTTACGGCCATATACAGTGTATCTATACAGTTCTGGCCAACCTCAGATATTCATGAACAAGGTGCCAATTGATCTCTGAGCAGCCAAGGCTGATGCTGCAATGGTCGTCATAGCAGCAGCTTTTGGAAGTTGTTTGACTACTATCCAGTGCTATAGGAAGTCACCAAAAGTGAGAGCCGTACAGTCAGATCAAGCTGCATGCGTTGCAGCCACAAGACATGGAATCAACTACCTAATCCATCGAGTCTCGTTGCAAATCCATAAGGAAAAACAGCTAACTAAGGCCTCTCTGGCAGCCCTTACATCATCATTCACTTACGCAACGCACAAACACACTCAAGCCAGCCTCCTTGCCATCTTTGAGGCTTTTTGAGCTAGGAGAGGGCGCTTTACTGGCCGAAAACGAACTATAAAAAGGCAGAGGCAACTCTCAATGGTGCAAGTAAGTGAAGTGAAGTGGATCACAAAAGCACGCAATACAATCGCCCAATAGCCCAATATCAAACCAACTCTCCAAATCCAGAATTTGGTAATGGCCTTTCCCATCACTGTCACATCTTGAGACAATCTGCCATCTCAGAGCACACATTTTCAGCTACATGTAGGCAAGGTCTGTCTGACTTGCCTTGGATCTGAGGGCGGGTGTATAAGCTGCGTGACCTGCTGCTGCAACGTCTGCAGTGTACCAGAGCGTGCCTGGGAGCTTTTTTTTGAGGAGGAGAGCCAGGGCTGGGCTTTGTGGAGCCATTGGTGAAGGAGTGTGAGGGTGTCTATTTGATCTGCAGGAGATGTCAGTTGTATACTTTAATGTACGTGACGTTGTCTCCGTTCAGCTGCACAGTCCATGAAAGGTGGTGTCAATGTTCCTTGCAGCTGTGCAGTCCGTCAAGAGCAATGCATAACAAGAGGTTTTTTTCCTACTGCCATGCAGGGTAGAGGTGGTTTAAGTAGTGGCATCAACACAGCTACGCAGCCTTACCTGCTACAACACACAGCAAGCTGGAAGGACAGCGCAGAGGTGCCATCACATCCAAAGTACTAGCTGCGCGTAGAACCAAGGGCAAGGGCGCACCCTGGTGCTGCATCCCAGGCTTTTGTGACCTGAAATGCCAGGCGTTTGTTTGTGCGTGTTTGTGCTCAAGAGAGGGTGCTCATAATTGCCATGGTGTATATACGTATGTACGTGCCTGCACAGAGTGTGTCATGTGGTGTGTGTTGCGACGGGTGGTTTGTGAACAAGTCACAAGTATTTCACAACAATCTTAAGCACAACTGCACGACCATGCAGATCAAGCCGAATGGAAAGCAGGCTTTCTGCGTCCTTTGATGTCACAACGTAGGAGCCTTCGCCACCCTGGTGTGGTGTAAGTGTGTACACACGTCAATTACCTTGAGGACGACGAGTGCAAGCGGTCATAAGCGGCAAGGGAGAGGGCCCTATTGTAACAAAAGAGCACGCTAGGTTGCTGCTGCTGCTGTATGGACAGGTGCCGAGAGGAGGAGGCCCTGGTGGAATAAGGGTGTGCAGAAACAAAAAGGCTTGGGGTTCAGACAGGTACATAGACAAACAGGCGTATAAGTAGAAGGATTGCCAATGTCTTTTAACCGGTGACAGGGGATGGCAAACATTGCATCTTGCTGCCAAGACTCTATGATACTGGAAATGCCATTGCTAGTGCAATGAGGGATCCCCATCAGGGTTCATTCAGGCCCAGAGTGCCATGCTCTTGGTTCCCATCGACCTTTTTAGTGCCATGCTCTTGGTCCCCACTGATTCCGAGTGCCATGCTCTTGGTTCCCATCGACCATTCTAGTGCCATGCTCTTGGTTCCCATCGACCTTTCTAGTGCCATGCTCTTAGTCCCCATTGATTCTGAGTGCCATGCTCTTGGTTCCCATCGACCTTTCTAGTGCCAAGCTCTTGGTCCCCACTGATTCCGAGTGCCATGCTCTTGGTTCCCATCAACCATTCTAGTGCCATGCTCTTGGTTCCCATCGACCTTTCTAGTGCCATGCTCTTAGTCCCCATTGATTCTGAGTGCCATGCTCTTGGTTCCCATCGACCTTTCTAGTGCCAAGCTCTTGGTCCCCACTGATTCCGAGTGCCATGCTCTTGGTTCCCATCAACCATTCTAGTGCCATGCTCTTGGTTCCCATCGACCTTTCTAGTGCCATGCTCTTGGTCCCCATTGATTCTGAGTGCCATGCTCTCGGTTCCCATCGACCTTTCTAGTGCCATGCTCTTGGTCCCCACTGATTCCGAGTGCCTTACTTTTGCCTTAGAGTTATGCTTCTGATTCCCATTGACCTTTTCATACATTTGTTTGGTGGTCCCGAGGTTTGTAGCACCCCGAAACAAGTGCCTCCATTTCCTTGAATGACGTGTGAGTGGGGGGTATTTTCCTTCCTTTCCTCTGCCAAACTGCTGGGTGATTCCTGGAGACTGTAAAACATGCATGTTGTCCTTAAATATGTATAGGGTTGGCCAGGACCGTATATAAACGCCGTGCATTTGACGTAATCCCTGCCAAAAATACCGTATACACACCGTATAAACATGGTTCTGGCCAACCCTAAATATGTATGTATGTAGCTTTCCAGGCATATACACACGCAAGCGACAACGACACCTCAAACATTGATTAACCTGGAGGTGCAAAACTACATCCATCTTCAGTCCATGCTGCAAGCCCACTTACCCCAACCTAGGCTCCCAGCTGCGAGAGTGTTGCATTGGGGGGCCAAACCTGAACACAATGTGCACAAGTACACGCACAAGCAAGGCAAAGCAATCTGCACCAAGTGCAAACTTGGTCACGCACACGCACACACACACACACACACACCTGCGGTGGAACAGCTCCCTTCCTCCCCTTCCACTCTCCCCTTCAAGTTGCGGGTGTTCAGTGGGTATGCCAGGGGGGCAAGCAGCTAGGTTGAACTGGCTGGCTGCTTTGAGCTCTGTTTGCACGAGGTCGAGGCTTTGGCGGCAAGACAGAGCCGCAGCTTCTGCTGCGTCAGAGAGCGTGCCTTGGCACCACACCTACACAGACGCAGGTGCACATCATTCTGAGCACAAGATTGACAGACCTGATAGGACGGCATCAGCCTCTACTGTGTCGAAAAGGGGCCCTTGAAAACACATCTGCTCAAGCAAGGCAACAATCTTGCAACCCTGATGCTGTCATACTCACGCAACAAGAAACAACAGACCGGTTTGATTTGCACTATCAATGTCATGCTAGAGCAAGTTATTCGTGCTCATTGAGCCTAACTAACAAAGCTGAAGCGTGATCTACGTGTTTCTTTTGCTGTGTTACAATAACATATGAGCAAGATCCACCGCGTATGCTTGTTAGATCTAAACATGTATGCTTGATAGAAAAGGAGGTCCTTGCTCTGTTGCACAAAGCCTTTTTCTGTTTGTCCTTGCTCTCTGTGATTCATCTTTTGCCAAACTCAGCAGGAAAGGAGACAAGCCAGTGCCGACACACAAAGCGGTAAAGTGTGGTTTATAACCAACAAGAGTTTTTTGCAGTCAAACCACTCTGCCTTTTCAGGGACACCTGCTTGGCTGCATCCCCCTGCCATCGCTCTAACAACCCGATTGTTGCAAGCTATGGGCTGCGCTCTGCACAAATGTTGCACCCGCTAAATCCCCCCCCCCTGCACTATCCATCCAAACTGGTACATACATCCCTGCTATGTACACACAGTAGTACACAACACTGCAACAGGTGCACACTGCCTTACTGTGTACTACACAACACTGCGACTGGTACACACTGCCCTGCTGTGTCCTACACAACATGTGACACATGACTACAGGAGGAAATAGTTACAACTCCGTGCGCCCAAGTACCCTCCTGCCTTTTTCTCTCCAAGCACTGCCCAGCACACCAGAACTTAGACCTACCACACTGCACGGCACACGGTTATATCCCACTATGCAATTTCCTGGTGTCCCACTGCCTTTTTCTCTCCGAGCACTGCCCAGCACACCAAAACTTAGGCCTACCACACTGCACGGCACACAGTTATTTCCCACTATGCAATTTCCTGGTGTCCCACTGCCTTTTTCTCTCCGAGCACTGCCCAGCACACCAAAACTTAGGCCTACCACACTGCACGGCACACGGTTTGATTCACTCTGTGCACCTACCTGGTGTCCCACTGCCTCCTCCTCCCATCGCACCGTCATGTCCCTGTTCTCCTGAATGAGCCTCTCCAAGAGGCTATGGGCTTGTTGTGAGTAGCAAGACGCCTCATACACGCTGCAGGAGCACACAGAGGCATGCACATGTAGGCTTATTGTGAGTAGCAGGATGCTCTATACACGCTGCAGGAAGATAAACGGGCATGCACATGTTGGCTTATTGTGAGTAGCAGGACGCTTCATACACGCTGCAGAAGCACATATGTTGAGGCTTGAGTAGCAGGTCGCCAAACATACACGCTGCAAGAGCATGCAGGCATGCAGGCACACACACATACACACACATACGTGCGCAAGAGTATTCAGAGGCAGGTGGTGTACTTAGGAATGCTGCCATGTGTGGAAATATGTCAGGGGTGACGAATCAAGCAATGTTAGAGGGCTGCTTGTGCGAAGTAGGGCAGAGACGGGATTTTTGCTCATCAGAATGCAGAGGCGGTTTACAGCTAGCTGCATCCTGATGAAGGCTGCAGGAACCTTACTATCTTTAACATATGTACATGACTATATTCCATACAGAGCATACATAGGGTGGGCCAGAATCATATATTTTACGTATGTACGGTGTATGAACGGTATTTTAAGCAGGGAAATCACCATACATACGTACATACGGTTATATACGGTGTGCATATACGCTTCTGGCCAACCCTAAGCATACAGTATGCCCAGCATGCTGGTACACTATACTATGAAGGAGTGTGCGCATCAGGAAACCAACACGTAAAGGTTGCATGGAGTTCCATGGATGATGAATGCCTCCTTTCGGAGTGTGTGTGGCACCAGTGACCCTGAGTAGCAGCTGACGGGCTATCTTTGCTGTGTTGTGGAGTACTGGTCAATTCAAATCTCAGCATTTGATTGATTGGTTTGCGGTGTTGTGATTTGATTGATTGGTTTGCTGTGTTGTGGAGAACTGGTCAATCTGAATCTCAGCATTTGATCCCATTGAACCAACCATCACGCATTGTGATTCACACACAATGCAAGGTACCAAGGGATAAACAAACTGAGGCGCAAGCACACACAATGCAAGGTACCAAGGGATAAACAAAGTGAGGCGCAAGAACATCACAACGGGGGGCTAGCGAATTGGTACGTATTATGATATGTACGTATGCCGCCCAAGTAGGAATATCGACACTAAATACAATTACAGCTTTGTTAAGGCGTGCATGTCACATAGGAGGAGCAGGCGCCCACCTGCGCCATTGGTCTTGGAGGGCAGCTTCAGCTCTGTGTCTCCCCACCAGTTCTTGGTTCAGCCGTGCTATTTCTGATTGTAGTGTGGACAGCTCTGCCAGCAGCCAGGCCTCCTGCAATGTGCAAGTGATAAAAGCGTCCATGGTCAGGAAGGAGTGGGTGTGCTTGTTAGCTCATGCACATGTGTGAACTCTCCAACATACGACCGAGTTTCTGGCCAAACACAGTATTTAAAAGTTCCTGGTCTGCAGCCCGGGGGGTGCAGCTTCAAAACCCCAGGAAAGATCAGCTCCAAAATCCCACCTGTAGCTTGAGGTGGTTGTAAGGCCACGCCAGCAAGGGCTCCGCAGAGGTACGTCTCTCTTTGATAAGCTGCATGGCGTCCTCCACTTGATTCAGCATGTCCTCTGACGCGTAAAACTTATCCACGTGTGCCTGTAACCAAGTAGTCGTTGATTTTTTGTTGTTGTTGTTGTTGTTGTTGTTGTTGTTGTTGTTGTTGTTGTTGTTGTTGTTGTTGTTGTTGTTGTTGCTGTTGTTGTTGTGTTGTTATTGTTGTTGTTATTGTTGTTGTTGTTGTAGTTGTGTTGTTGTTGTTGTTGTAAAGAAGCAAAGGGTGTTGCTCCCCACCTACTCCAGGGAAATGACTACAAGAGACAAGCGCCGCGTCACATCCTCACCTATGCAGCCGCACAATGCCCACATCCACCGTCATACACATACACACACATGAGACACAAGCACACACCTGCTGGCGCTGCCGTAGCAGCAACTGTGGGTTGGGTCCGCTGCTACCATTAGGCGCGGCCTCCCACTCCGACTCTTGTGGTGCTGCCTGCGCACTGCAGCTGGCAGCATTGCACTTCTCCTTGATGCCGTGGATGGATTGGTGCATGACCTGCCAGGTGTGGTTGTGCGTTTGTGTACGTGTTTTGCTCATTTGCCTACACGTGCGCGCAGGCGGACTCACTAGGTTGACGAGGTTGGATCCTGGACCATTGGAATGTGTAGGGTAGGCCAGGACCATATATTTACGGTATACATGCAGTATTTTTGGCTGGAAAAGTACAAAGATACGGTCATATACGGTGGATATATACGGTTCTGGCCAACCCTAGAAATGTGCTAAAGCGGGAAAACAGCGGAATTGCAAGTTGAGCCCAAACAATGAATAAAAGTGACCTCCAAACGTCCATACAAGGACTGTCATGCTGGTTGCTGTTGCTGGTAGTGACGGCAATGATATTAAAGGGACTTGTAGCCATCAAACTTACAAAGCTTAGCCCTCTGTACACGATCAATTTCTACTCTGTCAGAATTCTGAATGCACCCTTTAACAAGTCCTAACAGATCAAAAACAAAGCATGCGCCCACCTCTATAATGGCTTGCAGGGTGATTAAGGGAGAGGTGGGGCAGTTGCACAGCTCCCTCAGCTCGCTGCTCTCCGTTGCGGGTGTCAGCAAAATGGGACCTGCTTTATCACTGCTAGCGCCCTTCAGGTCACCTGAAGGTGAGGGAATGATTTTGAGCGGCCCTGCTTGATTTGGAAGGTTGACAGGCTCAACATATGGGACTTGCTGTTTCACTGCTTGCTGCCTTAAGGTCACCAGAAGGCAAGGGAAAGGTTTTGAGCGGCTCTGATTTGGTTTGCAAGAACGACAGATCCGACAGAAAAGCTCAACAGCATGAAGTAGTTGACAGTCTTCCACATAAGCTTCAAAGCAGCATAAAGACCTCATTAGGACCCCTATTTGTACCCGCAAAGGAGGTCGTCATGTAACTTGAGTTATGCTCCATCTGCATGCTGCACTTAAAACAAATTTTGCAGGAGCATGCGTGTAGCTCTGCTTGCATGCTGGTACGTCACGCGGCCACGCATGGGACGCACACAAATATTTGCCCTTCCCGAGCGTTGGCAGCATTGTTTATGCACAGTATATGACATGACCCTTAAAACAGACGCTTTTCTGCTAGTCACCTTACATTGCTATTGGAACATACTCATGGTAGACCAGTCAACCCTACTTGCGCTTATGCTGTGCTCCTCACATCCTGCGCGCACCTTGCTGCATGGCTATGAGGGAGCGTGTCTGTAGTTCTGCCTGCACGCTAGCACAGGCTCTGGACACACGGGACACAAGCTCAGAGTCAGGCCTTTTATGGCCTGTGGTCAATTGAGGAGGGAAATGGGAGCTGTTGACGGATTGTAAAAGAGCATATTTAGTCAGAGGTAGCAACTCAGACATTCAGAAGGTACATGTGTGGTTGCATGAGCATGGATGTGACGTGACTTGTGATGGATCTGCATTTTGTGCCATTTGAAAACACAAGTTGCAGTTGGGTGGGGCGTAGGTGAGCGTGCTAGCAGAAATCCCAAGCGGCAGCTCCATTTAGATTGAGTCACCCACAACAACGACAATATCGCTCACTGCGGAGTACTTGCTGAAACAGGTATCAAATAGTTCATATTCCATGCATTGATCAACATATCCAATTTTATACAGAGATAATGCGCTGCAGATGGCATCCTTCCTCACAGCCTGTGTGCGCTTGTATCTCACCAGATCAGGCCTGACTCTGACAGCTCTTCTTTGGCTTTCGTGACGCCGCAATGAACAGTACAGCATCCGCTCGCTAGTACACGGAAACACATACTTTGACACTCACTCAAACCTGGCTGCGTCTGCGCTGTTTGGGCTTGCAGCGAAGCTGCCCAGCTCTTAGCCTGGACGGCAGCCTGATGAAGCCCAGCTTGAAGCCGGCGAAGGTCTGTGATCGCCTTCAGCATTCGATCCTTGTAGCAGGCAGACGCATGGATCTGATGTCAAGAAAGGGGGAGAGAAAGTGAGGGGATGACGGTACAGTTGTGATTGTGGTAAATGTTGCTGTAAACATCGCCGTGCATGCTGTGCGTGCACGTGCAGCTCTGAAAGCTTACACTCATGACTGCTTGCAGTACCTGGGCATCAACAGCATGGGATTCCTGTGAGATGCTCTCTCTCCGGGTTTGCTCGACGACAGTCTCAGCCAGGCGTGATTGTAAGTGAGCCTGCAGCAAGTCAGCCAGGCAGCCAGCTGGCGCGTGTGCGTGTGCGGGGAGAGGGGAGAGGGGCACCAGTTGTGGCTCTAGTGTAGTTGCGCAAGTAAGAAAGCAATTAAGCAAGCTGCTTTGCATTTGCACTCACTGTCTGGCGTGCAAGCACTTCCTGCAGCGCCTTGTTTTGCTCCTGCTGCTGGTGCCTTTGGGCACGCAAGCTGGCACGCCGCTTGGCGTGCTTAATGTCTTGGGCATCATGGAAGCCACCTTGCCGGGCGGCCTGACAGTCCTCCTTGATCTGTTGGGCCTCAGATGCGGGCCTTGCACGCTCCACCAGGAACTCCCACACAGGTCGATTGCTGCCCTTGGTCAGCTTGGCTGCACCAGACCGCGTGAGGACAGTGTCATTGGCTTTGTAGCCCATGGCTCTAAGCCAGTTTAGAAGCTCTGACTCCTGTGAGATTTTGTGTGTTTGTTTGTTGGATTTGTGTGTGTGTGTGTTTGTGTGTGTGTGTGTGTGTGTGTGTGTGTGTGTGTGTGTGTGTGTGTGTGTGTAAGTGTGTGTGTAAGTGTGTGTGTGTGTGTTTATGTGTGTGTATTTGCGTTTGTATATATGTGTGTATGTATGTGTGCATGTATGTGCTACTTGTGCGCGCGTACCATGGGGATCAGTCAAAAGTCAACACTCTGGAGTTTCCTGTCAGATTCCTCTAGGATTTATAAACCAGTTTAGAATAAATAAATAAATTTCTTGCTCACACAATGCTATCCACACGTACCGCCACAAAGCTTGTGAACAAAAGTGCCACAAACCAGTGTTTTGCCAAGTCCCCACGCGTACCCCGTCCAGTAATTAGAATGTGTTCCTCACCTGCACTGGACAAGTACGTTGATATTGCAGTGAAGTTCACACTAGTGGCCCAGAAACACACACACACACACACACACACATGCAAAACTACAACAAGCACGCACGCACACACACAAATGCATAGACGCATATTTGCAATAGCACACACAAGCGTTGAT
>Ga0307960_1002072_pt1 | contig 11857 bp, 13 predicted proteins | sample OrgLakmetagen542_FD_201832 | JGI IMG/M metagenome (GOLD analysis project Ga0307960, IMG submission 201832) | Saline water microbial communities from Organic Lake, Antarctica - #542 | ecosystem: Environmental > Aquatic > Non-marine Saline and Alkaline > Saline | place: Antarctica: Organic Lake... | reverse complement strand
GTCGTAGGGGTGAAGGTATGGGCTGTGTTCTGTTGCAGGGGTTGTGGTTGTAGGGGTGAAGGTATGGGCTGTGTACTGTTGCAGGGGTTGTGGTTGCAGGGGTTCAGGTATGGGCTGCTATGTTCTGTTGCAGGGGTTGTGGTTGCAGGGGTTCAGGTATGGGCTGTGTTCTGTTGCACGGGTTAAGGTATGGGCTGTGTTTTGTTGCAGGGGTTGTGGGGGGCAAAGATGGCACCAAGCGCCCAGGCAGAAACTACATTGCAAGATAGCCACTAAGTGGACCATGGGCTGTGTGAATGGGGTAAAGCCTTGATAGAGGCCCCTCCCCCTCCATTCCACACACACACACACACACACGTACTGCTCTGTTACCACATGCAACGCACATACACACACACATACACACACATTGTTTGTTTCTCTTTCAACATCCTACAAGTCTTGGAGCAATTGCTGCTGGGTCGCGTCCACGCATGTGACCCTCCCTCCCCTGTTATCTCCATGCACTTCTATATGATATGCAACACACACAGGGTTTGGAGCAATTGCTGCTGCGTCGCGTCCACGCATGTGACCCTCCCTCCCCTGTTATCTCCATGCACTTCTTCTTGATATGCAACACACACAGGGTTTGGAGCAATTGCTGCTGCGTCGCGTCCACGCATGTGACCCTCCCACCTTTATGCAATGCCTGCTGTCTCTTGCCGAGCTCGGCAGAGGACCTCTGGCCACCACAGACCCACAGCAAGAGCTCAGACCCAGCACTTCAAGGTCGGTTAATGTCTTGGTGCCGCACCCTCTAGTTTGGAACACACACACACACATACACACACACACACACATACACATACACATACACATACACACACACACATACACACACACACACACACATACACACACATACACACACACACACACTGGACTGCAGTCGTTTGGGGAGGGGAAAGCTAAGTTGGTTGTGGTGCCCCAAATTTTAGTTTGGCTCGTGTTTGGGTGTGAGGAGGGGAGAGCGATGTTGGTTGTGCTGCCAGGAACACAAGAGGGCCCATAGATGGCACGAAATTTACGGACATTTGTGCATACTGTACCTTACCGTACTCACCCCGGTGCCCAAATTTTAGAAATATTAAATGTAACCCCGGGTAACCCCGGACCCTGTATTAAATATTTTTAGCCTTCCCCGCACCAACCCCGGTGGGCATTTAGCCCAGCCAGTGCCTGTACAAGTGTATGTGTATGCGTGCACACGCGCGAATGTGCGCGTGCATGTGTGTTTCCGTTTCTCGGTACCCTCAGAAGTGACTATACACACACGGCTCCAGATGACCCTGCACATACGAGTACACTGCACTAATGCTACTGATAACTTCGAGTCCCACCACTCTCGAGTTCCACCACTTCAGTGTGCTCATGCTACCGACGACCGCCAGTTTCCATTATCAAGTGGGCCAAGTGGGCCAAAGCTATTAACAACAATTTTCACCATAAGTACAATGCGCCAACGCTACCAACAACTTTAAGTTCCATAAGTGCAATGCGCCAAATCTACCAATAGCTCCAATTTCCTTCCATAAGTACAATGCGCCCTTTGTGTTTCCTTCCATAAGTACAATGCGCCCAAATCTACCAACAGCTCCAATTTCCTTCCATAAGTACAATGCGCCCTTTGTGTTTCCTTCCATAAGTACAATGCGCCCAAATCTACCAACAGCTCCAATTTCCTTCCATAAGTACAATGCGCCCTTTGTGTTTCCTTCCATAAGTACAATGCGCCCAAATCTACCAACAGCTCCAATTTCCTTCCATAAGTACAATGCGCCCTTTGTGTTTCCTTCCATAAGTTCAATGCGCCCAAATCTACCAACAGCTCCAATTTCCTTCCATAAGTACAATGCGCCCTTTGTGTTTCCTTCCATAAGTACAATGCGCCCAAATCTACCAATAGCTCCAATTTCCTTCCATAAGTACAATGCGCCAAATCTACCAACAGCTCCAATTTCCATGATTGCAATGCGCCAAAGCTACCAGTAACTCGATTTTTTTTGCTGTTTCCTGCTGCAGGGAGGGCATTGGCCCGCTGCTCAAACCAAGAGCGCAATCCCATCATTGTGCCTTTGACCAGCTTCTCAAATCTTCTGCTCAAATCAAGAGCGCAATCCCATCATTGTGCCTTTGACCAGCTTCTCAAATCAGCTGCTCAAATCAAGAGCGTAATCCCGAGAGCTGCTCAAATCAAGAGCGCAATCCCAAGAGTGCAATCCCAAGAGCTGCTCAAACCAAGAGCGCAATCCCATCATTGTGCCTTTGACCAGCTTCTCTAAGCACGTTTGCCAGGCTAGGTTCAAGCAGTCATTTTCGTTTTGCATTGTCTGTGGGGAAAAGGAAATGGCGATGCCATTATGGCGTGCTAATCGAACCCAGCACACAGAGAACCCTCATCTGCCCCACTACATCCAAACAGTTGTCATTGCGTTTTACATTGTCTGCAGGGGAAGAGGGCGATGGCAGCTGCTTGAACCCAGCATACATCCTGCTGCTGCGCATTCTCATCTGCCCCACTACATCCAAACAGTTCTTAGCGTTTTGCATAGTCTGCAGGGAAGAGGCAATGGCAATGCCATTATGGCATGCTACTCAAACCTAGCACACAGAGAACCCTGCACTACACTTTCCTGCTGCTGCTCATCCTCATCTGCCCCACTTCATCCAAACAGTTCTTAGCGTTTTTCATTGTCTGCAGGGAGGGCAATGGCATGCTACTCAAATTCAGCTCACACTCCCTGCACTGCGCTTCTCTGCTGCTGCGCATCCTCATTCGCCCCACTCCATCCAAACAGTTCTCTGCGTTTTGCTTTGTCTGCAAGGAAAAGGGTGATGGCATGCTGCTCGAACCCAGCACACAGGGAACCCTTTCCTGCTGCTGCGCATCCTCATTTGCCCCACTCCATCCAAACAGTTCTTTGCGATTTGCGTTGTCTGCAGGAAAGAGGGCACTGGCATGCTGCTCGAATCCAGCGCACAGAGAATTTTGCACTACACTTTCCTGCTGCTGCGCATCCTCATCTGCCCCACTTCATCCAAACAGTTGTCTTTGCGTTTTGCATTGCCTGCAGGGAAGAGGGCACTGGCATGCTGCTCGAACCCAGCACACAGTCCATGCACTGCGCTTCTCTGCTGCTGCGCATCCTCATGAACAACGCAAGGCACCATTCCTTCCTCCAAGCCATTGACGAGCCTGCGGTGCTGCGCTTGCTGGGGTGCCTTGCAAAGGTGTGTGTATGTGTATGCATGTGCTCGTGTGTGTGTTTGTGCGTGCGTGTGTGTGCAAGCGTGCGTCTGTGTGTTTGTGTGTGTGTGTGCAAGCGTGCGTCTGTGTGTTTGTGTGTGTGTGCGCGTGTGTGTGTGTGTGTGTGTGTGTGTGTGTGCGTGCGTGCGTGCGCAAGGGAGGGGGGGGCTGGGAATTTGGTGTAGATGTTGGTATGGAGGTAGGTTGGAGCAAAGTGCCAGCTGCCAGGATTGTATCCATAATTGTGTGTATGCACAAATCAAGGTGCATGATCACTGCTTGGCCCACATTGTAAACTTTTATCAGTCTTACAGTTGGGGCAGAACTCCCTTGTAGTTTTAAACGCACTCCAGGAGCAGTTCTCCTACCCTATAAACCACAGCTTGTCATAACCCACGAGAAAACCTGCATTGTTTTTGCAGTCCGGGCAGCGCTCCCCTGCAGTTCTGGACGCACTCCAGGAGCAGTTATCCTATCCTATAAACCACAGCTTGCCATAACCCACGAGAAAACCTGCATTGTTTTTGCAGTCTGGGCAGCACTCCCCTGCAGTTCTGGACGCACTTCAGAAGCAGTTATCCTATCTAGTATACCACAGCTTGTCATAACCCATGAGAAAACCTGCATTGTTTTTGTAGTCTGGGCAGCGCTCTCCTGCAGTTCTGGACGCGCTCCAGGAGCAGTTATTCTACCCTATAAACCACAGCTTGCCATAACCCACGAGAAAACCTGCATTGTTTTTGCAGTCCGGGCAGCGCTCCCCTGCAGTTCTGGACGCACTCCAGAAGCAGTTCTCTTTTCCTAGGATCACCCGCTTCTCTGCCGACCAGCTCGCCCTGGCCCTCCACTACTTTTCTTTGGTGGGTGCTGCACTTTTCATTGGTGGGTGCTGCACTTTTCATTGGTGGGTGCTGCATTTTTCATTGGTGGGTGCTGCACTTTTCATTGGTGGGTGCTGCACTTTCATTGGCGGGTGCTGCACTCGTCGCAACAGCTGTGTATTTGACAATGAGTGCTGCAGGCATTGTGGTATTTTTGGAGGGTGCTGCAGCTATGGTAGCAGCAGTATGGATCATTGATGGTGCAGCTAAGGTATTAGCAGTAGAGATCAATGGTGCTACAATTATTATGGTAGCAGCAGTATGGATAATTGGTGCTGCGGGTATGGAAACAGCAGTTATTGTTTCATGGCTAGCTCAGTCTGAGTGAGACACATTTCCTATAGTTGGAGTGATTGATAGAGCGATTGTGCATGCTGCGCTTAGCGTAAGATTGGTATGCATCATTGGTGCTGCAGGCATTCCTTCACAGCTAGCATAGTCAGAGTAACACATAGTTACTTTAATTGGGATGATTGATAGAGCGATTGTGCATGCTGCGCTTAGCGTAAGATTGGTATGAATCAACGGTGCTGCAGGCATTCCTTCACAGCTAGCGTAGTCAGAGTAACACACAGTTACTTAAGTTGGAGTGATTGATGGAGCGATTGTGCGTGCTGCAATTAGCGTAGCGTAAGATTGGTATGCATGATAGGTTCTGCAGGCATTGCTTCACAGCTAACGCAGTCAGAGTAAGGCACAATTGCTTTAGTTGGGGTAACTTTTCAATAGAGCAGAGGTGTGTATTGTATGCTGTCCTGTCGTGCACTCATATAATGTACATTTCCGCCCTATGCTTGCACAGTGCACGTACCGGCCCATCACCGCCCTTGCTTCCCGCCTAACCCACTATGTTGCAAAGGACACCTCCAAGCTGCGACCAGAGGGGTACCTGCAGGTCAGGACTAAGCACATGCCCTTGCATGCTCGTATTCTTGTGCGCTTGCATTCCTTATATGACCGTATTCTCTGTGTGCTTTCACTCTGTGTGCGTGCATTGTATGCTTGCATTTCTTGTGTGTGTGCAATTCTTGTATGCTTGTGTTCCTTGTGTGCGTGGATTCCTTGTATGCTGGCATTCCTTGAGTGCGTGCATTCCTTTTGTCCTTATATGCTTGCATTCCTTGCGTACGTGCATTATGAATTTGCTCGTGTCCATATATTCTTGCATCCATGAATGCTTGCGTGTGTCGCATGCCATAGTTTTAGCTGTCAATGTGTGCACGATGCATGATACATCAAATATTGTAGGTGAGTCGGCAAGCAAGCATTATGCGTACAGCCTGCCAAAACTTGTAATGTTCGGATGTTTAGCTTGTAATGTTGGGCTGTTTAAGTGGTAATGTTGGGATGTTAGGATGGATGTTTTAAGTTGTAATGCTGGATGTTGGGATGGATGTTTAAGTTGTAATGTTGGGATGTTGGGATGGATGTTTAATTTGTAATGTTGGATGTTGGGATGGATGTTTTAAGTTGTAATGTTGGATGTTAGGATGGATGTTTAAGTTGTAATGTTGGATGTTGAGATGTATAATTCGTAATGTTGGGATGTTGGGATGGATGTTTAAGTTGTAATGTTAATGGTTGGGATGTATTATTCGTAATGTCGGGATGTTGAACGTGTAATGTTGGGATATTTACCCTGAAATTGCTAGAGGCGGCAACCTCACCGATACACCCGTCACCTTTGTTTGGACCTTGGTATCTCTCGAGCACTCACAACAAATTCTCACAAATTACATTTTCCTCACAACGACGCCTGCCTGGGTTTCATGACCCATTTGAGTGAGTGCATGTGTTTGTGTGTGCACATCTTACACACTACAGATCTTTGGAGCCCTCGCCAGATGGAAGGTGGCCGTGGCACCCAGAGCAGCTGCACCCTCCTTCCCACACGACCACAGACCAGGATCTTCATCGCTGAGGTCACCAGCTACAGCACCAGGACCAGTAGCACCAGCACCAGCATCAACACTGGTACCAGCATCAGTGCCAGCCTCAACGGCGGCCGTGGCAAAGGACGTAACAACAGCAGCAAAGCAGACGCCCGTGAAGTTGCAACCAGGAGCAGGCTCTCAGCATGCAGGATCCTCATTGCTTCATTTAAATGAGCCGCACGAAGGATCCTCAACCCTTCCCAACGCACACTCTAATCCACACGCACTGCCTGCGGCACCTACCAGCTCGCAGCTCACACAGACGACGCCATACTCGCCGCATGTGGCTCCTCCTGGGGACGAGCAGGGGGAGCTGCTTGCCCAGCCTTTCAGTGACGAGTGGTGGTGGGGTGTGGAGCAGGAGCAGCAGCAGCAGGAGCAGCAGGAGAGGGCGGAGGTGCAGCAGGAGGTACACCGAGAAAGGATGCTGGCAGAGGACAGGGAACGACAGCAGGTATGTGCGCATGTCTGTGTGCAGGTATGTGCGCATGTATGTGTGCATGCCTATGTGTGTGTGTGTGTAGGGTACACCAAGGAGGATGCTGGCAGAGGACAGGGAACGACAGCAGGTATGTGCTCATGTGTGCATGTGTGTGTGTGTGTGTGCGCGCGTGTGCGTGTGCGTGTGTGTGTGTGTGTGTGTGCAATGTCTGTGTGTGTGAGATTTTATGTGCAGGTAGCAGGTGATAAGAAGGGATGTCATTACTGGGTACTAGCACCCTCAACATGTTGGGGTGCAATTAAAAATTTATATAAAGACACATCTGGCAGAGAACCTCGCACGAATGCGAGCACACGTTTGTGCGCACATTTATTTTACAGCTTGGAGAGAAGGTTGTGTTTTTGTCGTTGGCATGACATTTCAGATAGGTAGGGTTAGAGTTAGTTTGTGCGCACCTGCTGCTGTGCAGGTGCTGGGAGAGAAGGTCGTGTTTTTGTTGCTGCCAGGATATTTCAGATAGGTACTGCTCACATAACAATACTTCTGGCAGATAACATGGAACGACAGCAAGTGCGGGTTGTGCAACAATGTGGGGTGCGACAATGTGGGGTGCAACAGCAAGTGCAGGTTGTGCGACAATGTGGGGACATCATAACAGTTATGCACACATCACACATTTTTAGGGTTGTCCAAAACCGTATATATACACCGTATATTGCGGATAATCCCTGCAGTGAAGACCGTATGTACGGCGTATATATACGGTTTTAGCCAACAAACCTGCATATTTTTCTTGCTCCATCTTTTGTACTTTTGGACAAAGTGAAGAGCATGCAGAGCCGCCCGCTCTCAACTCCAAGCACTGGCTTGCTTGCCGGGGACAGCTGCTTTCCCAGCAACACTGTAACTAATCAACATCAGCAGCAACACTGTTACTTAACAACATCAGCAGCAACACTGTTACTAATTAACATCAGCAGCAACACTGCTACTAATCAACATCAGCAGCAACACTGCTACCAATCAACATCAGCAGCAACACTGCTACTAATCAACATCAGCAGCAACACTGCTACTAATCAACATTAATTTGGATCTGTGCTGCACCAACGAGAGCACTTACCTTCTCTCAACGGCCGAATGCCTAGCAACAGCAGCTGGAGCAGTAGCGATGTTTGTATGTATGTAGTTTATATCACACACACAACTTCAATTTGCGAGTTGCCATGCACAAATGAACAGGGGCAGATTCGGCAGAAGCCACCATCCTCCTAGCAGCCCAACGTCTGGAGCGGCAGCAGCAGGTCAATATTCATTGCGTCTGGCAAATATGCACACATACACTCGCTTGGGCTGCTTTGTACAATGAAACAGGCGCAGGCGGTCCTTTTAGAAGCTGCCTTCCTGACAGCCCAACGTCTGGAGCGGCAGCAGCAGGTCATTATTTGTTGCATCCAGTAAATATGCACACACACACACTTGCTTGGGCTGCTTCGTACAATGACACAGGAGCAGGCGGACCTTGCTGAAGCTGCCTTCCTGACAGCCCAACGTCTGGAGCGGCAGCAGCAGCTGCATCGTGACAGGGTTGCTCTGCTGCAGGTATAGGCTTGTGGGTGTGCGTCTGAATGTGGGTAGTAGGCTATTTTGGAATGAGTGTGGGTGTGCGTCTGAAAGTGGGTAGTAGGCTACTTCAGAATGAGTGTGGGTGTGCGTCTGAATGTGGGTAGTAGGCTACTTCAGAATGATTGTGGGTGTGCGTCTGAATATGGGTAGTAGGCTTCTTCAAAATGAGTGAGGGTGTGCGTCTGAATGTGGGTAGTATAATACTTCATAATGAGTGTGGGTGTGCGTCTGAATGTGGGTGTGGGTGAATGCTGGTTGTAGGCTACTTCAGAATGAGTGTGGGTGTGCGTCTGAATGTGGGTGTGGGTGAATGCTGGTTGTAGGCTACTTCAGAATGAGTGTGGGTGTGCGTCTGGATGTGGGTGTGGGTAAATGTGGGTAGTAGGCTATTTTGGAATGAGTGTGGGTGTGCGTCTGAATGTGGGTGTGGGTGATTGTCGGTAGGAGGCTATTTCAAAATGAGTGGGTGTGGGTGTACATGTGGGTGTGGGCCTAAATGTGGGCATGGGTGTAAATGTGGGTGTGGGTGTGAATGTTGGTGTGGGTGTAAATGAGGGTGTGGGTGGCAGTATGAGTGAGTTTGCATGTGCGCGTGTGTGTCAAGGCATGTATGCTCTCACACCCTCTTTGCATGCTTCATTTTGTAGTGATCGTGTAATTAGTGCATCCCTTGTGCAAGCATCGTGCACTTACATTTCCAAACAAGCACCTGTGCGCTTAATCCTTGCGCGTCTCCACATGTGCTCAGGAAGCAAAGCATGCACCTTTCACGCATTACTCAAATACATAGGGTTGACCAGAACCGTACCTATACACCGTGTATGACCGTATAGTTGGTGAACTCCCTGCCAAAAATACCGTATATGCACCGTAAATGTATATATGGTTCTGGCCAACATTACAAAAATATATCCTGATGCTGCACTGCACACTTAAAATGAATGAGCACGCACTCCCTCATTGCTCATATCAAGCATTCTGATGCTCCACTGTACGCTTAAATGAAAAAGCATGCACTCCCACATGGCTCACATTAAGCATTCTGATGCTCCACTGTACGCATAAATAAAAAAGCATGCACTCCCTCATTGCTCATATCAAGCATCCTGATGCTGCACTGTACGCTTAAATAAAAAAGCATGCACTCCCACATTGCTCACATTAAGCATTCTGATGCTGCATTGTACGCTCAAATAAAGCATGCAGTCACTCTTTTACTCATATAAAGCGTCCCAACACTGCGCGGCACTGGCACGCTCACACACAAATTCACGGATTCACTCAGTGCTCTTACTCGCACGCTCATATAACAAAGCACGTCAAACGCAAACAAACACAAAACACACACACGCACGTGCACACATACACACACACACACACACATGCACACACGCATGCTACGTGTATAAATTAATGCACAGATGCTTCAAGGAGAGGACTCCTCCGACCCCCCACACCAGGAACCTCTGAGCAGCGCCTCCAGATCTCACACCACAACCACCAACCCTTCACTAGCGGTAAATGCGAGAGGAACAGCCACACCACCACCACCACCACCACCATTAGCATCAGCATCAGCGGCAGCAGTACGAGCAACGACACCCGCTACCACAGCAGCAGCAGCAGCAGCAGCTGCCGCTGCTCTTGCCAAAAACGTGCCTCGTGGTCGAGCTCCTCCTCTCCTCCCCCCTCCCTCAAAACTGCCAACCTTTCCAGCCAGCCGCCAACCCTCTGCAAGTCCACAGCCCTTCATATTCAGTGGCGATGTGCGCAGCACTTCACAGACCCCTCACCCTGCTCATCTCAACCCAGCTCAGCCTCCACACACCGCAGCCCCCCTCAGCTCCCCCCACCCCCCCAGCAGCACTCGACTGCTCTCTGGGGCTGAAAGAGGCGCTGGGTCTGCTGCCTCTGTCCCTCCTGAGCTGTGCAGTAAGCCTTCTGGCCCACCGAATGCTCAGGCTGGCACATCTGCAGTCAGCTCAGTCAGCGGCAGCAGCAGTGTCGGTAGAGGCCAGGGTGCTGGGGCTGATGCAGGGGAATATAGAATGAATGGTGCTGAGCGCAGGTGGGTGTGCTGCTAGTGTGTTGCGCTTGAAGAAATCGAACTTTTGCGTTGCTGAGGTGATGAGTGCACAATCCCTGGTTGGCAGTGTCAGGCGGAGGTGGGTGGTGGGTGGTAGTGGATGAAATGTTGGGCTGATGGTGCTGGCTGAAACGGGTGTGCATGGTGTGATTTGCAAGCGCAGTCAGGAGTGCAGATGCCTGGGTCAGGCTTGTGTGAATGAATGTAAGAGCGCAATGCACTACGCAAGGTGCCGAGCGAGGTCGAGATAGAAACAGAGTGTGCAGCATAATTCCCTGTGATGTTTTTCAAACAGACAATGGTACTGCCACAGCAAGCCTCGCAACGATTGCACTTTTACCTGGTGGAGAATTTTTACGGAACTCAATGCCAAAGTGGCTCCCTTTTCTTAATTTCATGTGAAGAGTGCCTATAGACTGCGTGTGTGTGTGCGTGTGCGTGTGTGTGTGTGTTTGTGTGTGTGTTTGTGTGTGTGTAAAACCTGCGTAGTATTTTCTTTGTTCTTTTTCCCGTTGGCCTCGCACCACAGATCAGATCACACCTCTAAGCATGTGGCCTTCATCAGCAGCGTGCTCATCATATGCAGCGCAAACTTTCACTGCAATCTCTCGAGTGACTTTTCACTATTTGCACAACACAGGCACAACGGCACAGCAATAGTGATTGTACGACTCGTGCACAACACAGGCACAACAAGAGTGATTTTGATTTTAATTTTGATTTTGATTTCACGACTCTTGCACAACGTAGGCACAACAATGAGCACGTGGCACGCAACAGCAGCATGCTCACATCATTCACAGCTCAAACTGTCACTGGCAGCTCCTGAGTAGGGTTGGCCAGAACCATGTATATACGGTGCATATACGGTGTTTTTGGCAGGGAAATTGCCGAATATACGGTCATATATGGTGCATATATACGGTTCTGGCCAACCCTACTCTTGAGTGATGTTATGACTTTTGCACAACACAGGCACAACTATGAGCACGTGGCACGCAACAGCAGCATGCTCATCATTCACAGCTCGCAAAGTTCCATAGCAAGCTCTTGAGTCACTTTTCACTATTTGCACAATGCAGGCACAACAGCACAGCAATAGTGATTGTACAACTCTTGCACAACATAGGCACAACAATGAGCACGCGGCACGCAACAGCAGCATGCTCATCAATTACAGCTCCATGTTTCACTGCAAGCTCTCGAGTCACTTTTCACTATTTGCACAATGCAGGCACAACGGCACAGCAATAGTGATTGTACAACTCTTGCACAACACAGGCACAACAATGAGCACGTGGCTCGCAACAGCAGCATGCTCATCAATTACAGCTCGCAAAGTTTCATAGCAAGCTCTTGAGTCACTTTTCATTGCTTGCACAACACAGGCACAACAATGAGCACGTGGCACGTAACAGCATGGACAAAATCGAAGCTTCCTTGCGAGTCCGTCTTGAAAAGCTGCTGCACCAGCAGCAGTGGGAGTGGCAGCAACAGCGAGGGCACAAGCGAAGCGGCTCTCAGGAGAATGGGCAGCAGAAGCAGCAGCAACAGCGTGGTCGTGAGCAGCACTGGCAGCAGCGGAGTCACGGCGTCCTG
>Ga0307960_1002067_pt1 | contig 11863 bp, 13 predicted proteins | sample OrgLakmetagen542_FD_201832 | JGI IMG/M metagenome (GOLD analysis project Ga0307960, IMG submission 201832) | Saline water microbial communities from Organic Lake, Antarctica - #542 | ecosystem: Environmental > Aquatic > Non-marine Saline and Alkaline > Saline | place: Antarctica: Organic Lake... | reverse complement strand
ACAGAATTGCACGGTGCCTATAAAGAATTGCACGGTGCCTATACAGAATTGCACGGTGCCTACACAATTGCACGGTGCCTATACAGAATTGCACGGTGCCTACACAATTGCACGGTGCCTATACAGAATTGCACGGTGCCTATACAGAATTGCATGGTGCCTATACAGAATTGCACGGTGCCAATACAGAATTGCACGGTGCCTATACAGAATTGCACGGTGCCTACATATCATGGTGCCTATATATTGCACATTGCCTACATATTGCACAGTGCCTATATATAGCACGGTGCCTACATAACAGCCAAAGATTGCAGCTTCAGCTCCAGAGAAAGTGCAGGCCTCGCTTTTGAAGGATGTGCACGCCTCACAACAGCTTTAACGCTGACCATTACTTGATTATTTTGCACGATGCATTGCGCTGGCACCAAAACTGCGTGTTTACTCTGCTCCTGTGCAGCCATGGCAGCTGCCTGCGTTGCAGCCCTGTGTTTGCTTGCTCCCCTGCTGGGAGCAAAGAGCCGCTCACAGCTTCAAGAGGCGGAGGCGGCTTTGGTGTGATGTTTTTGGGAACGAACGTTGTATAGATGCACTTATTGTTGGATGTGATTTTTTGCAGAGAACACAACAGCTGAACAAGCCTGTGTTCCATGTGATGCAGTTGGTGATAACGTTCTTAAATAATAAGGAGCTTCATCTGCATCCAAGACCTAGTCTCTTGACAAGCTCCTGACATTAGGTTGTAAATGGTTCTTCCACATCAAAAAATGTTGTTACTAGAGTGATTGATCAATGAGGCCCTGCCATTAGGCTCCTTAATAGATGATAAAGAAACATTGTGTTGCCCATTTCGAGGTGTTCAACGAAATCTCGTCCGCTTACAGAAACATTGTGTTGCCCCTTCTGAGGTGTTAAACGAAACCTCGTCCGCTTACACGGAAACATTGTGCCTCGTCCGCTAAGCTCCTGCTCACAATCATCTGCCCAGATTCCTCCGTCAAGTTGCTTGGGTAACGAAACCTCATTCACCAAGCTGCAGCTCACAATCACCAGCCCAGATTCCTCCTTCAAGTTGCTTGGGTAATGAAACCTCGTCCGCTAAGCTGCCGCTCACAATCATCTGCCCAGATTCCTCCGTCAAGACTGCTTGTATAAATCGCATACTTGTTAGGAAACCGTTTATCAAGAGCTGGTTTTGGGAGACATCAGAGTGCCTGCTTGCATTTGTGCTGTAAATACGCCCCAGACAGGTAGTCCAGTGCGGATGCTCTTGCAATTGAACAAAAGTAGTGACCACACCACTGCTGACAAAGACGCGAAGAGGAGCATCTTAATAAACTTTATCAGCATGGATGTGGTTGTTGTTGTTGTATGTCCTGCACCACGCAATGGATGCAGAACCCCACAACATCCCCCCTAAAATTTAGGGGCTTTCATTGGGGGATCAGGTGGTTGGGAACACAGGGCCTAAATCACCAGAACTGTCCAGAAATATTGAAGGTGATTTTTGTGCAGATATGATGGCATGTAAGCTAGTATTTTCAAAATGCTGTGGCATGTAGATCAGTAACTCTGAGGCCTTGGAGTGGGAACCAAAATGTCAGAGACGACTCCTTTTCAGTTTTTCAGGGGCTTTCATTGGGATTCAGCTTTTACGTGTCACGCTTAATTGGGAGGAGTGACAAATCGTGTGACAAGCATTTAGATGATGTAAAGGTTACAATATATATATAGCTGAGGTTATCTTTTCCAACTTTTGGTCAGTTGAGGTAGAGTTGAGCTGAGAAATTGCCAGATGGGGTATCTGAGGCTCAAAATGAGTTATGGGGGTTTTGCATGCTCCCAGGGTCCCTTAACTTGTAAGTTTTAAGTTCAGCCCTGATCTGCAGGGATTTCAATGCAGCTGGGCTTGAAACTAGCAAGTTAGGGGGCCCATACCTTATCAGCCGCAGTGTGAACTCTAATTTTTGTGCAGCCATATGCTGTATCTGACCAGCCAGAGTAGCGCTTGTTAATGGGATTTACGCGTCAGGCGCGTAAATCCCTTCGAGAACTCGCAGATCTTCGACCCCCCTTTTCTCGAAGAAAACTCGATAAAATGTGATCTTTGAAGTGTTAATTAACGAAGATCATCGCAACTGAAATGGAGCAAACAGACCAAGGTTTTGGTGAGATGTGCAAATTAATGTGCCGTTCCCTCTGGAACGCCATCTAGGGTACACAGATGCACAATGCGTGCATTTAGTCCGTTTAATCTGTACACAGCACGACTTGTCTAGATCTGATCACATGCTCTGCAAGTTGTCACGCCCAATTGTTGGTGGCAGTGACGATTCATGTGATTTGGTTAGTTGGTTTTTCAATTGAGGTTGTTTTGCCGTTCAATAAGCTGCAGAAGCCAGTTTATTGAAGATAGCATTTGCTGGTTTTGATATTGCGGCAGTAAACTACTCAATACTCAGCCAGATGGTTTAGTCAACTTCCCAGCCCTGGGGAGGAGAGGCACGGCAGCCGACTAGAGTGTGTGTGGTATAGTATATGTCATTGTGTCAAGCAAGTTGGATTTGAGAAACAGCAGAGAAAGAGAGAGAGAGATAGAGAGAGAGAGAGAGAGAGAGAGAGAGAGAGAAAGAAAATCAGGAGAATTGCAGTCTAGTGCTGGTCCCAGCCTTTGCTCGAGAGAGACTCAACCCTGGCTTTGAACATAGATTGTTGCGCTGGGAAATCACTGTCATCCATCAGAGGCAAATCACTGTCATCCATCAGAGGAGTGAGTTCTTTACATCGCTGTGGTCCCCAATGCTTCTACCAGTTATTTTTTACAACCTTACGTTTACTTTACGCTGGCTGATCCAGCAATGCCTATCAGCCCAACGTATGTGGCTGCTGGTTACCCCCCTTGTAAACCCTTTGTAAACCCTTCTACCAGTTCTGTGTATCCATGCCTGCTGTGCGCTCTCTGCCCATACTTGTGTGCGCGTGTCTATCTCTGCTAGCGCTATTCATCTTTGGTTGGCTGCCACCCCACTGTCCCTTCCCGGAGCTGGGACCGTTTACTCAGACATTCTCATTGTGTTACACGTTAACATGACTAGGCGAATAAATGCAATCAGAGACCTTACAAGATACAGGGTCTCCTAAAAATCCCCTCTAATGGTACCTCTCATAATGCTCACATATGGCTTGAAGATGGTTCCTGCGTATGTGACCAATGTCATGGTGAAGATGAACATGTTCAAACGATGTGCATGCTCTTTTATTTTGCCAAGACCATCGAGTTTGTGAGCTGAGGAAACATTTTCCCTTTCTGTTTACACCTTTTTTGAGGACTTTTCCAGCAGCCCAACCCTTTTTGCTGCAACAGGTCAACAACCATTTTGTTCATGATTTCCTTTCTCATCAGAGCAATAGACTTTTTCTTTCTGAGCTTATGGATTTATTTGTGGCTGGCCGAGACCAGTCAGCAGACGATCAGCCAAACAACCTGGCTGAAGGTCAACCCCCATTGAAACCATTGTAACGTTCTCCTACATTCCGACGCGGTATAATCACTCATAGCGAAATATACCCAACATCAAGTCATAAAGAGGAAATAACGAGAAGGGACGACAATATATGATATTGTGATAGTTACTCATAAATACGGACCATACATTAAAAAAAGCTACAGTGCTTCTAAATACAATTTAACAGCGCAAAGTTTGTGCGCTTAAAAAGGTATTATGCAAACTGCAAAATGTACAGCACGTCAATCTGCTGAGTATATTTCTAGTGCAAAATTGAACATATGGGCACTTTTAGATTAAACCGTAGTAAACAGTGCAAAACAGAGGTCGAAACAAACAATCACAAGAATTTGGATGCCAGTTAGCAGAAAACAACAAGCTCACTGTTTGCATGACACACAGACACAATACACGCATGCACATGCATACACACAGACACAATACATGCATGCACATGCATACACACAGACACAATACATGCATGCACATGCATACACACAGACACAATACATGCATGCACATGCATACACACAGACACACAGCCCAATTGGTGTAGCAAATGGTTAAGTGGTGCACAAACAAAAATATATATGCAAAAAGTTGGAGCGTGGATTGATGAGACGTAGACGCTGCTGTTGATGAAAAGTACTCATGCTACCAGGCGGGTTTGGACACGCGAGTCTGAAGAGTCTGGTTTGACCACGGCGAGGCAAGGCTATACACAGTGCGTGCTACAGTACATGCTTCAATAAAAACATCGTTGTACCTTGTTCTGAAACCTACATTACGCTGCAGCACACCGCACGGATCAGCTGGTGCATGTGCAGCAACGCAGACAGACACGCGCTACTCACAGAGTTGCACACAAAATTGAGTTCACAGGGTTTACAGAGTAAGGGACCCTATACAAATAGGGTCGTCCAGGACAATTACGCTGGCGGATTTGGCCTAATTTATTAAGCTAAATCCGACCCAATTCCGACTCTACTCGCAAACCTACCCCCCATGTCCACAGACCCCCCCTTTTACCCAATTTGCTCAATAAGGGTGCCAATCGACTGGGCTTGAGCTGAGGATTCCGATGATATATCTAAAACTTTGTGGAAGTGGCCCTAAAACTACTGGAGACCCCACACCCATACTAAAACCACACTAAGCCATCTGTCAAAACGTTGCACAAAACATTGCACACGAAACCCTCAAGCACGCATTTTTAGTCCATGTCGCGCCGTACGTGCTCCACAGCACAGATCAGCTCTTGCAAAATTGGTGGCATGTGCTATACACACACTGCTTAGAAATTGACATGTGGAGCAGCAAAAGCTACATACACACTACTCAGAGAGTGGCATGGAGAGCAACAAAAGCTACACACACACACTACTAAGAGATTTATATGTAGAGCAGCAAAAGCTACACACACTCTACTCAGAGTTGCACCCACGGACCCCACAAGCTAGTACGTCCTCAAGCCCATGTCACACACACACACACACACACACGGCATACGCCACAGGCCACCCTTCTCCAACCCTTCCTTAAACCTTCGCTCACCCATTCTCGACCTCCTTTGACTTTAGGCCCTTCAGCTCAAGGTGCACGTAAGGCATTCACGTAAACCCACGTAAAACCATGTAAGCCCATGTAAACCCATGTGAGCAACTGTTTAACAGAGCTGCACAAGTCACGCTGAATGTGTTCCACAGATCAGACCAGCTCATGCGTGTTTCGAGCACCCTAAAAACCCAAGTCGCGCTGAATGTGCTCCACAGCACAAATCAGCTCATGCGTGTTTCGAGCACCCTAAAAACCCAAGTCGCGCTGAATGTGTTCCACAGCACAAATCAGCTCATGCGTGATTCTGGGGTCATACTGAGAGTGGCCTGCCTCTGGCACCACCACCAACTGCAAGCACAGTGTGTGTGTGTGTGTGTGCGTGTGTGTGCGTGTGTGTGTGTATGTGTGTGTGTGTGTGTGTGTGTGAAAGAGAGAGAGACTGGGGGCAGATATCTCAAGTCTTTCTTGTCCGTCATTTGTGAAACCAATAACGTTGGAAGGAAGAGGGAGGAAAATAGAGCAAAAATGCGATAGTGGGAACGTCAGCACATTCAGGACTGGAATTGCATTGATCACACTCATATCCTCACTGCTGCAGCACACTGCAAGCACACCCAGAAGGTCAACATTCAAACAAGGACAAACACACACACATCACACACACACACCTGGGCTCGTAGCCATGCTCAATTGACATGTTTTTGTTTGCATGTTTTAACGATTCAGGCTAGACACTTGAATTTGATGGTAAACATTAGAAACCTTGATTGTAGATTATAAGTATTAATGGTAGACATTATAAATATTAATGGTAAACATTAGAAACCTGATGGTAGACATTATAAACATTGGTGGCAGACATAATAATTAGTAATGGTAGACAATATAAACCTGCTGCGTCTGTGACAACACACATTGCAAGCCAAACAAATACACACTAGCAGCAAAACATACCCACTCCCTATACATGAACACCACACCACACAAAGAGGAAAGGAAATGCACACCTGCATTTGTGGCCATGCGCAGTGTAGGTCCCACACATTGGCAGGTGGGCAGATGAGGTCGGCTGCACCTTGGATGGCAATGCATCGCACACCATGCGCCTGCAAGCGGACAATGCCAACGTGTGTGTGTGTGTTTGTGTGTGTGTGTGTGTGTTTGTGTGTGTGTGTGTGCGCGTGTGTGTGTGTGTGTGTGTGTGTGTGTGTGTGTGTGTGTGTGTGTGTGTGTGTGTGTGTGTGTGTGTGTGTGTGTGTGTGCGCGCGCGTGTGTGTGTGTGTGTGTGTGTTAGTTTGTGTGTGTGTGTGTGTGTGTGTGTGCGTGTGTGTGTGTGTACGCGCGATGCAGACACAGGTCCAGAGTAGCAAATCAACCTCAGCCTGATAGGAAGGGCTTTCTTATGCACTGTGTTCCAGTTTTCAAGTTCACTGTGCATTGGAGTTGTATAACACACAGTGCACGCTACTCCATCTTTTTGATTCACACAAATCCACTGTGCATTGGAGTTGTATAACACACAGTCCAGTTTTCAAGTTCACTGTGCATTGGGCTTTCTTATGCACTATGTTGCAGTTTCAAGTTCACTGTGCATTGGAGTTGTATAACACACAGTCCAGTTTTCAAATTCACTGTGCATTTGAGTTGTATAACACACCGTGCACGCTACTCCATCTTTACGATTCACACAAATCCACTGTGCATTGCAGTCGTGTGACACACAGTGCACGCTCCTCCCTTTTTCTGATTTCATTTCTCACATGGTTGTGCGTTGTGCTGCACACAGCGCTACGTCCTCAGCATCATGCAGCTGATGTTGAGTTGGCTACCTTAGGACATAGCTAGGGTTAGGACATAGCTAGGGCTACCTTAGAACATAGCTAGGGTTGGCCAGTGATACATTTATAGGTATATACGGTGTGCCATAAACGGTATTTTAAGCAGGGAAATCACGTACATACGGTCATATACGGTGTGAATATACGGTTCTGACCAACCCTAGACATGGCTAATGCTGAGTCAGCTGTCATCAAATTGATCTGCTTCTTCACTCAATTTCCCTAGTACAGAGCGCACGCTCTGCCCTCCTTCCGATCCACTTTCTCACTCAGTTGTGATGTATAAACATTGCCCTCCTTTCGATCCACTTTTTCACTCAGTTGTGATGTATTAAACATTGCCCTCCTTTCGATCCACTTTCTCACTCAGTTGTGATGTATAAATAAACATTGCCCTCCATTTCCAGTGCGACATTTCCGTCGTTCGTGCTGTAAACAGCGCCATTTCCAATAAACATTTGAAGACCATATAATTGTGAATTCTCAGCCAATCATACCGTATTTACACAATATATATGTGATTCTGGCCAACCCTACCCCTATGCGTATCCGCAACGATGGAACACTGTGACGTACCAACCAAGGCTCACTCATTATCACACTGAAACCTATTTGAATTATCAACTGAGTCTCATTCCAAATCACACAGAGATTTATTTGAAGCACCAACCGAGGCTCATTCCAAATCACAAAGAGATTCATTTGAAGCACCAACCAAGGCTCCCTCAAAATCACACAGAAACGTATTTGAAATTCCAACGGAGCTCATTCCTAATTAAACAGAAAAACCATTTGAATTACCAACCGAGCCTCATTCCAAGTCACAAAGAGATTCATTTGAAGCACCAACCAAGGCTCAGTCAAAATCACACAGAAACCTAATTAAATTACTAACGGAGCTCATTCCAAATCACACAGAAAACCATTTGCATTACCAATTAAGGCACATTTCAAATCACACAGAAACCTATTTGAAATACCAACCAAGGCTCACTCAAAGTCACACAGCTCAAGGACGGACCTGCAACGACGCAATTCTTTGAGGCGCTAACAAGGGGTCATGCTCGAGGTCAAAGGCGTAGGCAGTGCTGTAAGCGCACTCCAGCAACGCCTGCAGTATGTGTGTGTGTCTGTATGTGTGTGTATGTGTGTGTGTGTGTGTGCATGCGCGCACGTGTGCATGCCAGTGTGTCTCCAAATGTCCCACCCCCTTTACATATGACCACATCCTCACACACACACACTCACACACACACAAACACACGCACGCGCGCACACACACACACACACACGTTTTCACACATCATCACCACACGCACACACACGTCCGCACCTGTGCCGTGCTGGATGACATCCCATTCTCTCCTTCGAATGTCATAGCCCTTTCCAGCACAGCATCCCTCTCCCTCCTGCTCTGCACTCCATTTTCAGTCCCTTGCCCTCCCTCTCTCTCCCTCCTGCCATGCAATCCGTTTTCAGTCCCTTGCTTCCCAATTTTGCCTTCACTCTGCACTCCATTTTTAGTCCCTTGCCCTCCCTCTCCCTCCCTCCCGCCTTGCAACCCACTTTCACTCCCACCCGCTGCTCCATCTCCACCACTGCTGCTGCTACTGTCGTTGCTAATTTGGCTGTTGTTGTTGTTGTTGTTGTTGTTGTTGTTGTTGTTGTTGTTGTTGTTGTTGTTGTTGTTGTTGTTGTTGTTGTTGTTGTTGTTGTTGTTGTTGTTGTTGTTGTTAATGGTGGTGGTGGCAATGCCACAGTCGCTGCAACCACCTTTGCTTCCGTCCCCGCTGCCTTGACCAAGATCTGCGCCAGAGGGTTTGTTTGCAGAAGAGCCTTGTTGGACTCCCTCGCCATTATCGCCATCACTGCTGCTGTTGCTGCTACCTGTGTGTGTGTACGCGCATGTGTGCATGTTAGTATGTGTGTGTGTGTGCACAAATGTAGTATGTGCGTGTGCACGTGTGCATAAGTGCAACATACTTGTGTTTGTGTTTGTGTGTGTACATGTGTCTGTGCTAGGGTTGGCCAGAACTGTATAAATACACCGTATATGTGGTAATTTCCCTGCCAAAAACACCGTATATACACCGTACATATATGGTTCTGGCCAACCCTATATATGTGGTGATTTCCCTGCCAAAAACACCGTATATGAACACCGTATAAACGTATGTATGTATGGTTTTGGGCAACCCTAGCATAAATTAAAAGCCATATATACACCGTATAAACGTATGTATGTATGGTTTTGGCCAACCCTAGCATAAATTAAAAACCGTACATACACCGTATAAACGTATGTATGTATGGTTTTGGCCAACCCAACCATAAATTTAAAACCGTACATACACCGTATAAACGTATGTATGTATGGTTTTGGCCAACCCTACCATAAATTAAAAACCGTATATACGCCGTATAAACGTATGTATGTATGGTTTTGGCCAACCCTAGCATAAATTAAAAACCGTACATACACCGTATAAATGTATGTATGTATGGTTTTGGCCAACCCTAGCATAAATTTAAAATCGTAGATACACCGTATAAATGTATGTATGTATGGTTTTGGCCAACCCTAGCCCGTGCACGTGCGCTTGTACATAAGCCCTCACCAAGCAAAGCGCTACCTCCTCTGCTGGTATTGCTGCCGTCTTTCACAACCCTGCCGCCATTCTTACTCACTCCAGGCCCGGCTTTGTTGCTGGGTTTGCTGGGAGCTGCGCTGCTGCTCCCGATCCTGACGCTCCCCCCACTCCTCTTACTGCTTTGAACATTCACACCCCCCTGCTGCTGCTGCTGCTTCAATTTTTGTTGCTGCTGCTGCTGCTGCTGCTGCTGATTCAATTTCTGTTGCTGTTGCTGCTGATTCAGCTGTTGTTTAAAAGCCTGGTTGGAGCTCGGCTGGCCGTACTGCTGGCTTGGTTGCACGGGCAGCGGCTGCTGGCCCCAGTTGTTTGGACTGCACAGCAGTTTGACAGCAGAGGTCATTTTGGCGGTGTGCTAGTGTGTGTGCTAGTGTGTGTGTGTGTGTGTGTGTGTGTGTGTGTGTGTGTGTGTGTGTGTGTGTGTATGCGTGTGTGTGTTGCGTGTGTGCGTGTGTTTAGTAGTTGAATAGGTACGTTTGTAGTTTCGGTATATTTGCATGCTTGTGTGCATGCCTGGGTAGGTGTGCGTACACGTGTGTGTGAATATAAGTGTGTGTGTGTGAATGTATGTGTGTGTGTGAATGTATGTGTGTGTGTGTGTGTGGTAGTAGGGCGAGGGGCTCACAGCCACACAGCTCCATCCCACACCGACACACTAATTATAAAATAACACGGCAAGTAGCGTATGGGCAGCTCGAGCCACTTTGCAGTCCACCTGCCTCTGTGCCAATGGGTGAGGGCTCCACATCCACGCAGCTCCATCCCATACCAGAGCATCGCGCTGACTGCCCCCTCCAACCGCAAAACCCCATTCCATCCATGCATGGGCCTGTGCTTGTGTGTGTGTGTGCGTGTGTGTGTGTGTGTGTCTGTGTGTTTCTGTGTGTCTATGTGTGCGCGTTAACTTTGATTAGTGAGCACTTACAATGCTCCAACAAGAGATCCTTGAACAAACCCACCGCTGCGTCACGTGTGGCTGCATCTGAAGAGGTCAGCTGCTGTAGGTACCCCAGCAGTGGGTCTCCCTGCGTGCAGGAAGCAAACACAGCACAGATTCACATATAGCTTTCGTTTTATTAGAAAAGTGCACTGCCACGATTTGGAGCAGTCAGCTGCTGTAGTTTTCCCCGCAGTGGGTCTCCCTGCGTGCAGGAAGCAAACACAGCACAGAGTCACATAAAGCTTTCGTTATTTTAGCCAAGTGCGTGGCCACGTTTTGGAGCAGTCAGCTGCTGCAGGTATCCCCGCAGTGGGTCTCCCTGCGCGCAGGAAGCAAACACAGCACAGAGTCACATAAAGCTGTCGTTGTTTTAGCAGAATGCACGGCCACACGTCGCGATGCCTACTATCCTTTTCTTACTTCTTTCTTTATACACATAAATAAGACGCGCACAAGGGCGCTGCTGTTGGCATCAGTGGCTGCTAGATGAAGCATGATGGCTGGATCAAAATGATTTAGAGGGGACACTCATGCACACATATTTTCCATGCTGTGCGTGCGTGCGTGCGTGCGTGCGTGTGTGTGTGTGTGTGTGTGTGTGTGTGTGTGTGTGTGTGTGCGTGTGTGTGTGTACTCACATGACGTAGGTGCTCTGGCAGGGCTTCTACAAAATTTGCCCACGCAATTGGCCTGTGATGAAGATGCATACCAGGCAGTGAATGGGAGGTACTAGGCAGGCATTACTAAAGAGGGTGCTCTGTCAGATCATGAAAGTAAAACGAAAAATGTGTCACTTAGCGAGTGGGTGGGTGGTAGGGAGTACTCATCGCGAAAGAGAGAGCAGTGCAGGACATGTTACGACCCTGAGGAGGTTGTGGGAAAATTAGTCAGCTAGAAAGAAGATGGGTGGGAGGAAGTGGATCTTGTATTTGTAAGATTGGCCAGAACCATACATATACGGTGTATATATTTATGGTATATTTGACAGGGAAATCACCAAATATACGGTCGTATACGGTGTATTTATATACGGTTCTGGCCAACCCTATGCGGATGTAGGGTTGGCAAGAACCGTATAAGGGCTTTCTATATACTTACATGGACGGCGCATAATCTGTATATACACGTACATACAACGTAATGTATAAACCGTAGGAGTATTGGAAACTTGCTATCGAAAAGATAAACACACGGTCATATATGCTTAAAAATTTCTGACCAACCCTATGTGTGTGTGCGTAGCAGTTCTGCGTGGTGCTTATGCGAGAGCCAACCCCCTTCCCTTCTCCCAACCTCCCACTTGCTCACATTTCTCCAACCCAAATAATATGCGGATACCCACCCACCCACCCACCCACCCACATACAACGC
>Ga0307960_1002062_pt1 | contig 11885 bp, 9 predicted proteins | sample OrgLakmetagen542_FD_201832 | JGI IMG/M metagenome (GOLD analysis project Ga0307960, IMG submission 201832) | Saline water microbial communities from Organic Lake, Antarctica - #542 | ecosystem: Environmental > Aquatic > Non-marine Saline and Alkaline > Saline | place: Antarctica: Organic Lake... | reverse complement strand
ACAGACTTCTCAAGTTTGTGTCAGATTTAGTTTCAATTTTCGACACTGGTTGTTTTTGTTTCACCAGCCAATTGCCATCAGCCAGAGACTCGGGCTGTAGGCCATCCTTGTAACCCTTGTAACCCAAGCCTATGTTACCTATCTACCTTTGCTTAAATATTTTCAACAATCTCCGCGCACTTTCTTGCCTTCGCCTTTCTGGCCAAAACCTTTTGGTCCAAAGAATGCGCCATAACAGAAATAGAAGGCCTCATGAGCTCAGGAGCTGTGACAGCAAATGTGACTGGCACTCTGTTCAGGATGAGGAACACATTCTGCTGGACTGTCCGCATGAACTTCTTGTTAGCCTTCGCACACAGCACCGCCAGCTGGTCTTCCCACCTAAATTTGAAGATATCCAATTCGTTTGAGGACTTTTTTGAACAAGCCAAATATATATATGGTGTGGCCTCTATTGTGGCTGAGTGCCTAGCCCTATCCCCTAATTTTTTCTAGTGCCTTTTTGGTTTCAGGCTTTTTCCAAGCTTCTGCTCAGATGCCTTCCGGAGGCATATATAGCGATGTGACCTTATTTTACCTAACCTTACTTTTACAATGGTAGGTACAAAATAAAGTACAAGGAAGGTGGCACAACGAGTGGGGAAAAATAAAAAACAACCGATGCGACAGGACACTCAGACACGAAGTTCATTGCTTATTAATACATAAATGATAAAAATCACAGTTCGGCGTCGTAGTATTCCTTTCCTTTGATGATTTTCATGCCTCCATACCTGCGAATTGCAAGCCACAAATGTCAGATTTTGGTTGTAGTATTTTCTCATACGAGCAGAAGTGCCTAGCCCTCGCCTGTGGACCCTCAGGCGAAACTGACTTTCCTCCTTGCAATCTTCTTGAAAGAACTCACCAGTCCAGAAGATGGATCTCTTGCACTCTTAATTCCCACAGCTGCCATGAGTGCCCACTCGGCCATTCAACCATAGCAGGGTGGCGAGCAAACATGGCCTCCCTGGGTGTTGCAGTCGTTACGAATGGTGTCAAATCAAATTATTTATTCGACAGAAGCTTGCATCCTTTGTATGAGATGAAGGCCCTTGTCATCTTGCTCCTGCACATTCTGTGATCTGTTGTCAACAAAACGAGAAACCAGGACGCTCGGCCGAATTTCCATTGCCCTGCTACTCACTTCATCAGCATTGCATAAGGTTTAATGATCACCTGGCGACGTCAGCATCTTGTTCTGAGACACGCTCCATTATGCCCAAAATCGAGGCTTTGGCACATGCTGGATCCTGCAAAGGGTTGTTGGAGTTTTACGTAATAGGAAGTTCAAGGGCGATGCAAGGGGCAGAGCATGGCTTGAATACAATCCTTGTCCTCCTATAGGAAACGAGCGAGAAAAAGCAGCAGGCAAGATCCCTTACTGCATATAATTAATTTAGGCCCACGGCTATTCCTTTGTTTGGGGTATGTTGCCAGCTAGCTTATGAGAATATCATGCACGGATCCGTTCATATCAGCAATCACAATTTCTAAAATTCCCCGCGAACTCTTGGGAGGGCTACCTTGAGAGAGCAATTTGAAAGTGTTTCACTAATGGATGACTTATTTGTCTTTGCACATCTGAGTTCAATCTTTTTGGCCTCTCCATTAAATATAACCATTAAAAATGGTAAATGGCAATATAAACTGTGAAAAATATATAATCATGGCAAAGACAAGCAGTGCTGACCACCCCTAGTTGTACTTACCATTTATCATAAGTAATGAATGCAAGGTTCGGAAAAAAACAATCAATACACCCCTTACAAGCAATGCGAGGGGGGCAACACTTCGTTTTCACTCACAATGCGAGCTTATTCCAAGATTTTTCTGGCCCTTTCCTAATCAAGCGAGCAAGGCCTTCACGTACATAAATCAAGGCAAAAGCAAAAAGAATAAAACACATTTTTGGGGTGTTTTGACTGACCAAAAGGATTCAAACTTAGGACTTCTTAAATACCGTTATATCGCACCAATGTGAAATTTGCGAGGCGATCGCTATTCAATTTACTTATTTATTTTGCTCTTGACACCTCTGTGCAAGGACGTCAAATATCTGCGGTACGCGGCCATATAAGTAGAGTACGGTAATGGCACGAAAAATATCACGCATTCTACACACCTCTGGGTCTTGTCCCTTGCATCCGTGAGGAATGGCAGCCTCGGTGAGTGTGTATGATGCCCGCGGGTCAGCCATCAGATTTTGCACCTGCAAGAAAGGGTCTGCTTTTGGTGGAGCTCCAGATATTGCAAGCGCACATTTGGCGTGTGCTTAGTTATAGCGCATAGGAATCCTTATCGACGTAGACTTGTACACATATTTTGACCTTGGCTCTTGCTGAGAATGAGAGTGTTAGGGAGATAGACAGACAGATCTACCGTGTCCAAAAAGTTCAAGACACAGACACTGTCAAAGTCACGAAGCTCTGGCCTTCTGCAACTGCTAAGTGAACGCTACCTGTTCGTCCATTGGAGTCAAGTAGAAAAAGATGCGAGGGCTTGGTGATTCCCACGGGCCATCAGCGTGTGAAACACTTCCCCTGTATGAGTAAATACCCCCCAAGCAGCCCCAAGCGTTGATATTATTTCCCCAAGAGCCACCAACTTCTTCCAATCAGTAAATGTATAGCGGTGCACATGACAGAACAACAGCGTCTTGCTCACCCAGTTGGCACTCCTCCCTCCTTGCCCAGAGAGGAAAGGGTTCCATAAGATAGTACGTGCACCTGTGGCATGGTGGGGCGAACTAAAAATGTGTGTGTTTGTGTGTGTGTGTGTGTGTGTGTATACATGTGTGTGTGTGTGTGTGTGTGTGTGTGTGTGTGTGCGCGCGTGTGTGCGCTGTGTGTGTGCGTGTGTTTGTGTGTTTGAGTGTGTGTGTGTGTGTATGTGTGTGTGCGTGTGCATGTGTGTGTATGTGTGTGTATGTGTGTGTGTGTGTGTGTGTGTGTGTATGTGTGTGTATATATAAGTGTGTGTGTGTGTGTGTTTGTGTGTGTGTATGTGTGTGTGTGTGTGCGTGTGCATGTGTGTGTGTTTGTCAGTGTGTGTGTGTGTGTATGTGTGTGTGCGTGTGTGTGTGTGTGTGTGCGTGTGCTGTGCGTGTGCTGTGCTTGTGCTGTGCATCTCACGAGCCATCGAGCCATCAGAGCTGGGTTTCCATCGTGTGCAGGCTTTGGAAATGCTGAATACGTGGGGGTAGTTCTAGCACACAAACAAGCCAATGGAGCAACGACCAAAGCGAGCAGAGACCTCATTTCGTTAGTTTGAGTACTAATATTAATACTAATATAGTAAAATTGTTTCGTTTGAGCGTCTGCCGAGGCGTGCATTCGAGATATAGTTAAGGTGCAAGTAGTCACACTCCCCTGCCTGACCCGAAGTTGGCAGCAAAATGTGACCTCAAGCCTGTGCGATGTCACTGCGGCTCAGACACTGCACCGTATGCCCTGAAACCTGCGTGTGTATTCACTAAACTGATCTATAAGTGTGCCAATCATCAGGTGGTCTATCGGGGCCGCATAATGCGCTCGGTTTCTCGTCTGTTGAACACCCGGCCAAAGCCGAGGAGCAGAAATGGGAATTCTGATGCTGGCCTAGCATAAGGGACTAAAATATTAAGTAAAGCTGATGTGTTTTCTGGCCGGGGGCGCTTCATCTGGGCCTGTAAAACCTCTATAAACCTCATTTTAGAGAAGCCAGAAATTGATGCCATCTTTCCCGGCCAATCTCTCCGCGCCTAGTCCACGGATTGCTGCCCTGCTCTTGACGCAGGATGTCGTGAGTTATTCTCAGCTACACACTGCTCCAAAAATCTCGGCTGATGGTGCAGGGACGGGCCAGAACGGGCCAGTTTGACACCCCAAACGCCATCGCAAAGTCCGTTGTGATGGCGCAGCGAAAAAAAAAATTGAAGTGCCAGGATTGTACGACGATGTGCTCAAATATCTTGAACACGAGCTCCATCACAACGAACTAGCATCGCACAGCTTGCCCTCGATTCTAGGGTTCAGTCAGGGGAGTGTAAGTACAATTCACAAATTTTAACAATCTCGATAAATGGAATTGCGCCGCTACATTCAAGTAAGCAAATTTGTATCCTCGTGTTGTAAGAAGATGCAGTGTGCCGAGCGTGCAAGCAATCGTCATGCATGCTTATTTAGCAGGCCTGGGGGGCTGAGGCCCCGGTCGTAAATTTGTAAGGGGGTGGTTACCAAGTTGAGTATTCAACTTTTCAAATACTCATCCGATAAAAAACAAAACTTTGTCGCGGCTGCACCACAGCGCTCTGTCAGCACAGAAGGTCTCTGGACACAACATTGGCAAAGTACAAAAGTTCACCGGTTTTTAACACACCCCCTCCCTTTTAACCGAAAGCAAAATTTTACTCTGGGATGTAGGAGAATCTTTAGCCATCTGTGATCTTTAGCAGGTAAGTTTGGTGAAAAGTTATGTTACATGGATATATATCGAGGGTTTAGTTTAATTCTAACCCTAAGCACAGTAATGGCATCTTTCGGATTACCCTTTTCAACGTTTCATTATTGGTATCGAAGCCTTGGAGTAACCCACCGCGGAAAATCGCGGATTACCTTAGGTCTTGGGTTCGAACCTTGGTAGTTGCAAAAAGGCAGTTGTCCGACCCGGTAATTTTCGACAAGTTGGGATGCAAAGCGTTTGCTTAGTCAATCGCTACGGCACCTCTAGCGAGTTGACCCTCCACCTGGAACTCTAGCAGGGAGCCTAGTCCACTCCGCAGACGGAGTTGCCAAGGGGGGAGGTATAATGTTACGTGGATATATATCGCACGAAGTACAGAAATGGCGTCTGTCGGATTTCCCTTTTGCAACGTTTCAAGTTAGTCGTAAGCAGGTGGCAATAATAGAGTTAACTTAATGGGAGGGACCATTCTCGATTTAACTTGTTACCTGCTTTTAAATGCTTTGATTTATTTGGGACCACCAGAATGGGTGCGACAGGGACGCTTTTGAGCATGCATGGCCATACGGAGATTCCTGCCGTGTATGCATACACAAGGACTACTGGCGGGGCAAGCATGCCTGAGGCCAGAGGATTGTACTTGTATTCAGCTTGCTCTCACACATGGGAAGCCAAAGATATCGAATATCGAATGTGGACAGATAGAGCTTGGCTTATTTGTATGCCTTCTGATCATTGATTAGAAACAATACCTTCTAATATTTTATTCCTGACATAATAGCGTGGACCGCGCATGTATGTCAAAGTTACTGACTTTTTCCTCGAGGGGGACCGGCCATGTCCAGTTGGGTCTCCGCCTTGCTGATAATGAACCGTAGCAATCCTGATCTTCTTTATTAGTACACAGGGGGAAAATGATGTCAATAGATCAATTTTATTGATACAGCAAAGAATGACTTGTACTTCAGCATAACACCAGGCTCGAGTGGTGCAGGCAGGTGAACTACGATGCTGGAAGATGAGACTGCCGTCTTGCCTGATGGAGCGTGCGTAGTGTTTGATCCACCAAAGTCTGATCCGAGCTTCTCTGACAGCTTCTCCCGTCTTGTTTCTCTTAAAAAAATGAGCACAAAATAGCACGCCTACGTCAGCTGCTTCTGTCAGGGGCCATCTTGGGTGCTGAGGAAGGCAAGGCCCTAATTAGGGGGGGGGGCAATTCTGTTTTTACGTTTCTCCTGGCCCGTCCTGGCCCCTGGCCTTCCCCTGGCCTCCTCCTGGCCACTGGACTCCAGCAGCAGCACCACCACTACTATGAGCAACTGCTGGCCGTGCTCCAGGAACAATGGGTGTGTGCAATGACGGTGCCATGAAACCCAATGTTTAAAACGAGGTTGAAGAAAGCCACTTGTGTAAGCTGAAAATTTGCGGGCAACATACAATTGCATTGTGGGCAACATCTAGCCCTGCAATGGTTTGTTTGAAAGGCAGCATGTGCCCTATGCTAGGACATACCATTTGCCACCATTTTTCATATTGTTATAGTTTTTAGAGAAATGCTTCATAAATGTCATAGAAGACAAAAATATAAAAAATGTGTGGAAAGAAGCACGTTAGTTAAAATGCATGCCCACCTGGCAATCAGGCCTCGTAGGGCGCGACTTTACCATCGAAGACAATTGCATGCACTGTTCTTATACCTGTAGTATGCTCTCACTCATAAATGCATGGAGACCATCATCCGTCCTTTAGTTGCACACATAGCCTCTATTCCTGTTTCCCATCTAGTTGCAGGAATCCAGCAGTGCATCCCTCACATAGACACAAGTCCATACGGAAGTATTAGTAGTATGCAGGGAGAGAGGGGGGGTGGGCCTTCTCCCAAGGGGAGAGTAAGGATTGCTATAAATTCCCTGGTTGATCTCCTGCTTTTTCAGTCTGTCTCTTATGCGCGTCTCCTTTTTTCCGTCTTTTTTTTTCCATCCACATTGGAATGAATTTGCTATCCCCATTTGATATTTTGTAACCCTGACCCACCTTAAAACAAGTGCACCTTAGCAACATTAGGATAGAATTGAAAAGTGTGCTACCAGCTGGTTTGGGTTGAGAGGTGCCTCACTCTTTTACAGATCAGTATAGTGTTTAGTGAGAAAGCCTCCATCAGGCGTGCAAACACAAAGTCCTCCTCCACAGCTCTGCATTAAGAGAAGAGCACAAGGTCGAGGCCATAATATCAGATATTTCCCGTTCCCCTATGAGCAAGAGAGAAGACACATAACAAAAAATGCAAAATTAGAGGGCACCTCCATTTGCTTGCATTCGCTCGGTCACTGCTGCTCCTTACTTGCCTATATAACATGACTATAATAGCATGCTAGTGACGGTACAGTGTGCAGGCAAGGAAGGCAATTGAATTATCAGGCAGGCTGCAGCACAAAAATCAAGTTCAATTTCTCCCTCAGGAATGAAGATATTGTAGCGCCCCAGCAACCACGCCAAACAAAACCCAACAAACACGTACCAAACTAGGTCTGCCAGTAATGCCAGAAGAGCTGATAAAAAGCTGATAATAAACTAGCAGATGGTCCTGCCAATCCATACCCCCTGGCTAGGAAACCAAGAGACGCAAACAAACGCAATATACATCTGATTGAAGTTAAGTACTGTGTAGACACTCCCCATACTCAACAAGCAGAAAAGGCACAAGAACAACGTAAGCTGCTTTTGCTTCGCTTACCTGGACACCAGCAAAACTCCCCACAACACCCTGCTAGGAGCAACAGGCACTATCTACCTCCGAACCACGGAGTTACTGGTCTACACCACAGCACTCATGAAAAAATGTAGCCCATATGCAATCTGGTCCGCAACAAAGGTGAGACATTGACTCCCAAAAACATCTGAGCATTACTCCTGATAGTGTGCAGACCTTTGCTTCCCGACCACCTGATTCCCACTAAAGAGCCTTTCCTCTTTTGTTCTCCAGGTGGGATGTTGTGTCTCTGCATCCATTGGGTGGTGCAGAACACAAAACATCCTTTCCTAGTCCATGCTGGTAGTGCTTTCACTACCTGAATTCGTATCCTTTTCTTCAGCGCAACCAAAAGCGGAAATAATTGTGTACTTCCCCCAACCCCCCTTCCATCACACCAACAACATCCGTGTTCTCAACTGGGGATGGTTACAACAGACATGGAAAAAATTCTGAGATGGTGGGTCTGGTTGTTTGTAGCAGCCAATCCCCTGACTGGGAGCCAACATGTGATGCAGCAAAGATGATCAAATCCAACCCAAACTATGTACAAATGGCTGAAGAGTACAAGAAAAGCACCATGTCCACCTCTTGCACGTGAAATGAACCCACAGACAAAAATATGGACAACTTGTCCCGGCAAGGATGGAGAATCCCCTCAGGCATACTTTCCAATGGAAATTTACGCTAGGCAAACATGTCAGGGACAAAGTTCATTATGACATGCAATCTACTGACCTGCAAAATGATATTAAAGGCACAGGCAACTATGGAATGGAACAGACAGGTCGATACTTTCATACCACCTCCAGTGCAAGAGACAGCACATGAAAGTAGCAAGCAATACGACACACCTAGTTAACCGCCACAAGCAGATGACTGGCTAACAAATCTCACACTTCCCAAGTTCCAGAACCTCCCAGAGGTGACATGTGTGTACGGCATAGATGGAAAATGGAAAATGCTCCGGCACCACCACCCCTTAGCGCCTCCGCATTTTACAGGATGCATATAACTCTGCTTGTCATCGAGCCCCTGTCCAAGGCCTTGCAACAGAAATCCAAGGACTACTTCATCGACTCTCAAGGCTTTCAATGACAGGCAACAATACCAAGGCTTAATATTCACATTATAGGGCTCTGCTCACCCATTACATGACAGCCTTTTACAAAATGCCCTGGTCACAAAAGAAAGAATGGCCTCACCTCTAGACTTTACCCCAGAGTTTCAAGAGTTCTGGACAGCCCACCCATAAGACATAGTTTTTGGTTCCAAGACAGACGCGTTCTCCACACACCTTTTACCAAATTCTCTATCTGCCACCCGATGTATGACGATAAGCACATGCTCAAAGGAGTGCAACATGCACCGCATCTGCCTTAAATAACCAAGAGGCAACCTCTACCTTCCTACTGCTCCCAAACCGGATGGAAAACAGTACCAACGCTTTTCACAAAACCTGCACTGACAATAGGGATTTTTGCACTATTCTTCGAAATATCCCAAAGACAAAAGTGTGCTACGTGCCACTCCTCTACCAGCAAAGCAAAACACCACCTTTGCCAGTTGCAACATGGGGCATACGCATCTTAGCAGTCTGGAACAAAGCTGCCAGGGAGCAACTGTTTTAGTTAGAAAAATTAAACAAGGCCTATCACCAGCAGCAATCTGGATTTTTAAAAAGCAGGCACCATACCTTTTCTTGACCTGCCACCTGATAGAATAATGCCAAGAATGGCAAAAATATGTAGGTTCCCCAAAGACTCAAAAAACACAGTCATCAATGCAAATATTGGCGACATAAGCGATACAGTACACAGCCAGGTCCCATCCCATCATGTGCTCTAGAACTCAAGGCCCCAAGCTGGAAAGAATGGGCCTTCACAGACGGGAGTTGTATTACAAAGAAAGAAAATGGATCTCAGTCTATTGGAGCTGGAGTCTACCACCCTCAATCCGACAAATTCACCACAATAAATCTTGGAGGGACAAGCAGCAACAAACTACAGACAGAGCCGAGCTAGCAGGAATTGCTGCTGCTTTAATAAATGAAGTCACCCATATCGCAACAGACAGCGCTGAGGTGCACTATGGCAAATAAGGAATAGCATCCTCTACTCCCAGCGCATGAAACGGCATAAACATGCCAAACTCCTAGAAACCATCGTACACCACATCCAGCTATCTAAATGCATCGTCCATCTCTACAAGGTTAAAGCTCATGCTGACATCCTAGGGGACTGATGCCATAGCAAAGTGCTCTGCAGAAAATTAAAGTGGCCATGATATCCACATTAAAAACAATACCCAACCCCACTCATCCATCTTCTGGCCAGCAAGGTTGGAAACCCCTCCTCCAGCTTGCCTGCCATATACTCTTAACACCTGCCAACCAGGGCCTCCTCCAGTAGACAGGCTCTCTATTTTCTCAGATCTCGATGCTGTAAAAGCACACATGCACGTCCAAGACAAACTAGGTCCTAAAAAGGCTTCAAACCATCAGTCCACAAAGTGCTATACAAAATACCAAGAACTGATTAGGGAAGGCATTGTCGAGAAAGCATTTTTGAGAAAGTAATTTTGTAATAATGCAAATGTCACATCTAGATAAAAGATACATGTCATGCTCTGCCACACAAATTTGATTTACAACCAACAGCGTGCCGCTTATTGCAACCGTATAGAAGGCCTGCCGTAAATCTGCCTCATCTGCCATAAGCTTGATGGCACCTAACACATGCCCATTAAAATTAAAATGATCATTAACAGGCATAGCATTGCTGGACAAATAGTTTTGGAAGCAATTTAACAAGGTACACAGAGTGCCTGCCTGCTAGCACAAGCAGATGTAGGGAGTGGATACCATAATACGCCCTTCTAAGGAGACACAAGTAAGAATGCTTCTAACCTCTAAGAATAATCATCACAAGTAAGAATGATTATAACCTCTAAGAATAATCACGATACTCCCACCCAGCAGCCACACCCCAAACGAAACCCAACAAATACGTACAAAAAATGTGTTACGTGGATATATGTATCGCACGAAGCACAGAAATGACATCTGTCGGATTACCCTTTTTCAATGTTTCATTGGCATCGAAGTCTTGGAGTAGCCCTCTGCGGAAAACCGCTATGGCACCTTTGGCGAGTTGACCCTCCACCTGGAACTCTAGCAGGGATCCTAGTCCCACTCCAAGGACGGAGTTGCCAAGGGGGGAGGAATGTTACGTGGACAAAAATGGCATCAGTCGGATAAACCTCTTTCAATGTTTCAACAAGGTCTGCCAATAATGCAAGAAGAGCTGCCCATGAAAACCTAGCAGGTGGCCCTGCCAATCCATACCCCTTGGTTAGGGAACCAAGAGACATACAACCAAACAAACGTGATGTACATCTGATCAAATTAGGTACTGTGAAGACACTTTACCTACCCAACAAGCAAAAAAGGTAGGAGAACAACATAGGAAAGCTGCTAGTGCCTCGCTTACTCGGACACGGCAAAACCCTTAACACCATTCTGCTAGGAGCAACAGGCACCATCTACAGCGGCCACACAAGGAACCTGCTCCACATCCTCAGAGTTACTGGTCTATATGCCACAGCACCAATGATAAAATTGAGCCTACATGCAATCAGATCCGGAACAGAAATCATACAGATGAGACGAGACATTGAACACAGCCCCCCAAAGTATCTGAGCAATACTGATAATTCACAGGCCTCTACCTCCCAACCACCTGATCCCCACATAAAGCATCTCCACTTTTGTTCTCCAGATGGGATATTGTTTGACTTTGTATCCAATTATTGGGTGACGCAGAACACAAAACTACATCCTTTTCTAGTCCATGCTGGTAGTGTTCACACTACCAGCGTTCCTTTTCTTTTCTTCCAACGTTTTCCCCAGGTAGTTTTTTTGTGCCTCTTCAGGAAGGTGAGTGCATATTTAGTGTACACTGCTCGTCAATAAATTCCTAATAACTTCCACCTTTACGTGTTTGGTGGGCTCGGTCTCATTTGTACTGGTGCCTGGAACTTCCACTATTCGAATACTGCCCGGAGTGGTTGCACATCAATGCCTTACCTACGTAATTTTCTGTATGCTTTCTTGGTGATTTATTGACCAGCTTTTGTTGCATCGTTCAGCTATTGTGCTGCTTTTCTCGGTATTTGTAATTTTTGTTGTTGTTACAGCTTGCCGAAAATTTAATGAAGTGAAAAGGTCTGCGTAAAAGACCATAGATGGTATACGTTGTACAGTGACTATAGATATGAACAACATTGTTTCAAAAAACATTGTTAACTGCAGTACCACAAGAAGAAAGAGTAAGAGTCTACAGAAGACACATGAAAAACCACAGGAAAAACACTTTCCATCGCTCATAAACTGCAGCTCATACATGCGATGCAGCAAAAATGGAGATTGCATTAATCAGATGAGTAGCTACCATCACTGTCATTGTAGCCATATTCACTGACATCGTCATAGTATCCATAATCGTGGAAGCTGTCACTATCTTCCCCTTCAAAAAGTTCTTCCCCGTCAATCCAATTAACAGCTGCCCTAGGGAAGGTTTGCACCAGCTGTTCTTCATCGTCAGGGTCCCACCGGCACACCTCATCAAGCGCGTCAACGGCAACGACACTTACC
>Ga0307960_1002052_pt1 | contig 11902 bp, 7 predicted proteins | sample OrgLakmetagen542_FD_201832 | JGI IMG/M metagenome (GOLD analysis project Ga0307960, IMG submission 201832) | Saline water microbial communities from Organic Lake, Antarctica - #542 | ecosystem: Environmental > Aquatic > Non-marine Saline and Alkaline > Saline | place: Antarctica: Organic Lake... | reverse complement strand
AGGCTCCTATTGTAGTGAAGGTCATCTGCTTGACCGATACCAAAACGTGTGATATTGCGGTTACAAACATTTGTCCCTGCCCAGTCTCATCCGGCCTTGCTTTCAATTTTATTGTGCCTGGAAAAGCCGCGTTAAAAAAGCATGCTCTAGTTTGTTCTTGCTCACCTACTACGTGAGCAGTGCGCTTGTCAAGACCTGTGTGCAATATAACGCTATAAGAACTTGACCGCACCATATACATCTTTCCCACAGGAAGCTCGAGTTAGAAACAGAATTTATGAGTCCCTCAGCCATAAGATGTTTATATTAACACAAATAGGTTTGTCTAAATGTCAATCAGATGTTTCAACTCACAGCGCCCGTACAACACTGCCCAAGTGCTGTCCATGCAGCCTCACCCACCCTCCTCCCAATAAAACGCAGCAGTCGCAACACCTGTGCCTGCAATTTACTGAACCTCCCTCGATACATTATTACTTACAGGTGGTGTCCCTGCATTCTATTCAACCATTCTCAATCCATTATTACTTATAGGTGTTGTCCCTGCATTCTTTTCAACCTTTCTTAATCCATTATTACTTACAGGTGGTGTCCCTGCATTCTATTCAACCATTCTCAATCCATTATTACTTATAGGTGTTGTCCCTGCATTCTTTTCAACCTTTCTTAATCCATTATTACTTATAGGTGGTGTCCCTGCATTCTAATCAACCTCCCTCAATCCATTACTTCTTATAGGTGGTGTGCCTGCATTCTAATCAACCTCCCTCAATCCATTACTTCTTATAGGTGGTGTCCCTGCTTTCTAATCAACCTCCCTCAATCCATTACTTCTTATAGGTGGTGTTCCTGCTTTCTAATCAACCTCCCTCAATCCATTACTTCTTATAGGTGGTGTCCCTGCTTTCTAATCAACCTCCCTAAATCCATTATTACTTGTAGGTGGTGTTCCTGCAGCCCCGTCCGCTATCCTCCCGTGCTCCTAAAACCCCTGCAGCGGCTGCAGCAGCCGCAGTGTCCATGCCCGCACGCTGCGTGCTTGACGGCCGCCAGCTCATGGACACAGGGTCTTGCTTCTGCTCTCTAAGGTAGACTTGGCTCTTGCTTCTGCTCTCCAAGGTCTTACTCCTGCTCTCTCAGGTCTTGCTTCTGCTTTCTAAGGTAGATTCGCTTACCTGCTTGGATTATCTGCATGTGCTATGTGTCTTATGCTCTGTACTCCACCTCTCACTATCTAGTCACTGAGAGAAAGACCCCACCATGACCTTGACAAATCTTTCTCAGTTTCAAACGACGTAAATGTGTCAGATTGCATCGCATGCAGTGAAAATTACTCCAAACTACAGTCCTGTACCATTTTTTGATGTTTGGTAATCTTTATTCTTTTGCTTGCCTGATTTTTGACAGGGGTACACAATTCCTTACTGTCTGATTTCTTTTTGACAGGGGTTAATCATTTCTTTTTGTCTAATTCCTTTTTGACAGAGGTTCATCGATTTTTTTGCCTGTTTGTTTTTGACCGGGGTACTACGCGGCTCTGAAGCAGCACCATATGGCTTCATAATTTTAAGTAATATTGGCCCTTTCCCCATATCATACAGTCAATCAAGAGCCTTCTTAATAAATGTGGGGAAAGGATTCCACCGCCTGCGTAGCCATATTTCTTTCAAACACGCCAAATCATTCAGACACACCAAACCACCCACCCACTTTCAGACACGCCAACCATTCAGACACGCCAAATCACCAATCACCCACTCAGGTGCAAGATGGATGTGGAGTTGCACAACGTGGCCCCTAACATGTCATCAGACCCACTGCTCTTACAGCAGCAGCCTTCTGCCCAGGTTAGTGACGTCACAAACACAGGACCAAAACTTTCCGGGCCACACAGGTAAAGAAATTGGCACACCGCCAACGTCGAGAGCGGCATGTATATGCGGTTCTGGCCAACCCTATTCCTATTATATATATAGTAGGAGGACTATATATATGTGGCCACCAAGGCAAAGGAATTGGCACAAAGCCAACTCAACATTGGCTATGCAGGCGTCCAGGCGCTGTTTTCAATTATTTATTGCAACGGTCAGATTTCTAGGTTTCTGCACCAGAGAAAATCGGAGTGGGGATTTAGTTCCTGGTATTACATCATCTACAACGTCACATAAGTTCCTGTTATCACATCTACAACCTATCTTCACATCTGTTATCACATCTACAACATATCTTCATCGTACCCTACCATGCGTATCACATCTACAACGTATCTACAACGCATCTTCACATCTGTTATCACATCTACAACATATCTTCATCGTACCCTACCATGCGTATCACATCTACAACGTATCTACAACGTATCCTTCACATCTGTTATCACATCTACAACGTATCTACAACGTATCCTACTATACGTATCACATCTACAACGTATCTACAACGTATCCTACGTATCACATTTACAACGTATCCTGTTATCACATCTATAACGTATCTTCACAACAAGTAAGCAACAGTAATGAACAGGGTGATGATTGGTTAGTTGCCTGACAGGAAGATGTGTATCTTGATCTATACACTAGGTGTGCGTGTGTGCGTCAGTCTTATTGATAGGTAGTCTGATCAGAGCCTGATACAAGGCTAAGACATTTATCTTGCAACATGTCTCTTTGTCCTCTCTATGCTATTGTGAGAAACCTGTTTGCCTGGCTAGGTCTGCTTGCAGGGACATTATGTTTCATACTCCTTGCTGCACTCTTTCACTGATGTACTCCAAGTGCGCGCAACAGCTGTGTTTGAAATTTCAAATCAAATTTCCTTTCCTACACCTGACCTGCACCTTGTTGCATAGTCCGTAGTCCTGTTTTGCAGAATGGCTCCGACCTGTTTTTCCTCACCAACTGCAAAGTTGCACACATGCACGCCCACAGCAGCCCACCTCCTCCAGAGCCCCCAGACAAAGAGCTCCCACAGCCTCGACAGCAGTGCCTGATCCCAATAGGAAAGCCCCGGTGCACAGTGTTTCTGGTGCTGGTGCTGGAGCTGGTGCTGGTGCTGGTGCTGGTGCTGGTGCTGGCGCTGGCGCTGGCGCTGGTGTTGGTGCTGGTGCTCCTACCACGAGGGCTGGTGCTGGGGAAATTGCTGGCGCTCCCGCTCCTCAAGCACCAGCCGCCTCTACGGCAGAGGCTGCCGGCTTTGCTCTCTCGCCCCTTGTGGCAGGTCACAGCAGACCCCATTCGCAGCCTTCCCTGGCCCACACTCCCACAAGACCTCCAGCAGACGCTACTACTCCTGATGTGGCTCAGGCTGTTACACCTCAAGTGCCGGAACCAGCAGTCCAGCAAGGGGCAGCGCCGCTCCTGCCTCCTGGGGGGGTGCCACAAATTCAGCAACCAGGCTTGCAGGCAGGAGCGAGCCAGCAGCAGCAGCAGCAGCAGCAGCAGATCAGGGCATCCGTCCTTGAGACTGAACCAGCCGCTGTGCCGCAGTGGCCCAAAAAAACGAAAAGAAGCCGCTACTTAGGTGTGTAGGATAGAAATAATCGTTTGTATTTAGGTGTGTAGGATACAATTAGCCGCCCTTTACATGCACCATTTATTTGACTGATCTTGCACACGCAAATGGCACAACTAACCTCATTTAATGCTTGCTTAGAAAGACGACAGGCATACGAGGCACAAGACTTAAGCACAGGAAACAATTTGCCCATGACAAAAGCATATACATCGCACATGTGATACATCCACATCCAAAGGGTTACGTATGCAACCGTAAAATGCTCATCTGATCTCAAATCCGTGTGTTCCAGCGAAACCAAACTATCAAGCAATAAAAGATTTGCTCTCACTTTACAGGGGGCGGAGTAGGTGGTCCGTACACGCCAGCAGCTACCGCGACCACTACGCCAACAATGGGGAGCAGTGCTCAGGTATGCGTGGCTGGAGTTTAGAGAAGAAAAACACTATACAGGCATCAAAAAGCTTTTCCCGCACTGATCATTGAAGCTTACATGTACAAGCCGTTTTTGTGAGTTTTGGCACGGCATGTTGAGGTCAGTGTTTTAGCACAGCCCATCTTATCAAGGAATAGCAGGTTTAGCACAACCCATCCTGTCAAGGAATAGCAGGTTTAGCACAACCCATCCTGTCAAGGAATAGCAGGTTTAGCACAACCCATCCTGTCAAGGAATAGCAATTTTAGCACAACCCATCCTGTCAAGGAATAGCAGGTTTAGCACAACCCATCCTGTCAAGGAATAGCAGGTTTAGCACAACCCATCCTGTCAAGGAATAGCAGGTTTAGCACAACCCATCCTGTCAAGGAATAGCAGGTTTAGCACAACCCATCTTGTCAAGGAATAGCAGTAGATCTCACTGAAGGTGATGAACAAGGAGAGCAAATGCGCAGTCAGTGATATTTATCTCACAAAAGTAGAAGCAAATCTGTACCGCTACGTTATTAAATAATAAAAAATAAAGGGGGAAATGGTGCAGTCTAGAGTGTGGGAAGCCATGGCCGACTCTAGCTTGAAAAAGCCTCTAAGTCAGGAGACCAGTGTCAACAAAATTTGTTTTGGTGCAACGCACAAACACCCTCTTACATCGCCTGCTTTTGTTTGCAGCTGCCTCAGCAGCAAGGTGCGGACCTGCAAGCGCGCTTTGAAGAAGAAGTGCAGATGGAAAGAGGTTTGGCAGGTAAGTGTCATCGCATTGCGAGAAACTGAACTGTGGCAGGCGTGCTGGATTTTTTGATGGTTTAAGAAGCAGGTAAGTGTCATCGCATTGCGAGAAACTGAACTGTTGGAGGTGTGCTAAAATTTTCAATATTGTTAGAGAGAGTGCAACAGCAATCTTCTTTACGTTTGCTGGAGCTGGTCGGCTACCGCCTTTTCTTATGCAACAGCAATTATAATTTATAATTGATAAGGGCCCTATTTATATGTCTCGTAATTGCAAAAACAACAGACCTGCTACAGCCTGGAGGATCTCCAGGGTTTCCAAGAGACGCAAGTTGAATGTGAACTGGTTATAATAGTCGCAACCCACATCTGCACAAGCATAGCCTTGAATTTTAATGAAGGTGCAGGGCCTCGACATACAAGTACGAAATATTTAGCCAGCTTGTAGCGTTGCAGTTTAACTGCGCGGCGTAAAGTATTGAGAGCGCTTTAGCACTTCCAGCTACCTTTCATTACATTGTCGCTCATACCTGCAGACTCCCCGAGCCTTAAACTTTGTCGCAACCATATATACCTATATCGGAGCGCCTGCACAGATTGCACACAAATTTGCATTGTGATTTTGCTACTCCTTTGTTGTGGCATACATTGCAATTTGGTTACTGCTGTGTCCACCAATAACCTGGCTCCTATGCTTCTGTGGCCCACATTTGCAGGTCAGTAATGGGGGGCTAACTGGTGCAGAACCTACATGAGCTCCTTTAACCATTCAAACTCTACAGAAACTCTAACAGATGTATCCAAAATCTACAGATACTCTAACAGTCACCACCATTTATATTTTGACAGCCTTGGTGCAGTCAGCAAGCCTCAGTGTTGCCAGCCGTAATTGATGTTACTCAGCAATTCTTTATGTGCAATTTGCACATGTACGCACAGTCCATCCTGGCTGAAAATAAACTTTGTGACCCACATGACAGGCAGCCTTGGCTGAAAATACACTTTGTGACAAGCATGACCCTGGCTGAAAATAAACTTTGTGACCCACATGACAGGCAGCCCTGGTCACAGTGGCGCTTCACTCAACGACGCAGCCATGGTGCAGGAGCAGGATTGGAGGCGGCATGGGCCTGCGCGTGCTCGTGCGCCCACCGTGCCTGCTGAAGAGGACGAGGGGCCTGCAGGTGCAGGTGTGTTGTTAAATGGTATGTATTGCTGTGTGACTTGTTTTCTAGTGCATCTGTTTTACATTGTATGGGTTGCAAGTGCCAGGTGCAGCTATCGTGCACATACGACGAGACTGCAGGTCTTCATTGGGATGTGTGCTCCTGTGTGATGACCTGAGAAGTGGTGTACGTTTTGTGTGCTTGAGACTTTCGTTCCTCCTACTAAAACACCCTTTGTTCCTCCTACTGAAAGATCAGCAGCACAGTGGGACATAAAGTGGTGCTTTATGTGTGCCTGTTTTTTGTTCACATTCTGTTTTGCTATCATCCTGGTACTGGCACAAAACCTGGTGCTTGACCTTGTGTTGTGTTTGATTTCTATGGTAACATTTCTAGTTAATATTTCTAGTAACTGTCTCGGTCTAGCAACGTTTCCACTCCTGTGTCAAACGTCCTGTAATTTAAGCATTTTTATCCTAAGGCGTCGCTGCTTTATCCTGATCTCTACTCCGTTCAATTATATCTGAATTTGACGGTTGACTGCGTATTAGGGCACACACATGATGATTTGCTTGTAAACTTCAGGCCCAGATGAGCCTCCAGAGAACGTGGGTCCCAACACACACCACTCAGCAGTATGGCACCCCACGCATGGGCCGCTGGCAGAAATGCAGCAGGATGACGTGGCAAGGGGGATGGGACCCGCAGAGGACAAGGACGACGCAGGAGAGGGTGAGTGGTGCATTTAGATGCTAAAGCTATAAAACAAGAAAACTCCAATCTGTTTCAGTTAGACGAGGAGATCTCAGTCGGTTCACGTTAGACAAATAAGTATCCATTCTGTTTGCCCAGGTTTGGAAAAGGGATTATTATGGGGAGTGGCTTTTTGCTATTCTTTCTTCCTTTTTCTTTAATTTCGGAAGGGCTGGTCATGGGCATGCTTTTTTGTGCTCATTCCTTTGTGTGACTCCACCTCTGAAAGCTACTATTATGACTCTTTTGTTAGCCATCCCCATTTTGGGGGTAGATTCTGATTGGCTACTGTTAGATGAGGAACTTTATGAACCAACCTGATATTTTTGGTGTTGCCTCTTTTGTAGCTAAGTGCCTAGCCCTGTTCCCTTGATTTTTCTAGCGTTTTTTTGGTTTCGTTACAGGCTTTTTTCCAAGCTTCCGCTCAGATGCCCACCAGAGGCGTATTTAGCGATGTAACCTTACCTTACCTTACCTTACCTTACTGTTAGATGAGACCATGACCCTCGTCCACCGTATTGCTGAAGATTGAAATTTGTACAGACGTACACATCAGATCAAACCACATTTTAAACCAAACATCATACTCAGACCGTTAGCTAGTTAGGAAAGGCTAGGTAGGCAGGTAAGAAAAAAAACGCTTTGACACCAAATGCTGAATCTCGTAAACTTTCTGCACTAGGATAAGCCAGTGTAACAAGTGTTTTATTGGCAATTAAAAACTGCATACAGATAGCCCCCTGCTGATTACATAATTCTTACAACAGCAAAGTAAAACATACGTTTATAGATCACACGGAAGTTGCACACACTTTGGGCTAGAAACCGCATCATCCTTGCCACTCAACATGTTCACAGGCGCTGGCGCGGCCCTCCCTCCCCTACAAGGAGAAGTACCTGCCAGTGCCCCCTTCCTCCACGACAAAAGAGCAGCTATTCCTGCTCAGCCGCAAGGAAACAGTCACTCTTCATCCTCATGCTCAGGTACTAAAATTTCCTCTGCAGTCAAGATCAAAATATGTCTGGCAAACCTTGGGGTTTGGCCAACCCTGATTAATTCATAATCTACTTGTTGGTAGCACAGACATTCAAAATGTGACGACATACTGACAAGGAGGGGCTAAAGGGGGGCTTTCTAGTGTTTGGCTGCAAGAATTCAAACCCTTAGTTTTTGGGAAGAGGAAGGCAACCACTCCTCACTTAAAACTTTTGTTAAAATAGGAGTGGCTTCTGCTCAAAAGGCACTAAGTCCTATATAATTTCACCACCATTAGGACCAGTAGATACATGCCAGAAAAAAGATTGGTACATGGCCCTTGAGTAATGCCTGTGTGACACTGTGCTGTAACTAGGCAAAAGCTGTGCAGTGCAGCTTCCTCCCTGCTCGAGAAATTTGCAATTTGTAACAAAATGGAAAAGACACGCAACAGTTTTGGCGCACCAATCATTGCTATGGCTTAGTTTGCTTTTATCCTGGCTGGCTCCTAGCTTCTCTTGCCTTCATATCAGGTTGCTCTTTTGATAGCGAGGGTATGCAGGCCTCAGTTTTCTCAGTCGACTCTTTTGCTCTGCCGCTGTAATCTTCATCTTGCAGCTTCCTGTGGTTTCTTTGGGTCACATGTTATCCGTCTGAACCTTATTTGCCCTTAGGCAGGCTGCCTCAGGTCTCCTTTTTTCGTCCAAATGGCCCCTCTTGCTCTGCTTTTCTCTCTTGTTACTTTCCTTTTTTCCAGCGTAGTAGGGAGTTTGCTTTCTCCCTTTGATTTATGTAATACCCTCAATATTGAAAAAGATGATACAATTGCCACCCATGTTCTTTCCAGGGCGAGGCACTGGTGGTGAAGCGCAGCAAGGGGATTCATCCGACGGTGCAGGGGGGGAGGGGCGCAGGAAGAAGAGGCACGGCACTGCAAAGCGCTCGTCGCTTGAGTAACGGAAGGATTTCCATTATTATTCCAGCTTGCAGGGTTGATTGGATTTTATCTGAGGCAAAGCCATCATATTTGCCCACTTGTCGCAGCGATTGAGCGTAGTAGGCAATGCTTGTTTGGTATGGAATGAATGTCTTCCCATCATCACCTTTTCATCTGTCAACAATTAATCACCACCTTTTCATCTGTCAACAATTACTCATCACCTTTTCATCTGTCAACAGCTGTATATAGTCGCGATTCCTTTGTTTATTACTCTGTTGCAATCAGTCAAGCCGAACTAGATTCCAGTACTTTTTTTGCATTAACATTGGACCAGAATGTCAAAATGTTTTGCGGTAAGAGTGCAGCAACGGTGAACCTGTAAGGATTGTCACAGGATTGTCACAGGCTAATTAAACAATTTAATCACTGCATACTTGACAGCAAGTTTAATCACTGCATACTTGACAGCAAGTAATGCACAGCAGTCCTTAGAGCTACTTAAAAAATAGATCAGGTGATTTGAAAAAAAGCCAGTACAAAACTTGTAGAGTGCTCTTTAGCGTACACCTTCAAGCAATACACCGGTCCAATTTGTTTTTGGCTGGGCTTTTAAGTAATCCCTTCCATCATGCTGGCTCAAACGATCTTTTAGCCGATAACTGCTCCCCCTAATCAGACCCCAGGCCTCGCCTCCTCCAGTCTCTTCAGCAGTACACCACGTTGCTGCTCGATGCTTCCTAACAGCTCAGACTCATCACACAGCATTAACCCATCACAGCACCGCTTGACTTGTGCCATCCGCAATGCAGCCTTGCCATACACCTGTCCAGCTGGGTGGCGAAGGTAGTCACGGTCACGCTGCGTGACTGCAAGCACAAAGCCACGGGGACAGCTGGGGTGTGGCACTTGCAGCGCATGGTACCCATGCACCATTGCTGCTTGCACTTCGTAATGACCCTGCAGGGCTGCTGCTACCTTTCTGGTTATGCTGCTGCTGTCTTTACTGATACTTTTCATCCTTTCTGCTTGACGCTCCTCTGCAGCTTGCAGCAGCTTGCTGTCGCTCAACCCATCCCCAGGCAATCCTACGTGCTGAGCCTCCCAGTGGGCACTGGCCAGCTTGCCCAGATCGTTCCCCACTGTGAATTTAGCTGCTCCCCTGCTGCTTGCCTCCTTGAACACCTGCTCTGCTAGGCTGCGCATGCTAGCTGTGTTTCTTCCCGTGGCTGTGAGCATTGCCCAAGCAAAAAGGGTATTTGATATCTCCTGCTCAGTCCACTGCTGCAGGTCTTGCTGACTGCCCCATGCTGCTAGTGTATCTACACTGCTGTTAAAGTGGCCAGACAGCGCACAGCTGAACATGGCATTGCTGAAGTGCTGCCCTGGCTGATTATCGCTGCTGATCATCAGGTGCAGCCTGCTCACCAGCAGACTGTACACTGCTGCATCGTACCAGCGCAGTGAACCAAGGGCTTGGAGGGCGTTGGACATATTTTGTGACTTTGCGCTGCTGCTGCTCTGTGCGATGGCAGCTGCCAGTGCCTCGACAGCACCAGCATTGTACCAGTCAAACTGCCCCAGTGCCCACAGGGTGTTGGCCAGTGCTTGTGGCGTAGCTGTGCTGACGCGCTGCTCCATGGCAGTGACCAGCTTAGTGAGGGTGCTGTCATCACGGTGCCAGCCAAGGGTGGCCAGTGCCCACAGGGTGTTGGACAGTGCTTGTGGCGTAGCTGTGCTGATGCGCTGCTCCATGGCAGTGACCAGCTTGGTGAGGGTGCTGTCATCACGGTGCCAGCCAAGGGTGGCCAGTGCCCACAGGGTGTTGGACAGTGCTTGTGGCGTAGCTGTGCTGATGCGCTGCACCATGGCAGTGACCAGCTTGGTGAGGGTGCTGTCATCACGGTGCCAGCCAAGGGTGGCCAGTGCCCACAGGGTGTTGGACAGCTCTTGTGGCTTAGCCATGCTACAAAGCTGCTCCACAGCTGCTGCTCCTGCTGCTACGATGGCACTGACATTGCTGCTGTTTCCCAGATCTACACCATTCTCTTGCAGCGTTGCGAGGGCCCAGAGCAGGTTAGACCAATTCTGTAACCAAAGCAGGTTGAACATTATTGTAAGCTTTGCAGGCATCCGGAAGCTGCCAACGAGACTCCCCATAAATCTAAAAGTGAGCATCTACGCTCAGACAGAACCGCCGTGCAACGTGCATCAAAAAGATATAGGCCAAAACTAGACAGTTCCACCAGGAAAAATACAGAATGGAAGATTAAAAAAACACACTGAGAACCTTCATATTACACAATTGAACTAAAATAAAAATGTGCTTTATAGCTGGGTGGAAAATAGTGTTCTAGCATTTGGATGTGCATAGCAGCTGGAAAAGCACATCTTCAAGTCAGGAAAAGTCAGCACTGCAAGCAAAGCGAATAGTCTCGACTTACCTGGGGCTTGGCGTCCCTCATCACCCAGTCCAAACTGTGTGCAATCTCTGCAACGTAGCAGTTCAAGCTGCCTGGGTATTCAGCATATGCATACGCTAGCAGTGGGTTGGCCACGTTCTGGGGCACACACGGGCGCCTCTGCTGCAGCATCTCTGGCATCTGACGAGCAGCCACGTCAAACACCTGCCGCACAGCCTGGCTGTCGCTGCACATAATGCCTGTTTTGCTGATGCCATAGACCAGCCTGCTCCAGTGTCTGCATGCTTCATCAGCTGGCCGGTCCATAACGCTGCTGTTCCCTGCGTGACCAGCAATGGCATCCACCAGCTGGCGCGTCTGGCTGCTCCTGACTCGGCTGTCAACGCCCACCAACTTGGACAGCGACCACGTCATAAGACCCAGTTGAAGACTGCTGAACTGCTGGACAGGTGCTGCTGCTTGGCTGCCAGTGCTGCTTGCCTGTGCTCCTCCCCCAAGCAGCTGCGCTACGAGCAAGCTGCTTGCCTGCACGATGCCCTCACGCTCTCTGCTTGTGTAGTGGATGTGGTCCTTGTCGTCCTGATCTATGCGCTTGGCCAGACTGAAGATTACTTGCTGCGCTCTCATGGGTGGGTTGGCACGGGCAGCATCATGCAGGCAGGCCTCCAGAGTAGGCGGACCAGACCTGGAACTACCTCCGGGGCGGCTGCTACCTGCAACCGTACAGCCAAATGGATCACGTGGGGCTCAGTTTTAAAAAGGAATGGATGTGGTACCTGTCTGGGTGTTGTCTGGATGAACTTCAAAATATTGCATGTTTGTCATTGGCAAAGCTGTGAGATGCTGGCAACAAGAACCCAGCCCACCTGTGCCTGCCTCTCCCTGGTTCTGCCGCTTGCTGGACGATTGCGGACGACTTCTCTCTCGGTATGCTCCTGTGCTGCTCCTGGATGGCTCATGTTGTGGACG